>Ga0209454_1000439_pt1 | contig 22120 bp, 18 predicted proteins | sample WorMetHERISLAND1_2_FD_187400 | JGI IMG/M metagenome (GOLD analysis project Ga0209454, IMG submission 187400) | Marine gutless worms symbiont microbial communities from Max Planck institute for Marine Microbiology, Germany - Olavius geniculatus... | ecosystem: Host-associated > Annelida >... | reverse complement strand
AGCGATACTTCGTGATCCATACCAGATGAACCTTCAGGTCGTAAACGGCATGTGCTGCGTGCTTCTTTGGTCTCATAACTAAAATACTAAAGCTCTTGGACTAAAAGTCCATAGTTTTTACTAGCGACCAGCAATAAAAAGTAAAGAGGACTTTTTTAGCACGGGATAGCTGGGTTTCGTCCCTCAACCCAGCCTACGGGTTCCGTATTCTCTGTGGTGAATAAAGCGTTGAAAGACAATTCCTTATTCCAGGGCCGGCTCAAGGCCCACAAGTGGCTGATTGCACGGCGCCTGAGCCAGGTCGGCGTGCCGGTGCTGTTCCTGGCGGGTCCGGTCACCGGGATTTGGATTGTCGAGGACAACTTGGCCGCCAGTATGACCCTGGATGTGTTGCCCCTGACCGATCCCTTCCTGCTCCTCCAGTCCATGCTCTCGGGGAGCCTGCCGGTGATGAGCGGGGCCGTTGGCGCCCTCATCGTGCTGCTCTTCTACGCCCTGGTAGGCGGGCGGGTATTCTGCTTCTGGGTCTGCCCGCAGGGCGTCTTCCGGTTCGGGACCCGGATGAGCAACTGAGCCCCTCTTTTTTAGCCGCAAATGAACAATGAGTTCTGTATGCAATGAAAAGAAGGGAACTCAAGAGGCCCTAGCCCCGAACAAGCAACTTTTCCAGAATGCGGCCGTAAATGCGTGAAAGCCGCGTTAGATCCTGTATATCAACGTACTCGTCGATCTGGTGGATAGTGGCATTGACGGGACCGACCTCCACCACCTGGGCCCCGGTGGGTGCGATGAAGCGGCCATCCGAGGTCCCGCCCGCGGTCGAGAGCCGGGGCTCTGTCCCCGTGACCTCGGCGATGGCGGCGCGGGTCGCGTCCACCAGGACCCCGTCGGGGGTCAGGAACGGATTGCCGGAGAGGCACCAGTCGAGGTCGTAGTCGAAGCTCCCTCGGTCGAGGATGGTCTCGACCCGGCGCTTGATACCGTCCGCGTCGAGTTCGGTGGAGAACCGCAGGTTGAACCGGGCCTCGAGCCGGCCGGGGATGACATTGTCCGCGCCCGTGCCCATGTTGAGATTGACGATCTGGAAGCTGGTGGGCGGAAAGAAGGCGTTTCCCTGGTCCCAGACCTGGGCAATCAGCGCGGCGAGTGTCGGTGCGCAGGCGTGTAGCGGGTTTTTGGCCCGCCCAGGATAGGCGACGTGTCCCTGTTGGCCGTGCACGGTCAGCCCGCCGCTGATGCTGCCGCGTCTTCCGTTTTTGATCAGGTCCCCCAGCCGCCGGTCGCTGGATGGCTCTCCTACCAGGCAGTAGTCGATTTTCTCCCCCCGGGATTCGAGCTTTTCCACCACCTTGACAGTGCCGTTCCGGGCCGGACCTTCTTCATCGCTGGTGACGAGAAAGGCGATTGAGCCGGCGGGGTTCGGGTAGGCGGCGAGAAACCCTTCGGTAGCGGTGATCATGGCCGCGAGGCAGCCCTTCATGTCGCAGGCGCCGCGGCCGTAGAGCCGGCCGTCACGGACCACCGGGTCGAACGGGTCCGAGGTCCACTGCTCCGGCGGTCCGGTCGGCACCACGTCCGTGTGGCCGGCGAAACAGAACAAGGGCCCGGCATCGCCACGGCGGGTCCAGCAGTTCGTCACCTCACCGAAGGGCAGGGACTCGATCTCGAACCCCAGGGCCGCCAGCCGCCGGCACAGGAGCGCCTGACAGCCCGCGTCCTCGGGCGTTATCGAGGGGCGACGGATCAGCTCGGCGGCGAGCTCGAGGGTAGCGGACATGGGTCAGTGAATAGTGGTCAGTGGTCAGTGAATAGTGGTCAGTGGTCAGTGAATAGTGGTCAGTGGTCAGTGAATAGTGGTCAGTGGTCAGTGGTCAGTGAATAGTGGTCAGTGGTCAGTGAATAGTGGTCAGTGGTCAGTGAATAGTGGTCAGTGGTCAGTGAATAGTGGTCAGTGGTCAGTGAATAGTGGTCAGTGGTCAGGAGGATTGTTTGTTTCTCAGGCCAACGAGCATCGCAGAGAGCTCTCTTGTTTCATTGATCCAGACTTTTCCGGTATCAGCGCTAATGTAGCCGATGTCGATGCCTATGTATAGCTGTGTACGTAGTTCCGCACAAGATCCCAGGGCTATATCGAGGAACCGCTGCTTATCCTTTACGGATCTCCTCTCCATGCCTTCGGCGATATTACTGGGAACGGAAAGCGCGGAGCGAGTGATCTGATCTCTGAATCCGAAATCTCTCAGATCGGCCAGTGACTTGTAGATCTCTGCGCACAGCCGGGCCGCGCGTCGCCATACCTCCAAATCCTCGAATCGCATCTATACCAAACAGTTGTCAGTTATTCAGGGGGCAGGAGGTAGCTGTCAGTTATCAGGGGACAGTTATCAGTGCTCATGACATTGTAGGATACTGGTTAGTGGACCTGTATATCTTGATACTTTATCTCCTGATAACTGACAACTGCCCCCTCTATTCCCGAAGCAGCTCGTTGATCTCTACTTTACTGCGGGTCTGCTCATCGACTTGTTTGATGATGACGGCGCAGTAGAGGCTGTGGCTGCCGTCCTTGGCCGGCAGGCTGCCGGGGACTACCACAGCACCGCGGGGGACTCGGCCGTATATGACCTCGCCAGTCTCCCGATTGTATATCTTGGTGCTCTTGCCGATATAAACGCCCATGGAGATGACGGCACCCGTTTCGACGATGACCCCCTCGACGATTTCCGAGCGGGCGCCGATGAAGCAGTTGTCCTCGATGATGGTGGGTGCCGCCTGGACAGGCTCGAGCACCCCCCCGATCCCGACGCCGCCGGACAAGTGCACATTCTTGCCGATCTGAGCGCAGGAGCCGACCGTAGCCCAGGTGTCCACCATAGTGCCCGAGTCCACGTAGGCCCCGATATTCACGTAGGAGGGCATGAGTACGCAGCCGGGCGCAATGTAGGCGCCGTGGCGGGCGGCGGCCGGCGGTACGATGCGGACGCCGTCACCATGGAAATCATGGGGGGGATTACTGCGGGCGTATTTCGGGGTCACCTTGTCGTAGTAATCGGTAAAGCCGCCCGTGATGAGCCGGTTATCCCGGATGCGGAACGAGAGCAGCACCGCCTTCTTCACCCAGTCGTTGACGATCCAGTCGCCGTCCCGCTGCTTGGCGACCCGCAGCTCACCCTTATCCAGTCGGTTGATGGTCGCGAAGACCGCATCGTGCAACTCCCTCTCCACGTTACGTGGCGATAGATCGGACCGCTTGTCGAAGGCCGCTTCGATAATTTTTTGATTATCGTTCATCAGGTCACTCCAATCAGTTGATTAGTATTTCCAATTCTATTTTTTCGAATTTAATCTTAACACTTTGATATTAATGGATTCGTTATTGAAGATATTTATAAATCAGTTAGTTATAGAGAAATATAACGAAATCGGAATGGAACCGGTCTCGCGCAGAGGTACAGAGGCACAGAGAATGACGGAGAACGATCTCAACTTCAGTGAGGCGGTGATGAAAACCGGTATTTCTCGAGGTGTCAACGGATTCGATGAATGAGTTTCTCTGCGCCTCTGCGTCTCTGCGCGATCTTTTGATTTCGATGAGAATAAGTTGGTATCGGTTCTTCCGCTATACAGCTCCAGCTTCCGAGCTTCACCGGTGCCTGGCGTATCCGATGCCCTGCAACGCCGCCTCGATCTCGTCCAGAATGCCGGGGTCGTCGATCGTCGCCGGCATCTTGTAGTCCCGGCCGTCGGCGATGCGTTTCATGGTACCGCGCAGGACCTTGCCGGAGCGGGTCTTGGGCAGGCGTTCCACCACCGTCACCTGCTTGAAGGCGGCCACCGGACCGATCTTCGCGCGCACCAGCCCGACCAGCTCTTCGAGGATCTCCGCGACCTCCCTGTTCACCCCGTCTTTGAGCACCACCATGCCCACCGGCAGCTCGCCCTTGAGCTCATCCGCCGCACCGATAACGGCACACTCGGCCACGTCCGCATGGGAGGCCAGGACCTCCTCAATGGCGCCGGTGGAGAGCCGGTGCCCGGCCACGTTGATGATGTCGTCGGTGCGACTCATTATGAACAGATAACCGTCCTCGTCCTTCAGGCCCGCGTCGCCGGTCAGGTAATAGCCGGGCCGGGCGCTCAGATAGGCGTTGCGGTAGCGGTCGTCGTTCCGCCACAGGGTGGTCAGACAGCCGGGGGGCAAGGGCAGCTTGATCATGATGCGTCCGAATCGGCCCGGCCCCTGTTCCGTCCCCTCCTCGTCCAGGATCTTCACGTCATAGCCGGGGACGGCCTTGGTGGGCGATCCGAGCTTGACCGGTAACTGTTCGATGCCGAGGAAGTTGGCGGCGATGGCCCAGGCGGTCTCGGTTTGCCACCAGTGATCGATCACCGGGACGGCAAGCAGCCGCTCGGCCCAGGTGAGGGTATCCGGATCGCAGCGTTCGCCGGCCAGGAACAGGGCCCGGTAATCGCTCATGTCGTATTTCCCGAGAAACTCCCCGCGCGAATCCACCCGCTTGATGGCACGTAGCGCCGTCGGGGCGGTGAACATGACCGCCACCTGGTGCTCGCTGATCACGCGCCAGAAGGCCCCGGCATCCGGGGTCTCCACCGGCTTGCCCTCGTAGACCAGCGTGGTGCACCCGTAGAGCAGGGGCGCATAGACGATGTAGGAGTGGCCCACGACCCAGCCCACGTCCGAGGCGGCCCAGAAGACCTCTCCCGGCGTCATGCCGTAAATGTGCTGCATGCTCCAGTGCATGGCCACCGCGTGCCCGCCGTTGTCGTGCACCACGCCCTTGGGAGTGCCGGTGGTCCCGGAGGTATATAGGATATAGAGGGGATCGGTAGCCGCCACCGGCACGCAGGGGTGGGGCCGGGCGCCGGCCATGGCCTCGGCCCAGTCCAGGTCCCGGCCCGCGACCAGGGTACCGGGTCCCTGCTCGCGTTGCAGCAGAACGCAATGCTCCGGCCGGTGGCCGGACAGGGTGATGGCCTGATCCAACAGGGGCTTGTAGGGCACCACCCGGCCGGGCTCGATACCACAGGAGCCGGCCACGATGACCTTGGGTCTGGCATCGTCGATACGGGTGGCGAGCTCCCCGGACGAGAAGCCGCCGAAGACTACGGAGTGGATCGCCCCCAGACGCGCGCAGGCAAGCATGGCAATGGGCGCCTCGGGCACCATGGGCATGTAGATGATGACCCGATTCCCCTTGGTCACGCCCAACCCGGCCAGAACCCCGGCGAACCGGGCCACCTCGTCTCGCAGCGCCCGGTAGCTATAGGTACGCTTGGTGCCGGTAACCGGGCTGTCGTAGATCAGGGCCGCCTGCTCGCCACGCCCCGCCTCCAGGTGACGGTCCAATGCGTTGTAGCAGGTATTGAGCTGGCCGCCTGCGAACCAGCGATAGAACGGCGGGGTAGTGTCGTCGAGCACGCGATCCCAGGGCTTCTCCCAGTGGATCGACCGTGCCGCCTCGCCCCAGAAACCCTCCGGATCGGCAAGTGAGCGTGCATAGACCGCGTCGTAAGACATGATGATCTCCTCCACTTGTTCGTGCCCTGTGCCACGAAACCTTATTACGGTGGCTATAGTTCCCCGGAAAGATCGAACATGCAAGCGCTAACGGCGGGTTGCGCTTCGCTTTCCCGCCCTATCCGTCTGCGCCTCCCTCTCCCAGGGAAGCTGTCGCGAAAGCCCCTCTCCCGCCGGGAGAGGGGCTTGCCCCGCACCTTTCGCTGGGGGGGGAGCCGGTAGAGATGCTGCCGGAGCTACCGGCGATAGGTGCGGGGTAAAGGGTGAGGGGGTCAAAGGGTGAGATCGGTGCCTTTTGCGACACGCCCTCCCCGGTAGGGACAATTAGAGGCTGTCTAAACAGGCAAACCAGCTCGATCCTTTCCCGTAGGCGCGGGCTTGCCCGCGCTTTAGCGCCAGCAAGCCGGCACCTGCAAGGGGTTACTGCCGGAGTGTAAGGCCCGGATGGAAATGTGAGTTTTATATGAAATCAATGTCTCGGTTTTTATGGGACCTAAAAACATGCCAAGCCCAGGTAAGGGGTAAGCGTTCAGCCCTCTTTAACGTTTTGCCATCCCTGGCGCCTGGATTCCGGCGTCCCAGCCGGAATGACGTGGTGGGGGCTGAAGGTTGGGCAAGACCGAAGCGCCGCCTTCCAGGCGGCAAATAGATGCCGGCGCTCCCAGGGAGTAGGCGTAGGCTGGGTTGAGGTACGAAACCCCGCACCTAAATTTTCCGGTTATCCGCGCCAACAGCACGTTATCCCTCGCGACCAGAGGATTTGGTAGTGCGTCAGTTTGAACAATTACACCTTCTGGCGACGGCGAGCCACAGCCCGCCGCCGTTTTTGTCCATCGCTTAGCCCAACATCCGCAGGGCGTCAGCGAACCGGCAAAACCTAACCATGCGTATGCACATGCGCCCAAACTGACGCACTACCGAGGATTTAGGTGCAGAGCGAAACCCAGCTTTTGCGGGTAACCTGGTTTGCCATCTGTTTTTTTCGCGCTCGCTCCGTGAGGGGTGTGCCCCATTTTGCGGCGGACCAGGGCTTTGCTACCATCCGTCGAGCTCAAGGACTTTTCGCGCTTCCTACGATGCTTCAAATCTACAACAGCCGAACCAGACAGAAAGAGGAGCTCGTACCCATCCAGCCCGGCCGGGTACGCATGTATGTATGCGGCATGACCGTCTATGACCTGTGCCATCTGGGTCATGCCCGGGTCATGGTGGTATTCGACATGGTCTACCGCTATCTGCGCGCATCCGGGTACACGGTCGAGTACGTGCGCAACATCACCGACATCGACGACAAGATCATCGACCGGGCCAATGAGCGGGGAGAGTCCTGCGGCGCGCTCACGGAGCGCTTCATCGCCGCCATGCACGAGGACGCGGACGCCTTGGACGTCCTGCCCCCGACCCGGGAGCCCAGGGCTACCGCCCATATGGAAGAGATCCTGGCCATGATCCGGGTCCTGGTAGACAAGGGCCATGCCTATGTGGCCCCCAACGGCGATGTCTACTATGCGGTAGCCAGCTTCGACGGCTACGGCAGGCTCTCGGGCAAGGACCCGCGGGAGCTGCGCGCGGGTGCCCGGGTCGAGGTGGGAGAGGCCAAACGCGATCCGCTGGACTTCGCCCTGTGGAAGGCGTCCAAGCCGGGAGAGCCGGCCTGGGACTCCCCCTGGGGCCCAGGCCGGCCCGGCTGGCACATCGAGTGCTCGGCCATGTCCACGGCCTGTCTCGGCAACCACTTCGACCTCCACGGCGGCGGCGCGGACCTGCAGTTTCCCCACCACGAGAACGAGATCGCCCAGTCCGAGGGGGCCACCGGCGAGCCCTTCGTCAACTGCTGGATGCACAACGGCTTCGTGCGCGTGAACGAGGAAAAGATGTCCAAATCCCTGGGCAACTTCTTTACAGTGCGCGAGATCCTGTCCCGCTATCGTCCCGAAGAGGTGCGCTACTTTATCCTCAGCAGCCATTACCGCAGTCCGCTCAACTATGACGACGAGCACCTGGACCACGCCCGCGGTGCACTCACCCGCTTCTATACGGCGCTACGGGGCCTGCCGGAGGTGAGCCCCGCCGCCGACGGGACCTTCCGCGCGCGTTTCCATGCCGCCATGGACGACGACTTCAACACCCCGGAGGCCCTGGCGGTGCTGTTCGACCTGGCGCGGGAGATCAATCGGGTGCGGGCGGGAGACACGGGGGCAGCTGCGGAACTGGGCGCGGAGCTCAGGGCCTTGGGAGGAGTTCTGGGCATCCTCCGGGACGACCCGGAGGTCTACCTGCGCGGGGAGCCTGCCGACGCCGGTCTGACCGATGGACAGATCCAGGCACTGATCGACCAGCGCGTCGCGGCCCGCAAGGCGAAGGACTGGGGCACGGCCGATCGTATCCGCGACCAGCTCCAGGCCGCCGGCATCCTGCTGGAGGATGGAGCAGCCGGGACCAGCTGGCGGCGAGGTTGATTTCGCATCGATACCCTATATAGCGTCTCGAAAGGATCTCAGCCATGAATCCCACGCGCACGAAATTTCCCTACGGCATCGCCGATTTCCAGGCCATTCGGGAGGAAGGCTACCTGTATATCGACCGGACCGACCGCATCCCGCTCATGGAGGAAATCGGCAAACAAGTTCTTTTCCTCCGCCCCCGCCGCTTCGGCAAGAGCCTGTGGCTATCGACCCTGGAAAATTACTACGATCTGGCGCGTAGCGATCGCTTCGACGGGATCTTCGGGGGGCTGAAGATCGGCCGTAACCCCACGCCTCGACATAACAGCTACATCGTCATGGTCTGGGACTTCTCCACCGTGGATACCCAGGGGGATAGCGATTACATCCGGGGTGCGCTCTACCGTCATATCAATGTCTGCATCGGTAGGGTCCTGGGTCGTTACCCGCAGCTCGAGCGATTCCCCCTGATCGACGATGCCATCGCCAACTTCCAGGCCCTGGTGAGCGCGATAGACCGGACCGGACATAAGCTCTACCTCTTCATCGACGAATACGACAATTTCGCCAACGAGGTGTTGGTGAGCCGCTTGCGGGGGACCGATCGGTATCGGGATCTGGTTTCCGGGGAAGGCGTATTGAAGAGCCTGTTCAAGGCCATCAAGAGCGCCGCCCGCGGTCAGGGGTTGGATCGGGTGTTCATGACCGGCGTCTCGCCGGTGGTGACGAGCGACATCAGCAGCGGTTACAACACCATAGAAACCATTTCCGATTACCCGGAATACAACGACCTGTGTGGCTTCACCGCCGACGAGCTGCGCGGCATTCTCGACCGAGTGGCCGATGAATGCGGACTATCCCCGGACCAAGCCGATGAGGCCATGGAGACCATGCGCACCTTTTATAACGGTTATTACTTCTCGTCGAAGCAGTCTTCCCCGACGCACGATTCCCTGATCTATAACCCGACCCTGGTGCTCTATTTCCTCAAAGAATTGGCAATGTATTGCGAATATCCGGAGAGGATCCTGGACAGCAACCTGGCCATGGACCGCAACCGGATTCACTTTGTCGCGGGGCTGCCCCACGGCGAGCGGCTGGTCACGCAAGCCCTGGCCACCAATGAGACCAACCCGGACCAGAGCATCTTCATCGACCGACCGGCCGATCGCTTCGGGGTCGAGGACATGTTGAATACCCCCCGAGACGACACCTTCCTGGCCTCGCTGCTCTATTACCTGGGGGTGCTCACCCTGGCCGGGCGCGACGAGCAAGGCAGATTGCGCCTAACCATCCCGAACCTGGCAGTGCGCAGCCTCTACGCCGAGCGCCTGTACGATGCCCTGGTGCCCGAGTACGAGGACCGAGAGACGCGGCGGGCGGCGGCGGATCGCTTCTACGCCTACGCCGACCTGGAACCCCTGTGCGATTTTATCGAACAGCGGTTCTTCAAGGTATTCGACAACCGGGACCTCCGCTGGAGCAATGAGCTCACCGTCAAGACCGCGTTTCTGACCCTGCTCTTCAACGACACCTTCTACATCATGGACTCGGAAACGGCTATCGACCGAGGTTACAGTGATTTGAGCCTCATCCTCCGCCCGGACATGCGCAAATACAGGCTCCTCGACCACCTGCTGGAATTCAAGTATCTCTCATGGAAGGCATTGGGAACCAACAGCGAGGCGGTGCGGGACATGACCCGAGAGGAGCTGCGGGAGCTTCCACTTGTAGTAGAACAGCTGAATAGTGCCGGGGCGCAACTGGCCCGCTATCGGGAAACCCTGGAACGGGTCTATGGTAAAAAACTGAGACTACACACCCATGCGATGGTCTGTATCGGACTGGAACGATTGGTGTGGTGATCGGTTTGCAAGCCAAGCCCCCACTGCTGGTGAGCCGCTACACCTACCTGCGCGGGGAGCCTTCCGACGCCGGTCTGACCGATGGACAGATCCAGGTGCTGATCGACCGGCGCGTCGCGGCCTGCAAGGCCAAGGACTGGGCCACGGCCGACCGCATCCGCGACGACCTCCAGGCCGCCGGCATCCTGCTGGAGGATGGGGCAGCCGGGACCATCTGGCGGCGGAGTTGATTCCGCATCGATCCAAGCGAAAACCGAACACAACCGGACCTGTCCCCCCTGTCAGGGTAGACTGCGCTTCTGAGAGCACAGTCAGTTATAGAGACGAACTTCAACAAAAAACTTGACAGCTGGTAATACCACGCACTATGTTAACGGTAGTAGGAGTCACAACAATCAAAATGTTAGTAGCATCAACATCCTAGACTCTCTACTATCAAACTAAGATAAAAGGAGGAAAGCTTTGAGACCACCCAGCGATCCGACAGATATCTAGTCGTGTCGAGGCAAAAAGAAAAGGGGCGAGAGCCCCTTTCCTTTTTGTGGGTAGTACTCAATAGGTAGTGATCGTGTATTTATCCCGTCGAAGAAGAGAAGGGGCGGCAGGAAGTTCATCACTGCACATTAAGCACCACTCTTTTTGTGTTCTTTGAATCCATGCTGCTGCGCCCGCGATAAGCACGTGGCTCGTGTTCACGTGCTCCTTCGTCCTTCACGTGTTGCCATGATTGTTTGAATGTGGCTTCGCTGAAGGTTGACGCTTGAGATTGTCAGGGTCGTGGAGGGTTTTCTTTCCAAGGCAGTCTTACAATATTTCTTTGCATCATTGAGCCACTGTTGCTCACCGGTTTTGAGATAAGAGTGGTAACAGAACCAAGCCGCAGTATCAAAACTGTGGCTAGGTACGTTGGGATGATCGAGACACGCCTTCAAACGCTCAAAGTGGCTCTTTGCTTCCTCGTATGCTCCCTCAACGGCTTCATCTCCTTTCTGATCTTTCACGGCAATGTATTTCTCCAGCGAGTACCAACAGAGATTGTTTCTAAGCGACAGGTCGTCTTCTTTAGGAAACAATTCCGGATTCTTAATAATGAATCGATTTGTAGGACCCTTGCTGATCTTTTAAGCCCCAACCATAACCCTTAAACAGCTTGTCTACTTGTGCTTTCAGTGCCGACGTGAAATTCTCGTCGCGCCAGTTGAATACTTTGAATTCTAGAAGCCTATAACCCTTATCAAAGAGAATACCCACCAAATACTCGTGGACCGGCGCGAGACCTTGTTCGAACATGCAGAGTATTCGCAGACCACCGATATCAGTAAATTCATCAAGAGATGTCTTGTTCTTTCTCTTCGTCTTGAGGTAAATACTATTGATGGATTTCACGCGCCACTTGGTGAGATAAATCGGGATCCGCTCTTGGTCACGGCCAGAAGCCAATTCGTCCTCAAGACCCCGCAGTTGACTTTCAATGTCCGTGTATAGCTGCTTTCTATAATCCTCCACTTCAGAATAGGTTATCGCCATATTTTCCTCCGGAGACTGATAACAATCTTGCACTTGATCGCTTTACGGCATTCGAAGACATGCTGGTTCAATGTGACAGTAGCTGTCAAGCCCCCTCTTATATTTCAATAACAATTGATTGATCGTCGAGCGGCTTACATCACTCAGGACCGTAGGGCGGGAAAGACCAAGTAGGTCGGGTTAGGCGCGCCCGATGAAACCGAGGTATGTTGCTGTGATGGGGCGCGCCCTAGCCCGACGGGGAGCTGGCGGGTTACGCCAAGTCGGGTTATGCCGCATCCCCGCGGCTAACCCGACCTACCCGGCTACTTTTTAGACAGTCTCTGAGAGGCTGTCCAAAAAGTGCCGTAGGCCAGAGTCGAGTGTAGGCTGGGTTGAGGAACGAAACCCAGCATTTACAGGCCGGTCTGGTTTGCTGGGTCTCGTCCCTCGACCCAGTCTACCTCTTTTAAATCTATGGGTTTGTTTTTAGACAGACTCTCAGTTCGCCTTGCGCATGTCCTTCACGCCCTGGCAGCGTCCCGAGGCGTCGGTCTTGGCGATCCGCGCCGTTGCGCGCCGCATCGCGGTGCTGAATAAGCTCTGCACCCAGACCAAGAACCAGCTCCACGCCGCTCGGCAAACCGCAATAACTCCCGACTTCCTGATCGCCGAGCTGCACCAGAGCATCGATTACTTCGAGGCCCAGATCGAACGCTTGCGCCGACAGGTCCGCGACCTCATCGCGGCGGATGAAGCTCTGCAGCAATCCTTTGTGCTGCTCATCAGCACCACCGGCATCGCCGCCGCCCGTGTCATCCAGCTCCTCGGTGAGCTCCTGGTCTTGCCCGAGGACCTGTGCGCCGAGCAGTGGGTCGCGATGGCCGGTCTCAATTCACGCCGGCACTCGTCCGGCTCCAGTGTGAGCATGAAGCCGCGCTTGTCCATGGCCGGTAACCGCGATCTGCGGATCGTCCGCTATCTGCCCGCGCTCAGCGCCGCGCGCCTCGACCCCAACGTGAGGGCTTTCTACCATCACTTCATCGAGTCCCGTAGCCGGAAGATGATCCATGCCGTCTGCGCGGTCATGCATAAGCGCTTGCTCGCGATCCATGCCTGGCTCAGGATCCGCTCGCCTTTCGACGGCTGTCGTTTCTATTCACCTGCCGATACGGCTGCCTGATCGATCTATTTTATACGCCGGATTGACTTTTTGCGGACTGGGAGGTATATCGGACTTGCTTCGGAACTGTGTATCTACCTCTGTAACCGGTTGCTTTCTAGCGAATGATCTTTCGGTTGCCCTGCAGAATATACAGGGCCACCGAATAATAAATATTAAAAATCAATAATTTCAGATGATTACGGACCGAACGTGACGATAAGGTTTAATTTTAACTTGTTGATTTATAAGGTCATTCGGCAACCCTGGCAGAATATACTCAACTAATGCTACATAGCGGCGAAAAAAGGTAGACTGTAGGGTTATGCGCAAGCATTCCTCGCCCGGTGCCGTAGCGAGGCAAGGTCCCGCGCGTCGTCACTGGTCATCGAAACACCGGAGGAATTAAGGAGTGACTGTCGTGAGCAATCCCGCGGACGAAGCAACCACATCCATTGCCACGGGGCCCCTGAGCCGCAAGCAGCTGATCGCGGGCATCCTGTTCGGGGTAGCGGCCCTGTATCTGGCGACCGTCGTGCCGACGGTCGAGATCGCTTGGGTGACCGGCATCCTCCTGTTCACCATCTACCTGTTCGCCTTCGAGGTGGTGGAGGTAGACGCAGCCGCCGCTACGGTCATGGTGCTCTTGGGCCTGACCTCCCTGCTGGCCCCACTCATGGGGTTGGAACGGGGACTGGTGGATACTCAACACCTGTTCGATGGTTTCTCGTCCAACGCCGTGATTTCCATTATTGCGGTCATGATTATCGGCGCCGGCCTGGACAAGACCGGCCTCATGGGCAAGGTGGCCTCCTTCATCCTCAAGATCGGCGGCACCACCGAGACGCGCATTATCCCGATCATCTCCACCACCGTGGGCATCATTTCTTCCTTCATGCAGAACGTGGGGGCGGCGGCTCTGTTCCTGCCGGTGGTCTCCCGGATCTCCGCCCGCTCCGGGCTGCCCATGTCGCGCCTGCTGATGCCCATGGGCTTCTGCGCCATCCTCGGCGGCACCATGACCATGGTGGGCTCTTCGCCGCTGATTCTGCTCAACGACCTGATCCTCACCTCCAACGAGGGCCTGAAACTGCAGGGCGTCGCCGAGATGCAGACCTGGAATCTGTTCTCCGTCACGCCCATCGGCCTGGTCCTGGTGGCGACCGGCATCATCTACTTCATGCTGGCGGGCCGCTTCGTGCTGCCCACCACCAAGAACGAAGGCGTCAAGGCCACGGATTCCATCGCGTATCTCCAGAAGACCTACGGCGTAAAGTATTGCATGAAGGAGATGGTGATCCCCAAGGACAGCGAGCTGGTGGGAAAGACGTTGAACGACATCGAGCAGATCAATAAGGTCCGGGTGGTGGCCATGGTCCGTGGCGGCAACAATCTGGCCATCGGGCCCGGCGGCATAGCCCGTGGTGTCCCCTTCGAGGCCAGCAGCGCCATCGGTGTCGTCGCCTCCCAGGAAAACTGCTCGGCATTCGCCGCCAGGTACGGCCTGCACGTCCGCGAGGACTTCGATGCCTTCAGCGACGCCCTGGCCCCGACCAAGGCCGGCATCGCGGAGGTGGTCATTCCGCCCGGATCGTCGCTGATCGGCAAGAGCGCCCGCGATGTGTGGATGCGCAAACGTTACGGACTGTCCATGGTGGCGCTGCACAGCGGCGGCAAGACCCGCCACGAGGGGGAAGGCATCCGCGACCTGCCGTTACATGCCGGCGATACCATCGTGGGGCATATTCCCTGGGAGGCCCTGGTCCGGTTGGAGAAGGACCGCGATTTCGTGGTCGTGACCACCGAATATCCTCACGAAGAGCTGCGCCCGAACAAGGTCCCGGCCGCGGGTATTTTCTTTGCTATCGCCCTGGGGCTGGTGCTGTTCACCGATCTGCGTCTGTCCGTGGCCCTGCTCACCGGCGCCATGGGTATGATCCTGTCGCGGGTCTTGACCATCGAAGAGGCCTACCAGGCGGTGAGCTGGAAGACGGTGTTCCTGCTGGCATCCCTGATCCCCCTGGGTCTGGCGGTGGAGACCACCGGTACCGCCAAGTGGATCGCCGAGCAGGTCTTATTCGTGGTGGGCGGCGCCCCCGGCTGGGTGATTCAGGCCTCGGTGGCCGTGCTGGCTACCTTCTTCACCCTGGTGATGTCCAACGTAGGTGCCACCGTGCTGTTGGTACCCCTGGCCGTGAATATCGCCATCGGCGTAGGCGCGGACCCGGCCGTGTTCGCCTTGACCGTGGCCATCGCCACCTCCAACTCCTTCCTGATCCCCACCCACCAGGTCAATGCCCTCATCATGGGACCGGGCGGCTATGGGGTGTCGGATTTCATGCGGGCCGGCGGCATCATGACCATCCTGTTCCTGGTCGTGATGATGCTGATGATGAATCTGGTATTCTGACTTTCAGTCCCAGGATAGGGTGCCGCCGGTACGGTACTCGGTGACTCGGGTCTCGAAGAAGTTCTTCTCTTTCTTCAGATCCAGCACCTCGGACATCCAGGGGAAGGGGTTGGCGGCCCCGGGGTACTGCTCCGACAGACCGATCTGGGCGCAACGACGGTTGGCGATGAACCGCAGGTACTCGTCGAACAGGGAGGCATTCAGGCCCAGCACGCCGCGGGGCATGGTGTCGTGGGCGTACCGGCTCTCCAGCCCGACGGCATCGCGGATCATCCGCGCCAGCTCCTGCCTGAAACCCTCGGTCCACAAATGCGGGTTCTCGATCTTGATCTGATTGATCACATCGATCCCGAAATTCATGTGCATGGACTCGTCGCGCAGGATGTATTGGAACTGCTCGGCGGTGCCGGTCATCTTGTTGCGGCGCCCCATGCTCAGGACCTGGACGAAGCCTACATAGAAGAAGATGCCCTCGAAGATGACATAAAAAGCGACCAGCTCGCGCAGCAGCTTGCGGTCGTTCTCCGGGGTGCCCGTATTGAAATGGGGGTCGGCGAGACACTGGGTGTAGGGCAATGCCCACTCCGCCTTGCGCGCCACAGATGGCACCTCCCGGTACATGTTGAAGATCTCGCCCTCGTCCAGTCCCAGGCTCTCTACCGCGTACTGGTAGGCGTGGGTATGCAGGGCCTCCTCGAAGGCCTGACGCAGCAGATATTGGCGGCACTCCGGGTTGGAGATATGGCGGTAGACGGCAAGCACCAGGTTGTTCGCCACCAGGGAATCGGCGGTCGAGAAGAAGCCCAGGTTGCGCTTGATGATGGTGCGCTCGTCCTCGGTCAGACCCTTGGGGTCCTTCCACAGGGCGATGTCTGCGTTCATGTTGATCTCCTGCGGCATCCAGTGGTTAGCGCAGGCATCCAGATATTTCTGCCAGGCCCAGTCGTATTTGAAAGGGACCAGCTGGTTGAGGTCGGCACGGCAGTTGATGATCCGCTTGTCGTCCACCCGCACCCGGCCGGCACCCAGCTCCAGGTTTTCAAGGCCGGTAGCGCCGCCCGCGACCGCCGGATCGGCGGGTCGGTCCGGTCGGCCGTCGGCGCCGGTGACCGGGATGCCGGGCTCCCAGACCGCCAGCTCCGGCTGTACCGGCAGCGGGTTCGGATCCACCACCGGCGCCGTACCCGCGGTGGCCGCCAGGGTGTCGTCAGTGACCGCGCCCCTGCTCCGGTACCCATGGCCAGCGAGGTAGTCGTGGACCTGGCGCTCGGCATGTCCGTCACCGCCGGGGGGTGTGTCAACGGGCGCCGATCCCGATAGCGCAGCCGGTGGTGGCGCTTCGGAGCCCTCGCGCCGGCCCGACACGCCGGCCAGTGGGTCGTCCCAATTCAACATCTTGGCTCTCCTCTCTACCGGCCTCACCCCGGTGCCCTTGACTCAATGGTAGTGGATTTTTAAGTGGATAGGTCTGCCGATCCCGACCTCGTCATTCCGGCCGGGAGTGCCGGAATCTGCCGGCACCCGCGGATACCGGCAAGATGCCGGCGTTCCCTGGGGGCTTGAGGTGAGGGGAGCAGAGGGCGCTGTCCGGTGCCTGTTGCGACACCCTCTCCAGGGAGAGGGGCTTTCGATGAATCGGTTCTCATCCTGCACCCATGACATATTGTGGGCGTCTAAACACTTGCAAACAGTCGGTTTGTGTTAAATGTCAACAGTACCTAGTCGCCATCGGACGCGACCTCCGCGTCATCTTCCAGGTTACCCGCCTCCCCTGCCGGGACCGCGGCCCGGACCTCGATGGGCAGCTCATCTGATTCCTCGCGCTGTTCCAAGGCTGAATGGTCGCCCAGGAAGTCAGGGTCGCGGAGCTCCGCCAGGGTCGGCAGGTCGTTGAGGGAACGCAACCCGAAGTAGTCCAGAAACTTGCGGGTCGTGGCATAGAGGGCGGGACGGCCGGGCACGTCGCGGTGGCCGACGCTGCGGATCCACTCCCGCTCGGTGAGGGTCCTGATGATGTGGGTGCTGACGGCGACGCCGCGGATGTCTTCGATCTCACCGCGGGTGATGGGCTGGCGGTAGGCGATCAGGGCCAGGGTCTCCAGCAGGGCGCGGGAATAGCGGGCCGGCTTCTCATCCCACAGGCGCGCCACCCAGGGCGCGATCTCCTTGCGGACCTGGACCCGGAAGCCGCCGGCGACCTGGATCAGCTCGATGCCTCGGTCCCGGTAGTCCCGCTCCAGGGAGGCGAGGACGGCCAGCACCGCGTCTCGGGTGGGTCGTTCCTCGTCGGGAAAGAGGCCGAGCAGGCGATCCGGGGTCAGGGGCTCGCCGGCCGCCAGCAGGGCCCCTTCGAGGATCTGCTTGAAAGATGCTTGTCCGCTCACGCCTCGGTTCCGCGCAGGCGGGCGTAAATGGGGGCGAAGGGCGCGGGCTGCACCAGCTCGATGGCGGTATCCTTGATCAGATCGAGCAGGGCGAGGAAGGTGACCACGACGCCGGCCCGTCCCTCCTCCAGCTCGAACAGCTGGACAAAGGGGACGAAGCCCGCTTCCCGCATCCGTTCCAGCACCTTCGCCATGCGTTCGCGCAGGGACAGAGATTCCCGCTCGACGCGGTGGCTGAGGTAGAGATCCGCCCGGGCCAGGACTTCACGCAGGGCCAGCAGCAGCTCACGCAGGTCCACGGGCGGCGGCAGTCGGCGCACCTGTCCCGGCGGCACCCGCGCCCGGCTGACGAAGGCATCCCGTCCCAGGCGCGGCAGGGCGTCCAGGTCCTGGGCCGCCTGCTTGAAGCGCTCATACTCCCGGAGCCGCCGTACCAGCTCGGCCCGCGGGTCTGCTTCGTCCTCGTGCGGTGTCGGCCGCGGCAGCAGCATGCGCGACTTGATCTCGGCCAGGATGGCGGCCATGACCAGGTATTCGGACGCCAGCTCCAGGCGCAGTCCCTTCATCAGCTCCACGTACTCCATGTATTGCGCGGTGATCTCAGCAATGGGGATATCGAGGATGTCCAGGTTCTGACGCCGAATAAGATACAAGAGCAGGTCCAGCGGCCCCTCGAAGGCCTCGAGGATGACCTCCAGGGCATCCGGGGGAATGTAGAGGTCCTGGGGAAACGTGAGCATGGGAGCGCCCTGCACGATGGCGCGGGGCGTCTCCTGCTGTGCCGATTGGTCGCCGCCGGTCTGAGAATTGGGGGCTGTTAACATAATCGTAGTGCCAGCTGCTAATAGGACAGGATTAACAGGATGATCAGGATTAACAGGATTATTTTCCGAATGGCTCACGTTGGATTTCGGGGTCTTGATGCGGTAAAAGAGAATCTTGTAATTTTCCAGGTAGTGTTGACATTCATAACCGACGGCTTGGTTCACCCTCTCCCCAACCCCTCTCCCTCCAGGGAGAGGGGCTTTGAGGGAATCGGTTCCCACTGCGGACCTAGAGAGAATTGTGGCCGTTTAACATGCGAAAACAGTCGGTTAGCAGTAAATGTTAACAGCCCCTGGACATCTCCTCGGTCACGGGAACACCAACGACATGGCGTGTCGCACTTCCTCCATGGTCTCTCGCGCCACGTCCCGCGCCGCCTCGCAACCATCGTTGATCAGGTTCCGGACCAGGTCCGGCTGCTGCTCCAATTCGCGCACCCGTTCCCGGATCGGCCGCAGCTCGTCGAGCACCGCCTCGATGACCGGCTGTTTGCAGTCGAGGCAACCGATGCCGGCCGTGCGGCAGCCCTCCCGGACCCAGGATTTTACGTCTTCGTCCGAGTAGACCTGGTGCAGCTGCCACACCGGACACCGCCCGGGATCACCCGGATCGGTACGACGCACCCGGCGGGTATCGGTCGGCATGGTGCGCAGGGATCGCTCCACGTCCGAGGGGTCGTCCCGCAGCGTGATGGCGTTACCATAGGACTTGGACATCTTTTGTCCATCCAGTCCCGGCATCCTGGAGGCCTTGGTGAGCAGGGCCCGGGGCTCGGGGAGGATCACGCGCCCTCCCCCTTCCAGGTAGCCGAACAGGCGCTCGCGGTCGGACACCGTGATGTTGCCCTGACCTTCGAGGAGGGCCTGGGCCACCGCCAGGGCCTCCTGATCGCCCTGCTCCCGGTATTTCTTACGCAGCTTGCCGAAGAGCTTGGCGTTCTTCTTGCCCATCTTCTTCCGGGCCTGCTCCGCCAGCTCCTCGAACCCCGGCTCGCGGCCGTAGATGTGGTTGAAGCGGCGGGCGATCTCTCGGGTCAGCTCCAAGTGGGCGACCTGATCCTCCCCCACCGGGACCTGCCCCCCCTTGTAGATCAGGATGTCCGCGCTCTGCAGCAGCGGATAACCCAGAAAGCCGTAGGTGGCCAGGTCCTTCTCCTTCAGCTTCTCCTGCTGGTCCTTGTAGCTCGGGACCCGCTCCAACCAGCCCAGGGGTGCGATCATGGACAACAGCAGATAAAGCTCCGCGTGCTCCGGCACGCGGGACTGCACGAACAGGGTCGCGGAGCCGGGGTTGATCCCGGCGGCGAGCCAGTCCACGACCATGTCCCAGACGCTCTCCGGGATCGGGGACGGGTCCTCGTAATGGGTGGTCAGGGCATGCCAGTCGGCGACGAAGAAGAAGCACTCGTGCTCGTGTTGCAGTTCCAGCCAGCTCTTGAGCACCCCGTGATAGTGGCCGAGGTGCAGCCGTCCGGTAGGCCGCATGCCGGAGATGACGCGGTTGCCGTGGGGAGAAGCAGCGTTCAATGATCGAAGTCCTGAAATTTTGACGAAACGGGATACTAGAACCGACGGCGGAAAAACAGCTCCGTTACGACCTCGTCACCCGGCAGGAGGCCGATCGTGCCTTCGATGATCGGAAGCAGCAGGGAGCCCAACAGGCCGGTGACCAGCAGCGCCAACAGCAGAATCAGCCCGTAGGGCTCCAGGCGCGAGAACCTCGCCGACCACGCGGGCGGTAACAGGGCATTGAGCACCCTCCCACCGTCGAGCGGAACCAGCGGGAACAGGTTCAGCACCATCAGGAGCACATTGATGAACACCCCGGTGGCGCCCATGTAGATGAGCGGCAGAGCGAGCCAGCGGGAGGTATCCGGAAACGCGAGCCCGAGGTGCATCACCAGGCCCCACAGCACGGCCATCAGCAGATTTGCCCCTGGTCCCGCCAGGGCCACCAGGGCCAAATCCCGCCGCTCCTGCCGAAGATTACGCCCGTTGATCGGCACCGGCTTGGCCCAACCGAAAAGGAAGCCGGTCAACAGGAAGGTAATCAGGGGCACGATCAGGGTGCCGAGAAGGTCGATGTGTTTGAGGGGATTGAGGGTCACCCGCCCCAGCATCCTGGCCGTGCCGTCACCCAGCCGGCTCGCCATCCAGCCGTGGGCCGCCTCGTGTACCGTGATGGCAAAGAGCACCGGCAGCGCGATCACCGCCAGCAGCTGGATACTGTTCAAGGCGTTCATTGTTTCCCATTATATACATTCCGCAAATCCGTGACGCTGGTTGCGCTCAACCCGCAGATCTTCAAGTCGGGAAAATGGTTTTGAATGCTGCTTGTCATGGGGAAACCCCCAATCATCGTTTCCCCATACTTTCTCCGATCTTCTTGTTACAACAAAACGTTATACGTGCTCGCCCTGATTCCATATACCGTCCCCAGGAAATCGTTATGTGCAAAATAACCGGTTAAATTGCGCACTTATATATGCAAAATATTGGTAGATTGTGATTGGTATACTGTACAATATAACCGGTTAAATTGTTCATTATTACTGGTTATGTACCTCAAAAGATCGGCGGAAACGGTCCTCCGAGAGATCATCTCCGGCGACAAGGTCGGGATCATCCTCGGCGCCCGCCAGGTCGGTAAGACGACACTGGTCGAGCATGTCGCGCAGGGACGAGGGGCGGTCTTTCTCAACTTCGACGTGGCGGTGGACAAGGCGCGCTTCCAGGCCGCAGCCGCCTTGCCGCCCGCCGACGGCCTACGCTCCCTCGGCGACCCGCGGGTCCTGGTTATCGACGAGGCCCAGCGCCTGCCCGAGGCGTCCCGGATCATCAAGGGTTGGCACGATGCCCAGCTGCCGGTAAAGATCCTGCTGCTCGGCTCTTCTGCGCTGAACCTGCTCGACCAGACGGCGGAGAGTCTCACCGGCCGCAACCGCAAGCTGGTCCTGCCCCCCTTGCTGTTCTCCGAGACCCTTTCAGCGCAGGCGTGGGCAACCCCGGAGATATCGCGCGATCAGCTGCTTCGACATTTCGCCCCCCAGCTGCGGGCCTTGTTGCTGCAACGGTTGGCCTTCGGCGCCTATCCCGAGGTCGTCGTGACCCCCGCTCCGGTACATCTGCTGCGGGAGCTCAGCGCCGATTATCTCTGGAAGGATGTCCTGCAAACCGGTCTGATCAAGACGCCGGATGCCATCAAGCGTTTGCTGTTACTGCTCGCCCACCAGGTCGGCTCCGAGGTATCGGTGAACGAGCTGGCAACTCAGCTGCGGATGGCGCGACCGACGGTGGAACGCTACCTGGACCTGATCGAGCAGACCTTCGTCATCTTCCGGCTGCCCTCGTTCAGCACCAACCCACGCAAGGAGATCGCCAAGGGCCGCAAGGTATTTTTTTGGGATACCGGGATCCGTAACACCCTCCTCAATGCCTTTGCGACCGATGAGCTACGGCCGGACATCGGTCCCCTGTGGGAGAGCTGGACCATTGCGGAAATCGCCAAGCGGAATGCCCTGCTGGGCGCGCCGGCGGAGCTCTTCTTCTGGCGCTCCCGTACCCAGTCGGAAGTGGATCTGGTCGTCAAGCAGGACAATCGCCTGCGGGCCTTCGAGATCAAATGGTCGGGTCGTCGCACCAAGGGCCGGGCCTTTCGGGACGCCTACGGTGTGAAGGTCGAGACCATCGGACCGGAGAACCCCTTTGTCGCCGACCTCTTGGAGGCGTGAGGTACTGCCATAAAGCACAGTAGTCTACCGGGATCGGAAAATGATAGGGTCTAGATAACTTTAGAGAGGATTTTCTCTCAGTAAAATGAGTATTATATCAATAAGTTTTCCTCCCGATGATTGAATCTGAATTCACATTCTTCGAGGTGTAGATGAAACGTATGTCTGGGAACACCATTGAATTTTGCAAGCCTCCGTTTGGCCTACGACCAGAATGATTCAATGCCATTGAGATGACAAGTACCACGGGCAAAT
>Ga0209454_1000438_pt1 | contig 22135 bp, 13 predicted proteins | sample WorMetHERISLAND1_2_FD_187400 | JGI IMG/M metagenome (GOLD analysis project Ga0209454, IMG submission 187400) | Marine gutless worms symbiont microbial communities from Max Planck institute for Marine Microbiology, Germany - Olavius geniculatus... | ecosystem: Host-associated > Annelida >... | reverse complement strand
CTGATGTTTCGCTAACAATTCAGCAGACTGTAGAATGTCTAACGTCTGCATAGCTAGACATTCAATACATTACTGACACTTTTCTACCGTGTGTGCACAAGTTTGTTTCAACTTGTATGTTAAATCAATGCACAACAGACGCCTGTGATTGTGATGAAAATTTGCCATTTGATTTGACTTGTGACTGGGATGAAAAATGAGGGCTGCGTAGGGCAGCGGGGATGGAGCGGGTATGGGGATCGGGGATGGGGTGGGGATAGTATTCAATGGGGATGGGGATAAAATTTTAAAAGCTGTGTGGATGGGGTGAGGATGGGGACGACAGCCATGGGGACGGTCGGGGATAGGAACAAAATTTGTCCCAGTGCAGCTCTCTAGTATACAGCGAGTATTTTTTTATGTCACACTTGTACTCCTTGTAATTATATTTTAAAAAATGTGTGTTAGGATGTGCTCACAGAACTCAAACCTGTGTGATTTTACATGTCCTGGCTCAGGTGTTTGGCAGCCATATCTGACTGTGGATGAGCTTAGTGGCTGAATACAATGTGCTGCTGTACTTAGTTTTCATTGTTGTGTTTATGTCGTTTTTAGATGCTGGCAATACAGTCCGTGGAAGAATGGACTGAGTTTCTGTCACAATCCACGGACTGGCTCAGTCAGCTTGGCTACTCGCTGGCGTCGGTGCCATTTTCATCGATCACAGATATCGTGACATCTGTCACGCTACATGAACTCTATCACAAGTAAGCAATATCACTGCTTAGCACTCATATGTACTTGTGGTCATTTATGAGTGCTATTTTAATTACAGTTGTTTAGTGTCATTGCAGTTATTTTTTATTTAGATAATACATTGTCCTGTTTGCTGTGTGCTTTTGTTTTAATTTTCTTTTTGCTTTACAACGTGAACAATCATTCAGTACTTAGCAGCTTGTTGGGAAGCATGCCTGCAATGTCCTTGAACTTAATCAGTTCAAATGTCGAGGTTGCTCTACCAACACATTGGGCAGTGAGCAGAGTGGTTAACTTTGAAGTGTGGCATGTGTCCATCAGTTGTTCAGGAACCTATTTGCAATTAACCTATGCTTGATTCTGTGTTACAGCATGGTTTTGCTTTCACAGCATGGCTGTGTTGTACAAATTCATTTATAACTTATGCGATGACCTACTGAAATTGTGAGCTATTAAATTGATACCACTCTCTTTTCTTTAATCTTCTCAAGTCCTCAGCCAGCTTCCCTGACCCATTTTCTTATTGCTGTGCTTTTCTACCGCTAATCTCGTCTCCTCTGGTCGCTATACTATTCTGGTTATTCTCTCTGTTAGTAATGTTTTTGTTGTTATTATTTTATTCTGAGTCTGGGATGAACTGGGGATCTGTTAGCATTTCGCTAGTTCATTCCAGAAAGTACTATGGTTTTAAAGTGACAATGAAGTCAATTCGGAAACATGTAATTCTTATTTCGTTTCGTCACATTATATTACTTCATGCCAAACTCATTCAAGAGCATGATACGTACAAATTCAGTATTTAGTCTATCATAACTCCTAAAAGAGCTGTGGCGACTACGCAACGAGCTCTACTTATCTGGTCAGTCCGCTGACAATCGCAAACGTCTGCCAACAACCGCTATCTAGGACCGCCACAGCTCTTTTGTACTGCAATGCTCGACGGCTAAGTCTATTCCAATTTATTTCTGGGTGCGGCCTCCAGGCATCTCAGAGTTCCTGAGATGCCTAACGCCTACTTATTGTCGTTGTTAACAGTACTGTTCAATGTTATTTTGTGGTGTTTTCAACAGACAGTTGTTCATTTGTTCAGGAACCTGGCAGCTATCAATCAGTTTCTGGATGGTGCTGCAGAGTTAATGCAGCTGGTGAGAAGACATCCCCTGGCACTGCGTGGCCTGCTGGTGGCTGAACCCAGTGAACTCACTGCCGCCACTATCATCAGCTTGTACTCTGTTCAGTACTCGGAGCTCGGCTCTAATCGCCGTACAGGAGAGGATGAGACAATATTCTCTTTTGACTACTGTCTCAGCCGATGTGAAGGTCTCAGTCTCATTATTACACAATACACACTTTGCTGTATTAGGGCAAGTTTCTGGATCTTAACTGGCCGGTCAAGTTAGTGTTAACTGACAGATTTGCATAACTCGCGTTTCCCGTTGCACTAACCAACGGTCAAAATGGCCGTCAAATTAACTGGCCAACATCGGGCAGTTAGCTAACCGTCGATCGTAGTTATCGTATTTAACGGAACTTTTGTACCATTTTGCCAACAGTTAATTGACAAATGTGAACGATTTTACCGTATAGCAAAGTCTTCAAAATGCACGAGGAGATGTTTGCTGAGCACTACAAATTTTACTACAAAACCCATTCATGAATGGACAAAATGGCCATCTGCAATTGCTTGGCTGGATCGTGTGCTGGCTGACGTGCGCTTGCACTCATTAATATTCATGATGCCCGCCTGCACTAGGCGGAAGTGATAAGTGTCTTGTGCATCGTTGCTAAGCAACTATAGTTTACCGCTCAGTTAGCTAACAGCCAGTCAAGGTTTTGTTCAGAAACGCGCACAAACTTAACTAGCAAGTTACAATTAACAGATGGTTTAATAACTGATCAGTTAACTAAAAGATCCAGAAACCGGTCCTTAGTGTTTAATACTAATTAAGTTGAATTTGGTTTGTACACATATGCACATATACTCACGTTGGGCTTTGCCCCAAATTTCTAGTTATGTTTTGTTTTTGTCTGAAAAACCTCTGTTCTTGGGTCGACTGAGTTCTGTGTAGTTCACTCATCATTGTCGTTCTTTATCGGCTTTGTGACTGTTTGCTTTGTTCTCAAACGTCACCGACATTTCTGTGTCAGTGTGCACGACACATTGCAGTGCAGTGCACCTGACTTATTTGCTTGCGTTTTTTCTGCAGTGTAAGTTATAATGAAAGTCTGATTAAAGCTAATTTCACCTGTGCACATGCTGAATTAATGAAACAGTGCAGTAAAGCCACATTAATGTGACCTGACCATAACACCTTAACTTGGTTGGCTGTTTTCTGCTACCATGTGTTGGCTATTTATTGTTTGATTCCACTGCCATTGGCACAAGGCCACTCTGTGGTGATGAAAAAGTATGTGTGTGTTTGTTTGTTGCAGAGATCAACAGTGAGCTGCTGCTGAAAGATATACTGGCATTTTGGACAGGAGCCGACCGTGTGCCGCCATGTGGTTTTGACAGCGATTTGAAAATTGACTTTTACAGCGTCAGTGATGGCGAGCGCCGACTGCCGTCTGCATCAACTTGCAGTCTCACCCTCAATCTGCCACGTGATGTCGGCGACCCGGACATTCTCTGGTTGCTGCTGATTGATGCCGTCAAGATGTCAGCCGGTTTCGGCAAAATGTAATGGATAGACATTGTAATCAGGAAAAAATTTGTAAAACCTAATGAAACTATATATAAAAAGATGTCGCTGAAGTCTGCTGATAGTTTCTCATTTTAACCTTCCGAAATCCACTTTTCACGAACAGTGATCTAACCTGAAAGATTCACGTCTGACATACAGGGTGAGCCGAAAAAATGATCCAACTTGTTTTTGTCAAAACTTCGGTCAAATCTCCACAAAATTTGATAATTTTTGGCACGCAGATATCCAAGACGATAAAATTATGTGATTTATGTCAATGCACTACCCTGTAAAATGCAGATGCTCTAGATTGTCACAATACGCAGTGATTTATCATTATCAGCTTGCTCACTGTTTCATTATCAATTCGACAGAGGTTGCCACATCATTTAATAATTTTGAGGTATTCTAGGTAATATGTCGAGGCCCGAAACTTTTGGGATGACCCTTGTAGTAGTTGCACGGGTAATGTCATAGCTCGTTGCCCATCTCTATAGGACTCACACTGTTCTTTCACTAGTCGCTACGTAGTTTCATAGCAGCCGCTGCAGGTTTCTGTACAGTGCAACCGCCTCACTGACTAACTCTGGTTCCTGCCAACCGTGATGCTGACAAACATATAGCAGATAGTCTCCAAAATCAGTGTCAGCGCATATCGTTGGATTGCGTAGGGACTGCATGATGTCATTTCCCAGTGGCCCTATGTTTCTATCCAAGCAATTGACACCTGGTGCAGGAGGAAAGTAAAACAGTTCATCTGGCACTCCTGGTGGACAACGCGCTCCTGCAGACTGCCGAATACGATGTGTGTTCCACTGCTGCACCACGTCGCGCAGGTTGCGACGCAAAACTGTCATGAAACAGAATCGCATGCAGTCTGTTTCTTTTGGTTCTCCAACGTGAAAGACACCTTCATCAGAAAATCCCTGAAACAGTTCCATCCACCACTGCACATTCCCACGCCGAAAGAAAGACCACCATGCCTCTATCCGCTGATTACTCGGTGATGTGCCATATACGTGTGCGTGATCGTCATTGCGGAGAAATGACTGAATAGCAGCTACAGTGACATTTTCTGTGCCGCAATCGGTCCGCAAGACTTCTGGAACGCCACCAAACTTTTGGATAGCATTCATGTAGTAGTGACCAATAACTCCTAAATTACAAAAACAAAAACACACCTTCACTGTACTGTAAGCAGGATTTTACATGTGTGAAAAATTCATATTGCACAAGTTGCAACTTACAACCAGCAGAATCCCCCAAAACACAAAACAGATGGTGTGGTCTGTGACTGGAGACTTGTTCTATTTTCTTGTGTTGTAAACAAAAACAAACGCTGTGATAATTTATACACAGTTACTGTCCTAAATGAACTTCCCAGTTGGTCATTGTCCATATCTTCGCCAAATCTTTAGCGATTTTCTACATTCTATCATGGGCACAATTTGTGGACAATTTGCAATGACGTAAATATTAAACATCCCACTGCACCTAAACTGCGTCACTATCTTAAATTAAATTGTACGAATTTGTATTTAGTTCATTAGTCATTGTTCCAAAGTACAAAATCTGCTATGCAGAACTTACCATTGTCTTACCCTGCAGAACAGAATGATTGTCAACCTAAGGAGAGATGGAAGTCTTAGTTGCTGTAATAGTAATAGTAATAAAATTGCTTACATGGCACAGCCAGCTACCCATCAAGTAACAATTTGATGGGTAGCTGGCTGTTTGATCGACAAACAATTAGGAACTATGCATATAGACCCAACTTTACTAACTAGTAAGCCCTGCCAAACGGTGTACAAAAGGCCTTTATGTCTGCACAGGCGTACAACCTGGAGCATGATTGGACGAGCTACACTCGAGCCAGATTATCTTCCTGGAATAGCCATCAATGCACCTGGTAGACAATACCACCAGTTTACCGTTAATAAGCTGCAAATATTCATGTGAAAGATGTGCAGTTGACAAAAAATGTGGCAACTGTACTGCACCAAAAATGCCAACAGTGATATTATTCATGACCTACTTTTAGCATAGTTAATGCACATGTCAACGCATTACTGTCACTTCACTGCGTAAACAGTTTGTGCCATTAAACAGTCATCCCACTGCATTGCAAATTTTTTAAGACATGGACCAAAAAAATGTAGGACATCAAATGAAAATATACTCTTTTATAGGACACATGTATTCAACCAGCATACCAGTGGAATGCCTGGTATCTGACATCATGAACACACAAACTGCATGACTTCCATATCGGACAGTTAAGTTGTGTCAATTAATGGAACAGACAGATAACGTTTTAATGTTTCAGCGATGGCGGGGTGTCAAAACGTCGTGGAGCCTGGGAAGCTTCTCCACCTTTCACCCATCTTGACAGGCCTGAGGAGATCTAGGGTAGTGGTGCAAGCTCCCCCAGCAGGGTCCAGGGCACAGCCTCTGGCCGAAAAAGTATTTTGGACCATTTTGCCATCCCAGAAACCACACCTAGTGACATCAAAATTCAAGCTTTTGTTGCGCAAAATGCAAACTGACAAAATGTAGGATTTATAGGACATTACGTAAAAATATAGGAATCATTTAAAAATACAGGATTTATATCATATTTAGGACAGGTGGAAATGCTATGCTACTGTCAGTCTAGGCAGGCTTCCACCGCAGACTCAAGTCAGTTGTTTTTACTGGTATGAATGCTAGAAGACAACAACCAGCAGGAAGACATTTCAGATTTCAAGAAGAATAATAGTAACTGCAGGATCATTGCTCTGTGCAAGGTGAGTGAAATAAATTAGGCTGAAGTAATGAACTACTTAGTGGGTAATGGTAAGGAAGTAAGTTTATTTAGAAGGCGCAATTTAACAATAGCCACAATGCACTGCACTCTCAACGCTCTAACAAAAATGTCTTCAACTGCCGTTTAAACTGTTCAAAGTTAATATCAGTCTGTCTCAGATGAGCTGGAAGCTTATTCCACAGCCTAGAACCTGCAGCAGCAAAGCATCTGCCTCCATAGCTGACACTTTGGGAATGCAATGCAGCACACAATATGGAAGTAGGCACATATCAACAACATAATGACGGACTTACCCACTGATAAGAAACCCATATGGACGTAACTTGTCATAGCCATCAACATGCCAGCAATGATTAGGTCCCTTTGACCAGTAAGTTCTTCTGACAAGTCGATGATGCCTACGTCCAGAAACACCAACAGGGTCAATCTGCCTCAGGATGTGACAAACGGTATCACGAGACACACGCAGATGGTACTTGTTGTGCAGCAGTGCCGTCATTGATCGGTAGCCGCCTAAGCGACCTGTGTAACATATGCACTCTCAGTTAAGTTTACTGATCCAGTCACCTAGTCCAGTGTACACTGTGTCCACACAAAAATGAGCTATAAACAAGTGGCAACCTGCACTGATTTGAAAAACATTTCACACACGTGAAACGACATTCATTCGAAACAATACACTGTATTTTCACAGAAATATACATTGTCTTTGCAGACATATAAAATTATAAATAACGCTGCGGATCGGCGAAAGTTTTCATATGCAGCTATCTCCGCAGATCCAGTCGTATTGATGTCACATCATGTGGTGCAGCAGGCATTTCACAGAAACAAGAGACACATTTTTTATAAGTTCACACAGGAATCTTTAGCACTGTTGTCTTTTTAAGTTATGAGTATTTTGATTAAACATGGATCTTCTCTGGACATCATTTTACTACAGATAAGTACTATACTGTGTCCCCCAAAAAAACATAACCAACATTTTCGACTGTAACTTGAAAACTAATTATCAGATTTTGATTATTTTTGGTACGAATATTCGTGACACAGCTTAACATCAAATAACTGTTCAGTTTCCCACCTCACCCAATGTATGCTTCTGCACTACCTAGGGAAAGTAGATCAAGCAAAATATGTGTTGAAATAAACAGAACTCCTGAAAAAAACATCCCCGACATTATCGATCGTAACTTGAAGAAACATTAGCAGAGTTTAATAACATTTGGCAGAAATATTTCTGACACCACTGGCTATTAAATAAGTGCTTTAGTTTCCACCTCACCCAACGTCTGATTTTTGCACTACCTGGTGAAAGCAGACCAATACATGTTAAAATGAATGAAAAACGTCAATAAATTCCATCTATCCCAATCTGTGGGTACCAACAGCAGGTCTACAAGGTTTGACTGTCTTGCAGCAGTGTGTCGACCAGATGAAGTTTAGGAATGTTTGTAAATACAAGAAGTGACTGGTAGAGCCTTGACTGGTCTGGAGCATAACTTTATCGATACTGCTGTCAAGTGTCTCCATGCCTGTGTTCATATAGTAGGCCAACACTTTAAGCAGTTTTACTGCAAGCAGTTGAAAAATGGACAACTGGATGAATCGTTTGAGGTGACCCCCTTCAAATTTATGGAAAAGCTTTACAGTTCCTGAAACTATAGTCCTCCAGGCAGCCGACGGTGAAAATGTGTTGATCCTAGCTTGCACCGTTTTTGACTGATCCACCCGTGTGCCGGAGGGACGGAGAGACGGACAGAATTGCGATGGCTAAGATGCGCCGAAAGCAGTAGCTGCTTTCGCGCATAAAAAGTAGATAATTGAAATTTGCTGCAAAACATCAGTTATCACTCACCGGACCCACGAAGCTCTTGCCGAATAGCATTCCAGACATCAACGAATGGAGCTGGCTGTTTGCGCCTTGACAGGCCGTAGTCTAACAGCCTGCGATGCAGGGTCCGCACACTCATCTCAATGTCGTGGTACTCGGACAAGAAGCGCAGAATGGACATGTACTTGAATCCAGCCCAATAATAGTACTCAATGAGCTCCTTCTCATCACTAAATCAAACACAAACACTCTGACAATGACATGAGTGCAAATAATAGATGGATTGTGTCATATCATGTATCTTAAATGAGAAACAAATAAATTAATTACAGCTGAACTTCACATATTACTGTCATAGGGTAATTTTTTACAGTAATTTTTTTGGTGTAATAATATTAACAACTGTCACATGTCTTTGTACAGCCCAATGTTTCTAGCTGGTACAAGTAAAAGAAACTACACCATAACATGAGTCTAGGTAATTGATTCATATATTTGGCTGTATCCAAAAACTACACTATCAGCAGGAGAAGCACCAATTCAAAATATTAGTAAAACTCCTGAAAAGATGCTTACGACATGAAGAAAACTATGAAATCAACAATTATAGCTCTGCTTATGGTACAAAAAGCGAACGTTGTTTCGGCATAATAATATTAACAACTGTCAATTTGAAGCAAAGTTTTCAATAGCGGACGTTATGCCCAAAAATTTCAGCCTGTATGCCCAAATTTTGAGACGTGGACGTCACGACGTCCAAATCAATTTGTTTCTTACTACGTCTATTTGTCTATAATAAGCTGGTAATTGACGTCAGAATCTGTTTTCCAATGTTTTGTTGGTTCAATAATTTTGGCTGACTGTCGTGTTTCTGAATACTTCATTTCATGAAGACGTGGCACGGCAACCATATTAATTTATTCTGTGAACAGTTCTCATCCAGAAACTGCAACTTTCATTTTGCAGAAAGCTCCTAAAATTAAATGTTGCTGGTTTTTACAAGAAAGCCCAGCTATCGCAAGGCAAGATGCGCTACAGCCTATATAGTTCCTGTTGCACCTCTGACCTTTGAGGTCAGTCAAGGTCAATAATTTTAATGTCATTTGAAAGCCAATATATGTGACTTTCTGTTAGTGATTAATAGGTAACTTAGCCCTATCTTACATCGTTTCTGAGATACGGCTACTTTACTTGAAACTTTCCATTAGAAATTGCGGTGAAACCGCTGCAAATGGAGACATTGTTACTATTGACAGCCTATAGGAAGTCGCCAGCGCCCTAACCAATAGTACCATCGCCGACCCTCTACGACTAACCGTTTAGTCACAATACCACACGATTGTCATATACCATAGTGCGTTATGACCAAAGACGTTATCTAACGTCATTGGTCATGACCTTCCAAGGTCATCCAAGGCCAATGATTTTCATGTCATTTGAATACCAATATACGACTTCCTATAAGTAATCAATAGCAATCTAGGACCTATCTCGCACTAATTAATCGCAACTATACATCCGTGACAGACAGATTGACAGACAGACGACAATCATGCCACAGACGCGCTATTCAGCATGGCTGTAGCGCTTAAAAACCATGACCTATGTTGGTGGTACGTTAGTGACGCATATGTAGTAAGTCTTGTTTTGCATTAAGTTTTTGCTTGATTTTTCTTGTAGGCCTACTGCATGACTTCCAGATTTTGTACACTGACCTCCAAATTTTTTAGCTTGGAAGTTACGACGTCTTGAAAATTCAGGTCTATTGAAAACCCTGATTTGAAGTGTTATTTTTCTGGTGATGATAATAAATACTATTATTATTTATTTAAGTCATAAATTAAATGCATAAAATTATGGCTGTACCGAATATTCTATTCATCTGCTGTAAGCCGGCAGTCTCCATAGCATAACCCCACGCATGACGCTTCAAGGCTTTACCTTAGCAGTTTAGTATATAGCATATTTCATTAGTGTCAGCAATCTTCGTTAGTATCATTCGTTTAACACAAACACAATTAAGATGACTGACTGGGATTTTTTCACAGTATGTGTGAGCGTTAAATCCAGGGCATTGTGCAATGTGGTGGAACGTTGCATTAACTATTCGTATTCTATTCATATTCGGCCAAATAATAAAAGGAATCATTTCTATTCGGCTGAATAGTAAAATCTGCTATTTGGTACAGCACAACATAAAATCACTGATTTACATCATTTGCTTTAAAGTGCATCAACCATGATTTATTGTGCAATGCAAAAGTGAACACACAATGCTGCCATAGCTGTGCATGTGTGCAGCCAAATGGACCTGTGACTAAAACAAGTGGTTGTACAGATTCAACATAACTAGCAATAACAAGGTATCAAATCACAATGAAAGATTAATTAACGTCTGTCAATTCCCATCACTGCGGTCGACAGCAGCCATGGCAATTCCAATCAACGATGAAGCAAAACTTTTTGTGCTGAATATTGCATTAGTCTTTCGCTCAGAAGTCAATCCTGCCAAACACATAACACACAAAACTACAACTATAGCAGAACAATATCTGTTAGCCTCATTGGTAACTATGAGACAATGGCCTATAAAGGGCAGAATCAGCAGCAATGAGCGGAACGACATAAAACAAACATTAGTGTATGCTAAATATTATTATCAGTCTGAGCCAAACTGACTCCAGATTTTATTTTAAGTCCGGAATCAGACTGGTGGCAAATTTTATTTTCAGTGCAAATTGAAATGAGTACTAATGGCAGATTATGTCCTCATTTCAAGCATTACTTGTTGGCAAATTTGATCAGCAGTCCACTTAGACTCCAAGCTACATTAATCGTGCCGATCAGGCGGCTTGATGGCTTTGCTTACCTTTAACACTGCCACTTAAGCGAATCCAGTTCTTGTCCACTGCACTTACGCCGTAATCTCTTGAATGACTGCCACGTTTCACAAATAACTTTTGCATATACTTGGTAGCTGCCAGACGATGGTAAAAAGCGGATCGGTGGATGTGCAGATCTGTGGATGTCGCAATGCATTGAAGGCTAGGGTTAGGGATAGGGTTGAAATTAGGGTTAGGATTAGGAATAGAGTTAGAAGATAATTAATCTAATAAATTACAGCTTAATTACAGCGTTACTTAAAACTTATTGCAACATCTGCAGATCCAAAATCTGCATTTTACCCATAGCTGTAGCCGACGCTCATTCAGTTGTCCTCCAATACCTGGACTACTGGTGTCAGAAGGTGTGATGCTGCAATGTACGTATGGTGATAGAGCCAGCTGATGCGCTGTTGTCTCAGTTGCTCAAAGTGATGCCATTGTCATTGCTATATCTTGTTAACTGTCACCTTGACTTCCAGTTCTTGCTTGTAACTCAATACATTCAGGCAGGTCTGCACTAGCATAGGTGGCACAGCTAAGTCGGAAAACAGCTATTGCTGGTTAGTAACGTTGCACCGGCATACTCAAACTTTGTGCAGTTAGCCCGACTACTAGCCTATAGCTACCTGGACTGATAATAAAATCTGGTGTCAGTCCAGATCGGACTAATAATAATATTTTCGTTACTGTACTGTAGTTAGCGGCATTGACTGTCAACAACACAATGCAGCCGTCCACACAGATAGCACTGTCCGGTGGTCCGCACTACTTAGTATGGCTAAATCTATTGCAGCGACAAATATCGCCACACTATTCGGCAGAATACAATAATGCGGCAGTAAACAAATCTATCAATTCTCATGTTTTTTCATGGTTCACCCATAATCTGGTTATGTCGAAGACCATATCTATCGTTATAAGATATACAAAAATTGTCAGTTTTTTAAATACGAAAAATTTGTAAAATGCAAATTCTCGAGCTATACATAACCAGCACCTGGTCAACAAATAACTCAGGTTCACAGAGTCGCAAAAAATTGTGCCAGCGATATGCCTATACACATAGCCTAAACTGTGATTACTCGGTAATTAGAAACGCAGAGTTGGCGCTGAACAGTTTTAGGTGCGGCAGGCTGGGATGAGCCGTTGTTGTAAACCCACAAATAAAGTTCTCGTAGGCTAAAGATGTTAACGTCGCCAGACGGCACCATGTACATATTGGCTTCACATGAAGCACGGCAGAGAATTGCAGAATCTAAAGGGAGGAAAAAGAAGGGAAAAGGAGCACCTGCTAATGCTGAAGCCACTGATTGTAATAGTGCACTACGATTACCTCTGCTTTAACTTATTCTGTCAACTAGCGAGGCAAAAGTGTGCACCAGCACACAGTTTGGACAGCGACAATTACCACCGCATTAGTGTAATTACGCCCGCTTTCTGCGGTGACATTTGTCGGGCATGGGTAAAATGTGAACCTGCGGACTTGCAAACCGACCAACGGGTAAACTGCGGACCAAACCTGCGGACCAGGTCCGCAGTTTACCCGTTGGTCGGTCCTCAGGTCCGCATTATCTATATAAGTCTCTCTTCCCTGTTGCTGACGTTTATAACTGCGTTAAACGTAGCGTACCTATGGAGCTTCACCTGCCATATGGGACCACACAGGCTAAAGGTGGTGATAAAAAGTGGTGATAGTTTTTTTATTGGAAGACAATTTCAGAACTAAGGAGCATCACCTGCCATATGACACTAGTAAACTGTGCAACACCTGCAATGGTGCGGTCCTGCCACCTGTCAAGAAAGGACGTGGAAAGAACAGCCACAGCACCGACAAGAAGATCACCTGGGTCGAGTGCGAGAACTGCAGCCGCTGGCATCATTGCCGCTGTGTGGGATACCAGCACGGAGAATTCATTTGTGAACTACGTTGACAATTTTTTATTGACATCTGACGTTTCACTTACAGTTCGTTTTGAAGCTATTATGAAGAGTTTTTCTATTTTTAGGCCTATTGATTTGAAGATGATTTCCATTTTTAGGCCTATTTTTAGTGACATTTTATTACCTTATTGCATATGCTGCAAGCTGAATCTAAGGCAGCAATATTTTGGCCTATACTTAAAATGAAATTCACTAGAATTAAGCCTCTGTAATATCAATAAACACAAAATCGGCGATCTCGCACTAGAGAGCAGAAAATTACTAGCGGTAGATCGTCATTTACCTAATTACATTTATGTCGTTGTTAATGTAAGAATGCAGACACATTTCTTCTTCACTGCATTGCTAAGACTGGTTAGAACTGAAGAATTACGGAACTTTCGTTCCCACGTACTTTTGCTCCCGGGAGCGAAAGTTCCATATGTGGAACTTTCGTTCCCTGGAACTTTCGCCCCCAAACAAGAATTACTTTTATTTACGTGATCAGCTAGTGGTATTTCCGCGTAGGGCCTAATATTTCTTTCTTGGTTTATTATGTAATGAATCATTGTAAATAAAATTAGGCCAACTCCCCTTAATTATGGAACAGAATATGACCTGTAGCCTAATTTATTTAAATAGGCTACAATAACACGCACCGTCATTTGTCAAGAACGCGTAGATGCCGAAGAGCTGCTGCGTGAACGGTTTTCTCAGAACCCGGAACGTAACTCGTAGTTCACTCTGTAATCTTTGACGTAACGTCCAAGTACCATCGTCTGGCCTGGCTTAGAATATCTAGCTAGTGATCAGCCATGATGATGTGGCGCCGGTCATTAACGGTGACGTCCACACTGACAAAGTCTTCGTGTAATTAATTATTCCTTTCATACTTGGCAACGCATAATTAGAAGCTGACCCGTTAAGGATAAAACAATAGGCGAGGAAAACATTGCGGTTGTAAGACGCACAGCGTGGTGGTGGACCGTGGAAAATTATCAGCCGGCGCCGCCACTGTAACGACATCATAAGTAAATAACCAAAAAATAAGGGGAGTGAAAGTTCCAAGGAATGAAAGTTCCAGGGAGCGAAAGTTCCTGTTACCGAACTGAAATGTTATCAATTACCAAGCTTTAAATGAAATTTATTCAAAAACACTCCGTGTTACAAAAACAGCTTTGGCTCGAGATGGACTCTGATATAATACTGAACAAGCCTGATTTAAATACGTGACAGTGTCATGGCATGGTTTGTAGACGTTCTATGTCTTCCAGGCATATAAATTCTACCATCTTCCCAATAATGTATCTACCCAATCTACCTCTAGCAATTTTCCAGTGCTAACAGCGAGATCGCCGATCTACCACTAGAATTATTGTAAACACAATACACGCAAACTATGTTTGCAAAGTAGGCGTATCATAAATTACATTAAGTTGAAGGGTGTTGGTAATTTGTGGAATGCGGAATATGACCGACCGACCGATCGATAACGCCCCTGGCCGCACTCGGCATTTATTGACACTAATTACCGAGCAAGGTAGGCTACTGTACGCGATATCTCATGCTTAGATTAAAATATGCCGCACTGCCGCTGTCATATCTCATCTTTGTCATTTTAAATTGTTTTAAAGTAATTTATTGATAGCTTGCTAATTGTTTAAATTATAGGCCTGTGTTTTTAAACTGTTATGTTATTTTACGACGTGCTAATTATTGTATGATTCGAAGATGTAAAAAAACGTTTTCTATTCTTGCCACCTTTTTTTCAACGTTTTTTAACGTTTTTTTTTTATTTTGCTCAACTTTCTTTATTTTAAAAAACGTGCATTGAAGCACTTTTGGGATTACAGAAACGAATTAATTGGTAACAGTGATGTAACTTATTTAGTTAGTCCAAATATACTAAATAAAACTTTTTTAACTCGCATATTTAGTTAGTTTAATGCTTTTGCCTTACAACCACACAGCTGAATTAAAATTAACACAAGTTTTTTTTGTCTAAACTTATTCTAGGTATACTGCGCTTACAGCATTATGTATTAGGTGTGTTTTTTAACGTTTTTAATTTTTCCTGGAACGTTTTTTACATCTATGGTGTGATTTATGCTTTAATGTATGAACTTCGGATTACTAATACCCTACTAATAATAACAACAGCAGACCTATATAATCAATAATATTATAGTCGTAAAATTAAATCAGTTTACTACAGAGTCACAGTTCACAATCACATTGTACGTTTTGGAGTGTTAACGTTTTTAGCGCTTTTCCTTTTCCTACATTAATTTTGCAACGTTTTCGTCGTTTTCCATTGTTAGCTACAGCAATTCTGCACCATAAATTCCGCAAATTATCACCACGACAAGCTCAGAAGGTAGGTAGTAATTTGCGGAGTCGAGCTGATCACGTGATCATGCCCGTCAACCAATCATTTTCATTCCGCAGATTTCATTCCGCAAATTACTTTCCGCATTCCGCAAATTACCCATACCCTAAGTTAAACTCTTTTCACACTTAGAACTGCCTGCACTGCAGCAGTAAACTTTTAGACAGGCGTGTAAAACATGAACGCAAATTACGCAATAGTAAGCTTATGCACATTACGGCACATCTCTTATTAGGCGTTCGATCGTGCGGGGTCTGCATTTTACTGGTGCGCAGTTTACCCGTTGGTCGGTCCGCAGGTCCGCAAATCCGCAGGTCTGCACTTTACCACAGCCCACATTTGTCGCCACAATAGCACTATGCATTTAGTATGACCCAAACAGTATAGAAACGCAGAAAACGCAACGAAACGTGTCTTACAGCAAACCTGTTCTAGACAGCAAACGTCCTAACACCGAAGCAATAGGCCTAACTCAAACTGTAAACACAACGGCGCATAACTTTCTCAGTCACAACTGAAACAAGATGGCCAAATACCACCACCATGCAACAGTATAAAATAAAATGAGACTTTTCATTTCCGGTGTGAATTTTAGGGAAAATGTAGAGTTTTGGAAGAATCTGTAGTTTCGGGAAAATGTGGAGTTTCGGGAAAACGTGGAGTGAATTAGAAAAAGGTGGAGTTTCCAAAGAGATGGCAGATATAGGCCACCGTACAAAATAGCTTACCGGGTATATCTAGCGTAAGCAAATACTGTATAAACGCCCCCAGGTCGGTATAAGATAATGGGAGACGCAAAAAAAATCAAAACGGCAAAAAATACAAGCGAATCATGGGCTTTGGGGCCATCAAAATACCCGTTTTGAAAGTGAAAAATCCCCCCGCTTTGTGAAAAAAACACTGACATCTTTCTTTTCTACAACGCTCAATTATTATCTCACCTATTGTAACGGTTCACGTCTATTCGTATATCTTTGCCCCCAAAAATTCGTCCCTAATTAGGCCTAAACTAACTAAAATGTATTTTTTTTATCCCCGCTGGTGCTCTCACTTCTTTAATGCTTTTTTCGACGGTAAAATTTATATTCAAATTCCTTTCTTCGTCATTTTACTCACCTACCCTAAAAATTCGCGTTTTCGTCGACGCCTTTTAACGACCACGTCCACAAATAAGACGATGAACACTCCGGCACTTTGCGCTTTGTCTCGACAATCAAAAAAGAGTGAAAAAAACATCTAATGTTCGCTTCGTCGTCGCAAGAAGAAACAACCGAAGAAGAAGAGGTTGCTTGGTAGGAAACATAGCGCCGAAGACAGAAATGCATCTATAGGGGTTGGTCACAACAATCAAGGACACGATCGACGAAAAGAAAGACGAAGAAAGAAGTTTGTAAGTTTGTACGGTATCACCGCATTCGCCAAAAAAGACTACAACCACAATCGTAGGACACTTTTTGAAAAAAACTAGTTGTTTGTACCTAATTGAAAGAAGTGTTTTGGTAATTATTGAGCGAATGCTGATGTTTGGGCAACTGAACACATTATGACATTGTCAGACTATCAGCAATGTTAAAACATGCTGCAACAATATGAACATAACGTTTGGTGCATGGGGACCAAAGCAGCGGCTGTTCTAACTTTACTGACACTCTGCGTATTGTCTCTCTTGTCACCATACATTTACTCCCTCTTAAGCTCGTTTTTTCATACTTGCATTTTCCAATAGGCGTACAGGTACCTGCATTTCCAACGCCCTTGTATACTCAATTACGAATTACTAAACAACGGAGAGCCCGTAGTTTAAAATCTTTACCGCTGCCTTCATCAATTGACAGTTTTCTGTAGGCATGTCTCTTGTTTTTAAAAGGAGATTGTATTCCCTGTAGAGATGACCGGAAATGGCTTTTAACATTCCCATTCCGCGTCATTCCCAATTTTGTAACCAATTCCCATTCCCATGGGATTCCCACTATGCTTTTCCTATTCCTTCCCATTTCCATTCCCGAACAATCGTTCAATCGTTGTGGCATAAACAATTTTGTCCTATCGAAGACTCAGACTGTGCATTGCTTGTCATTGAGTCTATAAGTAATTTGAGAAAAGCTCACGTGACGCGCGATAGCAGCGGTTTTACCACCTGGGCAATCGTGTACAGCATGCAATAAAATAATAATGAGTTTTGAAGGAGTACCCAATGTTGAGGCCTTTATATGGAAGACTCCTTGAATGTAAAAGGTCGAAATTTAGATTGTTAAAAATGGACATTTTGTCCTAAAATTTTCATAGACAAACGCAGGTTGTAACAATGATTACTAAGTTCCTAAAATTATCAACAAAATTAAAACAGTGGTTCGATTGTTTACATGTTGGCCCTGTTGTCAAAAAATGCATAAGACAAATAGTAACACACAAAATGTAATGTACAAAGAGCTATAGTTATTGTCTGTCTGATGTTAATGTCTGGTGACTGGAGTGTTAGTAATTACAGCCGGCAGATGGCGCAGCTGCATAGGCTGCAGAAGATAGTGATGATGATGATCTGCTGAAGTAATCTGCTGGTTGACAGTAGACCCTTAGGCGCTGCTGCCGTGTTACACATGTCCTTCGAGCAGTAGCACACCAGATCACCTCTGTCGTCTCTTACACAACCGTCATCCATTGGTTGGCCTGCGCATCCACGACTCACTACAACAACAGCGCAACCACGCCAGCGACCTAGTAATTAAATCTATTTCGTAAGGAAATAAATTCATAAAGCGCACATGTCCGCGAGAAACTCGCCGAATCTGAGGTAAATGCAACTTCAAGGCTGCCAAGTTATCGCACCGACATTCCTGGTAATAAGCTGATGATCCCTCTTCTTTCTCTCACATTCCAGTTTATTGCCTTTTCCTTCTCCGTCGTTTCTCTTCCCGCTTTTTTTCTTCCTCTTTTTAAATAAGAGGAAGTGTGTGGACGGTAAAAGCCGTGCAACCTGGTGTAGAGCCCCGGCCGCAAACGCATTTTAAACACAGAAAAACGCATTTAACCTTCACTCATCTTGCTGCAGACTTTGGCGTAACACACAATGTCATGTTGGTTTTAGGAGGCTAGTCCCAGCGGTACTTGCTTACTTATTTATGTAGGCTAGACCACAATAACGGTCGCGCTTATAATAGTCTTTTAATAGAACTTTTATATTGGCGACTTTTAAGCAAGTGTACGTATGCTCAGTGTACCGTGCGACATGGCAGTGCAATCTGGTTACCGGTTTTGCGACGGTCTGACCGCGGGGTCGTTGTCGGTATGTACTTCAGACATGCTTCAGCATTTTTACACTCGGTCCATCTGTCAACTTTAGGGTCGAATGGGTCCAGGCAGTCGTCAGTTCTTCCATACGGACATGCTGCACACTGATAACACTTCGGCGCTGATGTCAATGTGCTGATGGACGCCAGCAACGTCAGTATGTGTAACAATATAAACTGCTTGGAATAATGCATCTGTCTTCACCTGCAGGCCTAATAGCAGTCTAAAATACTCGATCTAGGTCTATTAACAGCTAGACTGCAAAAATGTACATTGGACCTAATGACGTCACGTTATCGACAATGCAGAATAAGTAGGCCTATAGCGACAACGTTGTTGTACAACTTTAGCCGGACACACATACGCGTTGTCTATATACGAAAGGAAATTTTGGGCTCAGAGAGTGGTCCGAAAAAGTATTTAGTGCAGGGTGCGAATATCCAATTTGGGGGGGGGTTAAAGGGGTTGTGGGCGGTCCAAATTAGTACCCTAGAAAAACGGTCAAACAACTTTATCTGCTTGATCAAACAGGAATGCTTTCCGGTAAGATGTAAGACTAGCGTTTAGCCACAACACGGTTATACGTTACAAGCAGACGGACAACAGAGGGACACAACCTTGTGTCATAGGCACGACCGTTAGCAGCGCCGGCTAAAAATAAAAACTTACACTTTGTTCTAGCCAGTTGTTAGCAAATTTGTAATCACAATGGCTGTCGTTGTTAGATCTGTGATAGTTTTTCGTACGTCTATTCTTCGGTTTTAAGCTATTTCCCTACTGCCAAATCGCATAAAATTGCTGAAACAGATGCAAACTCCGTCTTGTAGACCTAACTGACGCTTGGGAGTTTATGAGTTACTTAACACACTTCATAGTTTTTTTGTTCAAGACACATTAATAAACCTCCAAAGTTGACGACATTATTATGACATTTTCAACTCATCCATCAGTCAGTGAAAATAGTGTTTTGTGTACAGTCATAAACCATAGCGCTTAACAATACAAACAGTATAGACCCGAATAAACACATAAAAAAACTGCAATTGTAGCATATAGTTATCTTATGCACATTACACATCAGTGTATAAAAGTAGGCCTAAGTCAACAAGTTGTGGCGTTGACAGAGAAGTTCGCGAAAATATCAGCAAAATCAAAACAGTCTCTCGATCTTTTACCCACATTAGTTTGTCATTCAAATTTAGTTCAAGCTGCAACTAAAACTTTAGGTTAATAACGTAAGCCATGTAACCCAAAGTGCAGGGGTTATGCCAGTAATTTTGCATATAAGCGTAGTATTATTTTTGCCGCTTGGAAATAATTTGAACAGTTTAGCATTTTTAACCCTGAAACTACCAAGGGGAAGAAGTTCGTTAGAACCAATAATATACAGATCTATTTGAAATCAACTGGGTAATTACCACCGCCACCTTGGAAAAGAACGTACAAAAAATGCACAGTATTTCTAAGGTTACTCATTTGGTTAAATATCAGATTTTTATTTTCCGTAGCGGTGTAACGTTTAGTTAGCCCAAACGATGAATCACAGAATCCTTAGCCTTAACCCTATGCACAGTACATCGCAAATATTACATCAGTTTAAACACAAAAAATGGATATGTTGATAATATTAGTAATGTTGTTGAAGATCTGCTGTAGCAATATGCTTAACTGGATATATTGATATTTACTACAGTGTTACAGAGATTCGTCGTGTAGCTAAACCTAACACACCTTAACCTTAAACCTAACAGTACGTTCCAAGTATCTCATCAGTTTTATCAGATCACTGCAGGTGGATAATGATGTTGATAATGGCGGTGATGACGCTGAAGCTCAATGTGCTAGACTGGAGACTGACAGGAAGTGCCGCGATGTTACATTTATCCGTGTCACACAGATAGGCGCAGGCATCTTCACCCTTCTCATTGGGCTTACAAGTCTGGTCCTCAAGCTTCATGTTTTTGATATCTGGCTGCATGTCTTTGTTTACACAGCCGCGCCACACTGCAACCATACATGTATGAACAAATGCACACAGTTCACCTCCATTAAACAGCGGTTATTTGAGTGACGATCAAATTCTACATCATCAGAAATCTATATGATCCACACGCTTATCTTCTGGCGATCTACTTGAAGTTCCACGCCATAGCGTGTCTTTTTGTTCTCGTGCATTTCGAGTTTTCGCACCACAAGTATCTAATTCCGTTCCTCTTCATATCCGTCAAACTCAAACACTTACCTTTTTCAGGCGTCTATTATTTTCAGTCTGCTAATCTTGCCCTTTAGCGCTCCTCTCCAATGCACCCTAATTCTCTTCTGAGATTGTAGTGCTATATAAGTTGGTATTTACTTACTTACTTACTTACACTCTCAATATAGTTCACCTATAACCGAAACATTTTCACGGGGCCCCTCTGGGAAGACATTTAATAAAAAAAATTTTCATACTGGTACATTCTGGCGTACTTTATATTTCTGGCCAATGGTGGGGCCCCCAAACGTCGCGGGACCCGGGGTAGCTAACCCCCCTACCCACCCACTAAACGGGCCTGACTTTGCCAAATGCCAATATTAATGTAATTTTGTTACCCTCGGTATTGCCGTTCTTTTCTTTTGTCACTATCTTGTGACATTTGACAGCAGGCGTTTCGTGCACAGTGCGGTTTCCAGGTTTGCGTACGATGTCGCACGTTAGGACACCCGTGCGTTCGTTGGGATCCCACGGATCTCGACAGCCTTTATGTTTACACGATTCGCAGTTCCAGCACGTCAGAGCTGATGTTGGAGCAACCAATGACGCCAGTAAGACCAGGGAAAATAACAGACACCGCTTCAGATCTTGCATCTTCCACTAATATCATATGAACGGCATATGAATTCAGAGTATATATGTTACGCTGTATGTTACACCGTTACAGTTGCTGCGTGGTAACGTGACGTCATCTACAATGAGGAGCAGTCGCGGCGATACCTTAGCCATTGAACCATACAGCGGGCGATGCCGACAACTAAATACAAGATTATACCACTGCAGACAATGCGGTATCGTAGTCAGAGCACGCTCGGATCGCCGCATATACTTGCCTACACCGTCGCTTGCTTTATGACGCAAGACTGCGGCTGAAAGTTGCGAAAACATTACAGCACAGTACCAGTGCAAGCTGAAAGTAGTATAAGAAGTTACAGGCCTACAGTATGACTGTATTACACGCAACTCAAATCGGCCAAATCACCCGCTTAGGGCCCGTAGGTTATACTGAACAAGTGACAGTCGAAATTTTAACCTCGATATTCTGCTCGCACGCGCAAAGTCAATATCACCCGCCGACGACGAATGTTTCGATCCAATATAGGCCTAGATGGTCTTTCCGATTTGCTAGGCCTATTATTGTTTAAGCTGCACAAAAGTTTGGTTACTTGATTCTCAAAAAGAAATAATCAAAAGCATTGTTACGAGATGTTGCATATTAAAACTAAACAAGAAATTTGAGCAAAGCTCACGAGACGCGCGAAAGCCTATAGCATTTCCAGTTCAGTAGTTATAGTTTCGAAAATTGCATATCACTTGGACTCGGCCCATCGGGACCCTAA
>Ga0209454_1000422_pt1 | contig 22419 bp, 15 predicted proteins | sample WorMetHERISLAND1_2_FD_187400 | JGI IMG/M metagenome (GOLD analysis project Ga0209454, IMG submission 187400) | Marine gutless worms symbiont microbial communities from Max Planck institute for Marine Microbiology, Germany - Olavius geniculatus... | ecosystem: Host-associated > Annelida >... | reverse complement strand
ATAAGTAGTCGGTGTAATCAATTGCTATTTGTGCGTTTGTAAAAATCTTGAAGAAAAAAAACCAGAAATTAGGCGCACAAGGTGAGCCGGTGTCAGTAAGTAAAATTCGATTTGGGCAACAGCCCGGTAACCTATGATCCCGAGGGAATTCCCGATGCCGACCGCACCCGGCCATTGATCGGCAAACCCTCGGATCTGGATCGAATTACCCCTCCCGATCCCTTTCAAGCAGCCCGAATGCCCTGGGTCCTGCAGGTCAACAAAATTTTTCTGGAGACGATGGGTGCACTGGAACGCGCCTATTTTACCGCCCCTTTTAGCCTGGCGGTCAATATCAGGGGGTATGAAAACCTGGTTGACGACATGTTTGAAAGGCCGGCTTTTGTCCACCGGCTCTTCGAATTTCTGTGCGACGACGTCATCTCACCCTATATCGCGGCCATGCGAGATGATATCGGCTTGCCGGACCTGTTCATGGACGGACGCGATGCCTGGGCCTCTCCGCCCATGATCACCCTTGGTATGATGGAAGAATATGTGGTTGCCTACACCCAACGGCTCAGGCAAAACCTGGGCGACCGGGTCGTGACACGGGGAAACTGGGGGGACGCCAAAAGCCAGGATCCGGAACGCTTCTTCTCGCATAAACTCCTGTGCAGCCCCGGCACCTTGAGTGTGCTGGATCCCGACCTCTATGATGTCGGGCCCCAGCGGGTCAAGACATTCGCAGACCAACACGATATCCTGATCACTGCCGGAATTGATGCCGCCCTCCTCAAAGAGGGACCGGTGGAAGCAATTGTCGAGCGGATCAGGTTTTACATCGATACGATGGCCCGGGACGCGGGCTGTATGATTCATCTCAACCAGATCCCGGCTGAGACCCCGCCCGAGCATATCCACGCCGCGGTGGCGGCCTGCCACGCCTTTGGCCGACACCCCATCCCCGCTAACCTAGATGATGTCGACTTCCGAATACCAGAAAGAGAAAGTTTTGCCGAGTTTATGCAGGCAAAAGGGAATCCGCTAAGGATATGATCGATATCAGCTGGCATTCCCCCAAGGTTTACTGCCAAGGAACCCCTCTGGTCCGCGTGCAACGTTTGATCGGAATAAAAACCAATGAACATCGAACATCGAACGCTGTTCGATGTTCATCTTTTTATTTCAAGGTAATTTCCTATGATGAACCACCCTCTTCTTCCTGAAGCCCCAGCAGAGCATCGATCAAACCGGCGTTGTCTTTGGCCTTCTCCGCCGCACCTTGCCACACCGACCTGCCCGATTCCAGGACACAGACACCGTCGGCAACTTCCAGCGCACGTTGGGTGCTCTGTTCGACCAGCAGGATGGTCAGGCCGTTGATTTTCAACGCCGTGATAGCCTCGTAACAAAGGTCGATTATCCGGGGCATCAGTCCCAGCGAGAGTTCATCGATGAGCAGCAGTTTCGGTTGCGCCATCATGGCGCGACCGATCGACAACATTTGCTGTTCGCCACCGGACAGCGAGCCGGCGAGTTGTCTCATTCTATCGCCCAGCCTGGGGAACAGGGCCAGCACACGCTCGATACCTTCCCGGTTGGTCTCTGCGGGCCGGCTGTAGCCGCCGATGATCAGGTTCTCCCGGACGGTCAAACTAGGGAATAGGCGCCGGCCCTCGGGCACCACGGCGATCCCCGCGGCCACCCTCGCCATCGGCGTGGCCGCGGTAATGTCATTGCCGTCATAGAGAATCCGTCCGGACGTTACCGTCACATGTCCGGCGATGCACATGATCGTCGAAGATTTGCCGGCACCGTTTGCTCCCAGCAGGGCAGTAATTTCCCCGTTCGGGACATCAAGGGTCAACTCCTGGACGACCGCCATTTCACGGTATCCGCAACTCAAGGATTCAAGGCGCAGCATTTTGGTTTTCCTTTCCCACGTAGGCGGCTCGAACCGTGTGGTTGCGCATCACATCCGCCGGCGGCCCGTCGGCTATCTTGAATCCGTTGTTCAGGACCACCAGGCGCTGACAGACCCGCAGAACCTCACCCAGGTTGTGCTCGATCATCACCACGGTGAGCCCCTGGCGGTTGATGCCTGCAACCGTATCGGCCAGCCGGGCGGCTTCCACGCTGTTGAGCCCGGCCAGGGGTTCGTCCAGCAGCAGAACTTTAGGCTCCAGGGCCAAAGCCCGTGCGACCTCGAGCCGCTTTTTAACGCCCAGGGGCTGGCCGATCACGCTTTTATTAGCGGCATCAGCGATGCCCACCAGTTCGAGATAGCGCCGGGCCTGTCGGCGAGCAGCCGAACGGTCCATTGAAGTCATCGAGGTTATAATCCGGCCCAGCAGTCGGTGCCCCGCCGCCAGGGCCACGTTGTCAAGGACGGTCATCGAAGCGAAGGGCCGCACAATCTGGTGGGTGAGTGCCAGGCCCCGGCGGGCTCTAAGATAGGTTGGCAGTCGCGAAATGTCCCTGCCGGACAGCAGGACTTGAGCCCTCAGCGGCTTGATGACGCCGGTAATGGCTCGCATCATGGTGGTTTTGCCGGCACCGTTGGGGCCGATCAGGCAGAGAAATTCGCCCTGACTTACCTTAAAGGATACATCGTCCAGGGCTATGACGCCGCCAAAGCGCACGGTTACGTTTCTGACGTCTAGGATAACTCCCATCAGGCCACCCCTCTGCGGGACGAATCATCCGCCTTGATTCTTTTTATCAATCCCCGGGCCATCCCGGCCAATCCCTCCGGTGCAAACCGCATGACGGCAAAAAGCAGGGTACCGTAGACCAACAGCTTGTAGTCGCTGATAAAGCGAAAAAACTCGGGCATCAACGTCAAAATGACGGTGGCCACGATCACGCCGAACACCGACCCGATGCCGCCGACAGCCACCATCGACAGCACGGATATGGAGGTAATAAATCCGAAGTCATCCGGCATCAGAAAGCGGGCGAAATAGGTGTACAGCCCTCCGGCGACACCGGCGATGGCGGTGCCCATGGCAAACGCCACCAGCTTGAAAGCGTTTACATCCACGCTCAGTACCCGGGCGGTGTCTTCGTCATCGGCCACCGCATCGAAAGCAAAGCCCATCCAGGAGCGCTTTATCCACAGGCTGAAGGCGGTCACCAAAGCGACAAGACAGAGCACCAGCACCAGGTAGCCGATCTTGCCCAGGCCCGACGAGGGGATTCCGGAAATGCCGAGCTCACCGCCCAGGATTTCCTGCTGGCGAACGATTCCCAGAAATAAAAACCCCACCCCCATGGTGGTAATGGCCAGAAAGTCGTGACGTACGCGCAGGCTGGCAAGCCCGACAAACAGTCCCACTGCCCCGGCCGCAATCATTCCGGCTGCGATCGCCAGCGGCAGGGGCGCGCCTGCTTTGGCCAGCAGCGCGCAGGTGTAGGCGCCGACACCGTAAAAAGCAGCATGACCCAGGCTGATCTGCCCGCAGAAACCGGTGATCAGATTGAGCCCGAGAGCCAGAATGATGTTGATGCCGACAATGGTGGCCAGGCTGATTTCATAAATTCCCATTCCCTAACCCCGGGTTTGTATCAACGTTGCTGGTTATTGGAACCTCCGCGGCAATTTGTGCGATATCGACGTGAAAATTGTAAGCGTGCTGGCTAAACCTCGAACATAGAATAGACTGAACGTCCAACATCGAACATCGAATAATGATGTCGCTGCGCTCCACAATTAGATTTCATTTGAATTCAATAATCCAATTCTAATCCTTTGATGTCTATTTTTGTTGCTGTGCAGCCCTTCGACTGCACTCATGGCCATGAGCCTGTCGACCGGCTGTTTCGATACTCGTCACAGACATCGGACTTAGTTCGATTCGCTCCTTTAAGATGGTGCTATTGCATCTTGATTCTTTCCATTCAGCATTCGATGTTGGACGTTCGATGTTCGATGTTCATCTGGTCTGCGCCTCCTACCAGGACCCAATCTAGCACTTATGGTGGCTATCCCGCCTATTTGCCCGCAAACAGCCCTTGGGGCCTGATCATTAGGATTACGATAAGAAAGGCAAACGCGATGGCATCACGATCGAGGATGGTTCCGACGTAGATGGTGCCGAATGCTTCGACCACCCCCAGCAGCAGGGCGGCGATCAGCGTACCCTTGACATTGCCGAGACCACCCAGCACGATAATCGCCAGCGCTTTGTAGGCCGGCACACCGCCCATGGTCGGCTCCACCAGGTTGCTGAGCAGTGAAATGAAAATTCCGGCGACCGCTGCCAGACATGAGCCGATAAAAAAATTCAAATAGCGCACCTTGATGGTGTCGATCCCAAAAGATTTTGCGATTTCCGGATCGTCGACGGTGGCCCGCCAGGCGATGCCGGTCCGGGTGTTCTGGGACAGATACGATAAAATGCCCAGCAGCAAAACGGCGGTGGCAACCATGCCGAGTTCAGCGGCCCGCAGGTTGATTCCCAGAACAACGATCTGCGACTGCAGCGGGGGGGACGTGTAGGTCAGGCCGTAGGGGCCGAAAACCAGGCGAAAGATCTCCTCCATGGCGACAAACAGGCCGATAGAGGCAATCAGCGCCACGTAGGGCGGTCGGTTCAGAATGGGCTGGTAGCAGAGCCGGTACATGAGCATACCCCCGATGCCGACCAGGATGGCCGACAGGAGTATTCCAAGCGCCAGACTGCCGGTAGCGTTGGTTATCAGCAGGCCGAGGTAGCCGCCCAGAGCGAAGAGGCCGGCATGGGCCACGTGCAGAATACGCAACAGTCCGTATACCAGGGTCAGTCCGACCGCGATGACAGCGTACATGCTGCCTTGTATCAGACCCTGAATGAAGAGTTCCAGGTGCAGCACAGCACTCTCCCAAGGGATGGCCGCCCCCATATATTTGACAATTGAATGCGGCTATCCTGTTTATTTATGTAGATGCCGAAAGCACCAAGCATCAAATAACAAATTACAAACAATAACCAAATCTCAAATCCCAATGTCCAAAACAGTTTAGAGGATGCAACCTGATAAGTCTCTCTGCCTGCCATCAGGAGTATTGAAGCTGACCAATGACACTGTGATTAAATAATTTCAGTTAATTCTAATTTTTGTTTCGAATTTGATTATTGTGATTTGAGATTTATTTGTTATTTGTGATTTGTTTTTTGGTATTTTTACACGTTTAAAAGGGGGACTAAGCAACTATTACTCAATCCCCCATTTCCCAAACTATCAAACGCCCGCCAAATTGATCTATTTATCCGGCGGGGCCAGCAGGTCCGGATCGTCGATAACCGAATGCCGATGCCAGTTGCCGTCTTTGACGACCTGGTTCTGGACGGCTTTCATGACTTCGCCCAAGCTGTTGAACGATATCGTGCCGGTGGAAACCTTCAAATTGGTCGCGGCGATGGCCTTGCGCACCGCGTCCGCTTCGGTAGTCCCGGCGCGCTTGAGGGCGTCGGCTGCAACCAAAACGGCGGTGTGGGCCGAGGCGGCCACCATATCGGCTTTGAATCCGGCTTTCTGCTCAAAGGCACGGATAAAATCCATCGTTTCGGGGACCTGGGAGTCGCGATCCAGGCTGGTGGTGATGATGATCCCCTCGGCGGCCGGACCGGCGATCTCGATGAATTTCTGCGAGTCATAGCCTTCCTGCCCGATGATCGGCACGGCCACCCCTGCAGAGCGCAGCTGGCTGACCAGCGGCCCGGCAGTGAAATAGTATCCCGAGGCATAGATGGCCTCCGGATTGTCCGCTTTGACCTTGGCAACGATCGAACCGAACTGGCGGTCTTTGATCGAATACTGGTATTCATTGACTATCTCGATGCCGTAGTCCGCCGCTTTGCTCTTGAAACCGGCGGCCAGCGATTTGCCGAAGTCATTTTGCAGGGTAATGACAACGATCCGCTTTTTTCCCAAAAGCTCGCCGACCAGTTTGGCACCGCCGCGTCCCTGAACCTCCCCTAAAAAGGAAGTACGAAAAACATAGTCTCCGGCACGGGTGATATCCGGGTGGATCGCATAGGCCGCTATGTAGGGAATTCCGGCTTCCTGAAAGACCCCGGCGGCAGACCGCGTCGGGCCCGAATAGCTGCCGGACACACCGATAACCACTTTGTCCTGGCCGATCAGCTTGTTGGCGATTGGGATTGCCTGGGCCGGTTTGGCTTGATCATCGTATATGACCAGTTCGAGCATTTTGCCATTAATCCCACCGGCAGAGTTAACCTGCTCCACCGCCAGTTTGGCGCCCTCGGATGACGATTTGCCGTCGGAGGCGGCAAAACCCGTCAGGGGGGCATTGAAGCCGATTTTGATGGTATCGGCGGCAGGGGCGTTTACAATCCCGCTAGTGGTTGCCAATATAACTGTCAGGGTAAAGAGTACGAACTTTTTTGTCATGGTTAACCTCCTTTTGGCAGTCAGGGTTTTACGGGGATTTATTAAAGGGGAAAAAGCCGAACTGAACACTTCTTAAGCATTTCGGAATTAAAAGTCAACGCATGTTCCGCAAATACAAAAAGCGGCGCTTATATGAAACTACGTTAAAGGCGAACCGCAGAATGTCGAATATCGAACCACAGAATCCTCCTTCGGCGGACAAGTGTCGAAGGGTGGGATCGCCTTGCTCAGTCTTTATAATAAAATAGACAGAATACATCCCCTCGAAATTCGACATTCGTCATTCGGCATTCGATATTCGCTTTTCAAAGTTTCTTTTCCGATCAGACTGGACGCTTGCGGCCAGCGGCGGCCCTAATATGATTTTTGCAGGCAACAGCGCTTGTCCGGTCGCGCCCGGAAGGCTGTTTTTGAAGGGTCGGATTGGATGAATCGGTGAGGTTCTCAAAAACGATTTGACGTACGAGGACCATGCAGAAATTGCAGGAGGCGACGGTCTCGCCACTTATGACATGTGCTTCTGCCGGAGATTGAAATATCAATCTGTTTGGACCGACTGACCGGAATTCTTGGCCAGCTGCCTGACCTTTGAATCATGGTCATTGACCAACTTCGAGAGGCGGTGGGCCGCATGGGCATGGGGAATTTGGCTGAGTGCGGATGCGGCCGCAGCCCGCACCTGGGCGCTGTTGCCTCTGTTGAAAAACAAAAAGCGTTTGGTCTCCAGCAGCCTTGAAAGCGCCCCGATGCCGGCCGGTCTGGCCATCTGCCCCAGAGCCCGACAGCAGGCGACGACCACAGACTCATCTTTGACCGTATTTAACAGCGATATCAGTTCGTTCTCCACCTCCGCCGGGCTCCGCTTACCCAGACATTTGATCGCACCGACAGCCACATCCGGGCGTTGGCTCCTGGCAAATTCGAGCAGCCATTCGAGGATCCGACCATTGTTCAACCGATCGGCCAGTCGACAAGCGGCCTCCCGCACCCGGGCTTCTTCGTCACCCAGGGCAAAAAAGAGCTCGTTCTTAAGGTCCGGGGTCAGAACATCGACGATGTCCAACAGCCGAATGCGTTCTTCCGGGCTGATTTCCAGAACCAGCAATCGCTTGACACGTTCGACGGCGTTGGGTCCCTGTTTCCGCAACAGACCGGCGGCGATTTGTCTGGCGCGAAAGTCCTGCTCGCCTTTGACAATATCGATCAACAGTGCGGATACCTTCGGCCCGAGGATCTGGAGCAACTGGGCGGCATGTCTCTGACGAGCCGGCTCCCCTGATTTAAGATCTTCAACGAGAAGTTGCTGCGTGATGGATTCAAGCTGAATATTCAAACTTTGGGCCAGAATCTGAGCCTGGGAGTTCCTGGACTTTCTAAGTTTGCGGTATCGTTTTTTAACACGGGCGAGTACTTTCGAGGCCAGAGGGTATTCGACAAACTCGATCAAAGTCCTCACCACCATGTTGAGCAGGGAGGCCATGGAAACAAATGCTTTGAGCTCTTTTTCGCGGTCAAATTCAGCCAAAAGCGGCTTGATCAGCGCTTTGGCCAGATCGTGCTGGTAGGCGATGTTCAAATGGGACATGAGATCCTGACACATTCTAACGGCCCTGTTGCGGTCGATGGGCTCACGGTCTTGATAGCCCAGAAAAAGGCGATGGAACATGCGCTCGACTTTGGCGGTTTCACCCTCCAGCAGGAACTCATCGAGCTGTTCAGGCAACCTGGTTAGAAAACTGTCGAACAGCTCCGCTGGGATTGGTTTTTCCGGCTGCGGTTTTTGAACGTCGTAGGGCTGCTCTAAACCCATCAAACCGTCTGCGTTGACCGACGAGCGCTGGGTCACCCGGGTTTCGTACAGGTTCTGATCGAAAAGAATATCCGACAGGCCGTTGGCTTGCGCGAATACTTTGAAATACCTGCTGTCAGCCCCGGTGTCGGGAACCTGACGCACGGCTTCCATAAAAGACTCCAGCTGACTGTAGGAAATACTTTTCCGGAAGGTTAAACTGCTCAAGCCGTTGTCATCAAGAAAGTTAAAGAAAATAGCGGCAAGGGTTTTAAAGTCAGGAAACTCCGACAGGTCCACCCGCTGGCCGTTGACCAGCAGATTGTCACTGGCCCGGGAAATCGACAACATATTCTGAGCGATACAAAAGCCTTCCAGAATTTGCAGCAGTTTTTGAAGAATACTGGCGACAGTGTTGCTTTTTAGAGGATACAGCTTAACGGCCTTGACCACTGCTGTCAGACTTCGAAGAAAATCACGGATGAGCATGATCTCCTGGGATGTCAGGGCAGCTGATTCCAGCACTCCGTCGGCACCCTGGTGCGGTCCCCTGCCGTCGGCATCGGCTGCAGCCGTCATCGAATCGCTTTGGGTGTCCACCTTCATGGCATAGCGTATTTGCTTCAGTTCTATGTTCACAAGCCGATTGTCGGCCGAAAAATGCTCCCAATGGTGCTCATCGATCACATCGTGGCTGCCCTGAGCGAAGACATTCAGCATCACCTCCAACTCGCGCTCTTCGACGCCCTGATGGATGGCGATTCCCTGTAGATCAAGCCGCTTCAATGTCGCCTCAAAGGATGCAGCCACCAGTTTGAAGTCATTGACATCGATGCGCTGTCCATTGATCAGAATGCTTCGCTTGACCATGTCGACGCTGAGTGTCTCATTGTTGATCAGGATTTCGTCCACAGAGGCTTTCAGTTGGCGCATGATATTAATGATGGAATTGCTTCCGGCCGGATACAATCCGATGTTGCGGGCAGCCACCATCAAATCACGCATAACGTCAGGAATTTTGCGCAGATCCTCCTGATCCAGGGGGGGGTATGCGCTGAGGCCTTCACCGGATTCTTTTATCTGGTAGGATGCGGCCTCTGAAAGATTGAAGCTGCGCTGGTTGGCTGCTGATTGAAGCTCTTCATAGTGACCGGCCTTTTCCTGATCCGATGAACGCTCGAAGTGGTAGGCCAAGGGGGCGGCCGAAGGAAGAATTTTTTGCTGATAGAGTCCCTCCTGATAGATGCCGATGCGCTCGTGTAATTCTTTTTTGCGGTCTTGAGCGATGCTGTTGTAGGCGATTTCCAGAATCTGTTTACCGCCAAAGCGAATGGATTCGTCGTTGATTTCAAAATCGGTGCTGAGCAGGCCCTGCTCAATGGCCTTGTCGATAAATTCAAGGATCCTGGCTTCCTGTCTTTGACTGCTTCCGGTGAGCATACTCAATGAAACATTCTCGCCCAGGGCCGAAACCTGATCGAGGATTTGGCGGCTGTCTTCATCCAGAGCAGCAATCTTTTGAGCAATGATTTCCTCCAGCGATCGGGGCAAGTAGCCGCTTTCAATAGGTTTGACGATCCACTGCTGGCCGATGAGGGTGATTTTCTGATCCAAAACCAGCTTGCGTAAAATTTCACTGAGGAACAAGGGATTGCCCTGGCTGACGTCGGTAATCTCACTGACGACATTCTCGGGCAGCTGCGCATGGGGGAATATTCCTAAAATATGTTTGGCGATTTGCGCTTCGCTGAGGGGATTCAGCCTTAATTTGCGGATACCCAGCTGATCTTCATAACGGGTGCAAAAATCCGGCAGGCCGGTTCGGCGGTAATTCTCTTTGGACGTCTGCTGGATAGCGGCGGAACAGCAAATGAAAACCGGGAACTTCTTTTGAAGCATCAAATAACGTAGAACCAGGAGGCTGGCCTCATCAGCATAATGAAGGTCGTCAATCAAAAATATGATAGACTGCTTGCCGACCAGGGTATTCAGCAGGTGAAATAAGGCTTCGAAAATACCCTTGCGCAGGGCTGCTGCATCAATGCCTTCGGGCAGTTTTGCACCGGCATCAAGTTGAGGCAGTATTTGTGCCAGATAGCTGATCTGCGAGGGCCTTAAGCTCTGAAGGATCTCCGCCCCCCGGTCCTCCTGCTGATTAAGAATGTCAATCAGCATTTTGCTGATCAGGTAATAGGGACGAAACATTTCATGGGGATCACCGCTGGCTTTCGCTCGGGGGATGCCGATACGTCTCAAATTGCGGCGAATGGTTTCTAAAAATTCGGATTTGCCGATGCCGATGGCCCCCTCGGCGATGAGGAACTGATTTTGACGCCTCGTGAACCGGTTCAGCGCCTCGCTGACCCAGGAAAAGTCCCGGCTGCGACCGACCATCTTTACATTTGCCAGCTGATTTATGGCTGTTTTGGCGAACACGCTCTCCTGGGCAACCTCCGAGGCATTCACCACACAGTCGCGCCCGGATTTTTTGGCGAAATAAAGAGCGACATCCGCTTTTTGGATCAAACTTTTGCCGCTCTGCGCGTCTTCCGGGGCGGTGCCGATTCCGATACTGAGAGTAACCGGTGGCAGATCCGACTTCCCTTCGACCTGGAAGGGCGTCTCGTGAACCCCCCGGTGCAGCTGCCGGGCAATTTTAAGACCGCATTTCTTGCTGCAATGGGGTAAAAGCAGCATAAACTCGTCACCGGCGTAGCGAACGGTCAAGCTTTGATCCGCGCCCACTTTGCGCAGCAGATCCGCGACCCAGATCAGCGCCTGGTCACCGACTTGATGCCCACAGGTGTCATTGACCCGCTTGAAATTGTCGACGTCCACCATGATCAATGAAATCGGACTGCTGTCAAGATCATCCCACGACACCTTGGATTCAAAAAAATGAAACAGAAAGCGCCGATTAAAAAGATCGGTCAGCTCATCCTCAAATATCAGCCGCGATGGATCTTTGCCGGTATATTCTAGGAGGTTGGTGAGTTCTATTTTATGCATGGTGTCGGGTCAATGGTCCGAGTCGATCATTCTTAAATATAAATGCACGGGTGCCCGCCTGAGCCGGACAACCAACTCTGGTTATATGTAAATATTTGTTATTATGTATGATTCCTACAATTGCGGCCGGCATGCGCAGGCATACACCGAGACTATAGGAATTCAAAGTAGGTTATCGGCAAAACCTAAGATTTTCTTTACAATTTTGTCTCCGACAATAAAAATTTCAAACAGGCTTGACAGCGGGTTTTCCATACTTATTATAGCGTTTCCTTGGACCGCTTTGAGTTCCAAAGGCTCATCTATCGGCTATGACGAAAGCCAGGATGAGACGCTGGATGTATCTCACAAACAGAATGAATCAGAGCTGTCCTCTAAAAAGGCGTCCGGCATGTTCCTCAAGAGGCTGCCGGAGGCCGTTGAAATAGGGGGAGCACGTTGTCAAAGATGACAGACGGCTCCCCCTTTTTACTGATCCGTCCCTCAAGATTCACCTCGATCTGCCGATATCCTCTAATTGTTCAGGCGTAAAATTGGGGAGGGAATGAGCAATACCGAAATTGCGCGATCGCTTGGAAGAATGGCGCGACCTAGTGGGCACCGAGCCGAAGATCGAGGATCCCGAAGTAGAGGCAGGCCGCGCGAAAGAGCTAGTCCTTCGCGCCCTTGTGGAGACAAATCTCAAACACAAAGGCGCCTATTGCTTTCTGGGAAAGCGGGTACCGTCTTTACAGCACCGCCGTCGATTCGAAGTTGATCTGATCGTATTGACCAGAAAGCATCTACATTTTCTTGAGGTAAAAAACTGGTCAGGAGAGTTGCTTGAACGGGGAGGCAACTGGGTACAGATCCGGCGCAATGGAGATCATATCGAGCATCCCAATCTTACCAGATACAATTCCCAAAAACAGCGGGCCGTAGTAGCGCTGTTGCGGTCTCACGGTGTCGAACTCGATTCCACCTACTTCTCACAGAAGATCATTTTCATGAATCCAAATCTTCACATGTCTTCCGGCATCGCCGCCAATCCGGATGTCGTGCCCTGGAGCAGGCTGAACGATTACCTTGAAGCCCAAAAAGGCACATCGGGCACGCCATTCGCGGAGCGGCTGGTCCATTCCGTTATTGCCGTGTGTCTCGATTCGGAGAAAAGCATCCAGGTACTGGACAACATGTTTCACGCCATGCCCAAAAGCTGCTTCAGCCGGGCACGCAAGATTTTTTCAGGACTTGAGACGTGGGACAGGGCGGTGTTGTACGGCGGCAAGGTTCTCGCCGGCGATTGCCTCAAACTTTCGACAAGCCATTCAATGGTCGATCTCAAGTCCCTGCCAAGCGGCATCCGGTGCAAGGTTTCCTGGTCACGATCCAAAATCGTCGGATTTATCCAGGCCCTTGTGACACAGATTCCTCTTGGAAAAATCAGATTGGCGGACAAACGACTGCCGGTCAGGCCCACGGATATTTTGAAATTCCACTGTGCCGGAGAGCAGAAACCGCGTGAGATTCGCATGGGCAGTGTAGACCTAATCATTCGAGGATAATCCCGGCACTACCCCCCCTTCCACTGGTGGACGCCAAAAGGTTCAACCGATCCGCTGAGAGACCAATGAGGTTCGTAAAAATGCGAAACCCGAATCCGCCGGAGACGGACAAATCTCAAATCCGAATGTTGACGTGTTCAAAACGCTCAAGGCCGGCTCATATACGCATTGCGTAAAATTGCGCGGCGTATTTATGGATCGGCAATGTTTTTGTCATTGGCATTTATGTCATTGGAATTTGTTTCGTGTTTCGTGCTTCGTATTTCGGGTTTAAATTGATATGTCAGTGATCCTGCCCCCTTCCAGGGCGCTTGCTGAGGCCTCCCGCTCAGCGTGAGGAGCGCTCACACCCTGCCGACAGGTAACCCAAAAAACAGGAAACCTCCGGGGGTTTTGCGGCGAAAGAGAAGAATTGTGAGATCAGGAAACGCCTAACCAATTGTAATTCCCCGGCTTTTAGAATCACAATACAGGTTGACAATTTTGAATTTATCGTTTTAACTATGCCGGGCGATAATCTGCCAAGAAGGGTACGGGATAATGAAAGATTCAGAGAATTACGACTTTGGTGAAATGGTGGTGCGGCAGGGAACATCCAGTATGAAATGGGACAAATACGGATCCCGCGATATTATCCCCATGTGGTTGGCGGACATGGATTTCCGATCCCCCCCCCCAGATCATCAGGGCCATTGACAAACGCACGGCTCACGGCATATTTGGTTATACCCTGCCGCCCCGGGAGCTTGATCACCTGATCGTCTCAATGCTCGCGGATACTTACGACTGGTCAGTGGATCCTGAGTGGCTGGTGTGGCTGCCCGGGCTGGTGTCCGGCTTAAATATCGCCAGCCGAACGGTTGGTCGGGACGGCGATGATGTGATGACCGCCGTACCGGTCTATCCACCCTTCCTGACGGCTCCCGGCCACGGTCGCCGCAATCTGATAAGGGTGCCTTTGAAAGAAGCAAGCGGACGCTGGCAATTTGATTTTGACCGACTCGAACAGATGATCACCAAGAAGACCCGGATGTTTATCCTATGCAACCCCCACAACCCGGTCGGGCGGGTGTTCAACCGCTCCGAACTGGCAGAACTTGCATCAATCTGCGATAAACATGACATTACGATATGCTCGGATGAAATCCACTGTGGGCTGATCCTGGATGAAGGTAAAACCCATGTCCCCACAGCCACCCTGGGCCCCGAGACAGCGAATCGAACGATCACCATGATGGCGCCAAGCAAAACGTTCAACACCCCCGGCCTCGGTTGTGCGTTTGCCGTGATTTCCAATCCGAAATTGCGCCGGCAGTTTAAAAATGCCATGGCCGGCATCGTCCCCAGACCCAATGCGCTCGGCTACGCGGCCACCCATGCCGCTTTCTCGGAGTGTGCCGACTGGCATGCAGCGTTGCTCAATTATCTGCGCGACAACCTCAAGACGGTTTATGAGGCCATCCGGCAGATGCCTTCGCTGTCGGTATCGCCCGTTGAGGCGACGTATCTGGCCTGGATTGATATGCGCTCAAGCGGTCTGGAAAATCCGGTCAAGTTTTTCGAAGAAGCAGGGGTGGGTCTTCAGGACGGGATCGAATTTGACGGCCCCGGCTTTGCAAGGCTAAATTTTGGCTGCCCGCGCAAATTACTGATCAAGGGTTTGGATCGAATGCGAGCCGCGCTGGACAGATCTAACCAATAAATCAGCGACCGCCGGCAGAACTGGGGGTATGAGGATGACCCATCGAAGGAGCCTGGGCCACGCTCTGCAGATAGCCGCTGATTTATCCAATTATTGATTTATTCTTGACCATCCGCCTGTCTTTTCATACTAAAAGTTATCCCGAATCCGCCTGCGGAGGATTTGAGACGGCTTCTGCTAAAATATGACCTGCCGAAATTTAAATTCGCCAACCCCCGTTTAAATTTTGCTAAGGATTGATAGTCATGCTCCGGAGAAATGTTGCATCAAAATTCAATCTGCTCATTGTCTTGTCCGTTGTCATTTCGGTTGCACTTTCATCTGTGTCGATCACTTTCTATTTATTGCACCGTTATACCGAGGATGTGATCGAAAAGGATAGATTGCACATGAAAGGGCTGGCCAGCAGTGTGAAAGGATTCATAGACCATGCTTTCAGCCTGAATTATCTGCTTTCCATCAATCCGGAAATTGTCGAAAACGTCTCGGCGGCGCACAGCGACTGGGCACAACGCGTCGCCGCATACAATGGTCTCTATGATACGTCCCTGCATCTGAGCGACAGCAGCGGATTGCCGCTGCTGGTCGAGACCCAGAAAAAATATGATTTTGTCGAATTGTTTTTCGTGCAGGATGCTTCCGGCTACCAATCCAGCCGCAGTTTCGGACCCCTGGGCGATCGCAGCCAGCGATGGTGGTTTCGAAAGATTACGCTAAATCAAAATTACCGCTCTTTCATGTCCAAGTCATACTACTCGATGACCGGAGATAAGCCCGTGGCCTCGGCTTTCCACCCGATTTACAGAGACAATCGCTTCATTGGCGTCATGGGTACAGATATCAATTTCGACGAACTCCAGGGAATGGTCCAAAACTACCTTGACACCAAAGACCTTTACGCCGTTGTGATTGATCCCGAGGGAGTCATCATTGCCCACCCCGACCGCGGTAAACTGCGCGAGTTATACAACCTTAACAAATTGACAAAGAAAGTTCTTATCCGGCATGCAGCCGGTGAATCCATACAGGATAAAAGCGGCTACCATAAAACCACAGAAACCGAACTGGACTGGGACCGACGCGTTTCGCAGATTGTATCCGATGCGTTGAGCGGCAACAGCGGGATGGCCCAGGATGTCCGCCTGGAAGGCCAAAGCGCCACCATATACTACGAACCCATCCACCTCCCCGGCAAAGATTCGGATGATCGTTATTCCCTGCTGCTTATTCGGGACAACTCCTCTTTGACAAGAGCCAAACTGACCATTTTGGCTTTTGTGCTGCTCTTTACGGCGCTGGCGCTTTTCACTTTTATTTTCTTTTTCCGGATTCAATTTCGCAAGATTGTCCTCAAGCCCCTCGAACAGCTGGCAAATTCCATGAAGGACGCTCAAATCGCCAGCCATGAAGACATCAAGCTGGGAACCCATGATGAATTCCAATTGCTGGGAGAAACCTACAACCAGATGCGCCAAAGCCTCGCCCGCGCCAACGAGAAACTGTCGGAAATCAATGAGCGACTGGAACAGCTTGTCGATGAACGTACGGCCGAGTTAAAACGCGTCAACCAGGAGCTTCTGCAGGATATTGCCAAACGAGAACAGGTTGAGACAGCGCTTCAGCAAAGTGAAGAACGCTATCGCTCCCTTGTCGAAAATACGCTGGACGGCTATTTTATCTGTCAGATTCCATCCGGGAGTTTTCTGTTTTTGAACCGCAGAATCTGCAGCTTATTTGGCTATTCTATCGAGGAAGGACTCGCCCTTAGCGTGCGAGATGTGATTAATCCCGAGGATCGGGCCCACATTGCCGGTTTGATTCAGGCCAGGCTCGACGGCAAATTTATGAAATTCGACCGCCAGGTCTACCAGGTCATCCGCAAGGATGGTTCCACTTTCCGGGCGGAGCTATCCACATCGATGGTGACGTTTCAGGGGCAAACCGCTGTTCAGGGTGTCCTAAGGGACATTACCGAGCAGGAAAGGCTTCAGGAACAGCTCCAAAAGGCTGAACGGATGCAGGCCATTGGAACCCTGGCCGGCGGAATCGCCCATGACTTCAACAACCTGCTCATGGGGATTCAGGGCAGAACATCTTTGATGCTGATGGATGTTGAAAGTGTCCATCCTTTTCAGGCTCAGCTCAGAGGGATTGAAAATTATGTGAAACGAGCCGTAAATCTTACCAATCAGCTTCTGGGATTCGCCATGGGCGGTAAATATCAGGTGGCGCCTGCGGACCTGAATCGGCTGATCCAGGAAAATGCAACTATGTTTGGTCGAACCAAAAAGGAGCTGTCGATAAATTTTAAATTGCAAAACAACATCTGGCCCGTGGAGATTGATAAAAGCCAGATTGACCAAGTGCTGCTGAATCTATATGTAAACGCCTGGCAGGCCATGCCCGGCGGCGGTCAGTTGCATATACAAACCAAAAACTGCCGACTGGACGAAAGATTCGTCAGACCATACGATGTCGAACCTGGTAAATATGTCGAAATCTCGGTGACCGATTCCGGCGTCGGTATGGATGAGGCAACCCGCAAACGAATTTTCGACCCCTTCTTTACGACCAAGGAGAGGGGCCGGGGAACCGGTTTGGGCCTCGCATCGGCCTACGGCATTATCAAGAACCATGACGGAATCATCAGTGCCAGTAGTGAGAAAGGCCAAGGCGCGTCGTTTACCATTTACCTGCCGGCATCCGATCACGCCGTCAGCGAAATCGAAACTGCGCCTGAGAAACAACTGCCGGGGACAGGGACGATTCTTCTGATCGATGACGAGGACATGATTCTTGAAGTCGGCAAGGCAATGCTGGAAAAATTGGGCTACCGGGTTATAGCTGCCGCCGGCGGCAGGCAAGGCCTTGAAATCTACCGCCGGGATTCGGCGGAGATAGACCTTGTAATTCTGGACATGATCATGCCGGAAATGAATGGTGCCGAAACTTACGAGCACCTAAAGGAAATAGATCCCCGGGTTATAGTACTTTTTTCCAGCGGCTACACCATCGGCAGTGTGGCCAATGATGTTATAAAACAGGGTTCGCATAATTTTATCCAAAAGCCGTTCGATTTGAAGAAAATATCTCAAAAGATCCGCCAGGCACTGCAACCCCTTGAAACGAAAACCCCATAACCCTCGACACTTTCCGGCAGCCGCACGGCCCCGCCGGATCACCGAAGCCGCTTTGGGTGTTTGGGCTGCAGGGGCGGCACGGTCAATCACGCCGGCAACTCAATGGCCCGTCGGCGAGATCCCTTCCATAGGATGCGGACCGCCTGACAGGCCGTTGTATTCTGTATCATGTCCTTTCTTTCTCAGTTGCAGAAATGTTCCACAACGTACCAGGGATCATTCGCCTGGAAAATTTTAAGGCCGGTATTCCACCGATCAATTGTTGCAGACTTTGGCCACCACCAGCGTAATATCGTCGGCGGATTTTAGCCCCCGGGTGTAGTCATCCAGTTCATCGTAGACGGCACCGAGAATGTTGGCGGCATCTTCCTTGGCATGCTGGCGAATGACGTCACGGAATCGTTGCTTGCCGAACATCTGCCCATCCCGGTTGATGGCATCCCAGATACCGTCCGTTCCCAGGGCAATCACCTGCCCTTCCCCGACACCGGCTTTTATATTTTCCTCGTAACGAAAATCTTCACTTACGCCCAGGGCGATGCCGTCTCCGGTCAATTCTTCAAATGTATTTCGCCCGGGATCATAGATGATGGCCGGATCATGTCCGGCCCGGACCCATTGCAGACGCTGGTTTTCCGGATCAATGGCCAGGTAAAACAGCGTCATGAAGCGGCCGGTATCGAGGATATCCGATGTCAAATGCCGATTCATCTCGGTGATGATGTCGGAAATATTTCCCGATTGCGAGGCACGCATCCGTAAAAAGGCGCGGGCGCTGGTCATCAGCAGCGCGGCATCCACCCCGTGGCCGGCTATATCACCGACCACGATGCTCAAGGGTGCATTGGGATAGTCTTTATGGTCCAGAAAATCGAAATAGTCGCCGCCGATCTCATCACAGGAAACATTTCTTCCGGCAACATCCAGACCCGGAAGGTCGACACCGTATTGGGGAAGCAGGCTTTTCTGGACCTCGGCCGCCAGCGCCAGGGCTTTTTTTTGTTCGGTCAGGTCGGTCACAAAGGCCATATTGCCGATGATCGTTCCGCGATCATCCCGCAGCTTGCTGCCATGGATCAAAATCGGTATGCGGGCACCGTTTTTGGCCCTCAACAAGCCTTCGATTTTGCGGTATTCCGGGGAAGGGGTTTTTCCCGAAGGGGCCGATGAAAGCTGCCGGAATGCTTCCGACCCCAAGTCGAAGGGGCTTTTGCCAATCAGTTCCCCCTTTGAATACTGCACCATGCGGCAAAAGGCTTCATTGGCATCGGTGATGATCATCTCATCATTCATCAGCAGAAACCCCTCGCCGGCAGTGGTGACAATGCGGCGGTATTTTTCTTCACTTTTGCGAAGCTGGATCTCTTTGCGCTGGATTTCCTCGCGGGCCTGTTCAACTTCCTGGATGATCTTGCGGTGCAGGCTGGAGTTGAAATCCTTAATTTCCTCCAAGCGTTCGCGATAGAATTCCGAGCGGTCGAATTTGCGTTTTAAAAGCTTGTTTTCCAGTTTCAGATGGTTCAGGTCATCTGTATCTATCGGGGCAACGGCCGCGGTGTGTGCGCCGTCGCCTGGGGCCTGGTCAGCTTCAAAATCATCGACTGCTGAAGACGCCCCGTTGCGTTGTCCAACCAGGAGAGTGACCAGAGTTGCGCCGTGAAAGAAACTCTCCTGTCCCGTGACCAGCGGTGCGATTTCACCAAAGGAATAAAATCCCATAATAGGCAGTCGCGCAGGGAGGTTGTTCTCTAATATTCTGAGTTCCTGCTCTGCACGGGTTCCAAGCATGTTTTTGCGGAAGGCACAGGAAAAGGCCATGGCAAACGACGGCACCAGGCCGGAGGTTTGTGTAACGATCTGCCTGGAGGTACTTTCGGTGTCCTCGATCATAACCTCCCGCAGAGCTTCGGTCAGCTGAACCGTTGCACCCTGGGGAATGGACTCGGAAAAAGTGATACTGCCGTCGGGATTGTAGTCGATGGGTGCCCGCAGGTAGGTGCCGTCGCTGTCTTTATCGTAAACCGCCAGGATGAATTCCCGGGCCGGTTCCGAATGATCCCCCAGATAATGCCGATAAAAGTCAATCGCCTTGAAGTCGTCGATTCTCTCGACCAGGCGGCCTTCGGCTTGAGTAATGGTGGCCTGCTTGCCGACCGGCCGCCAACTGTTGGCAATCGAAAAAGCGTATTCGAGGTCGCCGGCGAAAACCATGATTGGTATGGCATCTTCCAGGATTTCGTTCCGGTAGAATTGACGCGGCATAATATCTTCGTTCCACTGCATCCCGGCGGCGCCGCCAAATACCGGACAGTCATGTCCCAGGGCCTGGCTGAGCGTCTTCATCATCGGATTAAATGTCTTGTTGAACCCGTCCGGAAAAGCCAGGCAGAGCGATACCGGTTTCGACAGGTTGTGGGATGCCTGCTCTACAGCCGATTGAATGGCGGTTTCAGAAGCCTCGGAAAGGGATCGGCCGACGCCGACCCCGATCTCGACATCATCTGAATGGAATACCATCAGACTGATGGAATCCTCGCTGAAACCGTAGCTGGTCGAGAAATCACCGGCAGTGGTGCAGCCGATGAGCTCCAGGCCCGGGAATTCGTCAAGAATTCTAGCGAGCATCAGGCGATGGTCGAAATGGATGCCGGCAAGTACGATGCCGGCCTGGGGTTGACGGTCCGCCAATGTTTGGCGGCACTGCGAGATGACCTTTGCAACCGCCGTTTCGGTGTCAATGTGTTCTGATTGTCCAAGTGCTGCGATAATCATGGCGCCAAGCTCCTATCCCAATTGAGCAAAAATGCTCAATTGAATGTTATTGGTTATCTGTTAATCGTTATTTGAAAAGGCTGGGAATCTGATTCTATTTTTCGATGAGCAGTGACATAAAGGATTCGATATAATTCCTTAAAAACCAATAACCAATAACGAATAACTCCCTTAGATTCTAAACTCGATTGCGGTATCAATTACCAGCGGGCAGGCCGGTTTGTTTCCTAGTCTAGCTGCCTTCCAGGTTTGGGTTGCCATCGATGTATTTCAGATTAAACTTAAATCGGTCAATGCGCCAAATACCCTCATTTTTAACCAGATGAAAATCGTAGCTGCCGACAAAGGTGCGTGTATTTTGATTGGATTTGTTGGGCAGATAATGAGATGCAATCCCGTAACAAAAGACGTCGGCTTCATTCTCCCTGATATGCACGATGTAGTTGCCGGCCTGATGATGGATGGCCTTTAAGGGCTTTAGACCTTTTTCCCAGGAAGCCACGATTTCCTTAGGCGTCAGCGTCACCGGCTCTCCGCCGACCATAGACGTCATGTCGAACAGGACCTCGGGGGCGAATATGCGGCTGACTGCATCCCAATCCCGATTATCGGTGCTGATAAACAGTCGGTTGACGACCTGCTTCGCATCTTCTTTTGCCAAAAGCTGCCGGTAGGCTGTCAGCATTTTTCCGTCGGACTTCTTGGAGCCGGACGAATTTGCACAGGCACTGACCAATAATATCAGCAGCCCTGTTAGAATAAACAGTTTTCTCATCTTGACACCTCCCGGTTATCTCAACTTTGTTTTAAGCGATTTGCCAATATTCCAGCAATTGCCGACCGGCGGCCCCAGGCGCCAGTATTTCACGCTGGCCATGTCGAACAGCAGCGGCCGCAATCTGGCGATATCGATTTTGCCGTCGGTCATGACTGCATCATCCACGTAGGTCTGAACCAGTTCACCGATAAAAATGTCGTGGGTCGGGAAATCGAGCACGTCATGGAGTTTAAGCTCCATGTTGACCGGGCACTCGCGGATCATGGGAGCGGTTTCCAACTCGCCGTAAAAAATATTGAACAAGGCGGCTTTGTCCGTTTTTTTGCCGGTCATGATCCCGCAGTAATCGGTTTCAACCAATAGCTCCTCGGTGGGCAGACAGATGCTGAAACTCCGGTTTTCGAAAATACCGGCGTTGGAATAGTGGACTTTGCCAAGGCCGATGGACAGATATTGAGGGTTTCCGTGATTCAGGATACCCACGTGGGCGATGGTTAAAAAATTGGGCTTCCCATTGACAATTGCCCCCACCAAAGTGGTGGGCATCGGATAAAGGGCGTTAACCGGTCCGATTGCATTCATGTCACGCATTCTCCATAAAATAGATCACATTGCTATCAATCGATTAACGAATAACAGATAACTCTCAAATGGTTTTGAGCCATTAGCGGTGATGAAAGTTAGGCATCATCTATACTACAGGCTAGGCCTGGTGGCTCAGTTTACGACTGGCCTCGTCGATCAGGGCCGTTAATTTATCCCCGTCTTCGAGTCCCAATAGGTCGGCATAACGCCGGTGAAGGCTTTGCCAGGCCTCTTCTATGGGTTGGCGCAGACCGGCGCCCTGTTTGGTGGCATGGACTCTGGTGGCCTTGCCATCTGTTTGACGGATTAAATAACCTTTGAAAACCAGGGCATCGACGAAGCGGGTCACTGTTGACGGCGCCAGGTGGAGGTGCTCGCACAGATCTTTCTGTCCGATGCCGGGATTATCATTAACCAGCATCATCAGAAAGGCGTGGGAGGGAGACAGCCCGGTCCGTCGGAATTCATCGTCAGCCATTCGAGTGATAACCCGGGCAAGGGAATTGGCAGTGAAATAAAGGCAGTTGTGCAGGATCGCTTTGCTTTTGGTCATCCAATCACCTCTCTTGTTTGTACATACAAAATAGGCAGGGATCTGAAGTTGTTCTAGGTAAAGGCACCGCTTACGCGGCGCCCTCCCCGCAGTTCCGTACGTGAAGCTTTCCCTCATACGGTTCTTCGGTTCAGGCTCTTTTTACCAAGCCATCAACCAATCAGGC
>Ga0209454_1000420_pt1 | contig 22430 bp, 20 predicted proteins | sample WorMetHERISLAND1_2_FD_187400 | JGI IMG/M metagenome (GOLD analysis project Ga0209454, IMG submission 187400) | Marine gutless worms symbiont microbial communities from Max Planck institute for Marine Microbiology, Germany - Olavius geniculatus... | ecosystem: Host-associated > Annelida >... | reverse complement strand
CTTGTTCGTCCGCCATGTGTTCTTCTATCTGTGACCTCAGTCTTTCTGTTAGGATCATCATTAGCACTTTGCCGAGATGGCTTGTCAAGGCAATCGTTCTGTAGTTGCTGCATTCCATAGCACTGCTTTTCTTATGTAGCAGAACTAGAACTGACTTTTTCCATTCTGTAGGCGCGATACCCGTCTTCCACGCTTTGTTACACAGCTGGTGTATTTCTTCAATCAAGTGTGGTCCGCCGTGTTTGATCATTTCGCCTGTTATCCCGTCATTTCCTGGACTTTTGTTGTTCTTCAATTTTTTCACGGCCTTTTGTACTTCTTCTACCACTATATCACCCTGGCTGTCGGCAAGTGGTGGCGAGATGTCTTTCAGCTCTTTGACAAGGTCATTGGATACCTTCTGGTCAAGCTTGTTTATTAGGTGTTGTTTAATATTACATGGCAACTGTTTTGAACCAACTGCATTGGCTGCCAGTGTGACAGCTGATCATATACAAGATAGCCATGCTAACATACAGATCACTTAACATTGTCGGTCTTGCTGAATGACTACACACCGTCACGTCAACTCTGATCGTCTGACCATCAACAGATGTTCCAACCAGCAGACAGCACTGTGTTCGCCAGCCGCGCTTTTAGCTCAACTACTCTTCGTATCTGGAACAGTTTACCGATTACCATTCGAACATCACTTTTTCCAACACCTTTCGACGACATCACAATACTCATTTGTTTTCAGCTAACACTGCTGTTGACTAACGGCAACCACACGTGCCTACAGATTAAATTTCTGTTTTGGCGTATTGCGCTACAAATGCAGACTACTTGCAACTCATTGCCGACGTCCGTTTGTGACCTGTCGAAATCATCTACTTTCTGTCGTCAGCTGGAGACTGAACTATTTTGTAGAGCTTGGCGATTACCAGCAGGTTCGTGACAGCTTTCTGCCATTAGAACTGGCGAACACAAATTATCTTATTAAACTAAACTAAACTGAAGTTACTTACTTACTTATGGCAACGTAACGGCATACGTTACAAAATCAAAATCAAAAATATATTACTTGTTTTTCATCCCGACTTTTCACCAAACTGCAACTAAAAACACAAATATTTTTACTTTAGGCTGTTCGTCCGCATTAGAAAAAAACTGAGACAAGCACAAAACAGTTGGTTAAAAGAATGAACGATGTTATAAAACAAACAGAGTAGTTATTTGTAAAATGTGGCAATGCTATACTTCTGTTGTAGAAACAACAACTGCAGCAGAAACAACCACTACACCGTTGGAGACAACAACAACGCAACCCGAGACTACAACGACCCCAGGCGAAACCACTACTACACCCATTCAGACAACTACAACGCCGGCACAAACTACAACCACGCCAGCAGAAACGACGACAACTCTAGCCCAATCCACCACTACACTCGAAGAAACTACTACAACTCCAGCAGAAACAAGCACTACACCAGCTGACACAACGACACCTTTAGGTATTTGCTATTGCGGTTAATGTCGTTTGTCTGACGTTAGGCAAGGTAAGAGACATGATGTCTAAAGCGTAAAGACTACAGGTTATCTGGTTGTGCTAAAGTGTGTCTATACGATTACGCTTGAAGTAACTATGCCTGCGTGACTAGAAAACAAGAACATGACAACTACTACAACTCCAGCAGAAACAACCACTGCACGACCTGACACAACGACACCCTTAGGTATGTGCTATTACGGTCAATGTCGTTTGTCTGACGTTCCAGTACAGGCAAGGTAAGAGACATAAGATCTAAAGCGTAAAGACTACAGGTTATCTGGTTGTGCTAAAGTGTGTCTGTACAATTACGCTTGAAGTAACTAAGCCTGCATGACTATAATACATAACGCTACAGACAGAAAACGACACAATGAGTTAATGTGCCGAGATCGCGCTTTACAGCGCAGTCTAGTAAATAATTTTTTACGGGCCACAACAAGTTGTTTTAGATATTTTATTTTATTTTATTAGTAATTGTCTCCTAACATAAAACACTGAAAAACGGCGAAGATAAAGATAAGTAACCACATTTCCACAGCAGCTTCAGATGTAAACCGATTAAGCCCTCACATTACTATTTTGACATAAATGCACAGAAACTTATCATGTATGTGGCGATAAGATTATACGCAGTTTTGCTGCGATTACATAACTTGAGATATGTTTTTTTTAACATTCGAAAGCCTTGTATGCGTATAGGCCAAAAATGTGCTGCACCTGCACTAAGTGAACGTTTAAATGCTGCAACATGCCGTAAAATGCTTTCAGAAGTCGGAAGGTGTCTCGCTGCTGTCCGACGTTTTTTTGGCTGTTAGAGCCCTCTTTATATAAGGTCTTTGTTTTGCTAAGCATGTCTTCAGCTAGCGTTTTTACACTGTGTCCGGTAAAAGTAACCTCCTAGACATCGTGCAATAAAAATGTCAAACTTGAACATGAACTTGAAGATTTCTTACATTTATTCCGTTAGTTTCGTAAAAAATATTATTTCTTAGCGGAGTTATCAATTGTTAAATATCGATAACAAAATATTTTCGTTACCAATATGACATTACATAAGTAAACCCCTCTGTTAATGTACATTTGCATAGCTCCAACAAACAACATCTGATGCTGGCAAAATTTTACATCAATAATGCACCATTTATTGGCAATTAAAATGCCAAATTTCAGTTAAATTTGCCAAAGCAAACAACAGCGGTCGTTGTGAGATCACCCCAAAACACTTCAGTTTCAGGTCGTTGTGTATGACGTTATCCACAAAGACACAAGACCTGAAACTGAAGTGTTTTGAGATGACCTCACAAATGTCGCTGTAGCTGTTGTTTGCTTTGGCAGATTTGACTGAAATTTGGCAGTTTGATTGCCAATACATGGTGCATAGTTGACGTAAAATTTTGCCAAAATCAAATGTTGTTTAAGAGGGAGGAAAAGGAGAGGGGACAGGAAAGGGAGGGAAAGGAAAGAGGTAAGAACGAAAAAGGAGGAAGAGGAGAAGAGGAGGTGAGCAGTAGGAATTTTCAATTATTTTGGGCTTTTATCATCGAAGCAGAGTAGCATCACAGCAACCGATGGCACTGACTGAGTCGAGCACGTTTGTTGTCACGACCCAATTCATGACGTCAGCGTTACGTCATGATCAACAAAGAATGTATAACGAGCAGCCATATTTCATTCAAGTATTTGGATAAAATATTTCTTTAGTTTTATCTGCTAACAATTTCGCATAAATTGATCATCATTCGACTAAATTATGAAAGAAATAAAAAGGGTGCCGTATAATGAAACGCATAGCTGTTTAAAAACCCAGTACAAATGGCAAACCAGGGGGCACCATGCGTTATTTTTACTCTGGGGGCCGATGACGAAGTTAGGGGCCTACGCCACTGATGTGATTACTGTTGAACATGCTAAACATGCCTAAATCCGCTTCTGCTTTACAGCATAAACAGGGACTGCGTTAGTATAATCTTGAATAAACTATGCGGTTGTACAATAGATATATTATACGAAATTTAAAAACAAAACTTTTTCGAACCTTTTTAAAAACTCGACGTCTCAACTTCAGCTGACGTTTTCGTCAAAAATGAGAGTCGACTTTTCTGCGTGTCACGGTTCAGGCATATTCGTACTTCTGCCGCCCAGTTATGACATGCTCCTTCTCCGTGATCCAGGTCATTTTCAACAAAACGACACTTCACAAAGAAAAGTCGACATTTATTTCTGATGAAGGCGTCATCTGACGTCGAAACGTCAAGTTTTTAACAAAGATTAAAAAAATATTTAATTTTGTATAGTATACGTTAACATAAGTAAAAATTAGCTTGCACAGGCACGTTGGGTATAAAAAGACTTTTTTGCTTCGGTTGCTGTCCGTCTCTAATAATAACCTACAGCCCTAAAATCTTTACTGGATTGTCATAATGTTGGCGACGTTTTTTATTTGCTTTCAAAGTTTTGATGAAAAAAACTGTCAACATACAGATATAAGCTGTTATGTTGCAGTATTTTAGTTGACCGTACTTTAGTAACGGTCGATCTGTTGTTAAGGTTGTCGTCTGTCCGTCCGTCTGTCCGTCTGTCCGTTTGTCCGTCTGTCCGTTACGGGTGTACTATGGCTAAACGGTGCAAGAACGGGTTTAGGTTGCTATTGATCACTAATAGAAAGTCGCTTACTGGCTTTCAAGTGACATATAAATCGATGACATTGAATGCTTTCGAAGGGTCATAATGCACAATGGAATAAAATGTTTTAAGCTATAAGTGGCCATATCTCGGAAACGGTGCGAGATAAAGCCTTACTTGCTATTGCTAACTAATAGGAAGTCGCATATTGGCTTTTAAATTACTTGCAAATTATCGACTTTGGATGCTCTTGAAGGTCACTGACAACCAGAACGGTGGGCTCTCCTAGCGACAGCTGGGTTTTTTGAACATTACTTCTGTTTTCGTGGTTATTATTTAGTATGTCAGTGTTATGATTAATTGTTGTGTAATAGTAGCTTACACGGCAACGGTTTTAAACCAAACTCAATGACTGCTAATGCGACAGCGAGTGATGTACAAGACGGCCATGCTAACATACATGGTGTTTCATAAAAAAGGACCCCTTTTTGTTTTGTTTTTTTATAATTCACTTAAATGATAAGCAATCTGCATGAAATTTTTACCGGTTGTAGCTGACGAAATACTAATTTAAAATGTTTTAACAAAACATGACAGTTGATTAAATATTTTTTGCTAGTCGTGATGTAACGCTGACATTATAATGAGTCACGGGTACAAACAGGCTAATCTCAGTTGGTGCTGCCAGTTGCTACCCTGCTTCAGTGGTGAAAAATCTGGTTCGTTGGCGTCAAATATTTGAAATTCTACAGCTGCAGCCACAAAAACGTGCAAAGCGATCGAATTTACGTGTCTGTGGGGATAGTTGGTCTTTCACATGTTCGAGCAAGACAGTGCACTATCACACCGAGCTTGCAAGATGTTGAGTTTTTGGATCACAAGATGTCCGATTTCATGTTTCTATGTTGCTCAGTGCTGACACGATAAGCACTTTTCATTAGCGAACCAGATTAAGTTCATCATCGAAGCAGGGTTGCAATTGACAGCACCAGTTGAGACTAGCAAGTTTGAACCTGTGACACATTATGACGTTAGCGTTACATCACGACTAGCAAAGAATATTTAGTGAGCTGCCATATTTTGTTCAAATATTTCGAATAGGTATTTCTTCAGCTGAAACCGGTAAAAATTTCATGTAAATTGCTCATAATTTGAGTAAATTATAAAAAAAACAAAAAGGGTTTTTTTCTGAAACACCGTGTACAAATCACTCAATGCCGGCCAGGCAGAATCTCTCTCGGTTCTGCTGAATAACAGCGTCACGTCAACTTCGATCGTCTGACCACCAACTGCTGTCCCAGCCAAGAGATAACACAGTGTTCGCCAACTGCGCGTTAAGCTAAACTGCTTTTCTCATCTAAAACAGTCTACTAATTACTATTCGAACAGTACCCTCTTCCAACAATTTTCGACGACACCACGAGACTCATCTGTTCTCAGCTAACACCGCCGTCGACTAACTGCAACCACCCGCGCCTACGATTCGGAATTCTGTTGTGACATACGGCGCGCTACATATGCAGACTACTTATTTACTTACTTACTTAATTACTTACACAGCAGTGTAGCGGCATATTTTACGAAATAAAAATTTTAAAAATATATATTTTTTTTGTTTTACAGCCCTTCAGTTTACCAGACTGCAACCGAAAGCACAAGAATTTTTGTCTCAACTTTTCGTCCGCATTAGGAATATTCGGAGTTAAACACAAAGCAGTCGCTTAAAAGAATAAACGATGTTATAAAACAAACAGAACGGGCTTTTTGGCAAAATGTGGTAATGCTATACTTCTATTGTAGAAACAACAACTGCAGCCAAAACAACCACTACACCGTTGGAGACAACAACTACACAACTCGAGACTACAACGACCCTGGGCAAAACCACTACTACACCCATTCAGACAACTACAACGCCGGCACAAACTACAACCACGCCAGCAGAAACGACGACAACTCTAGCCCAATTCACCACTACACTCGTGGCAACGACTACAACTCCAGCAGAAACAACCACTACACGAGCTGACACGACACGTTTAGGTATTTACTATTACGGTTAAGGTCGTTTGTCTGACGTTTTAGTACAGGCAAGGTAAGAGACATAATGTGTAAAGCGTAAAGACTACAGGTTATTTGGTTGTGCTAGAATGTGTTTGTACAATTACGCTTGAAGTAACTAAGCTTACGTGACTAGAATACTTAACGCCACAGACAGTAGACGACACAATGAGTTAATGTACCGAGAGCGCTCTATACAGCGCAGTCTACTAAACGAATTTTTACGGTCCAAAATTCCAGCGACGTTTACCACAGAAATTAAGCTGTTACTGTTTTAAATTGTAAAGTTTTTCCAACGACATACCGTCGTGAATTAAAACAAATGGGCAAAGAGGGAACTTGCAACTTTCCGACATGCTGAAAATCAATTTTGAACCGAATAGACTGTGTGTATACTAAAAATTGGAATTTCGTTCGCAACTTTTTTAAAAGTAAAATTTTTTTGGTCGTTAATTTCGCATTTCAAAACGCAAATATTTGGGAAGCTCAAAATTTATGTATGGAACACCTGCTTTTTCCTTTCCGCCTGCTTTGACGTAAATGAGTTTCACCGTATCTATGTTTCGCAGCACATTACGTTAAAGTTTTAATATTTTTATGAAGATCGTGCAGAATTTGCCGTTAAACTGGTTGACGATGTAACGCTGCAGCATGCTTTTATCTGTGTGTGGGTTTGAAAGAAAGTACGGTTATTCCGACGACGTTTACAACAGAGTCTCAGACTACCACAACTGTGCCTTCCGTTAGCACAGTTATTGCAGTAACTACGGCACCTGCAACTGTCACCACAGGTATTTTGTCATTATTTTGTCGTATGGATTGCATTTTTTTAACCACAGAAATTAAGCTGCTTGCTGTGCTAAGTTGAAAAGTTTTACCAACGGCGTTGCGTTGTGAATTTTAAAAAAGTAGGCGAAAAAGTAACTTGCAATTTTTCGAAATGCTGCAAATAAATTTCGGACAGATTAGGTTATGGGTGTACTTAAAATTGCAAAGTCATTTGCAATTATTTTTAACGGCACTTATTAGGCCCCGAATTTCGCATTTTTGGACAAATATATTTTGACAGCCCAAAATCAGAACTGCCTCGTTTCTTCACACTTGCCTCGACGCAAGTGAGCTTCATCACCTCTACTTTTCGTAACGCTTACGTTGAAATTTAAGCAATTTTTATGAATACTATGCAGCAGTTGAAAATAATATTTGTTAGCATTGTAACGCTGCAGCATGTTTTCATCTGTGTGCTTGACAGAGAGTACTGCTATTCCAACTACGTTTACCACAGAGTCGCAGACTACAGCAGCTGTGCCTTCCGTTAGCACAGTCAGTGCGGTAACAACGGCGCCTACAGCCGCCACTACAGGTACTTGTGTTATCATTTTTTACTGCTTTCGTTAATTGTAATTTTTACTGGGTGTACTGCTGCGATGTATTATGTAATGCGTTTTTTTGTTTATTGCTGTTGAAATACTAGTTTTATAACGTGACCAAAGTCAAAGTTAACAGTGAAATATTTGGCACACATTTGCCGAACTTAATTTCTACAAAAAATATTGCGGCTACGGTAATGGGCTTTATGGCTGGCTAGCAACGGCAAATACAGTTTTTGGTAAGCTATAGCTGACAACAAAAGTGTTTTGCGGCGGCGACTAATGAGCGCGGCTAGGTGGTTTACTACCACACGCTTCTCTGTGTGTGTGGGTTTGAAAGAGAGTACGGTTATTCCGATGACGTTTACAACAGAGTCACAGACTACAGCAACTGTGCCTTCCGTTAGCACAGTTAGTGCAGTAACAACGGCACCTGCAACCTGGACAGGTACTTCTGTCATTATTTTGTCGCATGTATTGCATTCTTTTTACCACAGAAATTAAGCTGTTCGTTGTCTTAAGTCGTGGTGTTTCGCCAATGGCGTGCCGTTCTGGATTAGAAAAGGTAGGCGAAAAAAAACTTGTAATTTTTCAACATGTTGCAAATCAATTTCAAGCAGTGTAGATTGTGGCTGTAGTTGAATTTGCAAATTCGTTTGCAATCTTTCTCACATTAGGACTTTTTTGGCCCTAAATTTTGCATTTTCGGACGAAAAGTTTTAGCCTGCCTAAAATTTAAGGATGAAACACCTGCTCCTTTCCTTCCCGCCTGCCTCGACGCAAATGAGTTTTGCCGTCTACTGTATTTTTGAAGCTTAGGCGATGATTATTCAACATGTTGGACGTTGTGTAGCCTATCACACGTTCGCCATTGCTGCCCATGGTTGTGACGGCAGACCAGATCGGTCGAGGCGTGGTTAGTGGAAATAATGCTGGTATTTTCACCACGCACTCATTGATCGTCGCGCTGCGGTTTCAGTCGAAGTCTACTGTCGCGCTGCCGCCGCTGTCCGTGTGTGAACGATTACGGACGCTGGGCCTGTGGACTCCGTGCGGCCTGCTATGCTCACGCTCGCTCGAGGTACGATTTGTTCAGCGTCGTGGGGGTCGCGCTGGTCCGCGCGTACAACGAGTTCGACCCTCGCCGTCATCAGCTGATCATTGTTTACGTTCATCGTCGATGTCAGCTGATTCACGATCAGCGCTTGTGTTTGCAACTCACAACGTCCGATCACTGCTCAACAAGTACGATGAGATTGTTAGGGTATGTCGAAACATTCTGTGTTTAAGTGAGTCTGCTAATTGATTGGTACGGGTTGGTGTTGCATAACACTGGTCCAATACATCGACTCGGTGGAACGCTGGAGGCTGTCATCACCCAAGACGAGAACAGCCGTCCTATAAGCGTAACCGTCAAAGACGTCGACCAGCAGTTTGATCACTTCCTGCTGCGCTGAGAGCTCACCACTGCCCGTGACACACCGACACCCGTTGCTGTCTGCTCGCGTCAGTGGCGTCGCCTCGATCTGGACGAGTTTCGGTCAACGTTATCGACCTCTCGACTGTTTCAGCCCGATTGCTGGCCCGCCGAGGTCGGCGAGATGACTGCGTTGTACGACGTCGAGTTGAACAGTCTAGTGGATCAACTGGTACCTGTGCGTCACTTTATTCGATGACCACGACGTCTGATCCGTGGCGCACTAAACTTGTTCATGGTTAGGCCATCCAAAACGCAGCTTTTGCTTCTTGTGAGCCAGCATAGAGTATCTAATTATAGCATTTATAATATACTTATCTATGAACAATGCCTAACATGTTAGGCATCATAAACGCAGCTCTTGTTCCACTCAGCTTCGTTGTTGACCTACATGGCCGCCGACCGCTTTATTTTGCTACCATCGTCCGTCTGGCAGTGTTTCCTGTCAAGTTGACAACGGTCGCCAACCGAGCTTTTTCTGTTGTCGGTCCACGAACGTGAAACGACATGCTAGAGTGACGATGTGACATTTGCTGAGTTGTGGTCTATTTTCCGCCAACGTCTCAAAACTTATCTTTTTACAAAATCATTTCTTGACTATTATGTGGAGTAATTATCTTTTAAGTAAACCTAGCAATATTTTACATTACTTAGGCCATTTCAAAAAATTTTCGATTGATTGATTGATTGATTGATTGACCGTATCTACGTTTTGCAACACGTTAGCCTTACGTTAAAGTTTAGTAATTTTTACAACAAGAAATTTGAGCTAATGCTCACGAGACGCGCGAAAGCCTATAGCAGTTCCTGTTCGCAAATTGCTTTAGTCTATATCTCCAGCCATTTCGTCGCAATTCACTCTTGAAGTGTGCGGCGAAAATTTTATACGCAGCGTGTCTTGGTCTATCTGTAGTGAATTTGGCGCAATTCGCTCTTAAATGTGTCTCGCAGCTCCAAATCGACAAAAAAAATCCATAAAATCCCTATTTTGGCGTTTAGGGTCATCCAAAATCATTGAATTTGGTGGCAATCGAGAGCCAGTGTCTGACGTCTTATTAGTGATTAATAGTAACGTAAGCCCTATCTCTCACAGTTATTGAGATACAGCGACTTATTGGCTAAAAATTGCAAATTTTTTTTTCACCCTTTCTCATTTAGCGCTTTGGTTTAGAGTGACCCTTTCAAATTTATAGAAAAGCTTTACGGTTCCTAAAACTAGAGTCTTCTATGCAGCCGACCGTGAAGATTTGGTGATCCTAGCTTGCACCGTTTTTGAGTGATCCACCCGTGTGACAGACAGACAGACGGACGGACCGACAGAATTGCGATGGTTAAGACGCGCTAAAGCAGTAGCTGCTTTCACGCATAAAAAACTCTGCACTTTGCAGCAGTTGCCGTTAAACTTGATGACGATGTAACGCTGCAGCACGTCTTTATCTGTATGTTTGACAGAAAGTACAGTTATTCCGACGACGTTTATCACAGAGTCACAAACTACAGCAGATGTGCCTTCTGTTAGCACAGTCAGTGCGGTAACAACGGCTCCCGCAACCGCCACTACAGGTACTTTTGTCAGTATTTTGGCACATTTGGTATTTTTCATATTCCGTATTCTATCGTGATACCTACATGTAGCTGTTGCCTGTATTGTATTGCGAAATTATATCAGCGAGGTAACGCTGTTGGTTAAAAAAGTAAGCCAGTGTAGGAACTTGCAATTTTTTGACAGACTGCTTTAAGTTGCCGATGCAAAATTGTGGGTGCACAAAATTGCAATTTCGTTTTCAAATGTTTGTAGGATATTAATTTTTCATTTCAAGTTGTGCATTTATTGACAATTTTCTACAGCCCAAAATTTAAGCGTGGGCATTTGCTGCATCCCCACTTGCCTCGACTCCAGTGAGTTCCGTCGTATCTGCGTTGTGTAACATTTTTCTTAAAATGTGACCAATATTTTCGTGAACATTGTGCTGCAGTTGTTATTACATTTGTTAAAATTTTCACGCTACAACACGCATTTATCTGTGCGTCCGACAGAGAGTACAGTTATTCCGACGACGTTTATCACAGAGTCACAAACTACAGCAGCTGTGCCTTCAGTTAGCACAGTCAGTGAGGTAATAACGGCGCCCGCAACCGCCACAGGTACTTTCGTCATTATTTTTGCATTTTTACTACTTCTGTTTTGTTAATCGTAGTTTCTGTTGACTGTACTGTTTTGATGCATTGCGGAATGTGTTCTGCTTATTGCTGTTGAAATACTAGTTTTATATCGCAAATTAAGTCAAATGTCACACTAAGAGGTCTTCTTATTTTTTTAAAAATACAAACATGCCTTCAGCCAGCGTTTGAAGTTACTGTAGCTGTATAGTTGCAGTAGATGAGAACTGATCATATCTGCTTTTAAACATGACGGTTTATCTACTTCGAACGTTTTTCTTAACTATCCTGAAAGAAACGCATACTATCAGTGTACTTTTAAACGTCACTTCAAACATTTTTACGATTGGTTTTACCAGCACACTGTGCGCGTTCGAGATAATTTACGGTAATGCACAATACAAATTGCGCACATGCTTAATCACTGTTACGTTTTTGGCGTTACAGAGGGAGCCGTGACTTCAACAGACGTATTGCAGACTACGACAAGTGCGCTTGAGGCGACTGCTGTAACGACAGCGTCAGTGTATACACAGCAGCCAACGGTTATATCCACTCCCTCTGCAGCACCAACGGTCGGCATTGTGAGTACCGCAGCAACGGTGCTTACAACCGCATCTATAGGTACTATAACATCGTCTGTGTTCACTTACTTTTTCCTATTTTAAAGGAAACTGCAAAACAGTGATAAATTTATAATGAATTAACGCGATCAATAATTACAATAACAATAATAAAATTTTAAGTGCGAAAAATAAGTGCGATCATCGCCGTTATAGGCCTATATGGCTTACCGCCTACGGTCGGTGATAGCGACAGATTTAATTTTTACTGTACACGGTAGCAACGACACGTGGGCCTATTGTTCTTTAAATCATAGCTAAGTTTTTTTCTTGCTGTCACCGCGATAACTGATAAACCGTTGCACTTAGCTTAATACAGTTTTGCAAAAACGTGTATTTCGACAGATTTTAGAAGCCTATTAAACATCAACGTCATAGATCAGAGGTTAAAATGTAGTTTTTGTGTGCATGATACTGCAGCTACCCGTAAACAATACTTAAGATAATAGTTTTTAGCAAGGCTTGACAAATTTGTTAAACACTTTATATTAGTGTGCATTTGAAGTGTTTTGATTTTTACATTTTTTATCTCCTATTTTATAATACTAAATAAATTGTTTGTTTCTAATAAATGATTTTATACACTTTGAAAAAAACTGTGCACACACATATTTTTTGTTAAAATTCCGTTTAAATTCCGTTAAAATTCCGTCTAATTGCTAACATTTTTGATAAATTTTGACACAAAATAAGTAAAACAATAAAATTCTGTAAAGTTTGTGCGTTTTTTCTCATTTACTTTGCGCCACTGCAATGTCTGTAATGCCTTGTTGAACGCAGATGTTCATATTTGTTACACAATGCTGAATGTTGTCTGCAGTGAACTTTCTACCTTTCTAGCGATTTAATTAGCTAACAATAAATTAAAATGTGGTTTGATTAACAAAATTATAAATTTGTACAACAGCTGATTGTTGTTGTAGCCCAGTACGTAGCACGTCCATTTGCCTTTTTTATCGAAGTAGTATCCAGGCCCAGCATACAGGGGCGTCATTGATCGAGTTCAGTGCATTAACTGCTATGTTAAACCGTCACATTGTACAGATATCGATGTGACATAGCTGTGTTATCTGTACAGCATTCGTCTATGTTGCGTTGCAGAGAGTACCGTAGCTCCTGATGTGGTGTCGACCTCGTCTTCGTTTGTATCACCAACGGCCAGTGCAGAGATTTCTAGCGCGGAGATTTCTGCCGCGGCAACGTCTACAACTACAACTACAGCAGCGGTCAGTGCAGAGATTTCTAGCACGGAGGTATCTGTGACAGTGACCCCCACAACTACAACTACAGCAGCGATCAGTGCAGAGATTTCTAGCACGGAAATTTCTGTCACAGCGACGTCTACCACTACGACCACATCGGCGGTCAGCACAGAGACGCCAACCACAACGACCTCTACAACTACTACCACAACCACAACTACAACTACAAGTAATTTTATTATCTGCAGTCATTTATATTTTCTAATTATTTATGAAAACGGTGACAATTTATTTTACGAAATATAGATTTATACTATCATCGGCAAAAATGTAGCCCAAAGACGCTTCTAGTTTTTAACATTAATGACTAATTAGTTTGTGAGGATATTCACGAAAGTTCCACGGAAGGTTCGGTCTGCCATTCCGGAAGGCCACCAAAAACCTGTTGTAAACGACGAAACCGTTCTTGTCGAAAGCTAATCTAACTTCAACACTGACCCCAACCCTAAGCCTACACCGGCTAACCAAACCTTACTTTTAATCTTATTTATAATCTTATCCATAATATGGCGGCCCTGTGGAACGGTGGGCCGACACCCCATGGACAGCAGGCATCAAATGACGGTATATGGTGATAAAAACGGCAATTTTTAACAAGTTTGGTTGCCTTCTTTTTGAATTTTTTGACATTAAGCTTTTGCCTGCTTTTAACGGCTCTAAAATGCGTGACCTTAAGTAACCTATTGTACATTAAAATCTGTTTCTGTACCGATTTGATTAGATTTTTGCCTGGCTATTGCGGACAACTACCGACGTTTTCTGTAGAAAATCTTCGCGAATGTCTTCATAATTCTTTTTGCTCTTAACTCGAGTCTTAGGCTTTTTTGTTGATGCCATTATAGATGTAGTGTGTATAACGGAACTTGTAAATGTTGTGGTAAATTCCAAAAACACGATATATCGCGCAGTGGTGCGTAATGGCCGTATTTGGTCATCGAAGGTGGTTGATTTTTGCACCATTCGACAGGCCATAATTCTGCAACGTTTTGTTAGTGATTATCTGCAACCTTTGACTTTTGTTGTCACGTTTCAGAGATATTGCAGGTTCTGTGATACAACAGTCACCTGCCTCTACCTTATTCAGAATGCGGGATGTTTCCTTTGCTTTGGGGTTCCGAAATTTCAAGACTTTACGTTGGTTATTTGTGTATAGATAGTTGCTATAGACGTAATAAAACCCCGACCACTGTACAGCAACATCACATACTCACAAACGGATGAACGCACAAACAGACAGACAGACAGACACGCGTCATAGGTGCGCTTGCGCTTTGTGTACGTCGCGTGCTAGAAAGTGGTCGTTTACGTTGCAGCTACACCTCCGGGGACGTGTGCGTCCGCGTGCAGAAATGGAGGAACTTGTGTTCTACAATACAATCAATATGAATGTCAATGCCTGAGCGGCTGGTATGGAACTGACTGTAACGGTAAGATGACAGTTCACATATTTGCGTAAGACGAGCGTTGAGAATCTTTTGCTACTCGATATTAGACTAAAACAACGAAAATCATTAATCGCATATCAACAGAAATGCATGTTTTATTTGCTTTCAAAAATACATTTTCTATTTACTTTTGGTGTTTTTGTGCAGATCTGGCGTCATTGTAATTGTTGTTACCTACTCATACAGTTTTAAATAAAGAACGTTTCTGAATGCACAAAGAGTAGGAAGAAAGAAGCTTGTTGTATTGAAACAGTTTGTCATTTTACCATTGTGGAGCCCCAAAACATTTGATCAACCTTTGCAATTTCATGCATACCCCACCCATTTTATTCCCAATTGGCTTATGTTATTGCGCCGTTCCATCCTAAATCGACGCCTGTAGTTAAGGGTCAAAACAACCACATATTTGGAATCCCCAACGCCAATAGGTTTATTTAGCCTTACAGTTTAAGGAGCTCTGATGAAAAATAGTAGGTGTTACCTTATAGTTGGATGAAAATCGAGCAATTTTTTTAGTCCAAACAGCCAAATTGTGGCCGCTTCCATGATCTAGGGTTAAGAAGGCGGGGTGAAAAGTTTTTGCTTTGAGAATTAAAACAAAAATTAATATTATGCATGAATATTTGATTTTAATTACAGTACTGGATCGTCGTCTTCTTCCGTTTGGACCAGACTACGATAACGTCGTTTACTTCTCTAATCGAGACGATGGTTATTCAAGTCCTATCTACTTTCGGCAAAGGTTTCTGTTCGGCGCTCGCTATTACAGACGATTCTGGGTACGTTGCTTACTCAGCGTGATGTACAGCAACACAGAAAATAGCTCCTGCTTCAGAGTATTGAAATTTATTTAATAAAATTTTGCACTTTTGTGTAGACGTAATTTACTGTGTAGTTACAAGTGTTATTGCTGTTGTTGCTGCTGCTATGCTAGTCTACTACTAAGCGTACTACCACAACATAATGTGTGTTATGGTACTACTAAGCCTATTACTTTTGGCTTCATTATTATACGCACTTTTCGGATATGTTGCTGACTGGTAAAAGTCATAATGCTTTAAAAATAACTTAAACGTGTATTATGTATGGCAATATTTTTCGTCGATTTTTTATTGTTATTAGTTAAATTTGAATTTTAATTTTAATTATCGTTATCATCGTCGTTTATTTCGCAAGCAAGGCAGCACATCACACACAAACACACCTATACACACACACACACACACACACACACACACACACACACACAAAAACCTATGTTTGTGTGCATTTTTTTGCATGAACGACCTTTACTTTGTAGATTCACGTCAACGGATTTATATCGCTGGATTATCCTATATATCCCGGTTATTATCCGCGCCTGTATTATTACTACCGGTACGCCCGCGGTTCGGCAGTGATTGCTCCATTCTGGACGGACATCGACTTGTATGGCACGGACGGCGTCGTGTACTACGGTCACTATATCAGATACTATGCAGAACAGCCAGTTAGTACGCGAGCTGCCGAAGTGTTTGACACAGTTCAGCTTCTTGTGCGCAATCGTGATACAGGCTTTCTGCCGACGGAGGTCGTTACAGTCACGTGGCATGACGTTGCACCGTATCCGGGATGGTACTATCGCTACTACTACTACTTCTACTACTACTACTACTACTACCACTGGTACCGCTACAACCGATTACAGGTGAGTGGTATTCACAATAATACTGCACGCTGACAAAATCTAGACCAAAATTTACAGAAATCTAAGAATTAAAGATTTAGTTAAACAGTTCTGTAAGAGCTGTTCTGATAAATTTTACCAAATTTTTTGACACCGTTGATCATACTGTCTTAATGATTTGGTTGGACAAATTAAAATTGTTTGGTAACATTGGGTTGACTGAAAATACAAACATGAAATTGCAGGACATGAACGTAAGTTACGAGGCACGAAAATGCAGGACATGAAATCCAAAACATTAAATTGCAGAACAAAAAATATGTCGTATGAAAATAGATTACATTGCAATGCAGCGTGCATTTTTTGGAAAACAATGTATGAACACAAGTCAGAGCAGCAAAGTTAGTTTTAGATTATTACCGAATAACATAAAATGCTTAATGGCACTAAATACTGTTATTTCGTAGTTTAGAGGCAATTAAGTTGACCACCACAGCAAAAAGTCATTGTGAAAACAAACCATACAAATTGCTTATGATTACAAAAAAATGCAAAGGAGCAATGCTAAGTTTAAATATGCTCCATAAAAATTTACTCAGTTTTTCAGTTTATTGAGCCGCCTAAATCATGATTTTTATGTTTTCCAATTTCATGTTTTGCTACTTCATGCCTTGCAAATTGGTTTGTCATTTTCATACCCTGCATTTTTATGCCATGTCACTTGATCCGTCAAGTTCGCGTCCTGCAATTTTTATGGTCTGTCATTCTGATCGCTTTTGCAACATTTATAACTGGATTGGTTTCTTTTTATCTAATCGTCAAATCTGCCGTTACTTCAAAGCTGGCTTTATTTAATCGTTGATTGTACAAGGCTCATGCCTAGGACCGACGTTGTTTGTTATTTTAGCACGATTTGAATCTGTGTTCACAACAAAGTAATCTCCCTGCCCTAAACATTTTGCAATAACATACGGAAATCAGTACCGATTTAAATAAAATTTTGCACATACGAAAGGAGTCAAAACGATATTCATTATGAACGATAAACTGTAGTTTCATAGACATCTATCCTGTTTTACGGACATATTAATTTTTAAATGACGCTTCCGAGCGCCAGGAGTTTTCAGATGAAGCTATTGTCGGTCGAAACAGTCCAAATATTTACATCAGATGTTCGAAGTGTTCTTACGCGCGGATAAATTAACGCATTCGATCACGCCAGTGATCCACTGCTCTGTCGATAATGTTCTGATCAAAACGACGCTACTACGTAATCAGTCGTTTTTTTCCGCATGATTGACGTCGCGGATCTGACAACGGTAGACTTGCTTTTGCAAAATCTCCTAAATCTCATACTCCAGCAGATTCAGATCCGGGTTGTTCGGTGACTACTTTAGCAATAAATTAAATCAGTAAATTTTTATTTACTATGTGGTATTCTGTCATTGTTTTAGGAGCAGAAAACCACTTTCCAGTTGGTTTTGGCGAGCGACTATCGGACTGGTCGAACTTACATCATGTTCAATTACCATAGCAATACCTGGTGGGTGTACAAAACGACTGCGCAAGGATATCTGCAATACTATCGAGGACTTCCGTCTTGGTACCAGAGACTGTACATCTCAAACTCATACTACTCGTCATACTCATACTACTACTCGATATACGGGTACTATTATCGCTACTCGTCATATCGGCTACCGCAACTGACAGGCAACACAGGCAAGCAAGCATACAACTGTCGAGTGGAAACTAGGCCTATAGGCTATAAGCCAATTTTTGAGACTGTATCATTTGAAAAATATTTTTACGGATGAAGTACCATCAACGTTATTGCATTATTTTATTAGGATTTGTATTAGTTTATATTCGATTCCTAGACTTGGCATTGCAAAACCTTCCAAAAAAATTAAAATCGCAACAACTGTGTTTACACAACCATTTGTTTATAGTCGTATACTGCAGTTTTTAACGTGCATTCGTAAATACCGAAAAACTATTTTTATTGCAGAAAAGACAAATATTTGTGCAGCATGCTGCAGCTGCAAGAAACAATATTTTTTACTGTTAAGTGGTATTCATTACTTTGTATATTTTATACATAGCTATTAAACACGTGTATTCATAGCAGTAGTTTGTGTGAAAATTGGTTATTTTAAGAACTGTTTTAAAATAAGGTTAAATCAATGTATGACGTATGTGAAAAGTGCGTGACATTTTAGAGTATTATAATTGTGTTTTATCACACTAGCATAACCATTGAGGGACACTGGGGTACGTACAGCCTCATTCCAGCAGCCTTTCCCAAAACGCCTTAGATTTGGCGAGTATTTTTGCCGATATTTTGCACTTTGTAAATGTTTTACTTACTTACTTACTTAACCCTTCCCACAACCCAACTCTTCAAGTGTCCCCACTACATGCAGATCCTGGCTACGCCGCTGTATTATTATAAATGTCTACTTTTTTCATAATTTGTTTGTGTCATAACATTGCAGGCAGGCAAGGACAGTGGCTATTGAAAGGATCAAATCAGCTTTATGAAGGTCTTCAGACAAGTTATGCATATCTGTGTCGTCGCTGGTATACACAGGAACTATATCGTCATTATTATTACTACTATTATTATTCCTATTACTATTATTATTACTATGATTATTATCGCCAGTTCTGGAGGAGGCTAACTCCGTGTCCGTGCTGGGCCTGGCAAGCGAGATGGGACTGGAGATTTCGCTACGACTGGTACACTGGCTGCGCCACTCTTAACTGGGGATTTGGAACAACAACGCAGGTAGTTTAACTGTTTACTTCAAATAACAGCGATCTGATTTACACGCAGTTTCTACAAATTCTAACACACGTTGCTAGTGATTTTGTGGACCCAAGTTCGCGGACCCGAAAACGGCCGCCGTCAGTCCTTATTTTAAGAGGTCTATGATACATGCATGGATAAAATTATGCTAACCTGCACGCGCCTTACGCGTGTAATAGCATGACTGAAGCACACAGCTGACGTTCGTTTTCATACTTTTGTGTTTATCTTACTATAATGCGCGAACAGTTTGTATGTTTGTTTGTATATCATACCCCTCTGGTGTCTTTTGTGCTGCACGGTCGCAGACCCCGACCGCGGCGTTTGAGTTTTTAGGGCTTAGGTACGTGCGACCCTACCTTGCTTTTTACTTTTCCCCACGGGCAGCCTGAGAAAGGGGCAACTCACCGAGTAACGGAGTGGACCTGCCCATAGAAAAAGAAATTTTCTAGTCTCTATTAAGTCCAAAGATGCAGCAAAAATTGTTGTTTCCAATTATGCACGTCACTGCCGTTTTAATAATACGAACTAGCTGACATAAAAAAGCTTCTGAATGCCTGATGCAAAGAACGATGTTGCCTGCTGTCCCAGCCACTGACGAATAAATGATTGCACTTGGGTATCTGATTAATTTTTTTGCCCATCTAGTTTTTTCTTACACCAAACGTGTATAGCTGATTTCGTAAAGCACTTATTACCATATACTGGACACAAACTGTCTCAGTTTTATTTGCATTAAATGATTAAGCTCATTTGCTCACAAAAAAACGAACAATAGCATGTTATTCATTCGGGAAAATTTAGTGACAGCGTCACTAATTTTTTTGTCAATAAATGACGTCACAGTGACGTCATCGTGATAAAACTTACAGGTGGTGACCAGCTTTAAATTCCATACAAAACGTATATTTCGGATTTTTTTATATTTGGAAAACTAACAAAATGACGCTGTTTTGTTACTATTTATGGAACGGACCTCGTACAAAGTAGTTTACTTATGTAAAGCCTTATTGGTAACGGAGATATTTTGTTATCGATATTCAACAGTTAATAACTCCGTTAAACATAACTTTTTTAACGAAATTTAGTGCTCGCAGTAGCAATGTATTAAAGATAAAGCGTACGAAATTTCATTCGGATTTGTTTAGATTTGATATTTTTTTATTTTACTATGTCTAGAGAGTTACTTTTTCCGGACACAGTGTAGTTTAATGTATGATTACATACCGATACTACAAACTGTACAGTCTGCAACAGTGGCTTGAATGGCTGATTGAATGGATGAATAACATAGGCCTAAACTAGAGAAAGCACTCGGAGAGCGCAGGTACCTCCGCCAAGGCAAAGCTATTCGCCAAGTGGCGTCACCATCTTCGCTTTGCCAGCGGTTCCCTTGTGCCTTTTTAATGCAATGGTAACGAAATTTTCAAATGATCCAGAATCCAGGATTCCTGTCGTGCCACTGGGCGCAGGGGTTCCCCTCGAACGAGGGCGTCAAAAAGGGGTACCCTCTAAAAAGACGTCATTAAGCCGTTATTGGCTCGAATAATGTGAAAACGGTTGCAGATAGGTACATACATGCTGCTTATTATAACAAGCAGTGGTGACAGGCTTTTTGGATTTACCAACATCGATGACCTTGAACGACCCCTCAAAAAAAGGTTTTTAGTGATTTTTTCGCAATTTTTGGATGCAGCGCACATTTTAACACCGAATTGCGACGAATTGGCTGGAGATAGACCAAGACAACCTGCGTATGAAATTTTCAGCATTCAACGTAGATTTTAGCAGTCCAAGTCCCGACCCCCTACGTTCAAGGAGGCTGGCGCAGGCGGGCGTCAAAGACAGTTACCCCCCTAAAAAGTGGTTATTTTACCGCTATTATCGCGTGTAGCGTGAACCTGGTTGCAGATAGGCACAGACATGCTGCTTATCATGCTGCTTATCATAACAAGCACTGGTGACAGGCTTTTAAAATTTATCAACATCGATGACCTTGAATGACCTCGAACTCTAAAAATATTAATTTAACGTGATTTTTTGGCAATTTTTGGCTGCAAAAGAGTGAATTACAACGAAATGTTTGGAGATAGACTAAGATTACCTGCGAACAGGAACTGCTATAGGCTTTCGCGCGTCTCGTGAGCTTTGCTCAAATTACTTGTTGAGTTATCTTTCTGACACACAGACAGACAAACAGACAGACAAACAAAAACCGGCAAAAACATAACTTTCTTGGCGGAGGTAATTACCACAGTCGTGTCCGTTGAGTATTTGTACAACAACTGCTATAGTGCTTGGAATATTGATAGAAACTAAAAAGAAGCGGTACAATGAAATGATGTGTCGTTTTAGGAATGTTGCTACGATTGGTGGTGGGGTCGATTAATTACAGTTCCGACTTATCAAGCCGGCTCAGCATTGCGGTACAACCCAAGGCGCTATTATTCACTCCATCTTCAGAACGACCTGTGGCCAAAGCAATGGTGTTGCTTGTTTTCCGACAACTGCTATCTATATTACAACGTTAGACCTGTGAACCGTTGTTTTGGATACGTCTTCCCTCGATTTTGTAAGCAATCATCAATGTAGTAAAATATACCTATCACGAAAATGTAATTCTATTTACGATAACTTTGGCCTTTCGGTCGAGTTTATGGTACGGTTGACGTTTGTCGTCGTCTGTCTGTCTGTCGTCTATATGCAACAGATGTATCTTGGCTATGAAGTAGGTGTTGGGGAAACGTTTTATACAAATAGTTAGCCCTCTGTCAAAGCTGTCGGCTTACAAAATGTGGGATGTAGTGCAAGGGAAACATTTTCAAATTTGGCTTTGAATGGAGAAGCGTAGGAAAATGTGCATTTTTAACGAAAAACTAACTGTATCTCGGAAACGGTGAAAGGTTACTATTAATTATTAATTATTACTATTAAGGTTACTATTAATCACTAATAGGAAGTGGCATACACCCTGTCAGATCAGATGTAAATGATTGACCTTGGATGATCTTAAAAGCCTGTACGCGCTATTGTAGCTAAACAGTAAGAGAAAGCAGGGCACAAAATTTAGCCAAACCGACGATAAACATAGATTTTAGCATTAAATGGCATTTTAGGGTCATTTATTGTTAATCGTTTTATGGTCACTGAAAACCATAAAAATTACAAAAGGTGATATTGCTCGCATCACACTGACTGTGTCAGTGTGCTGCTGAATAATATCACATTTTGTAATTTTGCTGTTTTCGATGTGCAAGTCCTTAAATGTTGCCGTTAACAAGTATATAAACTTATGTTTTATACATTTATATTTGCTGTTTTATTAGTAAAATAACGTTTTCCCTCAGTTGATCAGTTACGGAGATATCTAACCACACACATATATATATACACTGTGT
>Ga0209454_1000415_pt1 | contig 22481 bp, 13 predicted proteins | sample WorMetHERISLAND1_2_FD_187400 | JGI IMG/M metagenome (GOLD analysis project Ga0209454, IMG submission 187400) | Marine gutless worms symbiont microbial communities from Max Planck institute for Marine Microbiology, Germany - Olavius geniculatus... | ecosystem: Host-associated > Annelida >... | reverse complement strand
GTGAAAACACTGACCAGCCGAGAATAAATAGACCTCCGGTAACGATAACGGCTGACAGCAGAATGGCTATGGCGACCACAGCAGCCAGAGACGTAGCTACAATATCATATACACGCATAATCAGCCAGGCATTATTGATCAACTGATCATTCAATTCGCTAAAGTGTAAGCTACAAATAGCAGTACAATAAAGCAGTAATATGACTAAATCAATTATGCGGAAACTATGCTTAGGGTTGCCCTAAAAACATTAATACATTGTAGGCCTATATAGGATGACATTAAACACAATAGAATGAGGAAGAAAGAAACAGCTTTAGATATCTTTATTCACCACAATGTGTGACAGATAACCTATTAACTCATCACTAGCGAAAACAAATCTGAAGTGTAAACAAATAGAACAATTAACAAACGCAAACAGATACATGTTGAAAACTCATACTGATTATTGCGTACTTTGAGAAAATGGGCATACAATGTTACCCGGTAAGAGCTAGGCCATTAATTCGGTAGCCGGATAAATATCATCTGCCAAAATTTTACACGATTCACGGTATTTTCGACTGACCGGAAGCCAGACAAACTAAAGTTAAAGAGCTACCGACATTGTTCGACAATAATATGTTTCGATATTTTTGACTACGAGCAGCTGTCAGCAAAAGTGACGATCTAAATAACTTAGCACGAAAAGGTAAAAAGGTAAACATCGTCAATTTGTATAGCGCATCGTCGCATATACACGCCTTTAATGCTCTGACGACCGGAGGTTTTTTTGAGTATGTTATTGCTGCACTTCCCATATCATATGCCAATATGTCAGTGAAAAAGTTCAACTAAAATTTAAAAATTAAACTACATGCACTGCATCAAAAACGCGTGCAAAGCTACTTCGAAAAATTACGATGCTACATTCTGAAATCATCGTTAAATTGGACAAAAAGTACTAACCCCATGGTAGCATATCGTTTTCTGTAAGTTTGCCAAAGATTAAACCTGTGCACGCAACAACAAGACAACAATATAAGCCTAACGCTAAAATACAACTAACATAATAAAAATATTGTTATTATACATTCATTACATAAACAGTAAGTTGTGTAGCGTATGCGTAAGCTTGATGGGTCGGTATATAGCTCGCAGATCGAAAGCCAAAAATTAAAAAAAATGACACAATACCATAAGAAATTCGAACCAAAAACTGACAGGCAAGCTGCCAGTTTAATCTAGCACTTGAACTAAAAAAATTAAAGTTTTAGATGAAAATGAAGTGGGAGAAAATGAAAATGGAAGTAGACCTAATGCTATATAAAACGTCAAAAACAGAAACAGGTGGTTATGAAAGAGCCCGAGATCGAAGAAACTACAAGAAGCTCTGCTATCGCTAATATGACCGACCGACGACCGTACGTTAGACGACCTACGGCAGACGCAATATTGTGCGCAAGGCACGACCAAAAAAGAGAAATAAGTTCGATAACTAAAATTTACAAAAACACCACAACAACAAAATAAACAGCTAGAAGGCGCTCGTGAGAGTGCACATCTACGCCAAGTGAAGTAATTTAAACATTACAACTACTTTTACTACTACTACAACTACACATACACCTACACCTACAACTACAGCTAAAAATAATAAGGTCACGACCTTGACCTTTTGGGGTCACATGACGTCATCGGTCACGTGACCATTCGACTCGCAGTGGTCAACTTCCTATGGGTTGTGACCATGCGTCTATCTGGCACCGTTATAGAGATATGGCGCCTCAAAGTACATGTACACACAAACAGAGAACGTTGGACAGAACGACCAATCTCCTAATCTCCACCGATGTTCACTACGTTCACCTTGGCGGAGATAATAAACATCAATGTCAAAATAACTGCATGTAACTAACCGGTAGTGGTGCAGTTACGAGGCGCGTCACCGATCCAGTTAAATCCGTCACAAGTCAACCACCAGCTGTCATCATCACTGCTGGCTGCTCCAGTACACCCGACTTCCAGGCGACTGCCGTGCCGCTTGAACCAGTAGCCCGGCTGCGTCATCGCCCCAGCGTCCGTGCAGCCGTATACTGCAGACACGCAAACAACATCCGGTCATTCAATCGGGGTTGTTTTAGCTAACAGCAGAGTACAGTGTACTTCTACGCCAATTTGACACAGAGAAATGATAGCCTGGTTGGTTTAAAACACGATGTCTCAGAAGAGCAGCGTTTATTTCCAGAAAAAAAATTAAAAAGTGAGAGCCCGGTGACGGAAATTCGACGTTTTATTGATAATTAGCAGAAGAACGTAGGTCTACATGTAATTTTTCTCAGCATTCACAAATCAAAGGCACAGATCTAGCCAGAACGAACAGAAATGGGAATAGCAAATATAAACTTTGCCACGCTTGGAGCACACACATTCTGCGTAACTAGGCCTATAATGTGTTGCATTACAGACGACGACAACAAGCTTAAAGTAAAAGCGGTCACGGCTTTCAAATTTTCGCAAACATAACAGAGTATCAGTTTATCTACAATTACTGTCAACATTAATCGACGTCTTATCGCCAGACCTATATCTTCATTAATGGAAAAAAGGTCCGGCAAGTCAGCTAATTTTCGTATCTAGGCAGTCTTATTACGAGTGATGGCAAAAGTAAACACGACATAAAACAAAGAATTAGAAAAGTAAAGACAGTCTTTGGCAACATGAAAAATGTGCTTTCCAGCTCACAGAGTCAACTTTAGCACAAAACTACGAGTTTTGCAGTGTTATGTCTGGTCGGTTCTGTTGTATGGGTGTGAAACCTGGACACTTTCAAAAGTGATGAAGGACAGATTGATGGCCGTGGAAGTTTGGTTCTTGCAAACGATGCTAAAGATATCTTGGACAGAGAAGAAAAGTAATGCGGAAGTATTTAAAGAGGCAGGGCTACACCGCGCACTAATGAAAAGTGTACGTCAGTGGCAGCTAGCTTTCCTGGGGCACATGTTGAGAAGCCATAGTATAGAGAATTAGGTGGTGACGGGAAGGATAGATGGAAGGTAAGCGAAGGGGCGTCAGAGACTGAAGTATCTGGACAGCTTGTGCGAATCATGGAAGAACAAAGTGAGCCCAACAGAGCTCATCATAGCTTCAGAGGACAGACTGCTCTGGCAGCGCATGGTCGCCAACGTCGTCGACGACGGCACGGCATTATGACGTGACATGACTGTCAACATTAGACACGATCCAGCAGTGAAGTTTGATCTAGTTAATCCGATTTCTTCCAATGGTAATGCCCAGTCATGCTGTTGCAAATTGGTATAGACCTATTTCATAGGCTATTAAGTTCGACTTTCTCATCCTCGTTCGTTTCATACTATAGCCCCCTATATCTCTATTCAACGTTCACCAGAGTTTCACAAATATTTTTCCTCTAAATTTTGTTGCACTGCGTAATGTCACAAGAACTACAAACCAGTTTTATTATAATGCAAAAATAAGTACATAGAACAAAAAACTGTGCAAGAAACAAACCAATTAATTAATACAATACTATATATAGTGTCGAAAATCTGTGCTTACTTTCATAGTGGAGCAGAAAATGCTTAGATCGAGTGTCTTTGCCATGTCCGCCGGGTAGAATGCGAATCTCAACAGTTTCTGACGACGACGAGTAAACCAGGTGAGTTCTCCTCGTCTGATTACATACCTGTAACCAATTAACTCACAGTTGAATTACCTTCAGTTAGTGGCGTAAACAAAGGGGAAGGGGAAGACAGGAGACCCAGACCCCTCTTCATTCCTTTAGACGAAACATAAGTATGCGCTTAAACTGCACTAAATTTGTCAATTTGATCAGTTTATTCTCGGGAAAATAACCAAAACGGTTGCCAACAGATCTTATGTTTTAAAGCTAAATCGTCAGACCCCGTTGGTGGAGCTAACAGCGCTCCCCCAGACCCTAGAGCTAAATTTTAGAGTCATTTTTCTAAGGGAAGGAAGGAAAAAGGTAGAGGGAAAAACAGGGGAAGGGAAGAAAAAATCAAATGTCACTCGTAATATAAACGAAAAGCCACTCAAAAATTGAGGAAAAGCACGGGACAACTGTAGGCCTAAGCGAATATGAGCCTGGGCGTTCTTGGCGATTCATCGCTTCACTGCATTTGCATCGTTGTCCTGCTGAAATGACGATGATCAGTGATGGCGGATTCAAGGAGGGATGGTCCCTCTATTGACATTATTTTTGCATAAAATGTTGCATTTTGTAAAAACTGTTTTCTGGGAGGAAGCACAGCCTCCTCCCCAAATCCAACCGCTTACTTTTTAGTTTTCTCCCTTTATTCCAAAATTCTGGATCCACCACTGACGATAATGACTATAATAATGATAACGAAAGTTTTCAAAGTATCTTATTCCTCGTTTATACGATGAAGCAAACATCAAGCAAGCACTGAGCAAACATCGAGCAATTAGATCACACGTCGTGCACGTGTATTTTGAATAGGCCTACATTTGCTTGATGGTTCCTTGATGTTTGCTTGATCGTGTAAACACAATATTACGGTGAAACTTCTGGCAGGTGCGCGTTCCCGGACGACGGCGTAAGCAAGACACGATTGAACCAGCTCACTGCCCGGCAAGCTCGCCGCTGCCGCAGTCGACTCAGAGCCCTGGTAGACGCTGCCGCCAAAGTCCCACAGCGTAACGTTGATCCTCTGACCGGGGCGGGCTTCGATGACCCACGGGCACTGGGTCGTACCTCGCTGGGTCGTGTCGGCCACGGCACTGCTCAGGTATCCTCGCCTTGACGTGAGGACGTACGAGGTCGGCGGTACGCACAGTCGAGACTCACCCACTATCACTGCATTCACGACAGAACAGAAGTTAAGCCTATGATATTCTGTGATTCATTCATTAATTCATTCATTATTGTCTGTCCAATGCAATGCATAGCATCGGAGGGGGCATAAAATCACCTGAGCGTCCGTCCGTCCAACATTTGAATGAACGAATGAATGACTGATTTAATGAGACGCATCAAACGTGCATCAAACAATGCTGTGAGCAAATACGAAATTATAACACTGCAGGAAATACACCAATAGAAACAAACACTGAACATAAACTCAACTACGCTACATTACACTCAATTTAACAAATTTAACATGAGGCTTCATATCTCCATAACGGCGTAAGATAAATGAAGGGTCACCCTGGTGACGAATCGAATGGTCACGTGACTTACAACGTTAGTTGTTTAGTTATAATAATAGCGAAGGATGACAATAACATTGCTGATGTACAGTTTGAAATTAAACATTTTGATTTTTTTTCTACTAGTCTAAACAGCTCACTGATTATATTTTATAGGAACATAATTGTAAACTATCGAAATGCATTGGACAGACTCCGTGTTCGTATGAAGATTATCTTGTTTCAACAGCAGGTTCGCAGCCCATGAGAACAAGAAACCCAGCTGTCGCTACGATAGCCGACCATACTGGTTGTCAGTGACCTTCAAGATCATCCAAGGTCAACGATTTTCATTTCATCTGAAAGGGCGTATGCCATTTCCTATTAGTGTTCAATAGTAACCTTGGCCACTTATAGCTTGAAACTTGCAACTGAAAATTGCGGCCAAACCGCTGCAGATGAAAACATGGTTATTATTAACAGCGTCGCCACCGTGAGGCGTCCTATCCGATGGTACCATCGCCGACACCCCTACGACTTATTGTTTAGCCACAATATATTCGTTACAGACAGACAGACAGACCGACCACGACGACAGACGACGACAGACGAACCGTACCATAAACTCGACCGTTACGTAAGTACGGTCAGCTAAAAATTCTTCGTAGAACAATAAACACATGATACTGCTGCACATTGCTAAGACTGAAGCCCTGTGTCTGTGCCGGTTTATCGGCCGCCGCGAGGACTCGAAAAGTTATGGATTAATTTTCAGGAAATTTGTGGCTGCGCGACATAGTGAAGTCAGATCACAATCATGTTGGAAATAATTTGCGTATAAATTCAGATTTTTCACTTTGTTGGTAGATGTAAAACGAGATACGTTTTGTTAATAAGCCCATTTACCGCCGCAAAATACTGTATCGGCTACATTAGGCGCAAGCTCTCGCGCGTCATTAAAGGAGATGCTGGCTCTTTCTGTGGTTAACTACGAAGTGCATCATTACTATCCTGATGGCATACGCTTGGCCTATAGGCGTAGGTCAGCTCTCTGTCTAAGAGCTTTTCAGTTAGCAGAATAAAAACCTAGTTTCGAACTCCTTTCACACAACTACTGTGGACTGCAGAATAACCGCAACAATTTTATCGAGAGAGAAAAAGTCGCAACAAAACGTGGACATAAGCTTATATGAATTTTATTTCACCCGATCTAACACGACCTAGAAATTTACAAACTCACTCAACCCAACCATATACTGCACCTCCGTTATTGTCATAACGTTTGTACAGTGTTAACCGACGTAATTTTAAAACAGTCAAATATTAGTTACGTACATTCAAATTCGAAGCAATTTTATTCAGTCCTTGTGAAAAAAATTATTACGCCAAAAATATTCGCGCACAATCCAACCAAATCCAACCCATTCAGAAAAATATTAAACAAAATTCTAACCAAAGTGACCGATACGGTGCATTATGAGATAAGCTTGATGGGATAAAACAATTGACTGAGAGAAGACATTGTCCATTTATTGAACGGTTACTGGGTGAAATAAAGGCACCTATTATGTAAATGTGTTCTGATTGATGACCCTTGTTCATCGTCCAGAGTCTGACCTTTGAGGCAGCGGTAGGAAGCGGCCAGGTAAAGCTTCAGGTCCCCGGGGCAGGCAGACGCAGCGACACGCTCCAATGCCGCTGTGGGCACACCGACACTACAACGTCTCCGCCCTGAACAGAGCGAGTCCAGCACTCGTAGCACGTCAGCGGTACAGCCGATGTAGCCATAATCACTCTGAACACAGCGAGAGACCCGCATTCGACCGTACTGGGCCGACGTCATCACGACGACCTCGTCGTCGCGTTCACAGCGAGCCTCGAAACGCTCCGTCTGGCAGACTTCCACCACGTCTGCCGCAGCTGCGACACAAACAACATCAGGCTTATACCTCGTTTACACGATCAAGCAATCATCAAGCAAACATCGAGCAAACGTCGAGCACACGTCGAGCATACGTCGAGCAAACATTGAGCAAACATCGAGCAATTAAAGCACACGTCGTGCACGTGTATTTTAAATGCATTTGCTGAATGTTGATTGCTCGATGTTTGCTTGACCGTGTAAACGGGTTATTAGTTAGCAGTGGCTTAACTACTGACCCCACAAACGCAAAATGCAGAGCGGGGCGGGTCTATGTAACCAAAAATTATAATGTTTGCTTTTTGCTCTGCAAAAAGCAAACCTTTGGTGTCACCGGATGATGTTTCTGGGACGCCAGAATGTTCTAAAACACGTGTTCGTCCTCCGCTCTGCCCCATACCCTGCTGGGGAAGCTCACAGCGCTCCCCAGACCTCCGATATACAGCAGTTGCGCTGAGGGAGCCAACTCGGGCTACTTGTAAAAGAAGGGAGCGTATAAAGAAAAAATGAAGGTCAGAACAAAAAAGGGAAGGGACAAGTTAGAGATGAGAGCAAAAGAGTAGGGAGCGTAAACTTGAAGGGAGATAAGAAGGAAGAAAATGGGCCCTGAATAATTTTTCTTGCAGGGGAAGAGGCGAGATTTGAAGTTACGCCACTGTTAGTTAGTTACAAACAACCGGGTGGTTTCAGTTTCATTTTCAGTAACTTACACTCTTTCATCATTGCATGCAGAACTAGAAATACGTTCTGTGGAACGAGGTAGCCTATATGTCTCACTGCCACGCTATATAGCCTAGCAGCTGCGTTTCAGCAATTGGCGCTCTTGTGAGCCTGCAGCCAATTTTGTCTTTGTATAAACACGATTGGTTGCCATGACAACAGGGGTCTTCAGAGGAGAAATTTACATGATACCATTGCATAGCCCGAACCCGAACATAGGTGGTAGGTGCAAACAGCGCGCAATTATTTGATGCATGTTTAAGTTACTTTGACTTAAGACTTCCAAGTGAGTTGTTGCTCAAAACGTACGAGAAATATTTAGTAAAAAGGGTTTCTCATAGTTGTTGCTGTCGATGCGTGTCGCTGTCGGTGGGCCTATTATGTTATATATACACCTTTATTCGTCAAATGACAGCCATGAAAGGAACAAAATTAATAACGAAAAAATAATAATAATAAAATAATAATAATAATAATAAATAATAATAATAATAATAATAATAATAAATAATAATAATAATAACAGATTAATACAGTTCATCAAATCTCCATTTTACAACAAGCATGGGCCTATTTTCTACTAACCGAGATTGATTTCACTCTTGTGACAAAGTGCTTGTCGCTTGAAAACATTGCACAATAAATTCTTAGAACAAATAAATCGATCGAGAAAACGAGAAGTACGAATAGCGATACGTTGGCTCACAGGCAAAAAGGCAAAGAAATTCTGACACTTCAGCACAATGTCATTACTCTTAGTACAGAGTATCTTCATAAAAACACGCGTAACTGTGAAGTCCAGTGAATGTTTGTGACGCGATGTAACCGGGCACGCCTCGATTCCGTACAGCATTGGAGCTATACATTTTGTGTCTAACAGATTCACAACCACCTCTTCGGAGGCAAAACGGCCAGTTTTACTATAAATCATCAAAAGTACATCTACAATATCGGCCTTTAACAAAATACACACCCAGGTACTTGCAAGTGTCAACCCGCACCAGCTGGGCACCGTTACTCAGCGTTAGGCTGGTGCATTTAGCGTCAGACCTAGGGCCTATGCGCATACAGACAGTTTTGGACGCATTGATTTCCATGTCTATTTCTTCTATCGCCCTTTCACACACTCTGAGCAGTCTTTGTAACCCATCTACAGACGGGCAAAGCAAGATGATATCATTCGCGTACATAAAAACAGATACACACATATGACGAACATAGCATCCGATATTACAATCTAAGATTTTGTTAACGACATCATCAACAAAAATGGCAAAAAAGTAGGGCGAGAGCACTCCGCCCTGTCTCAACCTGCAATGTGTGAAAGTATGAACTATTCAGCTATATATGAACTGTATGAACTGTAATTAGTTAGGTTTTTCTTTTATTTTGTATTTGTTTGTTACCTCTTATGGTGAATAAAGATGTATATAAATCAAAGTCCAGTTATACGTCCCCGTTACATCGCACTTCACATACTGATCCCCACACCATCTCAGGATTGCGTGTAGCTCCGACGCCTGGTTATAGCGAACAATGATGCTCTTCCTGTTTCGCTGGCAGCGAATTAGTTCAAGGAACTGGGGGAAAATCGAAACCTCTATCGCATTCTTGCTGGCACATTGATCGAACGGTGTTATATCGACGACGGAAGTTGCCTGAACGGAGGACAATTATTATTATTCAGAACGCGAGTCGAGAACGGACGCGCAGATGGCTAACGACTCCATAGTAATTAGCCATACACATCCTGAGTGCAATATTGGACAGTTAGTTAGTGGCACCAACGTCGTGGCAATAATGCTGCAGTCATTAGGTCTATATTCGATACGAAATGCGCTAAAAACGAACTATTGCGTTAGGTGTAATGACAAAATTGCTGAAAATAGCAGGGTGAATGAGCAAAAGTCGATATGCGATAAGTCATTTCTGGCATTTTCCAGGCAAACCGTCCCACAACCAGGCAAGCAACAACAGTTGCTAAAAAGTATGCCGAAAAAAATTCGTGTGTATTCACAAAGAGTAATGCGGCGTCAACTTGTTGTGTGAAAAAAAACCTTTAAAAACTAAAACAAAATCGCATGCGACAAACCTGACACAAGAAAGTTTGCTTTAGTTTTTTTGGCATATGTATTTAAACATAGTTCTAAGATTTTCAGCAATTGATAATTTCATTGCAATAAATACAGTATTTTTTATTTTTTCTTCTTGTTTTTTTCGTCTTCAGAAAAACTATTTTTGTAGCGCTTAACATTAAAGTCGCACAGAAATAATTCTGAGTTTTCTGCCGTTAGACTTATCGGTTGGCATGCATGCTTGATTCTGTCAAGATATATCCCACTGCCTGTATAGTTCTGAGACTGGTGGCCTACTAAGCGTGTAGAAGCTTAGCAGCATCATTCCCGGCATTACATCAGCTCAGCAGCAGGTACGGCAGCGGCGGTGGCGCCGCCCTAGCGGCCATCAAAGACGTCACTAACGACTCCATTTCCACCTGCAACATCCGGTCTCCGCGCCGCCAAGCGATTTCCGGCGGAGGCACGATCCTTTTCCATTTCGCTCGGCCCAGCCGGCGGAAGGACGTTAGGGAAAGGAAAGGTCGCGGCGCAATCAGCTCGAGCTTGCGGGCCACTGGTCGTCGTTAACTAGTCGCCCGCCAGTTCGTTTGTCTGGCTTAGGTCCGGTGCTTTCTGGCGGTTTACGGCCCAGCTGCGTCCGTCGCTTATGACGCTGGTGTCATAAAATACTCCGTCAGACCGCTTTCACCCACCAAGCTGCAGTTAGCGTCTGTCTGCTGTCAAACTGTCGTGTTGTCGCCCCTCCTAGAACAGGCCGTACGTGCGAAAAAATGTTCACGTCATTTAAATGATATCGCATATATGTTGGAATAGACGATTTCGCATAGACGACTGGGTTAAAATCGGCTACAATCCAAATTTCTTCCACCGACTTCGTTGACTTCTTTTATTATGCGAGATTGACGTTCATCTGTCCACTTTCTTGCGTCTTTATTTTTTATTCGAAACAAAATAACGAACAAATAAACGGTTGGAAATCGACGAACATTGCGTGTATCACCTAGAACGGCCGTGCCCGAAATGACGTATTATCTGTTGAGCGGTACGCTAAACGTCTAAACCTCTATACTCGCTGACTTACTCGACAAAAAGCATCGAGCTGCCTGCCTCCAAAATTCAGCGAAACAGTGCCAGTAATGTTCTTATAACTCTGACTCGATGTCCTAGACGGCAACTCTCTGTATGTATATATTTATCCAAATTATTAAGAACTCATTTAGCTCATTTAGCTCATTTTGCCACATTAATTCACTGATGTAACATGGATTTCCACCACAGTGGCGTAGCCAGTAATTTCAATTAGGGGTCTCGTCTCCCTTCCCTTCCCCTCCCCTTTCTTCTTTTCCCTTAGAAGTAGGACCCCCTAAAATCCAGCTAGGGTGTCTGGGAAAGGGCTGTGAACCCCCCAGCGGGGTCTGGGGCGAAGCCTCAGCTGAAATCGAATTTGGTGCATTTTAGCTTTAAAAGATGAGTTATGGTCGCAACAATTTTAATTATTTTCACAAAAATAAACTGCACAGATTGGCAAATTTTGTGCAGTTTATATGTATGCTTATGTTTTGTCTGGAGGATTGGGGGGAGCCTGGGCCCCTGCCCCCCCCCTTGCCTACGCCACTGGTCCACCAGCCGGTGATGTAGTACTGAAGTCTGGCAATGGGAAGGAGTCGAACTCGAGGCCTTATTTTCGTGAATCACACTCGAACTAGCGGCGCATACAGAGGGACGTAACTGTACTGAACTGACATGGTATAGTTTTTGACAAACTGGCCAATGCGAAAGCAGTAATGCATTACAGTAAGTACCGTCTAACGGCGTCAGTGGCGTACGTGACTACGCTAGCGCACGCGACAACCAATGACCAATGGTTTCGCCCTGCTCAGTTCGTCAAAAACTAAACTGTGCCAGTACAGTTCAGTTACGTCGCTCTGTACGCGCCTTAAAATGACTCGATGACGACTACATTTCATCACTCCCACCAACGCCTCTGAAACTATGGCGCTACGCAAATCTACATAAATATAATATTCTTATTATTATTGGCAGACTGCATGCAGAAAAAAAAACGTTAGGCCTAAACTTCTAAAATATTCTCGTACATGTATCTAACTTTTTTCAGAATCAGGCGACATTCAGCTGTTAGCAAAGTGACAGCTTAAGGGGAACATTTTTAAATTTGGAGTTAAATAAAAAGGAGTAAAAAATATGGGGTTATGACTGAAAACTGGCCTTATCTCGGAAACGGTGAGAGATTGGGCTTAGGTTAGTTAGTATAGATCACTAACGAGAGATGAAAATCATCTACCTTGGACGACTTTGGAAGTCACTGACAAGTTGACCACCTGTACGGTCGGCTATCCTAGCGACAGCTGGGCTTTTTGTTTAAGATAAAGCGTCGTTCAGTTGTTAGCAAAGTGACATCGAATAGATAGAAGTTAGAGTCGACGCTGACAGGAGTTGGTTAGCGAGTGAACTGAAGGCGCCGTCTAGCGGTGCCGACGGTCCAATCTAAAGGATAACTGACAGCCTGAGTTCGCCTGATTAGACCAAGTCGCCTAGTCAGTAGTCAGTCGACGACGCGGCTCAATTATTATTGAAACCGGATCCTACCTGCTTCAAAGCACGCCTGATGTGGGGAAGACGAAAGGAAAAGAGGGGACAGTTCTCGAGTGGTTACATCACAGAGGTGCCGGGGATGCGGATCGGTCCGATGACGAACTGTAATCCGCAGCAACATGAATGTAGATGCCAGCATATCAATTCGCTTAGTATTGAGTGAGCATGGGCGATTGCCATCTTTATCATACATTGCTCTGCACGTTTATGCATAGCGAGTTTCAGTTGAATATCTGCTGTCATTGGCAGCAATTTTGAGACCTAACGGTAACAAGCTTCAACTAATTCGTAACAGCACACGAGAAACTATCATTTTCCAATCCAATCCGGTCACACAGCCTAGATGTGTAATGTAAACTAATGCTTCACTCAGGCAGCACTGCGCACAGTATTGTGTCATCAAAAGGCGTAATGTAAAATTCCGTATAGTAAATGGCCAAAACACGTAATAACGAAAGACTACCGTGCAAAGTGCAAACACTATGTACAACAGTCAAAGATTAATGTCAGAATAAAGGTAACCGCTAAAAACGCTAGTTTATTAGCGGGGTGGCGGTGGCGAACCACGGCGGTTCCGGGAATTAGGAAGGCCGACGGGCAGAACTTTCTGGTGATCCGTTGACCGCATGGAAGGTTCGGATTGAGAGATCCATCTCCACTCTGGCGTTAAAACAGTTGCAGCAGCGGCACATCGTCGTCCTCGTCGCCAGCGGCGCTTTTCCTTTTCCTTCAATCTTCTGCCGTCGCAGACAGTCGCGCTCAGCCTATATCTATACCGCTTCTCCGGTTTCAAACTCTGCTCTGCTTATTTGTGCACGAAAAATGACCGTTTCCGGTCGGCAAATGATTGCTTTGATACAGACAGAAAGCACCAAGACAGCGCATGCAGATATAGGCCTATTCAGTGCAAAACTTTTGGAACAAAATAATGAAGATATCGACGCCAAACTGCAACATAAATAAAGCAAGAAACGTGTTTTGTAAACATTCTGAATTTAAAAAACTGAATTACCATAGAAATAATATAAGGAAAGTTCCTCCTGTAATATCAAACTACGTGTTTTCAACTTATGAAATAAAATTGGCTGGTTACAGTAAAAATTCTTGCATTATAAACTTCAACAACACCGTATCTCTTCGAAAGTCCACACTACATTTCAGTTACGTGGCGTGTCTCGATTATCCTCAAATCATATATCATTTAGCCTGTTCCAGCTCTGCCAAGTTCTGCACGCCTGCACTCACCACACTTCTGCAGTGTGGAGACGAAAGCCTGGTCGTCCCAGACAGTCGTAGGGGAACCCCCAGAACAGTGGAGACCGAACTGCGTCTACTGAATCTTGGCTTGACGACGGCACAGCGACGCACGCCGAACAGAACGGCATGACGGCGACTCATGACAACGGCAACGTCTACGACAAGCTCTTGAAAGATTAAATGTTAAAGGTGGCATATAGCTGTTTATAGAAAACTCATCTCAAAGTGACGAAGCGTCACCTGACGTATAAGATTACACAGTGTTACCTGTCACCCGACACAGGTGAACGCGCCCCGCTTTAACCCCAGCAGATAGGCCGGTACTCGATTTACCTACCCCGAAGCGATGAAAGGCTGAGTTGATGTAGGCGGCTGGTTACATACCGAGATGGTTTACCTGCCCGATGGTAACTTGGTAGTCACCCATCCACGCACTAACCCGGCCCGGTGTAGAGCGACTTCGTTGATCGGACACAGCGCGTTACCGCTACGCCACGCCACCAAAGAAGAAAAATGACGCAGCAGAAAGGCATGGATGGCTAGGCCGACAAGACTGCGCGACGGTTACGGAGACTTTAAATAAAAATAGCCCAAGTCCGGCAGGCGGTCAAGATGAATTATTAGCGGAGTGTGAGTCAACTAAAGGCCGGTGCGTCGGCAGTCATCCAGTAGGCCTGTAGTTTCTGAGACGTCAATGAATTATTGATGATTGTGCCTGAACGCGTGGTGCACAGATTTCTCGCCTGACGGCGTCTGATATATGGCTCCAGCACGCTTCACTGAACAGGCTTGCTTTGCCTTGTCGTACAGCTATAGCTTTATGCAGGACTCAAACTGACGAGCGTGCAGAGGTATTATACCGCACCGCACCGCAGTGGCGTTGCCAGAAATGTGCATTGGGGGCCTCGTCTCGTCCCCTTCCTTTTCCCTCTTGTCCGCTCTCCTCCCTTTTGTCCCCTCCGTACCTTTCCGCTCCCTTTTCCTCCGCTATCTTTCTCGCTCCTTTTCATCTCTTAAAAGTAGGACCCTATATAAAATCCAGCCAGGTCTGGGGGAGCGCTGTAAGTTCCCCCAGCGGAGCGGGGCCTCAGACGAAATCGAATTTTGCTCATTGTAGCTTTAAAATCTGATATCTGCATGGTAGCAACAATTTTAATATTTTACCTGAAAATTAATTGACCAAATTGGCAAATTTAGTGCAGTCAGTTTAAATGTGTGTTCATCTCTTGTCTGAAATATTGGGGGCTGAGCTCCCTGAACCCCCCCTTGTCTACGCCACTGCTACAGAGGTATTATACACCGCGTTATTCGTCGTCGTGCTATACCATACTAGTGATGGGTGTCGGTGACATGTTCCTCGAATGGAATCGATACCGATCTGTTATGTTCGATTGCGAGTATTCGGATTCGATCGACCGACCCACTCGTGCGTGTGACGGCGGATTTATTATGGAGTTTATACGCAAACTGAACCAAGCATGGCGGTACACAGAGTGGTGACATAAATAAGCCATTTTGACATTATTGTCACACCTTTTAAACGTGCAAAAGAGCAATAATTTTAGCACTGGCTATGTTCAACTAAACAGTTTATGTTATGCTGCAACAATGACTTTTGTTCAAGAAACCTTGAAGGTATATAGAACTAAATATTCTGTGCTTTGCCAATTTTTGCAGTTATTTTTATCAAGTGCTTGCAACTGCTGGCAAATATAAAAAAAACAACAGACGGCACAGATATTGCAATAATCATATGTCGTAATAAGATTCTAAAAGAATTATCTTTGTATTTGAAGCATCGCATTAGTACTTGACAGAATTGGCTTGCGTTTTTGACCACTTTATGTTATCGTTTTCGAAGTCCATGGCGAAGAGGTTCCGATCATTTCGAGACCGATCGATCAATCCTTGTTCTTGCTCGTGTGCTTATAAATAATACGCTCCAACCTCGGAACGGCATGGGTCACCTGGGACGCGATGACCCGACACAGATATTATATTGACTCAACAAGCCAGTGACCCGGGACCGTTGGCGTTTCAGATTATTTGCGAAATTGTGACAGCGTTATTATTAAGACGCCAGACTTTAGGCCACTGGCACACGAGCGAAAAATCGTTCAGGAAACTTTAGCGAAAAACCTGGAGGTTTCAACGCTAAATTGCTGTCTTTACAAAACTGTTTACAAGCAGGCAAGAAGTATACATTTTTGACATTTTATGACTTGGTTACAAGCAACAATTTACTCGAGCGAAGTTTCTAAACCTCGAAAAGCTCGACGACGTCGGACAACACCTCGGACGAGAAAATCGATGCGTGTAGCCACGGCATTAAATGTGTCAGTTTGAATTACTGGATACAGCCAATGCAGTAGCAGTAGCGCAATAAATAACACTCAGATAATGAGCAAATTCATACTTTACTAGTTTACTCTAGACTAATGTGACATTCAGTATTTCTGACATTGAAACCGTTAATGCAATAGACCGCTCTCATGCTTCAATGATCTCGCTGTAGGCCTAATAATAACATCTTTGTAGGCCTATATACGGTCAAATTGACCCGCCATGCAGTAATCAAAGTCTGATCAAATGCTCCAGTATTGTTAGTCAGGTTATAACCAGTTCCAACCGACCATTATCATCATCACGACGCGTAGACAACTGAGGTCCGTTGCGGCGACTCCCCACGATGTCCACGTTCATCTGCACTCCGCCACATCTGTCTCCAGCTGACTGCCGGTGCTGTGTTGCCGATCTGCTGTATCCAGGTTTTTCGAGGACGCCCAGGAGGTCTTCTCCAGTTTATCCCCAGACTCTGCCCGCCTGTCATTGCAATGACCTGGCATAACGCTTGGTGTGCAGATGTGGTGGCGTCCAGTCTAACAACGAGGCGCCTCTTGCTGATTAAATCTGCAATGCTTGGCAGACCGGTTCTGTCGGCTATGTCGATGTTCTTGACACGGTCCTGCCACTTCACACCCAGTATCTGGCGTTGGTATGACATAATTTATGGAAGGATTGTAATCTGCGTGTGTCGTCTGCCAGTAAAGTCCATGTATCATCTCCATATAACAGGATTCGAAGAACACATCCGACCGATTGACAATTAAATCAACCGCTCGTTCTATTCAATTCAGGACACAATACACGCAGCAGAGCTGAGTAATAACGATGCTAATTTTCAATTATTGCATTAAATTCGCCATCGTCCAGTAACTCGCTCACGCTCAGCCAAAGTTGAGCGTTTTATAATTAACGTTGGTCACCGATCTGTTATGCGACCCTCTCTGCAGGTGTCCGCGTTCTGCATTTCACTGCGTCAGCTTGTCCGTCCGTCCGTCTGTCTTACGTAACTCAAGAGTCAATGGTCAAAAAAGTTTGAAATTTGCTGTAGAGACTTTTAACGGCAAACGCAAGATTTAAATAAGTAAGCAAGCAAGCAAGCAATCTAAAAAGTCATTAAGTAAGTAAGTAATCCTTAATTAAACAACGGTCAAACGCCATTGCAAAAACAGAACATAACAGAGCATAATCGTTACAATATCGATAAGAAAAAAAAGAAAAAAAGAAAAATAAAATAAAATGAAGTGAAATACGGTAGAACTACAACAGATCTACATGCAAAATCTAATATGCATCACCAAACAAATATCGCAATACAAACGAACGTTTGTACAATTGACGTAATCGCTAAAACGTTCGCTGTGTGCAATAAGGGCCTAGCATACAGTGTTTTAAAAACTGTCTTCAGAAACATCGAATATGATGGCCTGTTTTCCGGGTCACGGCCATGAAGTTTCACGAAAGTACTATACATCGGTTTAGCCTACGACTACACACGAAGCACAGATATACAGAATTACGGCCTAGTCGTCGAGTGAACAATAAGATCACAAAATTCATGATACTGCCATGCAGTGCCACACGTAGCATGCCATAGGCTACTTTTAGTAAACGAAGATGCATGTACGCATGCATAACAGGAAGCCCAGCTGTCGCTATAAGAGCCGACTGTACGCGGGTGTCAAAAGGCCAGCAAATGTAACCTACGACTTACCGTTTAGCCACAATACATCAACTACAAACATACAGACAGACGGCAGACAGCAAACAACAAGTAGCAAAGAACCAGACCTTTAAGCTTACAGCTTAACAGTCGGCCGAAAAACTCATTAGCTTATCTATCAAACTGACCTTTTTCTTCTCGTCGCTGAATCCGACTGCAATGCACGCCGCCTGGCGACAAAACGATGAACAGAAGATGCGCAGTAATCATCAGCCTCCCCACCATCATCATCATCAATGATGATCTGCCTCGCGACATCTCCGAGATCAAACCTCCGCCGTCGACGTACATCGTCATCGACTCCGTGAAAACGTGTGTGAAAGCCTACTTACTGCTGTATGGACCTACTCAGCGTCACAGCAAGTCGTCGTGAGTTGCAGTGGTCCAGCCGCTGCAGCCGATAGGGCTTACGATACTGGGCTGCAGATGGACCACGGACAGTAAGTGATACTTCGCGAGATGCGATGAAAATGTCGACAACAAAAGGTCAAGAGAAAATTATCGGACGCAGAAACTAAAGCAATATTAGAACTTAGGACGGCAAAACTCTCGTCCAAACCGGCCTGAAAACAGTTATTACTAGATAAAAAGATATATTTGCAGCACGAAACGCCGTTCTGTCCAAACAGACCGTAATAATCAGCGAATTGTTAAAACGAAATCACACCAGCGCCAACTAGATGCTTATACGATTGTCGGACGCAGGATTTCTAGGACGAACGAAGCCGGACCTCGGTGGAACGTCTACAAGAAAGCCCGAAAACTCTTAGCTACAGAAAACGACGCGAATTGAAGTTACTTTTCGTACGCAGCGACGAAGATGATATTGACAACTAGATGAAGCGCTCGTATGTCAGCGTCAGATCATCATCGAGTCCAGACGACTGACCAGTCGCTATATTATCGCTGGTCGTCGGTCGTCGGTTGTTAACTGATCGCTCGGTCCTGTCTGTCTCGCCGCTGATCCATCTATAGGTCTAGCACAGCGCGCCGCGCCGTTTCTTCGCCCGTTAGACGCCCGCCGACCCGCCTCGGCTGGTGTATCGCAGACCGCTCAGTTTACTAAACATTTTACCCGTTTCTGCTATAATGAGCGCCGATTCTCGCCTTTAAGCAACACTCGTGTAATTTTTTTTACAAATTTTCAGCTGTAGTCGTGCGTCACAAAGCAAACGACGACATGTAGTCTATGTGGTCTGAGCGTGGCTTATGTACGATGCAGCACGGTGTGGAATGGTATAAGCTTGTACTGCGTACTGGCTTATCAACTTTAGCAGTGAAGTATCTAGTAATTAGCCTAATTTAAGCAAAAAGGGGTCTGCAAATGGTGTCAACGAACAAACCTAATAGTTCTTTTTTTCATCCCACAAATCTTAATGCCGATGCATACGACGGCGCGGATCTCCGTTTCCTAAAGCCCTCAGCCAGACACCAGCTGACACTGCAAGACCACGGATATGGGGCCAGTTCATCGCGCAGTGTGTCTGTTTACGTTTCAGCTCTTGCTGATACTCATTGCGCCTACCCACGGAGGGATGGCCAGGCTGAGTTGAGAAAGTAGAGAAAGCTGTTTTTGACAGATAAAATGTTCATTGCACCAGACCGTTAGACTGCAAAATAACTGAAGAAGCCGTGAATAAATTGCGATGAAATTTGCTTGTAGGAGTTGGGGATATGACCCAGGAAAGAAGGAACTGATTCATTAGACTTTCATGACGATTAGGATTTTCTCGTAGACACCAGATCATCCACGTAGGCCTACGATTTCTTTCCATTTTGAAGATAAAACGCAAACTGCAATTCCATTGTGATTCGCCAGGTGGCATCAGCGTTCTAGGCGCGAGTGTTTGAGACCTTCGGTCGCTTTTCGATCCTTCAGACGTTTTCATCGCGAGCTTCCTTACGTGCGGTGGCGCGGTGATCAATCTCAAACTAGGAGCAATAACAAGAGACCCGCCGCTCGCCTAGGCCGCCGATTGTGTGACGGTTTCTGTCCCTCATTACGCGGCGTTTAATGCTTCGGTCAACGATCTATGTACATGGCAGAGAAAGGTAGCCGCTGCCGGAGAAGACATAACGGTAAATCGTAATTGGTCGTATAACGTACGTAGATAACAAATAAACATCGTGCAAAATCTAGTCCTAGTAAAAACTACCAATCAATCTATCAATCGCCTTTACAAAGCTGTAAATATAAAGCCGGGACGTAACTTCATAAATGGTACATTGGTGGTGGTACATCACTAAAAACTGCACTAAAATATTTTCTTGCCTCCACCACTATGTACACAAAACGTAACGCTGAAGACGTGAAAAAAGTGTACGAATCGTCATAACACCGGACCAGCCACGACAACGACAAGCAAACGATGCAATATTGCCGGCGTTCGGTCGTTCAGATAACGAGATTTGTTCGCTATATCGCTCTGTCTGCCGACTTTACACTCGCCCGATCCAGTCGGAACTAGCCGGACATTTGACCCGCTTGTAAAACGACCGCTAGACGGCGCTACTATCTCATTATTTCCCTGCCTAGAACAGGAGCCGCGAAACCGTATTAGGCTGACTGGACGATGACGCTAAACTGCGGCGGATTTACTGCTGGCTGGCTGCAGCGTTTTGTCCGGCGTCGGCCTGCAATCAGCCCCCAGCAGCGAATGAAGTAATCTGTCTTCACTGTAATACCCCGCTTACACGATCGAGCAAACATCGAGCAAACATTAAGCAGGTCTAATGGAACCCCGCCCATGGCTCAAATGTAGGCCTAGGCTTAGCCCACAGCTGATCACGTGTTATATAGGCCTTCCAATTACAACCCGCCCGCCCTCCTAATTAGCTTGCTAATTACTCCTAATTAGCTTGCTAATTACCATAGCTCGTCGAGCTAGCTCGATGTTTGCTCGATTGTGTAAACGGGGTATAAACTCACCATACAAGCGAATAGGGACAACAATGCCGGGCAGACATGTAACTTAAAAGAAAAAAGTTGAAAACAAAGACTAAACCAAAAATACTGAATGGATACAAAGATTGATTGGTGTGCGAAAAGAATTACGTGTCAGGCTTAACTAGTTGCGGTAAATGATGAGTGCAGTTACTCTCTGCAATTTAAAAAAGGTGGCACTTCACTTTTTCCCCTAATAACTCTGTAAAATATCAGTGACATCAATGCGTATTTTACTACATGTGTTAAGACCGGAAAACGATATCATTGTTATATTGATGATGGTGCGAGCAACGAAAAAGGAGATTTTATTGGCATTCAGAAACCTAGTTAAACTAAATACCGATACTGGTGTATCAGATGATTATTTACTTGATCTGCTTTATTTACTTTATTGCTTCATTTTGTAGCCAAAAAATGGGTACAATTACACCAAAACTCCAAAAAGTATTCGGTAAGCTACCCCCATAGACCTATCCATTCAAATTTATCCGAAGTGACATTTTTCGAAAATACTGGTAGGAAAAAATCAGGTACGTTCAGTGCATACAAAACAGTCGCACATAAAAAGACGTTTCTCCGTAACGCATAAGTGTAAATCACCGTCTGCACCCTATGCATGTCGCTTATGATCTGTAATATCCGTTTACACGATCCAGCAATCATACATCGAGCAAACGTCAAACAAATATGAAGCATGCAAAAACCATAGCCTACACGAAGCAAACATCAAGCGAACGTCGAGCAAACAAAGAGCAATTGGAGCACACGTCGTGCACGTACATTTTGAATGCATTTGCTGGATGTTTGCTCGATGATTGCTCGATGTTTGCTTGATCATGTAAACGGGGTATAACATTATCGTAATTATGCAGACTGGCCCCACGTACAGACGCTAATAACAAAGACACCTAGGCGGGCCTACTCCCTACAAGACGGCGCTGGTGCCAACTCATAAATTCTACCCTGCATCTTTCTGTCTTCGTACATGTATCAGCACATCTGTACCGGCCCGTGTATGTTATTCGGTGCCTATTCACTGTAATTAGCAGTTTAAAACGTATTAGTATTAATTACGCCAGCTGAACAGTGTTTTTAAAGACTGTGCTATTAGGTGTAATAGATTGAAAGTTGTCGAAGTTTTTTTTTAAAAAAAAGAAAACTTAACTCAATTAAATTAAACTAAATGTATATCGGCCCAACTCGTGTATTGTACTCTGAGGTTTTGCGTGATGCTAATGTTTGTGTAAAAACAACTAACTGCTGCAAGTTTTGCGATTAGGTACAAATTGCAAACTTTTGACTGCAAACATTTTCTGAAGCATCACAGGGAATACCACACTGTGTTCGGAAAAAAGTAACCCCCTCCTAAACATCATACGACAAAAATGTCAAATCTAACAAATCTGAATAAATTTTTGTACACTCAATTTCTAATAAATTGTTAAAATAATCGCCAAATTTTGTTGAAAAATATTGCTTCATAGCGGAGTTATTAATTGTTGAATATCTCTTACCAATATGGCGTTACACAAGCAAACCCCTTTATACTCTACATTTGTGTAACTCCAACAAACAACATTTGATTTTAGCAAAATTTTATGCTAAAAATGCACCATTTATTAGCAGTTAAAGTGCCAAATTTTTGTTTGATTTATTGAAACAAACACCAACTACAGCGGCTTTTGTAAGGTCACTTCAAAACTGAAC
>Ga0209454_1000413_pt1 | contig 22531 bp, 19 predicted proteins | sample WorMetHERISLAND1_2_FD_187400 | JGI IMG/M metagenome (GOLD analysis project Ga0209454, IMG submission 187400) | Marine gutless worms symbiont microbial communities from Max Planck institute for Marine Microbiology, Germany - Olavius geniculatus... | ecosystem: Host-associated > Annelida >... | reverse complement strand
TTAAGATAGACAGAATACATTATTCGATGTTCGATGTTGGGCGTTCGATGTTCGACGTTCATTAGTTTCTTTTCTAGATTTTACCGGCCGTTTGTTAGGCTGGCGGCTAGGCTGACACCTGAACACTGACACCTGAAACCTTTCGTAACTTACAACATGTTGTCAGAAAAAAGGCCCTAAGGGCCTAAATGACCAAAAAAGCGCTCTCGTGTGGGGGGTATTGGTTATTTGTTAATCGTTATTAGAATCGGCTGAGACCCTGACTTAATTCCGGCATCAAACCACCACTTCTAGTGGTGGACCCAAAAAGGTTCTACCGGTCCGGTGAGAATCAACGGAGCTGGAATAAATACGAAATACGAATTTCGGATTTACATTGTCGCGCCAGTGATCTTGCCCCCTTCCAGGGGGCTTCCTCAGGCCTCCCGCTCAGCGGGAGAAGCGCTCACTTTTTGCCTTGTTTCTAAAGAATTATGCTGGACTTAGTGTAAAAACAGATCTCATTCCTTTTAAACCAATAACGAATAACGAATAACGAATAACTAATAACAACCAATTGGTTTTCAGCTCAATTGGTGTCAGATAAATCTGTATTTGAATTTTAACTTTTGGGGGAATAGCCGCTGAATCAGTAAATCGATATTCTTCATTACGATTGGCCCTCTAAAGGTGGCACCGGTTGTAACGACATCGTTTTCCTCAAAGAGAGCAGGGCCATTCGCATTATTGAAGAATTAACTTAAAGGAGGTTGATTCATGTTTAAAAAAAGTCAAATCCTAGTAATTGCTCTGGTGATCGCATTGATTGCTCCCTTGACGGTATCGGCCCAAGTAGAAGAACCGATCCTGAATCTGCACTTCCAAAAAAATAATGTATTCATCCCGCATGCCGTAGCCCTTAAAAAAGGATGGTTCACGGAGGCCGGTTTCACCAAGGTGGAACTAAAAACCTTTTCGGCCGGAGCTTTGGCCGGTGAGGCGCTGCTGGCTGGTGAACTTGCGGTCTGGATGCCGGGCAATGTCCCTATTATCAGTATGCGTCATAATGCGCTTCCGGTGGTTGTGGTGGGAAACATCTGCAGTGTCTATGAAAAAGTGGTCGTTCGTCCCGATGCCGATATCAAAAACATGGAGGATCTTTTAAAGGTCCGTATCGGTTTGCTGAAGGGCTCCACCGCATCGGCGGTTTTGGCCAACCTGGCCGGGTATTATAAATTGGATCTGAGCAAATTCAATACGGTGAATCTTGCTCCTCCCGAACAAATTACCGCCCTGGCTGCCAATGAAGTCCAAGCGCTCATCGTTTGGGAACCCATCGCTTCGAAAGCCAAACAAGCCGTCAACGGGCGATTTGTGTTTGATTCCAATATCAGCCGTTTCGAAAAAGATAACGGGACCCCTTTTGCCGCTTCCCATACCGTCGTCCCCATCGTCTTTTCCGAAGACTTTATTCGTGAGAAGCCTAAAACCGCCAAAGCAATTGTCGCTGTGCTGGCGCGGGCAACGGAATATGTACAAGATCCTGCCAATACGCAAGAGGTGATTGAGATTTTTGCCGCATTGACGGAACGTTCCGTAGCAAGTGTGACAACGGATTGGCCTGAGTATATATGGAATGTGGCTCTGGATCAAAAATTCTTGGATGATATGCAAAATTATACCGAGAACATGGAAAGGATGGGTCGCATCAGCAATGCTCAAAGTCCTTTGACTTATACCTATACCGGCTTTCTGGAAGAAATCAATCCTGAATATGCCAAGATCAAAGGCGGGTGGAAACCCTAAGGTAATAAATGTCGAATGTCGATTGACGAATGTCGAAGTAGGGAAATAGTGAGGAGTGAGAAACGAGGACTGAGGACTGAGTTACATTTAAATTGAGCACTTGAAAATAATATCACGCTCAGTCCTCATTCCCCAGCACTCATAGCTTTTTTTCCCGAGACTGGGCGAACCGATTCCACACTTCGACATTCTGCAGTTCGATATTCGTCATTTATTGAAGTTTCATAAGAGCACGGCCTCGATTCGGCTGAGCTCGTCGCAGGCCGGCTAAAGGACAGCCGGTCTAATCAGAAAAGAAACTTTTCTGAATCGGTTCCAAAATCGGCCATTGCTGGTTTTCGCTTTTCATGATGGCGCCGGAAAATGTAGGTTGGGTAGAGTGCAACGAAACCCAACAAAGCCCGGAGTTGGCTCAACCCAACCTACAATGGCAACCTAGCCTAAGATGCAATCAACTCCAGCTTTTGATGTAGTTTCGCACGAGCAGCGGCCTTCGGCTAAAGGACAGCCGATCTGATCAATAAAAGAAACTTCACCCGTAAATCGTGCGTTCATGAATCGTGGGAGCGGTTTCCAACCGCGATTACCCGGGTATTCGTGGCCAGAGGCCACTCCCACAAACCATTAACTTATATCCGAATGGTTTGGAATTTGCTGTAGTTTCATAAGAGCGCCGCCTCTGGACAAAAAACAGCCAGTCTGATTGAAAAAAGAAACTAATGAACGTCGAACATCGAACGTCCAACATCGAACATCGAATATTGTATTCTGTCGATTTTACAATGATTGAGCGACACGCGGCGCAAGCGCCTGCGCTGCGCGAGCGAATCCACCATTCGTCAATCGACATTCGTCATTCGTCATTCATTTCCTAAGAGGTGTCAGGATTTCGCAATGCTATTTCCTGACACCTGAAACCTAAAAACCACTGAAATGAGCCGTTGCCGCCCTGCAGGGACCATTGTTTCCGAGCTATATTTCGGAGAAAACTAAGAACCTATGCCGTGAGACTCACCGGATGCCGATTCCTGCTCTATATCTGAATACGATGACGATCAAACAAGCCGCGTCACTTGAAGAGAAGTTCCGGCTGGCGAAGTCTTGCGGATATCAGGGACTGGAATTGTGGATGCATGAGGTGGCTCCCATGGCGCTCACTCATGCTGATCGGCAGGAAGCTGCCGAACGCTATAAAGTCGCTATCAGCGGCACCGAAATTTCCCCGGAGAAGGTGAATTCATTGATGGAAGCGTACGACTTGCCGGTCTGCGGATTGTGCCCGGCATCCGATGCGGCGGTACGCTGGCATGACGACCTGGATGACCGTGTGCTGGAATCATTGAGAACGACCATTAAAACATGCCGTGATCTGGGGGGACAATATGTCATTTTACCGATTCTGGGAGAAGGCGGATCTTTGGAGGTTACGGCTGAAAATCTGAAGCGGATCGGGGAGATTGCAGAAGATTACCCGGTTAAATTGGCCTTCGAACCCGTCGGACATGTCAAAAAATGCAACCGCGTTGCAGATGCGCTGCGAGTCTTGGAGCTTTCCAAACTGGAGAATCGAGTCGGATTGATTCTGGATTCTTTCCATTTTTTTCGAGGGGGGCAGGCGCTGTCCGACCTGGCTGCCTTACCCGCTGATCAGGTTGTAGCCGTACACGTTAACGATGGGATGGATCTCCCGCGTGAAAGTTTGTTCGGTCATAAGCATCGCGTTTACCCCGGCAGCGGTATCTGGAATATATCCGGATTCTGCCGCGCCATTTTGGAAAAAGGCTATAAAGGCCATTTTGTGGTTGAAATTCTGAACGAAGAATACTGGCAAAGCGATGCTGAAAATATCTGCCGCACGGCCTATGAAGCAAGCCGGCAGGCCCTTGGCAATTAGTACCCGATCCGGAATTGAAGATTGAAGATTGATTATTTGTGGTTCGCCTTGACTCGACTGCCGTTCGACAGGCTCAGGCCCCGGAAAAGTCGAGGGGAGCTCGTCACAGGTCGGCGGATCTATTTTATTCTGCCGCCACTGTCAAAACAGCTAATAACAGAGAGATACGAAAATGAACGCTAAACTCCGCGTAGCTTTGCTGGGTCTGGAGCACCCGCATTCCAACAGTTGGCAGGCTGCCTTTCGTGAATCGCCGGGTGCGGCGTTTGTGGGGATCTGGTCACAAACCCCGGGGCTCGCTAAAGAAAGGAGCGTCCAATATGGTTGCGATGCCTGGGAAGATCGCGATGACCTGATCGAACACTCCGATGCCGTGGCCATTTGCTCGCCAACAGCGCAGCATCGGGAGCTGATTGAGATCGCGGCCCGCAAAGGCAAGAAGATCTTATGTGAGAAACCGATTGCAGGAACGCTTGATGACTGCCGGCGGATTGAAAAGGTTGTCAATGAAACCGGTGCCTATTATATGCAAGGTTTCCCCAAGCGGTTCGATCCGATCAACACCGAAATCAAAAAAATTATCGACAGCGGCGAGCTGGGAATCATTTTTCTGGTAAGAATCCGTCATGGACACCCTTTTGCCGCCATAGATTCAGATTTCAGACATAGCTGGTTTGCAGACCTGAAACAGGCGGGCGGGGGCGCCCTGCTTGATGAAGGGGTGCATGCCGCCGATTTCATCCGCTGGCTATTCGGCGAACCGGAAAGAGTTTCCTGCGCTGTGAATCATATGGTTGCAGAACTTGAGGTTGAAGAAACCGCAACCGCCCTGTACCGTTTTGCCAATGGATTGATCGCCGAAATCACATCGAGTTGGCATTTTTTGAGCGCCGAGAATTCGGTGGAAATTTACGGTTCCAACGGATCTCTGGTTCTATCCGGCGTGGATCTCGGGTCACGGGACCTGACCCGGCAAGGCTATTTAAAATGCTATATCCGCCCCGGCCGGGAAACCAAGGCAAGCCATCCGGCCCTTGATCTTCAAGACCGGCTCTGGCAAACCTCAAAAACCATCCCGCAATTCAAACTGGATACGGATGTCTTTCACCGGAACGTGGCCAAAGCATTTGTTGATTTTGCGGCAAAAGGTGAAGTGCCACCCGTGACCCTGGAGGATGGCGTTCGAGCAGTGGAAATGATCCTCTCAGCCTATCGAGCCGCCGAATCGGGCAAAACGGAAAAGGTTGTTTTTGCCTAAAGTGATCGGTACAACCTAGGTTTTGGTTAGCCTACACCATCGAGAAACCAAAATGCAGCACTTATCATCCTATCACCCCTATCGCTATTTTTACGGTGACATCCATAACCATTGCGACATCAGCTACGGACACGGGTCAATTGAAGATGCCTATGCCAATGCACGACTGCAGCTGGATTTTGCCAGTGTCACGGGACATGCCTGGTGGCATGACATGCCGGCCGCCGAAGGGCGTCTCAAAAGACTGGTGGAATACCATCAACGCGGTTTCACCAAATTGGATTCGGTTTGGCAGCATGTGCAGGAGGTGACCGAAGGGGCCCATGAGGAAGGCAAGTTTGTCAGTTTTCTTTCTTTTGAATGGCATTCCGCCGCCCATGGAGATCATTGCTTTTACTACAAGGGCGGTCAGGGGGAAATCCTCCGCCAACCCAGTCTGCAGAAAATGCGGGTTGAATTGCGACGGTTGAACGAAAAAGGCATCGAGATGATGATGATTCCGCATCACATCTGCTACTTGACCGGATATCGGGGAATTCACTGGGATGATTTTGATTCCGAATTCAGTCCGGTGGTCGAAATGGTTTCCATGCATGGGTGCGGCGAACACGATGATGGGCCCCGGCCTTATTTGCATGATATGGGACCGCGCGATGGGCGCAGTTCGTTGATCACCGGATTGAAAAAAGGGTTTCGCTTCGGGGTCATCGGCTCGAGCGACCACCATTCCGCCCATCCGGGAAGCCATGGCCATGGACGGATGGCGGTTTGGGCCGCTGATTTGAACCGGGACAGCATTTGGCAGGCAATTTATGACCGCCGAACAGTGGCCTTGACAGGGGATCGGATCGCACTGGCTTTTGAATTGAATGGTGCCTTGATGGGGCAAAGCATCCCGGCCTGCGATCAGCGTGACATACGCATAGCCGTGCGGGGAGAAAATCCTTTGGATTATGTTGAAATCATTCGCAACGGTGAGTGTATTTATCGCCTGAGCAGTCACGAAATCAAATATCAGCACCCCAATGATTTTATTGGACTGATCGGGCTCAGTGTGGGCTGGGGGAACCGGACCGATCGTTTCAAGTGGGATGTGCGGCTTGAAATCGAAAATGGGAAGATCACGCAACCGTTGCCGCGCTTTAAAGGCGATGTGACCGTCAGTCCGCAGGACGACGACCGCACCAGCTATCAGTTTTCCAGCTGGCATCAAGTGGATGAGCAGCACCTCGAATTCAAAACCGCGACGATTGCGAATCCCAATGTCTTCACCGACACGACCCAGAATTTTGCAATGGAGATCCAGGGAAATCATCGGACGAAAATCAAAGCCAAAATCAATGGTAAATCCCTTGAATTTCATCTGTCGGAGCTCCTCCATGGGCCTCGTTCCGGGTATTTGAATGGATTTGTTTCCCACGCCTATCAGCTTGGACGAGCCATTCCGCAAGGTGAGTATTGCTGGGAGGGCTCTTTCGTTGACCAAAGAGATGCCTCCCGGAAAGACTGGTACTATGTGAGGGTCCGGCAGAAAAACGACCAATGGGCCTGGAGTTCGCCGATTTATGTCGGCTAATTTTCTTCATAAGCCGCCGGCTCGGCCTGTGAGAATTGAAGAGGTTTTACCGCTGCCGGGTGATCCGGATCTCATAATTTGAATCCGAACCATGCCGGCAGCTTATGAAGAAAATTAATCAAGAGGGAGAGGGAGTGGATACTATGAGCGAAGAAAAACAATATACGGCCAAGCCGAGGGTGGGATTTGTAGGAGCTGGATTGATTGGGCATGGTATGGCTAAAAATATTCTTGAAATGGGAAACTATCCCCTCACGGTGATTGCCAACCGCAATCGCGAACCCATCGAAGACCTGGTCGGCCGCGGGGCGCACGAGGCGCAATCTTTGGCGGAAATTGCCGAAAACTCAGATGTTGTTTTCCTGTGTTTGCCATCATCCGATGAAGTCAAAGATGTGGTATATCGGCAAGACGGCCTGCTTGAAAATGTCCGCCAAGGCATGATTGTGGTGGATACGTCAACCTCGCTGCCGGATGTCACGCAGTCTATCGCGCAGGCGATGGCAAAGATCGGCGTGGCTTTTATCGACGCGCCGCTGGGAAGATCCCCAAAAGAAGCGGAAGAAGGGCGCCTGGGGGCTTATGTCGGCGGTGAGGCAGAAGTTGTGGATCAGGTGATTCCAATTATCGACTGCTATTCGGAAGTAATCGTCAGGACCGGCCCGGTCGGCTCAGCCATGACCGGCAAAATCATCAATACCTTCATCGCCATGGCCAATTGTGCGGTCATTGCGGAAGCCGTTGCCACCGCCGCCCGGTTCGGGCTGGATTTTGATATTTTCTATCAGATTGTTTCATCTTCAGGGGCCAACAGCCGAATGTTTCAGCAGATAATGCCCTGGGTATTGAGGGGTGATACCAGCGGGCTCCAGGGACATCTGCGGACATCACTAAAAGATATTACTTACTACTCAAAGTTGGCAGAATCAGTCAATGCCGCATCTTTTGTCGGCGCACCGATCACCCAGCTGTTTCGGCATGCGAATTCGAAAGGGTTCGGAAGTCATTATCTGCCGGTCTTACCCGGTATTGTGGCAGCCCTCAATGGAGACGAAATCAGGCCTATCAAGAAGCCGGACGGAGAATGACGCTAGCCCAATTGGAAGTTAATCGTTGTTAGTTACTAGTTATTAGTTATTAGTTATTGGTTATAAGTTATTGGTTATAAGTTATTGGTTATTGGACATTGGTTATTGGTCTAAAAGGCATTCGGAGGTTGTTCGTTATTGGTTGTTGATTTAAAAGGAGTAAAATCTGTTTTTACCATCATCATTGATGGTAGAAATACACGATCAGACTCGTGGCGGATTCTAACAACTAATAACGATTAACAAATAACAAAATATGGATATGGCAAAGTACAGTGTTGGAATTTTCGGAGTTGGAGACGCTGCAATTCAGTATGCCCTTGCAGTTCAGTCGAATCCCCTTACCGAACTGGTAGCCGCGGTCAGCCGGGACCGGGTCAAAACCGGGGAACGTTTAAAAAATATCGGGATGGAGCAGGTCGAAGTTCTAAACGATTATAACGACCTGATCAGCAATAAAGGTTTGGACATTATAATCAATACCGGCCCGCATCAAATGCATGCACAGGAGACGATAAAGGCGGCCGAAGCCGGGATTCACGTGATGTTTGAAAAACCGGTTGGGATGACTTTTAAAGAAGTACAAGACGTTTATCATGCGGTTAAGGCATCCGGAATTAAAACCCAACAGGGCTCGCCCTTGATTTTCAACCCCTATATGAAAAACCTCCTGAAATTGATTGATGACGGATATCTGGGAAAACTATTTTATCTGCAGGCTGACCATGCGCACACCCTGGATCACTGGCCGGGCCTGTCATGGGGGGGCGATAAAAGAAAAGGCGGCCCTTCAGCACCGCTTGTCACCGGAATCCATGCCGTCGCCGCCTTAAGACGATTAGGCGGTGAAGTCGAAGAAGTGTGTGGATATCAAACCTGGGGGCATAAATTAAATTATGAATATGCCCCGACATTTGCCGCGGTGCTTAAATTCAAGAGCGGCGCGATCGGCAACATATCCTCGACGTATGAGGCCGAATCACCCTACATACGAGACTTTGTAATCCATGGCAGTAAAGGCTCGGTCAGAAATGATGCCTTCTTCCTGAAAGAACTATTTCCAGGGCAAACCGATTGGCAAAAATTCGAGACCACCCTGCCGGACAGCGGTGACGTCAGCTCGCATTCATTCCGGGACTTATGGGATGATTTTATAGATGCTATCGACAATGACAGGCCCAGTGCTGTCAACATTGAAGTTACGCTGAAGACCCATGAAATTTGTTATGCGATTACCGAATCCATGGAAAATGGGAAGATCGTAAAATTACCGTTGGCTGACTAGCTTCGCAAAAAATTTGGGAAAAGATAGGGGTCGCATTTCAATATCCAACGTGGGCCCTGGGGAACGTTTCTCGGATTTACGGTTTGCAAAGAATGTCCCTTCCTAGCCCTCTAAGTCCCCTTTCAGCATCGTTTTAGAGCCAGTATGGTGATGTCATCCTCTTGCGGGGCGGACCTGATGTGGTTAAATAAAGCCTCTTTTATTAATTCCAACATTTCTTCCATAGATCGGTTTTCTTGGAAATTTAGCATTGATTCAAAATGCTGCCTGGTAAACATTTTATCCTCAGGCGATCGGGCTTCAGGCACTCCGTCAGTATATCCAATCAACATATCTCCCGTATTGAGGTAAACATTTCCGGTCTTATATTCGGCATCGGGTAGGAAGCCAATCACCGGACCACTGGATTTCAGCTTTTTTCTTATTCCAGTCGCACTTATAATATACGGTGGTTCATGACCGCAATTTATAAAAGTCAATAAACCATCAGCCGTATTCAGAATTCCGAAAAAGAGAGTCGCAAAGATTCCGGTATCGCCATGATTTTCCGCTATGTAGCGATTGGTATTCTCGATTATGGATAGTATGTCTATCGAGGAAGGCGATAATTCTGATTGATCTCCATCTCTACTGTGAAAACTGTTTGCTGCGTTCGTTTCCTCATTCCGTGTAATCCGATCACTCTCCCGGGCCGAATGTATCTGGATCAAACTCTGGAAGAGGCCCATAAATAATGCAGCCCCCGCGCCTTTGCCGCAGACATCGGCAATTACAATGGCCAAATTGTTACCTGGCAGTTCGAAAAGGTCGTAAAAATCACCCGACATTTTGCGAGCCGGTTTAAAGAAAGCTTCAATTTCCCAACCTGTTTTTTGAAGCATCTGACCGGGGAGAAACGAACGCTGAACTCTTCGTCCCTCCTCCAGTTCCTGACTAAGAGCTTTAGCGTATTTGTCAATACGCCTTATCGCCTTCTCCAGTGCTCGGGCCAAGATTCCTACTTCATCCTGATAAAAATTTTTGGCTAAATCGGTTGGCAGATGTTCAGGATCGACTTTGTCTACCTGCTCTGCCAGTTGAGTTACCGGCGCGAATATCCTCCGTGAGATGACTAGGCCAAGGGCCAATGCCAGTCCTACGATGAGAATAATCCCAATTATAAGTGCCACACGAATTTTATGCATCCGCATTTCAGGCGTTTCAAGGCTTGCCACATTATAAACGAAATATGCGCGTTCCGGGTGATCGACAAGTGGCTGTACAGCAATATGATATTCCTCATCTTCTAATTCATGGAAGCCTATTGCGAGTCCACTGACAAGGCGTTTTATTTCAGATGGCATCTGTGATTCTCCGATAAAGGCTGTAAGATGCCGGGTTGTGGGAAGCGGAGCATGCTTGTTCTGCTTATATTCTAAAAGATAATGCTCGACCTCCTCATGCAGACTTTGAGTGAATAGGGAATCCTCTATCCGCACGATAAGAATGAATACAAAAAAGGCATAGATGATTCCCAATAGGGCGGTGAACAGACAAAACGAGCTAACAATTCTGAAGCGGAGGCTATAGAGAAAGTTCATCGATTTATATACCTGACCAACCTTAAAGTCGCTGACAAATTTGAGTGTTAGGATGCATCCTGGGTGATACAGTAATAAAATTATAATTTTTTAATATTTTTCAAGCTCTAACTGTTCATCCTGGCCGATTTTCATACCATGCTCGACCGAGACACTCACCAAGGACTGTTGACGCCAGGCCTTGAAGGTAATCCCGTGGCATTCAAACCTAGTTTTCTTACCAGACAATAACACAAAAAACTACGTGCTTTAACTGTAAGCAAATGCTTTCCGGATGCTTATACCTGCTTCGGTTTCATACACATTTCAGACGATACTTTCATTATTTAGCATAGAGAGATTTCAGGGACGCCCATAAAAATATAATTTTCATCTTATTGTGGTACAGATTTCAGGGACGCCCATAAAAATATAATTTTCATCTTATTGTGGTACGGATATCATAATTTTATGAGCCCAAAAGTGGTCCCCAAAGTTACTTGAGGAATATAACATAAGTCTTTTTATAAATAACGTTCTTCCTGAAGCAACTCAGCCGTCAGGATTGCACCACCGGCAGCGCCACGAACGGTATTATGATGCAGGCCGACAAAGCGTATGTCAAATACGTTGCAGGCCCTCAATCTGCCGACGGTGACGGCCATAGCTTTGTCCAGGTCCCGGTCTTTGCGGGGTTGGGGACGATCCGGTTCTGTTTTGACGATAATGGGTCTTTGCGGAGCAAACGGTAAATCCAATTCCTGGGGGATGCCTGAAAAATGGTGCCAGATGTCGGCGATTTCTTCGAGATCCGGCCTGGCTTTTTTGAACTCGAGGCTGACACAGGCGGTATGGCCGTCGGTTACCGGTACGCGGTTGCAGTGGGCGGCAATGTCGATACCCATGGCGTTGATAATGGCGTTTTCTTCGACTCGTCCAAGGATCTTGAGCGGTTCGATCTCGGATTTTTCTTCCTCACCGCCGATAAACGGGACGATATTATCCACCAGGTCGATGGATGCCGGGCCGGGGTAACCTGCTCCGGAGACGGCTTGAAGCGTGGTCAGAATAATCCGTCTGACATCAAAACCGGCTTTGATAAGGGCATATACAGGGGCCATGTAACTTTGGATGCTGCAATTGGATTTTACTGCAATCAGTCCCTGGTCCCAGCCTCTGCTTTTTCGCTGAGCGGGAATGATCTCCAGATGATGGGGGTTGATTTCCGGGATGACCATGGGCACGTCAGGGGTATGGCGATGGGCCGAGTTGTTGGAGACCACGGCCAGGCCCTGGGCCGCATATTCCAACTCCAGGGCCGCAACTGCGGATTTCTCCATATCAACGGCTGAAAAGATTAAACGGCACTGACCTTTGGCCTGACTGACCTGGTTGGCATCACCGACGATCAATTGGGACACGGCTGCAGGAATCGGAGCGTCCATCAGCCACCTGCCGGCCACGGCATCTTGATATTGTCGATTGGCTGATCTGGGGGAAGCAGCCACATAGGTTACTTCAAACCAAGGATGTGAGTCCAAAAGCTGAATATAATTCTGTCCGACCATGCCCGTGGCGCCGATCACGCCGACTGCGATTTTCTGCATTTTTCTCTCCTTTTCACTTTTTTGATTCGACATTTAAATAAAAAAGCCCGAATGCGTATCGCATCCGGGCTTGGTGAGTGAGCAGTGCTTGTTTCTAAATGGTTTTGAACGTTCCTCCCGCAGCATGACCCCACCAAGCCCGGAGGCACTTAGTCCGGGCGTTGGTAGTAGTCATTGTGAAAGTATGTTTCATATTGAATTAATTCTTTTATTAAGAGCTATCCTTACGTTTTATAATTTATGGTGCCGACAATGTCAAGGGTAATTCATCTCGGTGTTCCCCATGATGTCATTATCAATATCGCAGTACACTACCAACCCAGATACAATGGAAATATTAGCCACGAAGGCACTAAGACACAAAGAAAAAAGAATTTTGTAAAAAACTTCGTGTCTTGGTGTCTTGGTGGCGAAAATCTACTATTTGATAAATCCTTCGCAACCATGATGTGAATTCAATTAATAGGCTTTATTTGCGAGTGTTCCGACGGTCGATGATCTGAACTTGAAGCTGGCTTGTTCAGAATAAGATGATTTCACCATCTTTGGGTATCATCAAGCGGGATGGTCGATCCAATTCCCTTTGCGCTCTTTGGCGAAGATTTTCACGGCTGACCGGACAATGATCCAGTGCCTCCAGGTGTATCGCCACAATTGTTGATTCCGGGGAAGCTTTCGCTGTTGCCAACGTTTGGTCCATGTCCATGATGATCGGATCGTAACCCGGAATCGTCGCCCCTCCGGAATGGGTGACGATAACATCCGGTTGAAATGTCTTTATCGCTTTTTCCACGGGCTCACACCAAATGCTGTCTCCTACCCAATAAACCGTTGGCTCCCCATCGGCCTGCAACACAAATCCGGAGACATCGCCCATGTGTTCAAGGATTTTGCCGCTTCCGTGTTGGCCGTCTGTTCGCACAAAGGTCATTCCATGCCAGTTGTATGACGTTTGTATTGGAAATAAGTTCTGGAAGCCCTTTTTTCTCATTTGCGCCTCATCTACGAGTTGGCAAAAAAGAGGTGTTGTTTTCGGGAGTGCGGCACTTGCGGCGTCATCAAAATGATCCGGATGGTCATGGCTGACCAATACACCATCTATACCTTCGATAATCTCGTCAATTTCATACGGCAATTCAACCGTTGGATTGCGGGCGACTCCTGCAAACGAGTCGATGGCGTCTTTGGGGGACAGCATCGGATCGGTTAAGATTGTTTGACCTGCGTAGTCGAGTTTCATCGTTGCATTGCGAATTAGCTGAAGTTTCATTAGGTACCTTGATCGGGAGTTCGTTGAATGTTGAATTTTGAATCGCTAGTCGAGAATCCGAGCCTTGAAGGTTCATCTTTGATCTCACCCCTGAGAGGTCGATTTTACCTTAGGCTCGGAGTGGAATTATGGAATTGTGGAAGAATGGAATATTGGGAATCGAAAGCGGATGACGGTCTGATTTTTTGATTTAACCGTGCCATCCTTATAAAAGTACCTACTCCACCAAAACTAGTCCTCTTTCGGCGGATCTTCGACATTCCAACATTCCAATATTCCATCATTCCGCTGCGGACTTTCTCAAGTGGCTGCGATCATATTTTCTACTGCCTGACTCGTGGTCCAAATGTCACTGGCAATCATTCGGAAGTTAATTAGGGCTGCCAGCATTCCATTAAGTCCGGGAACCTTGGCGGCCGCGGTGGCATCGGCCGCAACCACGACCTCGAAACCGCGTTCGATTAACTCACGAAGATGTGATTCTACGCAGAGATTGGCCGACATGCCAGCCAATATCACCTTCTCGACCTTTTGCTTCTGCAACTGCAAAACGAGATCATTGTTCTCCGGTCCGTAGACCTTGTGCGGGTTGCAGATGATGGTTTTTTCATTGTTGATCGCCGGTTTGAACTCTTCCATCCAGTCCGCGCCGCTGCCCTCAAAACCTTCCAGGTTCAGTGCGCCTTTCCTGTCGAACATATGAATGTGGTGCATCAGTTTTTCCAGAGTTCCTTCGAACTTCCAGCCGTGGTCCGTGGGGTAGTAGTAATGAGGACTGATGACCAACTGCATGCCCGTTTGTATGGCAGTGTTCATTAATCTTCCGAGGTTTTCAACCGTATTGTTCTCGGTAGCGCTTTCCCCACAAACTCCCCAGGCCACGCCGTCAGGGTGAAGGAAATCATTTTGAGGGTCTGTAACAACAACCGCAGTGCGCTCGGCCGTTACTTCAAATCCGGTAACCGGCAGTCCGTGATCCTTATTTTCGTCGAGCCATCGTTCGACCCAATTCTTATTTTCGTTTGTCATATTTGTTGTCCTTAATCCACAGATTTCGCAGATTACACAGATTGCAGTACATGTATTAAGGCGCTAGCGAAATCTGCCGGGTTTATTTAGTTGTTTTCATTTAACGTTTATCGGTTGCCAGGTAAAAACAAAGACTACATCTGCGAAAATAATATCCAGTTTATAATTTGCAAGCCCCAATTAGAACGGCAGGGTCTCCTCAGACAAATTCGATCCTTGCTAAATGGTGGTGAATTTCATATGAGTACGGATTGAAATTAAGGATGCGAGGAGGAAAATATTATGCCTGCAGAGAGCCCTAATCCGGATGATCTAACCAGAAGTAATGATTATTGGGTCGAATTGGATCGTAAATATCGCGCCCAGGTCAGAAAAACCCGATCCATCGTGCTGGAGAGAGGCAAAGGCGTTGAAGTCTGGGATGTCGAGGGTAAAAAGTATCTGGATTTTGAATCCGGCCAGATGGCGATGGCAACCGGGCACAGCCATCCTGTGGTCCTCGAGCGAATCCGGGAGCAAATAGAGCTGCTCATGCAAAACAGTATCCGGGTATTGAACATTCCACGCGTGCAGCTGGCCAAAAAGCTGGCTGAGATTGTTCCCGTTCCACTGGCAAAATCTTTCTTTCTGTCCACGGGTTCCGAGTCTGTCGAGGCGGCCTTGCGGCTGGCTAAAAAATATACCGGACGCTTTGAAGTGGTCTCGCTGCTGCGAGGCTACCACGGCCGAACGGCAGGCAGCCAGTCGTACACCAGCATCAGCCGGGGGGCGCGCAGCGGATATGGGCCGCTTTTACCCGGAGCGGCGTTCATTCCGGCCCCCTATTGCTACCGGTGTGCGTTTAACGAGACACTGCCGTGCAGCCTGTCATGCCTTGCCTATGCTGAAGACGTTATCGACCGGACGACCTCCGGTCAGCCGGCCGCGATGCTCATTGAAATCATGCAGGGTGTTGGCGGCACCATCGTTCCGCCTGAACCCTGGGTCAGGCGCCTGCGCGAGATTTGCAGCGAAAGAGAGATGCTGCTGATCATCGATGAGTCCCTCACGGGCATGGGTCGGACCGGCAAGTGGTTCGGCTTTGAGCACTATGATATCGTGCCGGATATCCTGACTACGTCCAAGGCGCTTGGGCAGGGAGTTCCCGTCGCGGCGGTAATTACCTCCGACGAGATCGCCGATACTGCCGTGGCAAAGGGTTTTGATCAGGGGGCCACTCACATGGGAGATTCCTTTCAGTGTGCCGTGGCCTTAGCCAATATCGAAGTGGTTGAACGTGAAAATCTGTTAGAGAAAAGCAGTGAAATGGGTGCGCTTCTGAGAAAGAGGCTTGTCGAACTTCAAACCAAATTCGAAATCATCGGTGATGTCAGGGGCGAGGGTCTTTTCCTGGGCTTGGAAATCATTGAATCGTGGGCCAGCCGGCGCCCGGCACCCGATCGCACATTGAAACTGGTCACCAAATGTGAAAATCGAGGCCTGCTTTTGGGCGGCGGCATTCCTACTGGTGGTCTAGGCACGAATACTATCCGCCTTTGCCCGCCGCTGGTCATCACGGAAGAGCAGATCGGTACTGCCTTAGAAATTTTGGAGGACGTATTATCTAAAATCTGAAAATGATAAACAAGCATTCACTGATCATAATAATTCCGACATTGAAACACCACTTCTAATGCTCGACCCGAAAAGATTCTACCGATCCGGCGAGAGTTAGGTAAAACTTGTAGAAATTCGAAACACGAATTTCGAAACAAATATCAAATCCGAAAGCTCAAATGTTCAAAACGATCAAAAACAAACGCAGAATAACAATCATAAAACTGCGCCAAGCGCTGATTGTGAGATAGCGTCATTTTGGGGAATTTGTTTTTGTCATTAGAATTTATTAATTTGAATTTGTTTCGAGTTTCGTGCTTCGAATTTCGGATTTAAATGTTATTCAGCTTCATCCAGTCGATGCAAAGCGTTGATTTCCGGAATCCTGTTTAATCCATTCCAGTTCTTGCTCTATGTACTCGATGACCGATACCAGCTCGGCCATTGAAATGAACGCGATATCGTCTGACATGTTTTCAATTTCTGCAACAGCAATGTCGGTCGTCTTGTTTACCAGAAAACTGTCGACTTCGCTGCCGCCTTGCAGTAATCCGCAGCCGCCGGCCACCCCCAGGAATTCACCATCTACGAATATCGGGACCACAGCTTTGACAAGCCCCGCGTCACACTCTACAACTGCGGGCTTTCCGGTTTTTTGGGCCTGATTGGCGGCATTCTGGTGGGCGACCGCGCAAATGTAGCTCTGGCCTTTTTCATTTGCTTTAACAACGGGACACAGCCGGTTGGCCCATTTTTTAAACTCCGTGATTCGAATACCGTTAACATCGAATACGGATGCATTCAGACCGGATCTTGCATTGATCTCCTTTTCCAGCTCCACCCATTTTTCAAGCGGCATAACATCCAATAGTTTCATTTTTTCCTATCCTTCCAAAACCAGTTTCTTTACCCACCCCGGATCCGCCGGAGGCGGAGAATTGAATATTGAAGATTGAAAATCTAATATTTATGGTTCGCCTCCACTCGACTGAGCTCGTCGCAGGTCGGCGGATCTACTTTATTCTGCCGCCACCATCATATCAGCTAAAATCAGATTAACAGATACCCATTTCTCGGCATTCCATTGCCGAACGCCGAATACCGGCTTTTTCAATCCGCAATCTGAAATCCGCATTCCGCAATCGAGCAACCCAATACCCAATACCCAATACCCAATACCCAATACCCAATACCCAATACCTAATACCTAATACCGAATACCCAATCCCCATTCCCTATTGTTTTTCTAAACTATCGATACGGGAAATCACTTCTTTCATTTTTATGTTCAGGCTGTCGGCTTGACGTTTTAGCTTTTCCAACTCCTGATCTTTGGATTGAGGGATGGCGGCTATTTCAAGCGGCCCTCCCGTGCCGCACCTTCCCATCCCCCGGTTTCTGAATCTGCGGCCGCCCTGGCCTCGACCGAAACCTCGGCCACGGCCCATCCCCCTGCCACGGCCGGGTAGGATTGATGCGTCCTGCCTATAGTTGGTTTTGGCATCAACTTCATCATTTGATTTGAGATCCCCTTCGGAACTAACTGCAACTTTCATTTTACAACCCCCTTTAGATGCTAAGGTAAGGTTTCTTCGCGTCGGACTTTTTGTATTCTAAATATATGATTATGTTTCTGGCTTCCGTCCTCTGACTTCTGACTTCTGACCTCTGTCCTCTGTCCTCTGTCCTCTGACTTCTGTCCTCTGTCTTCTGACTTCTGTCCTCTGACCTCTGTCCTCTGACCTCTGTCCTCTGCCCTCCGTCCTCTGTCCTCTGCCCACTGTCTTCCGACCTCTGACTTCTGTCCTCTGTCCACTGTCTTCGGTCCCTTAAGCCCCAAAAAGCCCTTGCAGCGGGGATGGTATGCTTTTTTCATTGATGGAGTTAAAGCATGGAGCATGCCACCGGCATACGGTGATTAAAAAGTTAACAATATTGAGTAGTTGTCATTATTTCTGATATTAGTCGGGTTTGAGCTGCCAGGAAAATATCGCAATTATTCGAATCTTTTTTCGCAAAATTGCGAAGTTATTTGTTATGGTGTGCTCAAATTCTTTGGAGGCTGGATATCGATATGACCATCCGCAAGAAAATGATCCTGATTCTTCTGATATGCACTATCATCCCGATGTGTTTTGTAGGAATGCTGGGATTTTATCACGCCCGGAAAACATTGGAATCCCTGCGATTAGAAGAATTGAAAGGCATTGCCGATCTCAAAGCAAAGATGATCGAAGATTATATCGCCGATCACAAGAAGCACATTTCAGTGGCACGGCAGCGGCCGACCCTGAAGAAAAACGCCGCCTTGCTGGCGGACTTTTCCGATGACTTTTCCGGCCCGGCCTATGAGACCATCAAAGAAGATCTGGATCGGGCACTGACCATCTACCAGCCGGTATACAGCTTTATCAATGTTCTGCTGGTGAATCCGGACGGCAAAATCGTCTATATTCTGAACCGATTATCAGCAACCGATATGCTGGGCCGCAGCATACCTGATCGGTGGGGAATATCATTTGCCGACAGCAAGGAGCGAATTCAATTTTCCGACATTCTGGAAAGTAAAATCGAGCCCGGGCGTTTCTCCATGTTCTTTTCGGCTCCCATTCACTCGGAAGATGGAAAATGGGTTGGATTTGCCGCCTTTGAAACCGACATGGCGCCGATATACGAACTGATTCAAAATACTACCGGATTGGGAGAAACCGGCGAGACGCTTATTGCCCAAAAAGCAGGCAATCAGGCCCTTTATCTCAACCCGCTGCGACATGATCCCGACGCGGCGCTGCAGCGGAAAATTGACCTGGGGGAACGGCAGGCACTGCCCGTTCAAGAAGCTCTCAACGGCAATATCGGCAGTGGTATTTCTGTGGACTACCGTGGACAGAAGGTAATCGCCGCCTGGCGTTCCATACGATCAATCGGCTGGGGGATGGTGGCGAAGATCGATCTGGCCGAAGCTTTTGATCCCGTCACAACCCTCAGAGATTTTATCCTGGTGCTCGTGACAGCGGTTGTTGTGCTCAGCATCTTTGCCGCATTTGCCGTTGCAAAGTCCATTTCCGATCCCATCCAAGCCTTGCAACGAGGCGCCACAGAAATCGGGCAGGGCAATTTAGACCACAAAGTCGCAACCCACGCCAAAGATGAAATCGGCCAGCTCGGCAGGGCATTCGACCAAATGACTGAAAGGCTAAAGGACATCACCGCTTCCCGCGATATGCTCGACAGAGAGGTAAACGAACGCAAGAAGGTGGAAAATGCACTGCGGTTAATGAAGTTTTCGCTCGATAACAGCAGCGAAATGATCTATTGGATTGATCCCGCGGGGAACATTGTCGATGTCAATGATACCACCTGTGACAGGCTGGGGTACGCCAGGGAACAGATCGTTGCATCCAAAGTGGATGTCATCGATCCAAACAATAATATCGAAGACTATCCGGCAATGTGGCAGAACATAAAACAACTGGGTTCTGCCAAATTGCAGTCATCACATCAAACGAAAGCCGGCCGACGCATTCCGGTCGAGATCACCCTGAACTATATCCGATTTGGCGGCAAAGAGTACATTTGTGCCTTTGCCCGCGATATTACCGAACGCAAGCTGGCCGAAGAAGAACTTCAAAAAAGCATGAGCGAACTGGAGGAGCGCGTCAAAGAGTTGAATTGTCTGCTTGAAATTTCACGCCTGGTCGAAAAACGGGACCTTGGCCTTGATGAAATCCTGCAAGGAATCGTAACCCTGATGCCCTCGGCTTCGCAATATCCCGAGATTACCTGCGCCAAGCTGAACTTAAACGGCAAGGAATTGAAAACACCCAACTTCATGGAAACCATTTGGCAGCAAGCCAGCAACATCATTGTCCATGGTGTGCGGCGCGGCGAGTTGGTGATGGGTTATCTTGATGAGCGGGAGGAAAGAGACGAAGGACCGTTCCTGAAAGAAGAGCGGGCGCTGCTGGATGCCGTAGCGGAACGGGTCGGAAGAATTATAGAGCGCAAGTGGGCACAGAAGGGTTTACGCAAGAGTGAAGAAAAATTTCGTGAGCTGATGGAGAATATGCACAGCGGTGTCGCTGTTTATGAAGCGGTTGCTGGCGGTGAGGATTTTGAAATCAAAGACTTTAACCGCAGAGGCGAAAAAATCGAAAGTATTCAACGAGAAAAAGTAATCGGGCGCCGCGTCACCGAAGTTTTTCCCGGGGTGAAGAATTACGGGCTTTTTGAGGCCCTCCAAAGAGTCTGGCAGAGCGGCGTGTCCGAGCATGTCTCCGGCGGCGTATACCAGGATCGACGCACCGCCCCAAGTTGGCGGGAGAACTATGTATACAAGCTATCCTCGGGTGAGGTCGTGGCGGTGTATCAGGACGTTACCGAACAGAAGCTCGCCCGCAAAGCGCTGGAGGAAAGCGAAAAAAGGTTTCGGGATTTGGTGGAACACTCCCTGACCGGGATATCAATTGTTCAGGACAATCAGGTGGTCTATCAAAACCGGGAACAGGAGCGGCTGCTGGGACCTTTGCCGAGGTTTTATCTGCTGACCGATTTTGAAAAAATCCATCCCGAAGATGTTGAAAGCGTTAAACGATTGAGTCGCAAGATGTACCAGGGCGAGGCGCAAACCCTTGAAACTGATATTCGATTTTATCCCGAAGGTAACCTAAAAGCCGGCAAAGGATTGAAATGGGTTTACTGCCGGGCTTTAGCCACAGAGTATCGAGGCAAGGAGGCGATCCTGGTCAATATGATTGATATGACTCAGGCCAAGGAACTGGAACATCTCTTGCGGATTCAGGACAAAATGGCCTCGCTCGGCCGGGTTGCCGCCGGTATGGCCCATGAGATCCGAAATCCCCTTTCGGGGATTAACGTTTACCTGAACACACTCAAAAAGCTGCATCACCAAGCCGGCAGTGAAGAAAAAGTTAAACGAATCCTGGGTCAGATCCAAACCGCATCGCACAAAATTGAATCCGTTATCCGCCGGGTCATGGACTTCGCCAAACCCGGCGAACCCAAATTGACGGAAACAGATCTGAATCGGCCGGTAAAAGACGCCATAAAACTCAGTGCCGTCACCATGCGCAAAAGTGGGATTGCGCTTGAAGAGAATCTTGCGCAGAATCTGCCCGCATGCCGTGCCGACGCCAGACTCATAGAGGAGATGGTACTGAATTTGCTGAACAACGCCGCGGCAGCCATGCGGGTGATGGCAGGCGGCAAAAAAATCGCCGTGAGGACATTTGTGCAAGGCGATGCGATTGTCCTCAGCGTTTCGGATTCAGGACCCGGCGTATCCCCTGAAATCAGGGATAAGATATTTGATCCTTTCTATACCACCAAACCAGACGGCACCGGCATCGGGCTTAGTATATGTCAGCGGATCGTTATGGACCATGGCGGGACGATAGCCGTCTCGGACAGTGGTTTGGGGGGGGCTGAGTTTCGCGTTAGAATACCGAAACGTTAGGTATTGGGTATTGGGTATTGGGTACTGGGTATTGGGGATTGGGTATTGGGGATTGGGTATTGGGTACTGGGTACTGGGTATTGGGGATTGGGTAATGGGTATTGGGTATTGAGTACTGGGTATTGGGTATTGAGTACTGGGTATTGGGTATTAGGTATTGGGCGACGGGATTGGGTGATTGGGGGTTGAATAGCTGCTAATAGGTAGTTGATATTTGGCTTTAGGTACAGTGAAATTGGGTGCTTACGTTCAGATATTCTTCGGTAATATTTAATTAAGCAAAGGAGAAAATTCATGGTGTTGAGAGTTGAGGATCTGGATATTTATCGGATAGCGGAAGACCTTTCGGACAGAATATGGGAAATTTGCATCAAATGGGATTACTTTGCCAAAGATACGATCGGTAAACAGTTGGTCCGGGCGGCTGATTCCATTTCAGCCAATTTAGCCGAAGGGCACGGTCGTTATCATTTTAACGATCGTTTAAACTACTGCTATTATGCAAGAGGATCATTGGAAGAAACTAAAAGTTGGATTTCAAAAGCCATGCGCCGCAATCTCATCACAGCTGAAATTTCCGAAATAAATGATGCTTTAGAATTATTGCCAAAAAAACTAAACGCATATATTAAATCTATAAAAAGAACTCGAGATGCGAATAAAGTATAGGTATTGGGTATTGGGTATTGGGTATTGGGTACTGGGTACTGGGTATTGGGTACTGGGTACTGGGTATTGGGTACTGGGTACTGGGTATTAGGTACTGGGAATTGGGTTGTAGATAATGGGTATTGGATATTGGGTACTTGGCACTTGGTATTAGATAGTTACAAATAATATTTTGCGCAAAAAGCGCAAAATATTTAAGAGTTTACTAGTTGACCGCGTAAAAGCGGAATAACATACATTTCTTTGAGTTTTAAAGATGTTGCAGTTACTTGACGTCCAAGTGAAGTCAAATAGTATTTATAACTTTTGGGTGCTTTTTTAATTATGCCATGGGTGCGAAGGCGTTTAAGAATTCGGGATACTTGACCGGTATTTTTATTCATCATTTTTCTGATCATGCTATTTCTAATACCAAAGCCTTGGGTATCACCTTGAGATA
>Ga0209454_1000409_pt1 | contig 22670 bp, 13 predicted proteins | sample WorMetHERISLAND1_2_FD_187400 | JGI IMG/M metagenome (GOLD analysis project Ga0209454, IMG submission 187400) | Marine gutless worms symbiont microbial communities from Max Planck institute for Marine Microbiology, Germany - Olavius geniculatus... | ecosystem: Host-associated > Annelida >... | reverse complement strand
GCTGGACACGTGACCACGTGACTGTCCTGAGGCCTGGCAATTTTTGAGGGGTCCGTCCAGGAATCGAACCCAGGACCTCTCGCTCTGGTGAAGTTGACCTGAGTCCAACACTCTAACCACTCGGCCACCGAGCTCCATAAATCTGTCAAATCTGTCAGTTAACACTAACTTGACCGGCCAGTTAAGATCCAGAAACCGGCCCTAAGTCTCAGAACCGTGACAGTAGTGATCGAACGGCAACAAAACCATTTTTAATTACTTGAATAATATTCAATCATCAAATAACCACAATTTAATGGAATATTGGAACTCCTACTTCCCAGAAGTTAGTAAACTTAGTTACGTGTCTTCAACACATAACGCACATCAATTCTTTAGCACGTTAAGTTAACTTAATGCATTAAGTCAACAGCTCTATTTTAAACACTTCAGCAGCACAGCACATGTCAAAATGCACTGACGTGGACCGGCTGCATTTTTGTTCAAAGGTTGAGATTGTGGCACTTTATGGCTCATGCTAAATCTGTGCCTTTCAAATTTTCTTATTTATTCACTCACTTACCAGTGCAAATGTTCAGCAACAGCGCATGCCAGTTTCCGCATCATTCATGGCCTATACTCAGAAACATAAACCAACTAAACCATGTTACCTCTTCAGCATCGTTTGTTGTGTCAGTTTGAAGAATGCCGAGGCTTCGGTCAATTTCCACTTTGGCATACGACCGAATCAGAACTCGGTCTACGGAAACATATTCCTAAACCAACAACAATAACAGTTTTATATAACCAGCAGGCCTCCTAGTCCCATTCCATCAAATATTTTTCACAACTCCAAAAACCCTAAAAGTTCAAGACACTGTTCAGGACACTTTCCAGTCAGTTGATCGAGTTAACACAGCAAAAGTGTACAAACAAACAAATAGGTGGAAATTTACAAAAAAGCTCACATTTCTTTAACTGGAGACAATGACAACTTCAAGTGTCGCAAAGTCAGAGTTGCCTCTAAAAATACGACAAATCTACACCAGAATGTCACATCTGTCTACCGGGTGAATATTGTTTTCTGAAATTCTGTAAGGTTTCCAAAATTCTCAAAACAAATCTGCTACGTTTCAATCACTTAAGGACGAGGTCAAAATATGAAAAACCTTGGGAATTCCAGGATGAGTGAAAGACATGTACCAGTAACATTCAATCATTCTATTGGAATTTCTACAACAAATAGACAAATGCTGCTGAAGCTGTGCCTGTGTATGGAGAGACATGACTTTAACTGTCAAATGCACTATTTTCTCATTTCACTATTGTCACAAGTATAACATCGATTTTTGAATGACAAACGTAACTGTTCTGTGTGAAGAAAAAATTCTTTGACTGACTGACCTCAGTGAAAGTGTGATTCCACAGTCGGAAATACATGCGAAGAGCAATGCCACCAGCCGGCTGAATATCTCCGAGAACACACACCATGTGACGACATGCCACGTCCTCATCGTGGCAGTCCTAATAACATGCCAACAATTAACATGCCGACAATCACACAGACAAAAGTATTTGCTGAACCACTGCTTACATGAGCTGGACTCCACAACTTCAGAAGTGGCAGTTGACGAATGGTTTATTTCGTTTATCAGCCAAATTGGTACAATAATAGACAACGATACAGTAGTACATAGACAGACGTGCTAAACGCTGCTGAAATAGTAATACTTGGCCTAATCAAAATGTTCTAAATGAGAAGAAATAAAAGAATTTCAACATTTATAAGTTCTAGCTGGCAGCAGCTTGAATATCTTGGCATGGCACAATCAGCCTGTCACTGAAGAGTCGCGTTTGTCCGCTTGTCAGCTCAGTATAACATGAGCTAATGATACCTCATAACATAACATGCTATATTAGCTCAGTTGGCTAAGTCAGCTCCGAGTAACATGTTACGATGATAAATAGAATATAGAATACACTGATTGATTCAAACGTACAATGCTGACGAGCCTACTGCTCTGTCTAGAAGCTCTTAACGCTCGATGACTGTCGGCCGCACGACGACGTCGTAATAGTTCCGCCGTCGCCTCATCTTCAGCATCAACTGTGCCACTGGTGTGCTCATTAACAGGCTACGCCACAGAGTCACAAACTCACCAACTAAATAGAACATTACTTAGACATACATGCAGAGCATACAATGCCTGACAGCACACTAAACGTTCATTTGACAGTGTAACTTATAGCAAAAATTTGATAAGTCCTTATGCTTGCTTTTGGGTTGTTTCAAAGTGAGTGAGTGAGTGAGTAGGGTTTAACATCCTGCCCGACACAGTATAGGTCATTTTGGGGATGGCCTTTTCAGGCAAAACTGCACATACACATAATAACAGAACAAAAGTTTAACCTCTACAAAAAGTTTATGAAACACAACACACAAAAAAAAACCTGAACCTAAAATTGCAAGAACTGCCGATAATAACTGTGCATATGTAATGGTATTGGCAGTTCTAATAATCTACCCTGTTGACCTCCAGACAATTATCAATCTCATAACACTGCCTATTGGAGTACTCAAGTTGTCTCAAGGTGGTGAATGTTGGTACACATCCTCCAATATCGAAGTTTCAAACAGGCTTGAACTGAAACTATGAAAAACACCTTGAAAAGTATTACAAAAGTACTACAAAACCAAGGCTCTCAATGTGACAACACCGAGAGAATCATTCATTCCGGGTCTTTATGGTATAACTGCTTATGCATATCAAATCTGCATCAGCATAGCTTCTTAGATCCAGACTAAAAGATAGCATCATCACTTAACACATGCTCATTGAAACCCAGGGTCCCATATAGACTCATGCCACAGGGCTAGTCACGATTAAATAAGGCCCAAAAATTTCCATGCTTCCAATCCAGCAAAACAGTAAGAATGGGAAAATACAAATTTTTATTTCCTGATATGCCACGTAACATTACACAACAAATCACATAAAAACAAAGTAGGCAATACACTGAATGGTACACAACATGAGAACCAAAGTAGAGATACCACAGCATAACAGACCAAATGCAAAAAGCTTTTTTCAGTAAAACTTTGAAAGATAACTATAAACTGTACAGATATTTTTGAGGATCCAATAAAAACTTAAACAAAGGAAATTTTTAGTGATGCACAGCAACTAGAAGGACAGGATTTTTCTGCGCCTAGCCAGTGATCAAACCTTGATTTGCAGCGGGTTGACCCAAGACTTGTCAAAGACGCAGTAACCTTTGCGCTTCTCTCCATCATACTGTCACAGACAAACACATTTATTATATCCACATAAAAAGCTGCAAATTAATCAATAAAAACCTACAGCTACGGAAATAAAACCTAGACAGCGCAGTGTATCATGCAAGGCACACGATAGCAGCATTATCACTTACTTACAACTCCCCAGATACATCTCAACTGGTGACTAAGCAGAGGTGCATTTGAGTTACATAAATAAGCAGCAAGTCAGCGACAATCTGCAACCATTCCCACTCTAGACGAGTTAATAGCAGTAACATGATGACTTCTTACGGGGTACCCCTCTTTTGACGCTTTTGTTCAAAAGAAATCTCTTCACCTAGAAACACGGAATTTGATCGCAAAAAATAGATACTTTCAGCAATCGTACGGCAAAAACCCAGATTCTCTCACCTGGGCTTGATTCAGTATCAGACTGTGACATACAGAACAGACAAGCAAACAAATGAACAGAATCATGACAGCTAGTATGCGCTAAGCATTACGTGCAGTTGCACATAAAAAAACTTAGAAAAAAATCAAACTTTCCCAAATTTTCTGATTGTAAAAAAAATTACAAAAAACTCATGCATAAGTCGATAACCGGACAAAATCTTAGGAAAATCTCAGTAAAATTCTCGGGCAGTTTCGTACACAGGTCATGTGAATCACAATAAACTAGACCTACCAGCACAGGCTCATGCATGAGATAGAGAACATGAGGACCTGGATCACCTTCAGGCACTTCCTTCAAGGCATACGGCCACGTGACTGTCAACGTGGCATTAGGCACCCTGACCTCACCAGCATTTCTCACCTGCAAACATTCAATAACAACTATAGGTAATTACAGCTATACGTAATTACGTATACATAAAAAAACCTACCCAAGCCATAAGGCTCATAGGGCAGCAGCGCTGATCTCTGTTTCTCAGCCCATAGCCAGACACCAGTTCATGTTGCGAGACCACAGACAAAAGATAGCACATTGTGCGGTGTGCCTCTTCACATCACTGGTACTCAGTGCACCTACCAGTATTCACGAAGGAACGGCCAGGCTGAGTTGACATGGAAACAGTTAAATACTGTCAAATAACTTCATATATAACATGTGAAGATAAAAGATCACTGTCACAGCATCAACTGCACAGTGTTCAAATAAAAAAGCACCACTTTCTTTCTACCATATCTCAATCAGATAACAACAAATGTCAAACAAATTTTCAGCAAATGTCTTCGTAGATAAAAGAGTATTAACGGCAATTTCAGAATAAACGTGACAACGATCAGATAAATGTAGTAAAAATCAAGTAAACATTAAAACAAAATTAATATGTAAACATTAAAAGTGACAAGGGCTGGCTTAATATTTACACATAATGTATACTTTCTGCAAAACAGTTAACTAACAGCTTACCTCGTAAGTGTGGACGACTTCGCTGCCTATTTGCTCCTCCGACTTGATCGCACTCTCACCGAGTATTTCACCGCCAAAAGCTACCTGCTGCGGACTAGATCCTCTAACGTCACAAACAATTCAAATCAGTGACTTCCAGGCAGAAAATGTAGCAATTTCCCTCCTCTAAATTTTCATCTGTCTGAAAATATTTTGGTCAGAAAATTTTTCTTCCAAAGCTACAAAATTTAAAAATGAAAAAACACCCCATTTTGATAGAATTTAGGAGCAAAATTAACCTTCTGACCGCCTATAATGTTGTCAAAAATTTGCAGCTGTGTGTTGAAAAGCTGTAAATTCCTGCCTGCCCCCACCCTCCTAGACTTTTTAAACCCATGACACAGCTGATTTAAATGATGGCATTATACATAAAACAAACAATACTAAAATGCAAAAAAATAATATACTAACTCTGTAGCACCATGCCAGAAGCTATGATTCAATAAAAATTACAAGAAACAAAAATCAGAAATCGTGGAGTAAAACTACTCTACAGTACAACATTATGCTCCTAAAGTAAGACACTGAAACAACTGTTTTGAACTTCGACAAATAATTGTGCAAAAAGTCAGTTGGGTACCAACTAGTCAAACTCTGTGGCACTCAAAAATCTGGGTACCCAGCAAGTATTAAAATGGTTATGCATCAATACTCATCTCAGCAGTTAATCCACAGGTGCATATTTTGATACATGACACTAGACCATTAAGACTCTGCATTGCATACTTATGCTGCGCAGAGAGCGATGACATGCTAAAACATGCAGTGAGTACAGACCCTTGGAGAACAAGGTCGGTCTCAATGACAACAATGAACGAGATGTTTGCAACGTTGTCATCCAAGTTTGTGTCAGCACTTGTCCTGATTTACAACAGACATCTATCATCAAATGCCCAGTGACACGCACTGTCCGAAACAGTTGCCACTCGTCAACAGATAATTAACAAGCATTCGACAGAATAACACAAGTCATTCTGCAGCTAAGACCCACAGGGCAGCAATCCTTTTCTCAGCGAGACACCAGCTTACATTGTGAGACCACAAATATGAATGCAGCGTGTATGTTTACACACCACTATTACTGATACTCATTGCACATACCCACAGAGGGATGGCCAGGCTGAGTTGACCTGGGTGGCTGGTTACACACCTCATACCAAAATGGCTTACCTGTCCAGTGCCCACAGTCAGACACCAATCCAGGTAACGACTCGACGCAGTATAGAGTAACTTTGTTGTTAGTCTGTCCTAGATGAATTCCTACCTTAAAATCAAAAAAGAGCTGAAGAAGCAAAACCAGTACAAATGTAAACAGTGTGCAAATTCTTAGCTCAAAACATCAAAGTTCAAAGTCAGCAGAAATCCGAAACTACAAAAAAATCTCACATAGTGTGCTCATCTACGGCTAGCAACTTGCAGCATGCTCGCAAGTTCACCAGATGCAATATGAAAATATAAAAGCAAAGTAGACTTTCCAAAAAAATCCCAAATATGTAAGTGCTGTATGTCAACAGCTAAAAAAACGATTGCATATATGTTGGCATTAGGTCAAAATATTTTTCAAGGTTCACTAACTACTTAATCCTAATAAACAGTAATTCTGAGTAGCTGGAAGTAACCTACAAATTACTGCAGTTACTCTTTCCACCTAAAGTGCAATTTCAAACAAGCAACAGTAAATACTGCATCTATTCATACAGAAACTGTAGGAAATGTTGTGCTACTGACGTGGTGACATTGACAGCAATGTTGAGTGGAGTGCGAGTGGCTGGTAGATTACTTGTATCAAGACGAACTTGAGTCGTCACCGTCGTCTCCTGTCTCAATGGGTTGCCAATGGCACACTGCACCAGCCGGCTGGATGATGACAGACTGCACGAAGGCGCACTGCCCTACATCAACAAACAAACAAAACATAAAATGCAGCACGGATACCAGTTCAACATGCTTACAACAGTGACAACACAATCAGTTCACTCGCTAACATAATGTAAAGTAGTTCTCAAGCCATAAAGTTCTTGGATGGCGCTGACCTCTATTTCCTTAGCCCTCACTAAGTCATACATTAGTTTATCAAAAAGGCCAGTGCATTGCACTATGTGCCTGTTTACAGCCTAGCTTTTGCTAGTACTCATAATGCCTACACATGGATGAATAGCTACGTTGAGTTGACCTGGACGGCTCGGTCACATATCAGAATGGCATACCTGTGAATTTCCACTCATCTCGGCACTAACTGCTTGACAAAAACTGTACTTCACTAATCACATGCAATTAGCTCAGTCAGCAGTGATGTACAACTCGAGTCTGGCAATAAACTTGAGTCAAACTCCAGTCCTTATTTTTCCGGACTGGGACTGAACACTTGTAATTCTAACCCACTGGGCTCAGCTATTGCTAGACCAAACCACCAACCTTCCACTACTTACTAAAGTGAAAAAATATTATCAGCAAATGCAGCTAAGTATGGTCGAGAAGTTACACAACAGCAGCAGATATGACAAACAATCAATGACAGGCAATCAGCCACTTAGAAAAGACAAAAACAAGCACAAATATTCAAAACAAGGTGTTAAAAAGGCATCGCACTTGATTGCCAGTGCCGATGTAGTCAAGGTCTGGGGGTAGAACAATGGACAGCATTGCAAGATGAGCTTCTTCGCCACCATTATAGACGTCGACTCTTAGCATCATCTCTTGCTCCGGACCCACTATCAGCTTGTACACACCTGTCTCCGCATCACTGCACAATCACACTCAACGTGCTTCAACAATGAGCCATGTCTGCGTCAGCCACACATGGTTTTTCAAACCATCTGGATGACACACTGAGATGTTCCAACTTCCCGGACGTGACTTCCATGAGACATGACCAACGTCCCATCCACGACTTCTCCAAAACCGGTCATTAACTTTTCTGTAACTCCAATTACACGTGACATTTTATGTGACATTTATATAATATGCATTGTGTGTGTACTGACGTAATCCAGCTTTTTGGCTGCACCGCTAATAAATGTTCAATCATTAGAAATGGTATATGGCCCTGAGCAAACGAAGTGTGCCAGGAAATGCAGAACAGTTTCCACATTTTGACAACACCAAGTCACACATTCTGACCATCACATTGTATATTATTATAAATAGGAGTTTTGATAAAATTTTCACATGACTATCTTTGTAAATCTAATGTAAATCTAAAAACAGTTTGATACAGCGCCACTGCCACTGGTGCAAATCAGAAGTGTTGTGGTAGCACCAAATTGTCTCAAGTGCGGTAGGCTAAAAACTCAAGTCCGTTTAAAGTCTGGATTGAAATAAACCTAGACAACTAGCAGATAAAAGTGTTAGCAGACAGTTTAGTTAGTTAAAACTTACTACATTGTGTCTCAAAAAAAATCCCCAACATTTTCAATTGTAACTTCAAGAAAAGTTATCAGATTGTAATAATTTCTGGTGTGAATATTCCTGACCAGACTTGCCATCAAATGACCGTTCAGCTTCCCACTTCATCCAACGTTTGCTTCTGCACTACCAAGGGAATGCAGACCAAGTGAAATATGCATTGAAATATGCAAAAACATGAAAAAAACATCCCCGACATTATGGATCATAACTTGAAGAAACATCAACAGATTTTAATAATTTTTGGTATAAATATTTCTGACACCACTGGCTGTTGAATGATTGTTTAAGTTCCCATCCCACCCAACTTCTGCTCTTGCACTACCTGGGGAAAACCGACCAAGCAAATCATGTGTTAAAATAAACGAAAAAACTTCAGCAGATTCTATCTATCCAGATCTCTGGCCCCCAACAACCAGTCGATTACAAGGTTTGACTGTCATGCAGCCGTGTGTCTACCAGATGACGTTCCAGAATGTTTATGAATTCAAGAAGTGACTGCTGAAGTCTGGATTAGTCTGAAGCAGAACGTTATCGATACTGCTGTCAATGAATGCGAAAAGCATCTCCATGCATGTGTTCGCACAATGCGCCAGTATTTCGAGCAATTTTGCTGTAAGCAGTTGAAAAATAAAACAATTGGATGAAATGTCAGCCACAGTGTCAAGAAAGTTAACAAAATATGTTTTTCTGCGTTATTTAGATTAAGCAATAATACTGCATTGGGTCAAAAAACAATATTTCGTTGGTTCTGTTTTCCCCAGGTAGTGCACAAAAAGATTTTGGGTGAGGTGGAAAATTAAACATTTATTCAATGGCAAGTTGTCGCAGGAATATTCGTACCAAAAATTATTGAAATCTGGTAATCCTTCTTCAAGTTGCAATCGAAAATGTTCCGAATGTTTTTTTTTGAGACACAGTGTAGCTGATAGCTAATGGTTGTTCCAAAAACACACTGTAACCAATTAGTTAATGCCAAAGTTAACTGACCAGTTAAGAATTATAAACCAACTTTAAGAACAAAAAATATTGAAATGCACACGTACCGTGGGATGGAGAGAGAAGGTAAGAGAGACAGACTGCTGGAACAAATATGGTCCTCACCACACTTGTGTGCAAAGTTCACCTAAAACAACAGAGTTCCATGTTACTTTTCGTAAGACGCATATAAACTATGCAGTTGGTTTAACATATTACTCCGATGTGCTCATCATGTAAATACTATGCACACTGCACACTTCTCAATAAAATTTTCTGGAACAAATAAAGCAAAACAATCTACTTGGCTGTCTACCATGTCATATTTTGAGATTCTGATTTTCGAAATAATTTTCATTGTCGTATTTCTTATTGATTCATAGCAAGCAAAAACACCATAAGTCTACACTGCTGTTTTTTTAAAATGTGATCATCTTGCTAATGTCTCTTGTCTTCTGCTTACCATTGTGCCACATAAATGAAAAACAAAACATAGTGTGCAAGCAATTCATGCGCTATGTGAGTTCCTTCACCAGTGACCTGTTGCTCAATGCAGCTTCAGCCTAAGACAAAAAATAGGCAAGAACATCAGCCTCTCACCATACTCTACCAACATGCAAAGTTTCATCTTCAGACCTACTGTATAATAATAACAACACCAATGCCAATGTTTATGGTGCTGTCAACATGGCACGGCCATTTCGAGAGTTCACCCAGTTCATTTGAGTGAATGTAGCACGAGCGCCAGGTGGCTGCCGACCTTTGGACCAAGCCGATCAGCTTGAGCCAATAGATCCGCCGGTAGGCAGCTACAGAAATTACATCCACCATCGCCATTTATTATTACTCAGCTAGACAGCTGATACTCATTTTACCATCCCACGGAGGGTAGAAGGCTGAGTCGACCTAGCTGGCAGGCTTCGCACCAAGATGGTTTACCTGCCCGCAGGCAGTCACCCATCGCAGTACTAACCGGGCCCAGCGTAGAGTAACTTTGCTTCATCTAAAACGCGTTACCAACTACGCCACGCCACCAACCAACTGTATGTCCTCAGAAAACAAAAACTATAGCTGATAATCACACATACATATAGTTCAATCTCCAGTGATGTAATATGCGACTCTGGCAATGAGTCAAGTTAGACTCAAGTCCTTATTTTTCTCAGCTTGGACTAAAACACTTGTGATTTGGACCTAACGGGCTCAGTGCCGTGTGTCTTGGAAGTAAGTAACTGAACCACACAGATTTTCATATTTTAACCAATTGTCTTGCTAACATAACAAAAGCAAGTATTGTGTAATTTCTAACATGTTACGGTGTTGTCGTTTCTCGTCACACAGACTTGAACTCAATCTCAAACCCTCAGGGTTCAAACTTGAAGCTGCTGGACTTGGACAGGGAGTTGAACTAAGTGGACCTGACTGCATCATTGTTAATCTGACAGCCCAGCGACTCAGCTGCATGAGAAATTCTAAATCTAAACACTGCATCTGAAACAAATTCTAACACTGCCAGTAAACATAAAACATTTGATCACAAAAACAACAAGACAAAAGACAGCTCACACTGAAGTTCTTTTCAGCCTTTGCCTTGTTGACAACTGGATAGTTGTTGATATCAGGCAAGCTGTAGCCTGGAGTCATTGATGGCACACCAACATCCAGCAGATCGTAAGTGAAATGGATCCGGATTGGATTCATGAAGTCCCTGTTGCTCGCCTGCAGAATATTAACACTTTTGTTTTAAAACTCAATCTTTTGCTCGCTGCTCACTTATGTCAATGAGACAGTGCATTGAAAACTTACTACGACTCTGCATTAAACAAATTTATTGCATATTGCAATGTGTTTATGCACAAAAGTAGAAAATACAAAATCAAATTTTATGAGTTGCCAATTTGACATCAAAACAGGCGAGTTAATGAGTGACTGCAAAAAGCACGCCATCGCCATCACACTCAAATACTCAGTTTTTGCTTAATCAGTAAAACTGGTAGCAGCGCAGCAACAGCAGTATTAATCTCACGCATATGATACATTTCAGAGTGGTATTCAGAACCACTTGCAGACAGATGGATGGGCAAATCCCACAGTGCAGCATGTCAAAATGGCAGCACAAACAGTAAGTAAATGAGACTGACGGCAATGTGGACAAGATGATTGCTGCAAGCATTCATTGCTCTCCACTGTTCATGCATCATCAGGGATCCGGTTAGTATCGGCTCCTTGACGATCCTTCCGCTTGGATCCTCATGTGGAAACACTGCACGATCTCGCTGAACAGATGAAGACAACTTCCTTGCATCCAGAGTGTAGCGTACGCCCAGCTTATGACTAAACCTGCTCACATCGACCGAATACTCCGACAGATACATTGGCAATTTAGACTGCATTTCTACACTCATTCAATTTGCTTTTGACAATGTTTTGGTCAAACCAAGACGCCAAAGTGAACATGAATACGTTAAAACAGAGTGAATTACACATACTAAACACATAAAATACCACTAACTGACAACATCATGGGAGCAAATATTGGCAACAATCAAAAACAAAGCAACCAGTGCCAGATTGACATATACAAAAAAAATCCAGCTTCTTATATGTGAGAGCAATTTGCACAATGCCCTGCTGAGAAAATGAATAACTCCCACAGGTTCAAGTAAGTAGTCTTCAAACAGATGTGAGCTGTCTAAATCAGCTATCTACCAGCTACCACCCACTGTCACACGTATTTAAGTAAGTAGACGATTAACTACCATCATCATCATCATTTATTCTACCCCAAACAGCATGACGAATAAAACAGTAAAATAGGCATGAAAATCCAAGAACAAGACTTAGCCTTACACAACAGAAAACTTTATATAGGAAAAACTCTGAAAATCTGAACTGTTTAAACACACTCATTAACAGAAATGATTGACTGAAAGCATCAGTTTGCTAACACACTGTACATAAGAAATGAGCGATTATCTCACTTGGCAATTGGCTCAGCTCTAAACCGGAAGCAGACTTTGACTTGGAAGCACAAGTTTGTCGTCTGATCAAACGAGCATGTGCGTGCGGAGGTGTCGATGCGCTGCGGCATTGCCGAGATGCTCGCATCAATGTTAACAACCGGCCGAGATAGAAGCACTGCCATCGCACTTGATTGATAGGCTCCGATGATGAGATCAGGGTAGCCATTGCCATCCAAGTCGGCACCGCCAGCCAGCGATGCACCGAACGCACTCAATACCGCATTTGTCACCAGATCTCTGGCGTATATTCGCTGAGAGTATGTGGCCGGAAGTCCGTCGGCAGACCCGTAGTAGACGTAGACAGCACCAGCGCCCTCGTATGGTGCTCCAACTGCAAGATCTAATGCATCATGACAGCACAGACAGTCACGGAATATACAAACTGATGAATACACAGTAAGAAAGACATATGGAGAGCAAAATGATGACGGGCAAAGCAACAAGAGGGCAAAAGCGCCAGCAAATGCTCAGCGACATCACAAGCAAAGAATGCATGACCTTGAAGAGAGGTAGAGAAGACAAAAGCAGCCAGCAGAAAAGTTCGCCATAAATCTGCCATACGGCAGAAGTCCCCCCCCCAAAAAAATACATATTTCATATTTTCTCACAGGAAGGTTTAACAAACTTTGAGTCTGCTTTATCATGCGGAGATCTAGTTTTAGAATTAATGGAATGGCGCCATTTTGTCAATTTATTTATCGAACAACCCTCGTACTTCATAACCTGATTCGTCCTCCTATCTCTCAGCACACACAGTGCCTGCAGGGTTACAAGTGACCCTAATCTCACTCAATCCAAGCGTGACGCTCAAAATGCATCTCATGTCCATTTACATCATGCACATCTTCAGCATGTCTAGAGTGTACTATGCCTCGCTACCCTTGCATAAAACACTCAAAACTGCAATGAAACGTGTACACAGGATTAGATCAACCGACCTTGAAATCCATCGAGATCAACATCGCCAATGGCAGCCACAGCAAAGCCGAAGCGAGCATCATGACAATTAAGCGCTGCACATTCAGCATCCTTCATACTGCGACTGTAGATCGCTTGCGGCTCAGTTGATGACGTTATACCCTGTTATGTTACACAACACACAACGACTCACACAGTTACTACTTATGAACAGCTGTCAATAGTTAATAAACTGCCATTGTCCCATCAAACATTATGCTGAAATACACTGGTACAAAGAGACAGAAACATGAAGTAAAAAAATATAAGGCAAACCAGTTACTTCTGTTGAGAAAATGTCTGAATTCAATTTTCTATATATTTTTGTTTTCGAGTTAGAAGCTCACACAGGACAAAAAGGGAGACAGACAAGACCTGTACTGCAGCCTATTACAAAATAACTGCATGATAAACTTTACTACGATTGACACAAGTGTTGCCAATTCTTAACACTACTAAACTATAGTCATATTCAAAGATTACTCCTAAGTTGGTAATTTCAGCTGATGACAATTACTGAAATACAGACCAAGTTACTGTTGTAGTAAACATAGATGGCACCACTGACGCCCGGCGCATGACACAATGGAGCACAGACTACAAGATCCTTCTTTCTGCACCAAAAAAACAGTGCACAAGAAAACATTATCATGCTGCACCTGTTGAAGGTAAATACATGCTACAGGATGGCCAAAAATCAAATAAAACTTTTCATTTTTTATATGTACAGATCACACAACTTAACGTGACATTGTGACAGTACTTACTGTTATGCAGCTAATCAAACATATGTTTAATATCAGTGCACTTCACAAATACGCTGCAATCATCGAAGCTAATCGTTTCTGAAACCCTAACTGAGAAAATATCCACACAAAGCATACATGCCATGTTCCACGTTTTTTATGTGTCACCCTGTATGTAATAATCATAATTATGATGGATCAAAATTGATTTATAACAAAAAAAGCTTTTTGCGTGATGACGAAAACTTTGAGGATCAGACAAAGTGAGAAAAACAGACATCAATTACAAATAATTAATTAGAAATTAATCAATAAAAATTAGAATTTATTATTAAAGAAAAAAGGGTGAGGTGGCCGAGACAATGCAGAATTTGGGACGACCAAGGAAAAACTGGATGGACATCATCATATGAGATCTGAACAACAAAAACACTACATGGAAAGGAGCTGAAAAACTGGCAGCAAACACAGTGCTCTGTTTGCTCAAAATGGCATCAAGGTAAAGATAAAAAATATTCATCCTGCTGATGGATGAAAAATCACGCCGGTCAATAAACGTTATCAATAACGAAAAAAAGATCATCGCACCAGCAAAAAAAACAGAGAACGGAACATCAAATATCTAGGCAGAATGTTAAAAAAGCAAAATGCACCCATCTCCGTTGAAGTCAGCAACTGCCATGTCCGAGCCGAAGCCTTCGCCAAACTGATCTCCTGTCAGAGTGTGCACAAGCTGCAAGTAAGGTGCTTCGGCCTGTCGAAATATCAGCACCTGACCAGAATGACTGGACCGCGGTGCACCTCCAATGTACCACTTCTCACCAGAGATGTTGGCTATCTTCACTGACATGCCTACAGTTGAGATATTTACACTGTCCATTAAGGCATGTTCAAAGCGACAGAAATCAAAATAATCTGAACTAAAATCAATTGGTCAGTTCATTTCCTACTCAAAGCAGTTCAGTACGGTGAAGAAAATCTGATGATGGTAAACAAGCTGGCATTAAAGGTCCATGGCCACGGTCAAACTCACTCATGCAATTTATGTAGATTTAAATTAGACATTTAACCTCGCATATATAATATGTAGATTTGAGCTTCATAAATATATGAAATAATTATGTGATTTGCAACGAAATGCGGCATTACGTTACATTATGCGAAAAATTCTAATCAAATCTATCAGTGCCCTGGTGACGTCATGAGTCTAGCCCATAGAGACATCATGAATGTTAATGTACTAGCCGATGATGTCGGTCAGTTATCAGAAAATTCGGCACTTTTAAGAAGATGAATAAAATGTATATGTTAATTTTGGTGTCCATGAACCTTTAAGTCACTAAAACCAGCTACAAATTTATCATTCAGTACATGAAGTAGCAAGAACTGGTTTCATACAGATAATAATTGGTCTCACGTGTCTTGGTCTCACATGTCAAAAATACACCTGCTAAGAATTGTCTACTAAAGCAAAACAACTGCTGATTAAAGTGCTTTCATATGGTTTAGTGACCTTAGCTGATTTTTTCCACATCCTGGCCCTTATTCCATTTATCTCGTTTCAGTTCTGTTTAAAACTGTTTTGTTTACATGCTAGATTAAACTGACAGCTGCTTGCCTCAATCAAGCTATGCAATGCATCATATCGTATAGTCTCGCATCATATCATACTAACCAAGATAAGAGTAGTAGTTGACTGGCGGATCAGGCAAGTCGTCGTCAGGCAGTGAGCGAACAATTGGAGAATGATACCACACCTGGTCATCGTCCAGTGAGCCGGTTTCAAAAATGTTCTTGAACAATGCACCGCGCCACGTGTATGGACCAGGAACCCCAAGCAACAAGTCACCATCCTATCCATTGCATCAATACACAAAGCATGTAATAATTCACAGACAGAAGTGATGTAGGTAGAAAATTTTACGCAAGGGAGCAAATCCAGATAGTCTTCATCCTCCCCTCTCCATCTCATTCTTCCCTCTCCTTCTTCCTCCTCTCCCTTGCCGTTTCCTCTTTCCATTCCTCTCCCCCTTTCCCTCTACTCCCACCACTTAAAAGTAAGACCCCTGAATTCCAGCTAGAGATCTGGGGGAGTGCTGTGAGTGTGGTGCATTACAGCCTTAAAATATGACATCTGGTGGCAACAATATTTTAACTATTTTCCTGAAAATCACCTGACCAGATTTTGTGCAGTTTAAACACCACAGGCAATCAATACAGCACCGCAAATTCAAAAGTGGGAGTAGAAATAGCATGCAAGAAAAGCGAGCAGAAAAATTTTGATACCAAAAACACGGCTACATCGAATAATCCATTCAGCCCTTATAGCCCCACACTCCTCCAACCCAAAAAATCTCCCTGGATCTGCACAAATTACATAAAACTTAATAAACGGGGGGGTCCATTTCTGGCCCTTTTGGTTATTGTAGTTTACATTCAGCTGTCACTGAATAGATTACTCAGTGCAGGCATGGACTTCACGTCTGTTATTAAGCTAGAATGACAGAAACTGGCCCTAAACATGCTTATTACATAATGCAGCCAATGGTTGGATAAAAAGCACAGAAGAACAGTACATTACTTTGCTGACAGCCGCACTAGTGCCAGTCTGACAGAAGCCGTAAGCCATGGTGCCCTGAGGCGTGTTCATGGCTTGGCCCCCGCAAGGCTGCAGTGGCATATCCTCCTCCAGGTCATTTCTCAATGTCACACAATATCCCAGACCCCAGCGAGACGCTCTTTTTGACTGACGAAAACGATGAGCACATGCCTGTTATACACATGTACATGAACATCTAAACTAGTGCTGCACAGTCACACTAAATGTGCCCTGCTCCATATTAAACAAGAAAACCTAGCTAACGCAAAGGGGACTGAGCGAGAGTGGTGAATGTTTGAAGACCCACTGCAAACAAAATCTAAGCTCACCGATCCCAGCAACTGACATTAGGTAATAGGTAAGATGCATTCATGTATGCCAGATTCTGTCACCGTCTCGCATGGCTGCTGCCGTTTGAGTGGCCAAATGCGAGTATTTTGAAGGGGGTACCCAAGTTTGATGCCCCTGTACAGAGAATTCCTTCAATGCAAAGGAGCAAAATTTAAACTAGGGTAGTGAAAACTATGTTTAATGCTGAAAGTTTCATATGCAGGCTGTCCCAATCTATCTCCAATCATTTTGGCGCAATTCGCTCTTGAAATGTGTGTCGCAGCCAAAAATCACCAAAAAATCCATGAAAACCTCTATTTTGGTGTTCAAGCTCATCCAAGGTCATTGCTTCCGGTGCCAATCAAAAGCCAGTGTAGGACTTCCTATTAGTGATTAATAGTAACATAGTCCCTATCTCACACCATTTCTAAGATACAGTGACTTATTGGCTGAAAATCGCAAATTTTTCCCACCCCCATCTTATTTAACACCCTTGCTATGGGTGACTCTTTTCAAATTTATGATAAAGCTTCACGGATTCTGAAACTAGAGTCTTCCAGGCAGCCGATAGTGAACATTCAGTGATCCTAGCTCGCACCGTTTTTGACTGATCCACCGGTGTGACTGATGAACAAACAAACAGACAGACAGACAGACAAACAGAGTTGCGATGGCTAAGATGCGCTACAGTATAGCTGCTGTCATGCGTAAAAACACAGAAAAAATTTTTCATTGTGTCTGCATGTCACTTTCTAGGATGCATATTTCTCCCACACAAAGTGGTTTGCCGATATACCATTTTTGATGATAAAGGCTCGAATTACCACACTGATCTAGTTGTAGCAGTCATGTAGGTTTAGCTATTATTGTTATGTTTTATCTCCAACATCCCAGGCAAAACACGCTGTTGATCACAGCCATGAAAGTGTATTTCACCATAGTCCAGAGTGTGTTATATCTTATTACATTTGCATAATGCACACTAGAATGTGATCAAACCTATAGTAGTATAGGTAACTGTTTGACATGCTCACTAGTGCTTTGCCATCATCTGTTGCCTGACTGACAACCGACACTCCCATCCATTGTTCACTTTTGTCATCCTCTGTCTCTGGTGCTACAGTAGACACATCAGACCACAACTGCACTACAAATGTCACTCACCATGCCATAAAATTTCACCAAAATCCATTTCTAAATTGCTGAGATACCCTGCAAGTTGTCAGTTTATGCTCCATTTCCTAATGGTAACGAATCATGAATCAAAATGCCAGGCCCGTCTTCTAGGGGGTGGCACTTTGGCACTGTGCCAAGGGCCCTGTGCCCCAAAGGGGCCCGCACTATAGCGGTGACCGGCGCAACGGATGATGGATGGATGGATCGATCAATCTAACCAACTTTCATCGCCTTAGGAGATGAATTACTGTCACAACTTTAACTCAATTATAAGGTCTAGAAAATGTTGGGAGGAGGAAGTTAGTCTAGGGTCCGACATTTTTTTTTCACATGCGGAGCGAGTGAAATTATATGCCCTAAACACAGAAGACACAGGCCCATACATTACAGACTTAGGCCTATCATACAGTTTATGGCGTAGTGTGGTGCGGTCACATAGAACAGACAGTGTGGTAACAGAGGCCCCGGGGTCAGTCGGTGCCAAGGGCCACGTGCTGGAAAAGACGTCCCTGCAGAATGCACAAAAGCCTTCAGATCACCACCAAAATCTAACAAGTTTCTCACTGGGCCATGGAGAAACTCTTCACAAAATTTGTCAAAATGTGTTCCAGAAGTTCTGACAGATGGATGACAAGTGCTGCAAATAACGACGACCAAGCCTCAGACACATAACAACACTGCATATTTTTATGCCTTCCACTTCACATCAAATAAGAAAAGTCAACCGTAAAAAAATTGCCATTAAATTTGAGACATACACTGTAACTGTAACATACTTCTGTAACTAAAACACAGTAGGTACCATGCAACATGTTGTTGAAAACGATCTAATAAATAGTAAATTTTTATTATGACCTGCACCCTGCAGTAAGAATAACCACATAATAATTATTACACTCAAAAAAATATTCCAACAACAACTGTAAATATAAAAAACTAAACAGACAACAGATGTACACTAGTCCCCAGAACCACTGCCGTTCACCGCCGCCGCCACCGTTAAAGCCTCGGACCGCAACCAAGTATTGGTTTCTCAGAACGTTGAGAATACGTTCATTACCGTACAAAGTAGCCAACTTCAGCACCTGATGAACTGCGGGACATACTGGTAAATTCATTATTCGTCAAGCTCAGCATAATTGGTGGATACGTTCGCTCATGCTGCAACTCGGATGTGAGGAAGTGTTACGGCCTGGGAAAAAGATTCTCGCAGGGCCCATCTGATGAGAAAATTTTTGAATTTTGCTTTTTAAAACAGCGCTCTAGTGTACTGTATATTTCTGAGCAATGGTGGGGCCCCCACAAACATCGTGAGGCCTGGGATAACTTACACCTCTACCTCCCCTTCCTCTCGACGGGCCTGCCAATGACAGATGTCTTAGCGGTCCGGACTGCTAAGCCACCGCTAAAGCTTAGCAATCCGGACCACCGCTAACTTAACAGCTTAGCGGTTTAAACTGCTAAGCCAGCCGCTAAGGCTTCAGACCAGCCATTAAGGCTTTACCTTAATGGTTCCAGGGACTAATGTACGCTGCAAGATTTATCCATAAAATGAGAAAAATATGAGCAACAAAGTTCTTATTTACGTTCTCTGTCAATCTTGACATCTGTGCAGTCCTGAGTCGATGTTGATATCGGGCACTTGTAGACAACACCTGGTCTCACGAACTCACGAACAACAGGAAGAGCATCGGCATCTGTGATGTTGTCCTTTGGTGCTCCCACCAGAACTCTGAAACAACAAAAACACAACACCCAGCAAACTAACAAATTTTAACAGAAATATTTATGACCAATTATAACAAAACAAGTCATTAGAAACTAAGAAATCAAGTATTAAGCATCGAGGGTAAGTAAATCATCTGTCTGGCTGAGGTTAAGATGGGGGTACATTCATCTTTGTCACTTGGCGAGTAGGCCTAACACAGTGTGCTGCCATATGGCAGGTAACGATCCACAGCTCTAAAATGAGTTACCATTAAAAGCTATAGACAACCTTTAGCCTTATAAACTTTAAAGGATGCACACAGTGATAGGTTTAGCCTTTATAGAAAAGGCCAGGTATAGGGTAGCCTTGTTATACACGGCTCAGATTTCAGATTCAGATATGAATGCAGCTTTAACTAGGCTAGGTATAGGGTCCCTACACTCTACCTAGCCCAGTAAATGTAACGCTTCGTTATAACACCAGTAAACAACAGCCGCATCTAGAATGGTTAGTTTTGGCCCTGGCCGCAAGTAGTGGAAGCAGCTCTGTACGCAGCACTTGCAAAAAACTTACACAGGAACTGGAGGATCGTTAGCACCGGTGCGGATATAGTGGGGCGAAACGGCGAATCCGAAATATGACGACGGCAGCCCCAACTTGACTACAGGCACACTGATGTCAATATTAAACGCTCTGATGCCCAATAGTTCGCTAAATAACAAAATAACTGTCGCAAAAACCATCTCGTTCGCCAATCCAGGTGTGCACTTCGTCACGCATCAAAGACCACGGCTGCTAATGAATATGCATTAATACCATGTAGGCGTGGTCAGTAGCGCTAGGGTTGGGCAAATTCAATTTCGATAAACTATTTCAATTCGATACGATATAAGTATCGGCAACCTGCATGATCTTACATGGCTTTTATAACTCAACCACTGTAATAATGGTTTCATGTACAATAAACCACAATGACAAACTTGCATGTGGGTAAGTACTACTAGGCCCGTTGAGAGCCACTGCAGGGCCTGGGGTAACATTCTCGCGTGGCCCACATGGGGAAATTTTTTAAAATTATTTTTTTCAAAATGCGCATTCTGGTGTACTTTTATATTTCTGAGCGACGGTGGAAACCGGGGTAGCTTACCCCTTTACCCCACCCTCTCGACGGGCCTGTGTACTACTTGAGAGAATGACGCCAGTTCCAAAGTTTTGCTATAAGAACCCCACTAAGAATGAAACTAGGTCTATGGCTGTGAAACAAATGCATTTAAAGCATATATATGCATAGACCTATATAATGTGAACATTCTGTTCCGATATTTACCTACAGTAGAGCTGTCAAATTAACGCGTCAATTAATGAACGTGTTACAGGCTTACAGCAAAGATGAAAAAATATAGATTTTTGAAAAAAAATCGTTTTCTGAGTTCTAGCATTCAAAAGATGCAACTTAAATTTTAAGACTTGCAAAAAACATCCTATCGCCATTCTCCATGTCACGTCATTTTTGTTGAGTGAATGACATGACGTAAGAACTCAAAAATTAAAATTAATTATGAAATTAAATTTAATTTTTGGGGCTTGATTTCTCGCCAGTGCCTCCAGTTCCTACTCCATCACCTTGGAAGTTTTTACAACATATCTGACTGTAGTTTTGGAAAAGACAATACAAGCAGCAAACTGACACATATAGCTATGAGACCCATGCCATACAGAAAGTAAATGGTCATAGACTTTATAGCCATTAAACACACTTAACCGAGTCCAGTTGATCAGCTAATTTCACAGTATAATGATTTTCCTACACTGTAAAGCAAAAAAAAATAGATAGCAACTTAGGTTCCTAATTTGTCAGTTTGCTAAAATTTCTGTTAACACTACAACTTACTGTAATTAATAATGACCCATGTGAAAGCAGACACAATTGCACATCTTCATAAAAACAAAAAGAACTTTCACCAATTATTTAACAAAATTAATGAACAAATCAGAAATTCTATCTATGGAGTCAATATGCCTTAATAGTTTAATTACTAACACTTAAAACAAAGTTGCACCATAACATTTCACATGATAAACAAATTAAAATTGTTATATCAAACTTCACAAGAGTAGAACTATGTCGTGAAATAAAAAAAAATTTAGAAACGATTTTCCCAAAACCCCATCCCTAAACAAGTATGTGATCCATCCATCACAAAAGAAAGGGAAACATTTTCAACCCTTTAAAAAGAAAAATGGCATAATTTACGACAGAAAATACAGTTAAACTTCTAACACAAGCTAGGTACCTAACATAAACCAAGACATCCAATCCAAGTAGTAGCAGTTGCAGTAGTATTGCAAAAGCTATATATAAAAAAAGTTTATTACCGTGGTATGGCAAATTGACAATGTTTCAATAGAAGCCAGGTCCCTAATACAAGCCAAGAATGGTGAGATCTAAGTGGATGTTCTAATAGAAGCCGTGAGCTTCTATTAGAAGTTTTACGATATATCAACTTTCACTCCCTCTACTTCTAGATGTGTTTCTCAAGATGGGGCCCAGAATGTTCAAAAATGGACAGAGGCTTGGGCATTGCCAAGACTCCACTGGAGGAGCTTACACGCTCAAACAATTACAATGCGCCCAGGACTCCACTAAGAAAAAAAACACGCAGACAGGTAGAGGAACTGATGCAAGGTATGGTGAGCATCTACGTTCAGTGACTAATAGCTTGCTTGCTTGCTTGGTGAAGTATTTTGTTTGTTTGCTTGCTTGCTTGCTTGCCTGCCTGATATAAGTTTAAATTATTAGGGAATAGGGCCCTATAAAAGTTAGTAAGATTAAGAAAGATTTATAGTATAAAACCAGAAAAATAAATTTTTCAGGGTTTAAATTTAATATATCAAAGGACAATAAGAGCTTTAACTTCCAAAGTTAATATTGTAAAATAAACTATCCTGAGACTGATCTTTAGAAGTTTTGAAATGAAAAATCAATGTATTTATTTATACTATCAATAATAACAAGATGCCCTTGGTCTAATATAC
>Ga0209454_1000408_pt1 | contig 22674 bp, 14 predicted proteins | sample WorMetHERISLAND1_2_FD_187400 | JGI IMG/M metagenome (GOLD analysis project Ga0209454, IMG submission 187400) | Marine gutless worms symbiont microbial communities from Max Planck institute for Marine Microbiology, Germany - Olavius geniculatus... | ecosystem: Host-associated > Annelida >... | reverse complement strand
CACACTTTAAGGGTAGAATGACAAAACATCTTATCTGCTGTTGATGACATTTAAAAATGGAAACAACTGTCAACACCACACATTTTAAAAAATTATCTCCCAGTATTTTAATAATGTTTGAAAAAAACTTTGATGATATTAAATGACATCTAGATTTGCTTGCTATATTTCATATTTTATTTTAATGAAAAAATATTTTAGTAGCATTTTGAAGAACTTTGTGCTCCCTCCTGAAACGTGCAAATGCGTTACAGACAGACACTGAGACAAACGACAGACAGACGACACATTGTACCAAAGACTCGACTTTAACGGTCAACCAAAAACAAAACGACGTAGAAAAAAGACTGACGTGTACGTTTCCCTGCAGGGCTGCAGGCAGGAGTAAGTTGGACTTTTGGAGTAACCTGTGCGTTGATTTTCAGCTGAAGTGATCAACAGTCAGGATTATGTTTGGCGTGGATTAAATTTGTGCAATGCAGTTGGCGGGTATTCAGCACGCATAAATTAAAAGCTAGCCTATAACTATAGCTAGCGGACGGCCGAACACCATCATATCATCATCATCATAATTATATTCGTTTAATGTAAAGTTGACAGACACAACTTCCAACAACGCAAGCACAAGATACATAATATATCCAAAAGCATGCAAGCGGAAAACGTCTCATAGTTCGTGTCGACACTAGGCCGACATCTTCGTTAGTTAGGCCTAAATAAGAAACATAGGCCTATAGGCAGCCATTAGAAATGTTATCTAGCACAGCAGCATGCAGGATAATTGTAGCGATAGGTTCTTTTCTCTATGCCACATGAGATCATTTTAAAGGTCACACATGCAGTGTTCACACGCACGGACCACTCTCTGCAGTAGGCTACCACAATCCACCGCCATTGAACAGTGCGCGGGTATTCTCGTTGGCTGGTGTGGCGTCACTCACGGTGTGGTACACTGGTCGTTGTCGTCGCAAACACAGGCCTACTTGGTGAACACCAGAACGTGTATCGAAACATTACAAGAAGCCCAGCCGTCGATAGGATAGCCGATAGCCGACCGTACTGGTTGCCAGTTAACTTCAAGGTCATCCAAGGTGAATGATTTTCATATAATCTGAAAGGGCGTATGCCACCTCCTATTAGTAATTACTAGTAAGTTTGGCCTTATTTCTCACCATTTTCGAGATACGGCCACTTACAGCTTGAAACTTTTCATTGAAAATTGCGGCCAAACCGCTGCAAATGGAGACATATGGTTAGCATTGGTTACTACTGACAGCCTATAAAAAGTCGCCTGCGCCCTATTCTACCGTCGTCGACCCCCAGGACTTACCGCTTAGCCACAATACCGCACTATTGGCATACCATAGTGCATGACTCTTCAAAGTCATCCAAGGATGATTTACATGTCATTTGAAAGTCAATATGCGACTTCCTATTAGTGATCAATAGCAACCTAGGCCATATCGCGCACCGTTTAACCACAATACATCAGTGACCGACAGACAGACAGTCAGATGGACGACAACCGTACCAATTTAAAAAGCTCGACCGTTAGGCCTACTGTACTTAAGTACGGTCGGCTAATAGGTAATACTGTCCGATATAGAATGCAAAAACAGCCTAGACAGTAGCCTCGTAAACAATATCGCGATATAGAAAATATTGATATTTAATTTGACGATACGATACGAATATAATTACGATAAAATTATCGATATCGAAATGAAATATCGATATTTCGAATTTTTAATATATTGGCCCATCCCTAACTATTACATATTCTATGTTCGTCTGCTGTTTTGGTCATTTTTTCGCGTTATAAAATGTGTTACTTTTTTTAGTTAAGATTTAAACATTATGCGTAAGTAGGCCTACATACCGTTTTGTTTGACAGCTGACAGTGACAGTGTGACACGCCTATTAGAAAATGGTCGTAGTACTGGGCTAACCGAAAATATTTAGTCATAAATAAAAGTTGGCCCAAAAGTTTTCCACGAGAAATAGCGATCTGCTTAGAGTAAGAATTTGCTTTGTTATTACTTATTAGCACAGTAAGAGAAAATCGGTAATCGGTATCATGAACTTTTTTGTAGAGCTATGTCAGTGGAGAATACAGAACAGAACGATGCTGAAACGAATCGTGTGGATGGCAGTGTCTCATCTGTGGTCGACATTGATGCCGTTGCTACTTTTGAACTGGAGCATGATCTGTTTGACACAACAATGGAGAACGTCACTGCAAACCTTACAGGTTTCCATTAGGCCCTACTTGTGTAATATTATTTGTTGTAGGCCTCGTATTCTTTTGTTGCAGTCGAAGTCAGAATGCTACAAAGCGAAACAATATGATGATTGATTACTGTAGAACTTTTAATACAAGCTGGGTCACTAATAAAGCTGTGTGTCTAAATATAGTACTAGCTGGCGGTTTTGAAGTCACCTTCTCTGATAGAAGTTAGTGTTACAGGTAGGTGTTTTTATGGTGTGCGACATTTGTACCAGCTGTAGCAGATCGTAAGGCAGAAGCAGAAGATGTTGATGCTTCAGTGTGGTCGATGCCTCCTAACAGCGTGCAGAGCCTCATGTTCAAGACACACTTTTTTGAAGTTATTGAAGAACTGCGCATGAGAAGGGTCTGTAGGACGGATTCTGAGCAAGATATGTTAGAAGATTTTGGCTTTTAAAACATTTGTGGTTCCACGTTGTTGCACAATGTTATACATAACATATTATGTGCGAATGCAGCTACTGCTTTCAGCGCGTCTTAGCCATCGCAATTCTGTCCATCTGTCTGTCCGTCCATCTGTCTGTCTGTCACATGGGTGGACCAGTCAAAAGCGGTGCAAGCTAGAATCACCAAATCTTCACCGTCGGCTGCCTGGAAGACTTTAGTTTCAGGAACCATGAAGCTTTTACATAAATTCGAATGGGGTCACCCTGAACGAGAGCGCTAAATGAAAGGGGGTGGGCAGAATTTGCGATTTTTGGCCAATAAGTCGCTGTATCTCAGTAACGGTGCGAGATAGGGCTTAGGTTACTATTAGTCACTAATAGGAAGTCGTACACTGGCTTTCGATTGGTGCCAAATTCAATGACCTTGGATGACCTTGAACGCCAAAATATGGAGTTTTATGGATTTTTTGGCGATTTTAGGCTATGACACAAGTCTATATCATTCGCAAGGTGGCGCCACGGAACTATCGTTATGCGATCCAGATAGAGAATTTGGTATTTGTCTATCAACTTAGCATGAACACCCCAATTTTCAGCTAAACTACTAAACCAGAACTGCTATAGGCTTTCGCGCATCTTGTGAGCATTAGCTCATATTTCTTGTTTTGTTTGTATTTGTTGAAATCTGCATTTATGCTTTTATTTTCTGAAACGTTTAAATTTGCTCCTGGTAATAATGTTCATATAAAACTGTGCACAAGCTTCTCCATATGTTAGCAGTTCTAGATAGAAGATATGCAAATAAATGCTGCTCTACATTATTGTTGTATGCAGCTGGCAAGTCGTGATAGTGAAGAACATCTGAAAAATCTGCTATGTGAAAAGCAGTTGTTGGAGAACCAGTGTGTGAGTTCTAGTTTTGTTCCTCTTTAATACTGAAATAAATCAACAATTCAGTGTTTACAGTGATAGGCCGGATGATAGCAGATTAACCCAAGGTTTCTGGAATTATGTTTTTATTCAGTTTCGATGCAGTGTATACAGTATCATTGTCACTGTGCATGTAAGTGAATAGCCGGTGTTCCACTGAAACGTTTTCATTACATCACAAGTCGTTACAAATCTTGAAAGCAAGAATGTCCTGTATTTTTTAGTTTAGAGACTTGTGTTGATGTGCTATACAAATGCATTTTAGATTAGATTTTTTAGATTAGAGACCAGCACATGGTAAAATGTTTGTGCTGTTACAATTATTGTTGAATGAATGTTGCTGCATTTTGTGATATTTTCTATCATCTGGTTATGTATCTCTGATTGTGTACGTTGTTTTCTTAAACTTGTTGCTGAGCAGTGGCAGATCCAAGGGGGGCTCTTCCCCCTCCTCTCCCCAAATTGAATGGATGCATCTTAAAACATATTCATGAAAATTTTGCCTGAAAATGCAGTATTTTTGCATAAAATTTTTGAAAATTTTCTGAAGAGAAGGCACAGCCCCCTCCCCATCCAGACCCTACCGTACTCTCTAACCTTCTGCCCTCCTATTCAGAAGTTCTGGATCAGCCACTGTTGCTAAGCGCTTTCTCAAGAAAATTATCTTTTTTCTGCAGTTTATCTTTATGTTCTCAGCAGCAGTTTGATGCTGAAAAAAACATGTATTATGTAAGCCATCTCGTCTACTGTGTCGATAGGAGCAATCATCATTTAAAATACGGCAGCTAGAGAAAGACCATCAGATGAAAGTGGCTGAGATGAAACACACGTCTGAAGCAAAACTGAAAGAATTAACAAGTCAGCAAAGCAAGCAAGTTGTGGCACTGGAAGCAGCGGAAAAAGAAACAGTGTTGCTAAAAGAGGAAGTTAAAGCTTTGAAGGTAATCTGCAACAAACATGTAGAAATAATAATTTGTAAATATTTTATGTTTTACAATCATCTTGAATCAGAAATCACAGCCAGTAGTATCAATATTCTAATATATTATTGTAGTAGGCATATAATATTTTTACTCTATGTCATATATTGTACAGTGTACAAGCAGTGTGTGAATGTCACTCGCTTGATTGTGGATACTATGTGACATGTTCAACATTTCTAATGCCAAGATCAGTGATGTTAACTAGAACACAAGGTAGCCTATACTACAGGGCTTTAAGTTCAAGGCCAAAAATATAGCTTTTGGGCAGGACCGAGGAGCCGAGGTCTAGCTTCAGTGGTTCAAGACGGAATTTTATAAAGAGATTCCACCAGTACTCAGTGTTAGAATTTTTCAAGCATACTTTCCTGTAGTAGTCATTACGAGATTGTGCTTGTCAACCTTTTATGCGCAACAGCAGCTACTACTGTAGCACATGTTAGCCATCGCAATTCTGTCCATCCGTCTGTCTGTTTGTTCGCCACATGGGTGATTCAGTCAAAAACGGTGCAGGCTAGGATCACCAAATCTTCACTGTCCGCTGCTTGGAAGACTCTAGTTTTGGGAACCATAAAGCTTTTCCATAAATTCGAAGGGGGTCACCTCGAACGAGGGCGCTAAATGAGAGGGGGTAGGGAAAATCTGCGATATCCAGCTGATGTGGCGTTGCCAGAGCGAGATAGTGGCGCCCTCTGGTGAGTACAAGTAAAACGCTATACGTATTTAGCCGTAGGTCATGTGGCGCCATCTGGCGACTCATTTTGTTTTACTGGGCCTTCTGTGGAACTGTAGCCAAATGCCAGTCAGAGATCTACGGATGAAGTCTACGGATCACTAGCGTACGACAGTGCACCGCTGTTGCGCATTCACCTTTGCATTAGCAGCGCTTTTCTTGTTCATTAAACGAACACTTAATAATGACTATTATTCACTGCTGTGGTGTGTTTGAGTTGGCGAAGTACTCACACGAGATGCAGATCCGTGAGTTGGAGTGCAAGCAGCAGCTGCAGGCGAGCTCTGTGAGCAGTAAGCTGGCGCAGATGTCTGAGCTGGACTCCACGTGTAAAGCGTTCTGTAAAGACGTCGCTCAGGTCAACCTCGAGGCTGAACGACTTGATGCCAACGGTCTGTACACTGCACTGACTTTGTCATAGACCACTCAGAGTATCGGCTCCGTTCAGTTTCTGTGCATCCAGGTGCACAGGTGTTATCGCAGCATGTGCTAGGTGATGCTTTGAGGTTGGTTCACATGAACACTGAACAGCTGTACACACCCACACCTTTAAACGTGTATTATGTGGCATAAAGGCATATTGGTAGGGCATTAGATTTACAATCAGGTGGTCGTGAGTGCGTTGACTCCCAGTCTGGTAGCTATTAAATGGTTACTACTTACATGGGTGACTGTCCACAGCCAGCTAAACCATTTCAGTATATTACCAACCGCCCAGGTCAAGTTCAACTCAGCCTCCTGTCCCTTCAAAATAGTTAAACCCAGTACGGCCTGCCTGTGTCAAATAATTGGTAACACTGTGTGATCCTATATGCGCACTAGGTGATGCTCTGTAGCTGAAAGCAGTGGCGTAGCCAAGGGGGCCCCAGTCCCTCCAATCCTCCAGACAAAACATAAGCATTAAACTGCACAAAATTTGCCAATTTGGTCAGTTTATTTTCGGGAAAATAAAATTGTTACCACCAGATCTCATCTTTTGAAGCTAAAATGCACCAAATTTGATTTTGGCTGGGGCTCAGCCCAGACCCTGCTGGGGAAGCTCACAGCACTCCCCTATGTCCCCTATCTGGATTTAAGGGGTCCTACTTTAGAGGAAAGGGAGGGAGGAGAAAAGGAGAGGGCACAGGAAGGGAGGGGAGGGGCAAAAGGAGAGGGACAAAAGGAGGGGAGGGAGATGAGGCCTCTTAATTGAAATTTCTGGCTATGCCACTGGCTGTAAGGTGGGTTCACAACTGATACAACTTTTAACTTTTTTTGTCTGTATTGTATACATGTGTATCAGCAAAGCGTGTGTTGTGTGCGGGGTAATGTGATATGCAGTGAAGAAAGCGACGTCGATGAACGACAAGTTGCGGCAGGTGGTCGCGAGTCAGAAGACTGTCATCAGTGAGCAGTCATCACAGCTGGGTCGACTGCAGCATGACCTGACACGTACCCACAGCACACTCAATCAGCTGCGTGCTGAACGACAATGTCAGGACACCGAGAACGCCCAGCTTATCAACACACTGCACCTTCAGATACATGCTGTCAGTAGACCATTAACTTTTTTGTGCTTTTGTCTGTCTTACATGAGCCACATGATGGGTATTGTTCGTCTGTCCCTTCAGCAGTAAAGTAGGAACCGGGGCTTCATGTGGTTCACTGAACCGCCCAGGGCTCCCGAGCTGACTCTGGGGCATCGAATGGTGACACAAAAATAAATGCATCAAAATTCTTGGCAGCAGTTTTCCTTCTTCTAGGCACTGTTTGTCCGTGGCACCTTCTGCATCCGGTGCTGCCCTTTTGACCATTCTTGAGGGCATTTTCCTGTCCACAGCCTGGGACGTGGGTGGTCGTTGTAGTGCCCCATCGAGTCTGTGAGTCTCACTCTAGCAGACAGCACCTCTAGCACCAAATATAAATCAATTCAAATCACTAATTTAAATCACTTGACTAAAATTGCATCACCCTGCACTGTTGTAGTAAATACGTATTACCGGTACTAAATAAAGGTTGTGTTTAAATGAATTTGTTAGTTGTCCACTGTTGGTCTGTTTCAGGGTGAAGAGAAGAGCAGAAGCTTAACGGCACAGTTTAGCGCGAAACAGGATGAACTTCAAGTAGATAAATCTGTAGCATTTTACCAAAGTCACCGTCTTTTTGCTTGATATATAATCAAATGTAGCATGTTTTCAGTGTAAATAACAGTTTTTGGTGCTAAATTCAATAGAATATTTGTGAAATTTTTGAGTGGATGAGGCTTCTGTAAAATAGTGTAAGTCCAAATGGTGCCTCTAATTGCAGCAATGTCACAGTGGTACCCAATGGTGTTAATTAGAACTGTCAAATTAATGCATTAATTAACGCATTAATGCGTTAAAAAAGTAACGCGCCTTAAAATAATCAACACACATACGTACAGTTTCAATATTCCGTTAAACTGTGGTTATTTGACAAACGAATGAATTCAAATAACTAAACTGTAGTTGCCGTTCTATCACTACTGTAAATTAATAATTATTTTGACGACAGGCTAATGGATTTCTATGCTAGCTATGATGGCATTTATTGTTGATTATACATTTAAAATCTGTTTTTAACTTTCTATATTTTACAGGCGGGGCCCTCCAAATGTCGCGGAACCCGGAGTAACTTACCCCTTTCTACTCCCCTTCTTGATGGGCCTGGGTGCGTTAATAATGCGTTAATTAATGCATTAAAAAGTTAATGCAGTGCGTTAATGCATTTTAAAAATTAACGCTTTGACAGCTGTAGTGTTAATAATAAACATAATAATAACATTAGGGCTGTGATTGTGGAATTTACTTTGGTTATGTTTGAAATGTTATTTGCCGGTTTTGCCATCCATAGTTTATTGAATTTATTCACCATTGCCAATGTTATATTAAATCTTCGCTTTCTGTCCATCGTGCATTTTCAAAATACATGAATTCCTCCACCTGCTCTATATAGCTTTTTATTTTTCTTCCACTTACTCTAGTTTTTCATTCAGCAGCTTTATTTCCTATGTCATTGTAAGTAAAATATTTATATAGCACCAATGGTCGAAATTCAAATTTTAGGCAGTGGCATGTGAGTAACTAGACATTTTAATATGCAGAAGCGCTAAGGTGAGATTAAAAACAGGATTTAAAAATAGCAAGACTGTCAGATGAGCAGACGTGCAGCGGAAAAGAATTCCAATTATTAGGTGATGATACACCAAAAACCCCAAGAGGCAAAAGATCTGGAACAGGAAGGTATCTCTGTCATCCAGTTGTCGTGACCTTTTTCTCAGCGTTGATTTTGAGGCCTAAAAACTGAAAAGATCTTGGAGGCGCTGGTAATTGTTTGACTGTGTGTAAACTGTCTGATGCAGAAGTCGGCGGGACTGCTGCAGGACGTGCACGCGCTGGTGGGCCGGCACATGGCCAGCATGGACGCACAGCAGACTGACATCAGCCGACTACAGAGCGAGCTCACAGAGTCAGAGCACAGATACACGGGCGTCATGAGACAGCGAGATGACGCCGTTAACGACGTCAAGCGTCTACAGCAACTCAATCAACAGCTGGCTGCACAGCACGCCATAGATGTATGAACATTGTCATTTCACACAGTAATTTGTTAAGGGACGACTGAAAATGCAGGACCACGAAAATGATGGACCAAATCGCATGGCGCCAGAAATAAGAGTTGGGAGGGGCAGACTGAGATGATGGGTGGCCAAAAATCAAAGCCGAAGGCCAGGAGCGAGAGAAGGGTTTTTACTTTTGTTTTTTTCACTTTATCGGTCTTGTGTATGTTGCATTTGTCAGCATATTGTAAGTGAACATGATGTCATGATGGTTGGCTTGGTGACATAACAGCTAACAGACATTGGACTTGCGATCGTTAGGTCATGGCTTCAGCTTTCCATTTGGTTGCTATATAACCAACCTCCAAGGTCAGCTCAGCCTTCTCTTCCTCTAGGGTAGGCAGCTGGGGCAGGAATTATGGCAGGCCACATTCACCTGTGTTGGGTGGCAGGTGACACTGTGTGATCCCATATGACAGGTGACGCTGTGTAGCTCTGAAATGGGTTATCATTAGGAGCTATGGACACCCTCTAACCGTTAACCTTTCGTGATGATGAGTGATGATGATGTTGATGACGATGTGAGTAGATGGAAGAAATGAAAGGTCAGCTGGCAGCATCTGAAGCCAGGTGCAGTGATCTGCTGGTAGGCAAGGCAGACTTGTCAGAGTTAAATTCACAGCTGACATGCAAGAACAGCAACCTGTCTGCCGAGATTGATCAGCTCAAGGTTATTCCGTGTTTTCTTGTGTTATGCTGCTACGTGGTATACAAATAAAGTATAGGCTGAAATGTAACTCATTTCTTATGTTTGAAGCGGTCAGTTTTCGGCATTAATCATACTTGTTATATTTTTAATTTTTTTTGTGTTAAAATGCACAGAACAAAGTTCAGAGTGGCACTTGTTCTAACTGGTTTAAACTGCAGTATAAATCACCTTTGGCATATAAATCACCTTTGGCAGAAACATGCCAACTCAGACAACGATTATTGTTGTTACTTTATTATTATGATATTTTTTAAACCTAGGACAAAGTCCTAGGTAGTTCAAAGATAGGAAATAACAATTATTATTTTACAATTATTATTTTTCAAACCTCCAGTACTCAATTCCTGATGGTAAAGTATCAGTAGCTAAGTTAGTAGACCACAGCGGCATTTACTCGGTGGTGAAATATTATTATTATTATTGTCAGATATGCGAAACAATACATTTCTCTTTGACAGCATAATGGTGTTAATTTCTGTCATTCGTGTTGTAGAGCGTGATAAATCGCGTTTGCTGTGATGTGTTGACTCAGACCGAAGCAGGGCTTCACGTTGAACAGAGCACACAGGTCAGTGTAGACCAAGCCGATGAATGGACCCAGTACACCGTCAGCCAATCGGACCAGTCCATCCAAGCCGTCTGTACACGGTTCCCAGTCGCTGTTCAGGTCACCCCGCAGACGTCCAATACTGCAGTCCAGACTTCACCAGTGCTTGTCCCTGAGATGTCTGATACTGCTAGCCAGGCCTCACCTGTTGCTGCTGAGCAGTCAGAAACGTCATTATTTCCTTGTACAGCGAGTAAGAACAAACACAACACCGAGTCTGAAGTTGATGATCATTATAAGGCCGAGAAAGGATCGGTGTACGATAAGCCAATTGCTACTGGCAATTCTCCTGCTGTAAAGCCGTTAATGGAAAATATTGAGGAAATGTCATCGAATATCACTGAGCAAGCCGAAAGGTCGTCGTTAGAGAGCGAGTCTGAAGTTACTGGTCATGAACAAGCCGAAACTGGAGGGTCATCTGTTGTAGTGTACAGTACTGAAGTTGCTAGTAACTCTTCTGCTGCAGAACCGCCGATAAAAACTGTCGAAAGTACACCAAGTCTTACTGATCGTTGTCAAGCCGAGACAGGATCGATGTATAATAAAGAAGTTGCTAGTTCTTCTGATACAGAGCCACCAACGAAAATTGTTGAAGAAACTCGCCCGAGTCTTATTGACTATTCATCACCAAGTGACGAAATGCAAGGTCCGCAGAAAGAGCAGAGTAGTTCTTCAGCACCAGTGACGGCTGTCAGTTCCAGTAGTTTGGCAGCTCAGGCTGCTGCAATCATTTCCACACAGACTGAACATCCACCCAGTCAGAATCCTTTAGCCGACGTTCCGGCTGTAGTACAGAACCAGTCTGCATCTGGTGTGGGCCTTCAGCCTGCGTTCAGCATGAGCACCGGCACAAAGTACATCTACTCGTTCAAACAGCGGCAGACATTTTGTGCCAGCAATCTGATGCCGGAACAATCCAGCGAAATAAGATCTCAGATCTGCTACGGCGGTGAAGCTTCCATGCCAAACGTTCCCACTCCATGGCAAATGCCATTGCATTCTAGCACCATGACCACCCAGACCTTGGCCAACCAGACATCAGTGAATGCTAGACCTGTATTTGAAACCTGTAGTGCAACAAGTGCAGTTGAAAGGGCAAGTGAAATGGGCAGCAGCAGCCATGCTACAGTTACTAACAAGTCAGTGGCTGCAAAACCATTAGTACCCGTGTCAGATGGAGGTGGTAGCAGCAATCAACTGTCAGATAGACTGCAGCGTATGCTTGCACTATGCACTAGTGACAGGGGCTTGGGTAAGTCAAAAGGACGAAACATTACTGCAAGGAAGCTTACTTCACCCGCCTTACTACAATCAGTGTCTGGTGATATAACACATAACACTGCATCACTGCCTACTGGAACAAAAGTCCGCGACTCCAATTCCGCCAGCGTGAGTAGCACATTCCAGTCCACTGCATGCTTCAAGGAGTTGGCTGCCAATGTATCACATCAGCAACAAGCACAGTTTGCAACAACACATGGTATCACAACTGCTATAGATGCCCAGATTTCTGCCACTGATGCTAAAGTTGACTCCGCAAAGTCCGGCACCGGTCACATATACGATGAAAAGGTTTCCGAATCCAAAAACGTGGCTGTAAGTAGCTCAGATAACCAGTTGAGCATTGGAGAAAGTCTGTCAAAACCGACATATTTCAAGAACATTGGTCTACGTCCTGTCAGCAGTGGTGATAAGACCATCCCAAGTACTGGTGGTAGCCCAGCCACTGTCATGTCAAGCCCGTCAAACAATGCCGACGTGAACACTAGAGCCGAGAATAGAGCCGAGGGTGGGTGCTGTAATAATAAGGAACCAAAGTCTGTTGGACTGGATGGCAACCAGGTAGTACCAGGTGAGTCTAGTGCAGCACAAGGGCGAGGCAGAAGGTCACTGTATGTCTTCAGAGGTCCACTGATGGAACTCGATGCAACAACACTTTCACAGTCCAGTAACAGCGCCAAGTCACCTGCAGCCAGTACTGGCAAATTGGCATATGCCAAGTTGGGGGAAACTGTAGCCGCAGCACCTGTTAAAGCCAGTGCCAGCAAGTCACCGTATGCTAAGCTGCACCGCTCGGATTCTACCGAGTCCGGCGCCAGGAAACTGCCAGCAATGCTGATGGGTAAGCTTACATGTATGTTCTCATTGTCACTGTCCCCATCAGTTTCCTTGCTTATAGACGTTTTTACGCGCGAAAGTAGCTACTGCTTTCAGCGCGTCTTAGCCATCGCAATTCTGTCCATCTGTTCATCATGCAGGTGAATCAGTCAAAAACGGTGCAAGCTACGACCACCAAATCTTCATCGTCGGCTGCCTGGAAGACTCTAGTTTCAGGAACTGTAAAGCTTTTACATAAATTCGAAGGGGGTCATCCCGAACGAGGACGCTAAATGAGAGGGGGTGGGCAAAATGTGCGATTTTTGGCCAATAAGTTGCTGTATCTCAGTAACGGTGCGAGATAGGGCCTAAGTTACTATTAATTACTAATAGGAAATCATACACTGTCTCTCAATTGGCGCCGAATGCAGTGACCTTGAATGACCTTGAACGCCAAAATAGGGGGTTTTATGGATTTTTTTGGCGATTTTGGGCTGCGACACAAGTCTATATCATTCACAAAGTGGTGCCACAGAACTATCGTTACGCGATCTAGATATAGAATTTGGTATTTGTATATTAACTTAGTGTGAACACCCCAGTTTTCAGCTAAACTACTGAATCAGAACTGCTATAGGCTTTTGCACATCTTGTGAGCATTAGCTCAAATTTCTTGTCCTTAAATGTTTTGATGCTATGAGATCATGCACATTTTTATCTTCTCATGCAATATTTTCTGTTGCTTGTTAGAACTTGTTCTAAGGCTGCCTGCTGTAAGTGCTGTGGTGAACGTGGCACATCTTGCAACACACTATCGATGTTGCTGCTGCAAACTGTTGTTGGCAAACTGTTTCGCTATATTGAGCAAATAGAATTCAGGACAATATTGATTATTGACGATGATTTTGGTTGCACTGGCTTATACATGTGAAGTCAAAAATATATTAATTACAAAAATAAGAATGCTGAATAACTGGTTATTTTTGCAAATTTCATTTTCCAGTGTACAGTTTCAAATAATTCATACTTATCATTATTGGTGAATATTGCACTTTGTATTTGCTAATGAACGTCACTAATAACGGCTGTAGATTCTGGTCCCCCTGCAAGCAAGAGAGCAAAGAAGGCAGTGGCTATTAGACCAACATTGCAGTTGCAGCTCACAAATGACATTGATGGTAATGCTATTTAGTTTTTTTCGTAGCATGTATCTGTCTTTATATTCTAACCTTCATAGCATGATAAATACAATTTTGTGCATATGTGCCTTCCAGTGATGAATTTGGAACTATTTTACGGTACAAGTTTCAGAATTCCTATCATTATTCAACTCCAAATAGGCCACATTATCAGTTGTTGCTTGTCCATCTCTACATCCGTCCATCTGTCCCATATCGGCTCTCTAACCAGAGAACTAAAAAGCACAGATTTAAAAAAACAAAACTAGAAAATTTGGGGCAAAACCCGATGTGAGTCCACGCGGTGCTGTAAGTCTGAATGGCGGGAAAATTTCCCCAGCAGCAGTCATGTGGCCTGGACTCAAATGCATTAGCATACACAGAATGCTCACTGTCGACTTAGTGTAGTAAACATTAGCCGCGTGATCTCTGGCATTAGTAGACCAAGTTCAATTTTTTCAGTGCGGGAGAGACGGTAGTTGATAATGCCATTTACAGCTTGTCGATATCTTTATCCACTTCAGAGATATTTACAGTCAAAGTCAAAATTTGTCATAAATAGCACCAAAATTTGGAAGTTTTTTGCCCCTTTAAAAATTGTACCCACGTTATGACCCCTACCTAGTAGCACATCAGATGGCAACTTTCATGAGGCTATTGCCCTTGGCGGCAAAGTTCTTGCAGCTAATATGCTAAATTATAAGCCAATTTTTGACCCCCTTTGAAAACAAGATATTTGAGCTAATGCTCATGAGATGCTTGAAAGCCTATAGCATGCCCATGCTCATCTGCATCCGATCATGGTGCAAAATTTCGCAGCGATCAGTCGACAGAGCTTGGAGATCTCACAACTAAAAAAGAATAATAATAATAATGAATGCCAGAAAAATATGTCTGCTACGAAAGCTATCACTTCCAGGCAGACTAATGACGTAAACGTTCTCCAGGGTAGGATTATCTGGTGTGCCAATTTTTAGCTTATAATGTGGATGGCTGCACAAACTGTTGGCATTGGGCCGACAGCATTTTTGAGTTGTATTTAGCATTGTAGTGTCTCATACAATTGTCGAGTTTTCATTATTTTATTATATTTAAATATCCTAATGTCATTAGGAGAAAAAATGTGTCTACTAGTAGATAATTTTGTTATAAGCAATCAGCTGTTGTGTTTTTTGACAGGATGTAAAAGTGCTGATGTGAACAGCGAAGATTTCGTACAAGACTGACTAGACTGTCTGTATAGAGCATGTCCACCAAAGTCCACTTTACATTACAGCTGCCATTTACGACTGGTTCATGTTTTAGTCCAGTAATTATGTTACTTGTTGGTTAATTTGGAAACTGTACTCGTACTCACATTTGTGAGCAAAGACTTGACACTTTTACTCGGAGTTTGTTCATCAGTTTGAAAACTCTGTTTAGTCTAGGTTAGTAATTGATGATGCCAGTTATCAATATCACTGACAATTAACAACAAAGAGTTCAAGATTTCACTTTCTAGCTACATTTATGGTGCTACTTTTTTATGGCCGCTCCTCATAATAGTAAGAACAGGCAATCGTGTTTTACGTTGATTTTTTTTTTAGTGCGTAATCTCAGAGTCCCCCAGCTGATCACCGCAACACTATGACTCACAAAATTTAGGGTGCGGAAGAGGCAAAAAAAGTAATTTCGGACACATTTGACTTTGATAACAAATATGTCAAGAATTCAACAAGACACTGACAACTGAAAAACAGCAGTACAAACCACAATGTCTGACGCTCCAGTGACATAATTTGACGAAATGTGGACAGCAATTCTGAAAATTTGTACCTTAAGAAAACTAACTAGAGTAATCATTGGTTGACTGTGTTATGATGATTTTAACAAGCATGTTGGCACAATACTACTATCAGCATCAAAAATGACAAATACAAAAAAGCAGAAGCAAAACACAGAGATCAGCAGATGATTAACTTGGCATTCTTTGCTAATACTGTACACATAATACTGCTGAGTAAGTTACTATTTACTGTCCACAAATGAACATTCAAGCCACTGATTTATTAGATATTGAAGTCTTATAACTAATGATAACATAACATCTGCTCACAGAGCCATAAATACTGTTATTTCAGGAAAAGTGAAAACAACTAACGAGAACTAACAGAAGTGCAGCAAATGCTTATAGTACTGTCAAAACAAAAAAGAAATGGCACCAAGTTAACTGCTGTCCTGATAATGGCACACATAGCAGCAGATGCTCAAACTCAATACAACTGCCACTCAACAACAGGGTTTGTACACTACAGTCTGAAAAGTCCTGGAATTTGAAAGTATAAATTCCCAGACCTCCAAAAAGCCATGGGACTAGAAAGTCCTGGAAAAATATTATAATGTCCTGGAATTTTACCAAAGTTAATTGCGTTAACCAGTTTGCTAAGTGAAGGTAATAACTGTGGCCCGAGTCCATTAACATGTTGAAAACATAAACTATGCTCACAAATGTTGTCCGTTTTATCAAAAAGTGTAATATTTCGGTCCTAAAACCCCTGAAATTTTGTTTGCTTTCTGAGTCGTGGAAAGTCCGGTGAAACAAGGCGGGCAAGTCTGTAGAAACCCTGCAAGCGGAAACAACTGTAGACATCTAGGTAATCTCATGGCATCAGAGATGGTGAGCTGCTATTAACTTGTTCAGAGTTGCACGGGTCAGCTCATCAATAGCAGTATGAAGTGATGTAACATTTTCTGTCAACTCTGTCTGGTTCCACTGCGCTTCAACTCTCCTTGCTACAAACAATTAACATGACAGCAACATTGACAAACAAGCATCAGTCAAAATAAACTATCCTGGAGTGAACAGTCAAAAAAATCTATACATATAACTTTCCAATAAATACTGAAGTATTAGTTAAAAAGTGGCCTACTTCAATAGTACAGTAAACGGTGTTTCATAAAAAGGCACCCTTTTTGTTTTTTTATAACTCAGTTGAATGGTGATCAATTTGCATTAAATTTTTACCAGATGTAGCTGAAGAAATACTAATTCAAAATATTTCAACAAAATGTGGCCGTTAGTTAAATATTCTTTGCTAGTCGTGACGTAACACTAACGTCATAATGTGTTGCAAGTACAAACTGGCTTGTCTCAACTGATTCTGTCAGTTGCTATACTGCTTCGATGGTGAACTTTATCATGTTCACTGATGAAAAATGTTCATCGTATTAGCACTAAGCAACACGGAGGAATAAAATTAGGTGTGCCATAATCCAAAAAACTCAACCATCTTGCAAGTAGTGCATGGCTGCACGCGGGTGCACTGGCTTGCAGGAAGGTGTAAAAGTTAAGCTATCCCCACAAGTGTGTTAAAGTGATCGTTTTGGGCGTTTTTTGGCTACAATGTCAAAACTTAACAACAGTTTGCCATCAATGAACCAGATAAAGTTCGCCATCAACGCAGGGCAGCTATTCAGCAAGTCTGTCAGCACCTGTTGCGACAAGCCACTTTGTACTCGCGGCACACTATGATGTCAGTATTACATCACAACTACCAAAGAATATTTAACTAACAGCCATATTTTGTCCAAATATTTTAAATTAGTATTTCTTCAGCTACATCTGATAAAAATTTTGTGTAAATTGATCATCATTTCCACACTGTGGTGGTGGGGCTTTGCACCGATGACCCGAAAGATTTCTGAAATCTGGAGGGTAGAAGCTAACTAAGAGCTGACCAAACCCATGAGAGCAGATTTGCTACACGTTACCAGTTCTTTTGTGCTGGTTTCGGCTTCACAGCTGACTACGGCTTTACAGCCATCTATTTACGGCTTCACAGCCATCTATGACTTTATAGCCGTTACCTGTAACCTTGTGGTTACATTCGGGGACGTGCATTGGACCGAACTGATATGGCCTCAGCACTGGGCAGGTGTAAGAGCCTGCCCACCCCGGAGGTAAGTTAAGGTAAGGATCATCATTTGACTGAGTTATAAAAGAAACAAAAAAAACAAAAAGGGTCCCTTTTTATGAAACACCATGTATATAATGTTAAGTAAAATGTATCACCAGCATCTGAGTCAATATGTACTGCTTACACACAATAAAACTGAATACTATATGCCAAATTCATACTGTAAAAATTTAATAAACAAATATTCATGCAAGACAGAAAAAGGTCCCAGCAATTTACAAACTAGAAAAATATGCCGGCCCAGTGACGCTGTGCGGCCATCTGCCTAGCTTTAACCCTGACCTTTTGAAAGGGCTACTCCAGTTCACACCGATCTAGTTATTTCTGTGACATTTTTTAAGAGTTAAAAGCTCACACAAAACAGAAGTTGCAGCCTATTAAAGTGGCCATATAAGAAGACAAGAGGAATAAAAGCAGAGTTCAGTCAGTTGGGAAGCAAACAAACGTGTTCGTGAAAAAAGATCAAGTGTATACAAACCGTTGCTGTCCAATAATGCTGTGAAATCTGGAGTGGTGTGATCATTCAGCACGACAGCAGAGCATATGTCAATAATTGGCCGCAGCTTGGAGACACAAAGCTGTAGTTCGCTGGTTATGGCACAGGTGTCTGCTGATTGAGTAGTACCGGCGTCACTGACTCGCTGGTTCAGTGTCACCATGTATTTCTCAAGCAACGACTCGTGACTGCTGGACAGCTACACAGTACCAATAGCACAAAACAAGTATACACGGACTGAAAAGCAGAGAAAGTTTTAAAAGTATAACGAAACATGGCTTAGCACACAAATAACATAACCTATCTGTGAAAAAATCAGAGTGCTAACAGGCACATGTGGCTTTAAATTTGACTGCTTAACTGCCAATATTTTTCCACTGGTGCCATATAAAGTTACCTTTGTCTACACTGACTGTTTAAAAGTATTAACTCTGGTCTGAGTCAAGTTTTTTTTGGCATCAGCAACTAGCTAAGAGATATTCAATGACAGCAGCTATTCTACTGGTGAAACTATCACAACCTTTGCACGACTGAATTCACAATAAATAATTGATCCACAGTAAGTACTGAGCTCATCTACAATTCAGCAGAACACACCTCTTTCAGCATCTGTTTCAAGAACCTCAGCTGCTTGTTTTTCCTGAGTACCTGCTGATGTAGTGACAAGACATGGAAAGGTGGACAGTAATCAGTAACAGTATGCTGTAACTGGTCTTGACGTGGGGACGAACCAATCAGCTGTGACAGATCCTCTATACCCACTCCTTCATCAGTCTCAGTAACACTAGCACTTGTGCTGCATCCATTAGAACTAACCAATGTCTGAATGCACACAGAACAGACTTCATATATACGCTAGTAATAATACACATACCAGGTGGCACATGAAAAAGTAGAATATGCATGCTTTACATAGTTATTTGCTAAATTATGATCTCGGAAATGATCAGCATCAGTCAATGAAATGAAATGAGGTCATGTTAACATTTTTTTGATCAGATGTATAAGTAGCGTTAACATTACATTATATAGCTTTCTGAATGTGTGTGACATACACTAAACAAAAATTAATAAAAACGAAACGAAAAAATAAAAACGAAACATTCTACTTATTTTGACCATCTTGTAGCATAAAACACCTGTATCTACAAAATAACAAAGTAGCTCTTCTACAGATCGTTCTTCTGGAATAAACATAATAACAAACTAGAACTAGGGCTGTACCGAATAGTAGATTTTACTATTCAGCCAAATAAGAATAATTTATGATATTATTCGGCCGAATACAAATACAATACGAATAGTTGATGCAAGTTCAAACATATTGCACAATGCCCTGGTTTCATCGCAGTGCGGTGAAAAATTTCCAAATTTACAAAACTTTCATTTTGTAATTTGTATTAATGTCAAATGAATAATACTAACAAGAGATTAGTGACACTAATAAAATATCACACAGCAGACTCTTGACAATGAGCTCACTAGATGGTTAAGGAAATGTCATCAAGCATCACGTGGGCATTATGCTTCTAAGACAACAACTGTCCAAGGCTAAATGAGGGAACAACGAGCGGCGATAGCGCAGTGCTTATTATTTATATTCAGCCGGTTTTTGACATTACTATTCAGCCGAATACGAATACACTATTCGGCCTAATATTCGGGCTGAATAGAATACGAATAGAATATTCAGTACAGCCCTAACTAAAACTGTAACAAAAATCACCATCAGTACATGTCAAAGTCAATGTTACTAAACTCCGCTCCATAATTACATCATCAAGGTGACAAGCATATAAATCAAAGTTTCATGCTTGGATACAGCAGTCCATTTACTGTCAAGAACAATCTTCCAAACTATGTCTATAGCAGCATGCACTCATTTTAATTCTGGATGTGGCCAGCTCAAACTTTTCATTTTACTATCATACTGAGTATATTCAAGATTACTTACCACTTAGGTGTTACACACATTACTCACTTTCTTTAATAAAACTGTCACAAAAAACGCAGCACTCACGTTTTCGGAGGAGACACTGGAGGCACTTGCATCAGCTGCTTCAAGCCCTGCTGACGTTGAACCATCCAGATCCATCTCACAGGAACCGAAGTTCATCAGCTGATCTGACTGGAGACTTACTGGCATGTCACTGACTGCTTCACCAGCAGAACTTGCCTGACAGTGCAAACACACACGTATCACACAACCAAGCAAGTGGACAAAAATAAAACATCGAACATAACTCTACATTGCACAAATTTTATCTGATGTAGAAAGCAACTGAATTTTGTTATACACAAAGAATGAGTGACAGGAAAAAAGAGAAGCAGTGTATTTAGCCCACGAGAACTGGTTACGTTTTCAACGTATACAGCTAACTACTTCCCTCAACAAAAGATAAAACAAGAAATCTGAGCTAATGCTCATGAGATGCGCAAGAGCCTATTGCAGTTCATATTCGCAGGCAATCTTGGTCTATCTCCGTCCATTTCGTCACAATTCACTCTACTGCAGCCAAAAATCGTAAAAAAAACTCACTAAAAACCCCAATTGTGGGGTTCAAGGTCATTCAAGGTCATCAATGCTAATTCCACTAAAAAGCTGATCGCCAGCGCTTGTTATAATAAGCAGCATATCCTTGCCTATCTGCAACAGTTTTTACACCAGGAAAGCCAATAGTGGAAAAATAATGCTTTTTCTAGATGAATAACCCTCTTTGACACCCGCATGCGCAAGCCTCCTTGAATGTAGGAAATCGGGAATTAGACTGCTAAAATCTACATTCAATGGTGAAAATTACATATGCAGGTTATCTTGGTCTACCTCCAGCAATTTCAGCGCAATTCACTCTTGAAATGTGTGTTGCAGCCTGAAAATCACGAAAAATTCACAAAACCCCCTATTTTAGGAATTCAAGGTCATTGATATTGACACCATTAAGAAGCTCTTCGCCAGTGCTTGTTATGATATGCAGCATGTCTGTGCCTATCTGCAACCATTTTCATGCTAGACCAGCCAATAGCGGTAAAATAACGTCTTTTAGGGGGGGTGGCATGCTCCTCTTCCCCCCCTCGTTCGAGGGGACCCCATCACCCAGCAGCATGAAATTTGGTCACAAAATACCAGAGACTCTAAGCTATCATATGGTGAAAATCAGAAGTCTCTAATAATACTTTGTTTCTAAGACTCAGTCATGGCAGTCGGTATATTTTGTGTTTGCAGTGTGATGGCATGGTATAATAACCTCTAAGATTTTCCCCCTCATGTGCCATTCTAAATAGGGACCACACAATCTTGCTTCATCGAACTACTTATTATATGGCTGGGCAATCAGAAAAGAAAATTTTTCCCAATTTTTTGGCATGTTAATATCTGGACCATCAATGCCAAACAGTGACAAACACGAGACTAGTCAAAAAGCATTAGCACAGGCCTACTGCTGGCAAACAAACCACCAGCCACCACCCACAGACAACAATGAAACTAATCTTGGTGCAGCATTAAGTTCAGCAGAAAGCAAAAAGTTTCTGAACAGAAATATGCAGTAAAAGCATTAAAAAAGTTAATATGACATGACACCAAGACCACTACAAGCAGATTCACAATTTCACTGCATTAGTAGTATACATATACATATATATTTAACAAATCAGACAAAGGAACCACGAAATATAATCAGAAGTGAAAGTGAAAACTCAAACAATGTTGCCAAAGCTGAGTTACTGGAGAAATAAATGCCAGGCCACTCAACTTCCCACCACCACATCTTTTTACCTGATACACACTGTCAGTCATAGCTGAAATGTATATACAGTTAAAATACTCTGTTACCAGTACAGGGAATAACGCATAAAATCTATCATTCATTTCATTTACAAGCCAGACAGAAAAAAATGGACAGAATATGATAACAAAAACCAAAGTGAACTGAGACTAAGTAGCATTGGTGTGAACATATTGTTTAGTTGTATCGGATCAGCAATAGTACAACTGAATAAAGCATTGCTAAGTTCCTATCACAATAATAACATCTATTACATCATTGCTTTACTGCTGTCGATTAGGCCACAGGATTGACATGATTGATGTCCACTTATCCAGCCGGTGAAAACCTGACACAGTAGCCCTACAAAATTATTTGAAGAACAAGCCAAATACTGGTCAACTGTGAAAGCATACAAGAGTTAAATAAATGCCAAAGGCAATAGTTGTAGCAGCAGAAGCAACAGCAATAAACACTTATAATACCTGAAAACTTTCCAATTCTGCCTGTGTACTCTCCAGTACAGCCTGGTAAAATTTCACCTTCTTCTGTTCAGCAATCATTTCTGACTGCAGCCGATCCACTTCTTCAGCCAAAGCACAACTGCAATAAAAAAATCTCATTTACTCAACGAACATGCCTCTTTTTCAAATTTTTTTATTAACACAGACTTGCACGGTGGTTACTTGTTTTTCTATAATTCATCCAGATTTCCATGCATCAATGTTAGTGACGGCACACTTTTCCAATTCTGAGGCATGCAGACAGTTTGTTAGTGGATTCTTTCCATCCTTTGACCAATTTTCATTTTTTTGCTTGTTTCCACTTACCACAAAAAACAGCAAAACCACAATGCAAAGCACTATGTAAAAAACTAATTATCAGCAATTCAAACATTAGATATTGTTACAAATGTGTAAACTGTAAATAAT
>Ga0209454_1000405_pt1 | contig 22705 bp, 19 predicted proteins | sample WorMetHERISLAND1_2_FD_187400 | JGI IMG/M metagenome (GOLD analysis project Ga0209454, IMG submission 187400) | Marine gutless worms symbiont microbial communities from Max Planck institute for Marine Microbiology, Germany - Olavius geniculatus... | ecosystem: Host-associated > Annelida >... | reverse complement strand
GATGTATGATTGCAGCTGTTGTTATATTCAGAGGAACGTGAAGGAACTGATTGACGCTAACGGAGTGCGCACACTGGTGGAGCTGCTGACTGTCGCTCATTTGCATATCAGTCGTGCCACAGTCCCGATGCAGGTATGAGTCGAGTTGAGCTTTAGTGAATATCTTTTTACCAGTCTGTGCCTTTTCTGCCATTTTGTGGCTAGCGTTATGACAAATATGAGATGAGTTGGCTGCATTTGCTTCCACTTTTTTTGCGGTCGGTTTATCGCTAGTGCGCAAGTGAAAGAATAACTGAAAACGAACGGCATTTGTCAAAGTTATCACAAAGTGGTTTACTTTTTGTAGGACGTATTGTAACTTGTAATTAAAAGCTGGTCTCTTTCCCTGTTAACAGTGAGATGCAGCGTATTTAATGCCAGCATACTGCTGTTAGCTGTCTGTGACTAGCAGTGTCATGGGTTAAAAATCTAGGTGGGGCAGAAAATGCAATTTTCCGATGGACACTGAAGATTTCTTACAGAATTCCGAAGACAGCAGCAGATTTCTGACAGGGTTTTCAAAATTCCGCTTTTGCTCATGAGTTTCCACAAAATTAGTATTCTAGTCTCAACTTTTGCATTTTTGGACAAAAATGTTTTCACGAGAAGAACATTTTCTCTGACAGTTTTCCTACAGCGCAGAATTTACTGGGAGGGGCATCCTGTTTTTCTGTTATCTTGTTTTTCCTGCACTGATGCCGCTGTCTGTGACTGTACACAGAGTAATGTGATCGAGGCATCGCCTGACATGCAGCGTGAGAGTGAGAAGGAATGGTACTATGGCAACGCTGACAAGGAACGCCTTGGTCCGTACAGCTTCGATGAGGTAACAACTACTCTACTGCTGCTTTTGAATGTACTTGTAAAGGTAAAGGTAAAGGTAAAGGATGTGATTAGTATAGCGCATCGTCGCGTATACACACCTCTAATGCGCTTTTCATCACTAACCAGAGCCACCGGTCGCACAGCCACTGTGTGCAGCCTGCAGACACAGGCTGGCGCAGTGGCCGGCTAGGCAGCCCCAGTCAGCTGTACCAAGGTCCCCACCTTCCATAACCCATACCGTAACCCATGGGTTACTACTCATTTAACCGACCCCGGAGGGATGGCAGGCTGAGTTGGCCTTGTTGGTTGACTGATAGCGGACGCTTAACCCACAAAGTGGTCAAACGGCCATCCATCAGTCTAGTGCAGGATAGGGAAAGTTCGCTGGCCAGAACCGACGTTTTAACCACTATGCTACACCACCAACAGTACTATGTATAAATTCATAAAAATACAAAATACAAAAATAAAGGTTGTATATTGATGAATCTGTATGCATAATATCTGCTGCTTCTGTTGGCTCAGCTCTGTAACGAGCAGTTGCACCGATACTTCCACTTTTTACTGTCCGTGAAATGTTGGTTTGTTTTCTCCTGGCGTCAGAGCATCAGTAACCGGTATTCCTGTGTCCCTTCACATGTGATGAATCCAGGTGGTGGGCTCATGCCTTTAAGCTATAGTTGCTCAAGTCTGTTAATACAGAAGGATTGTCAGGACTCCATATGAGGGTGAAAACGAGGATTACGATGAAATAGAGAACTAGGAAAAGAAGGATTCGTGAAAAGTAGATAGCTGTGTATATATTTAATCAATTAATCAAAGTGCATTTGTATAGCTACATATGTTGCACATGAATCATAAGCGCACGATAGCAGAGACTCGGCTGAGTGTTCACTTTTGCTATAGGCAATATCAATAAACTACGCTTAGAAGTTTGGACAGTCTACAGTTATACAGCAGTTTTTTTTTTGATAGGCTGCTTTGTTGATTGATCAGATTGATGTTATTTATCTATCGTTTGATCTCTGTACGAGATCTCGGGGCAACCATCCCTTTCTGGTTGTCAGCAGTCGACTCTGGAACACTCTGCCACACAACGTCACTTATGCTCCGACAATGCCCCTGTTTTCTGTAATCGTTTGAAGTCACATTTTTTAAAATTTTCTTTTCTTCCAAAGTAAACTTTTCCCAGGCTTCCGTATTAGGTTTCCACAGTGGTTTAGCAGTTTTCCGGAACATTAGGCCACTTTCAAAAACTTCTACGTATGTATGTGTGTGTGTATGTACAGATGAAGCAGTTCTGGGCAGATGAGTTAATAAATGCTAAGACTCGTTGCTGGGCTCAGGGCATGGATGGCTGGAGGGCGTTGCAACTCATCCCCCAGTTGAAGTGGTCACTGCTGGCCACTGGTCAAGCCGTGCTGAATGAGACCGATCTTGCCACGCTCATTCTCAACATGCTCATACGCATGTGCGAGTACTACCCCAGCAGGTCTGACTGTCACACTCATTTAACCGCCTTGTCTACTTGCGGTCTGATTTGGAAAAGTCTGTAAGAAATTTGCTAGAATTTTTCTAAGGATCTTTGACGGGTGTTTTACGCTCTTTGTAATTTTTTTGAAGTAAGTCAGCAGCTTTATTTTGTGGAGTTACTCTTAATTTTTTGTAAGTTTTCCAGCGATTTTTCTAAGTCACATTTGATTTGTGTGCTAGATTTTTCGTAAGTTTGATTTACAAACCTATCATGATGATGCTTCTGTCTGTCTTCTATGCATTTTTTTATAACAACACTTGTTCTGTCTTTCCCATTTCAGTTGCATTTAAAGCAGTTCTAGTTTCTTTAGGTTTTGTGCTAAATTAAACTGCCAGTGTCCAGTGAAGTCATTGATCATATGGTATGATACGATGATGCCATTGAGTGCGTGTTTGTGTTACAGAGATGCTGACTGTGCTATTGTGAGACCTTTACCTCGTGTCAAGCGTTCACTGTCTGAACACACCTGTCTGCCTCACATCGTTCAGGTAATTGCTATTCATTATTTCAGTCTACTTACCTGTCTGTCACGTTGTATGTAACAGAAATGTAGGCAGCTCTGATCTCTGTTTCCGCATCCCTCAGCTAGACACCAGTTTACACTGCAAGATCATGGATACTAGTGCATCAAGCCGTGTGCCTGCTTTTAACCCAGATTTTGCTGGCACTCATTGCACTTACCCATGGAGGGATGGCCAGGCTGAGTTGACCTGGCTGGTTACATATTGAGATACTTTACCCATCTGCCATTCATCAGTCACCCATTAAAGTACTTACCGTGTTCAGCGTTGATTAATTTTGAAGGGCTTCTAACTTTTAACATCACTGCATCTACTACTTTAAGCTGCTAGTGCTATGAATTATTACTTTTAGCTTTAATGCCTCTACATCACAGATGAATGTACATGGTGATGGTTAGTGTGTCATCTTATTTTAATGAGTTTTTGACATGTTTTTGATTGAAAAAGTAGTGTCACTACTTTACCTTGTGGATTGTTTTTATCGGTACACACTTTTTTGTGTATCATCTTTTAGCTGTTGGTGACCTTTGACCCGGTGCTGGTGGAGAAGGTTGCGTCGCTACTTTACCTCGTGATGGAGGATAATCCGTCGATGCCTCGTCTCTACTTGACGGGTGTGTTCTTTTTCGTGCTGATGTACACTGGGTCCAACGTGCTTCCAGTTGCCAAGTTTCTCAAATACACGCATCTCAAGCAGGCTTTCCGCTCAGATGAGGTGAGTGACATTGACATATGCAGAAATTTGTCGAAATACAACCTTTAATTTTGTAGTTTTTGTTGACATTTTGCCAGTTGCTGCTGCCTTTTTCAGGATTGTTCCGAAGAAGGCAGCAGCGGTCGTAAAAACGTCAACAAAAACAATCAAATTAAAGGCTATAATTTGATGAATTCTGTGTATAATTACACACCGTTTCAATCTATGAGCCTGTTCAAAGTGGTTACCTACGGTTTTACAGTGATTTAGCTACACTGTCAGTGCCCAGAAGTAAAACATTGCATGCCCCCTGCCCTTGGCTTGACGTTTTTACTGGACTTTTAAGCAGCTTGTATCAGCCTGGAGTCATTACGATAGAAATTTTTAAATTCTCGTACTGTTTTAGTGATATTTTCCTGTCTGTCGGGTACAGGAAATTGTGGAGAATTACCTTCGATAGTTGGTGAACATAGTGAAAGAAAGAGGGGTAGAAAACACCATGTTGTAAATTGATTGTTTGTTACTATTAGTTTAGCGAGTTTGAAAATGAATGCAAAATTGAGAACTATGATCTAGTGTTTCAAAAGATTGAGCCCTGGAGGCTGGTGCCCTTCTCTGGGCTGGTGCCAACTGCCTCTGTTTGTCTCTTGTAGTTCTGCCAGTGCTGCATTTCTATGGTTGCATCTCTTGTCTGTAGTTTTCTCATTGAGTGGCCTGTATTATAGCATAGTAGAACTTTTTTGCAGCTGTTTACTAAGTGTTATAGTGACTGACAACTTGGTCTTGATCAGTGAAGTTGACTGACGCCCGATCGACACTCGGCCCGGTTAGAATTTGGATGACTGTTAGCAGATAGGTAAACCATGTCGGTATATACCCTGCCACTAAGGTTATTTCAACTTTTCATTTCTATGAGGTATGTAAATTGAGTACAGGTCTGTCTGGCTTGGGTTAAGGCTGAGTGCATTCATCGGTGTCAGTGGCAGGTTCCATAACACTGTGTGATCGCATATGGCAGGTGATGTTCTGTAGCTCTGAAATGAATTCCTGTGAAAAGCTATAAAAGGAAGGCATTAAACGAATAAAGGTTTTTTAACCTTTTTGATTTCAAACTGGTGCAATGTGTTGCTGCAATTGTAGAACAAATCTTCCGACATAATGATCCGAAGCGTTCTCGGTCACATGCTGCCTGAGGCGATGGTCTGCTACCTGGAAAACTATGAGCCGGAGAAATTTGCCGAGATTTTCCTTGGGGAATTCGATACTCCCGAGGCAATCTGGAACCGAGAAATGAGGTCAGCATTGTGCATGGTAGAGTAATTTTTTATATGTAGGTTTATTAGTCATTACTGATAATTGTTATTAGAATAGTGATCATCTTGTTTGAAAGTTTGTTTGTCGTTACTTGTTCACTCATTACTGTCTGGTTTTTTTGTTTACCCATTCTACATTTTGAGAGTCGATCTAGATCTGGACAGGATTATGATGTTCATTTGAATGCACTCATGAATGTTAGAAGCTTTACAGTAAACCAGATATGGTCAAGACAAGCGCAAATATTCAGTTTAAGCTTGTCGTCAATACCAAATCCGGTTCAGCGCTAAATCCTGTTGATGAAAAGTAAGTTAGGCCGGTCAGCTGGTGATCAAAAGTAAACTTCTGGTAATTGTTGGAACTTGTAACTGGATTTTTTTCACATTCCGAGACTCTTGAGTGCCACTTTTTGCATCTAAGTGATGTTACTAAAGCATTTATTTACTGCTGTCACTCTTAGAACATTTCAGTCGTTAGATATGTATTAGACTAGTGATAAGTAGATTGGCCTCGTTGACGATAATGATGCAGCTGCCAGGCCTTAGTAAGAATGTGTTGGCTTAGTGGCGTAACTGATTTGATGTTTGACTTATGATGAAGAGGTTGGGGGTTTGACTCCTGGTCGGGTCGCTGTCAAGTGGTTACTACTTGGATGAGTAACTGTCTGTGGACGGGTAAACCATCTTGGTATATAACCAACATCACAGTCAGCTCAACCTTTAATCCATCTGGTGTAGGTCAGTCGAGTACCAGGGTTACAGTAGGGTTTGTTCACCCATGTTGATAGCAGGAAACTCTGTGTGATCCCATATGGCAGGTGATGCTCCGTAGCTTTCAGATGGATTCCTGTGAAGAGCATATATGCACCCTTCAACCCCTTTCACCCTTTGTCGATGGTTGCAGGCGGGCGATGATCGAGCGGATAGCGTCACATGTTGGTGACTTCACTCCGCGTCTTCAGAGTAACACGAGAGCGCTCTATCAGTACTGTCCTATCCCAGTCATTGTGTTCCCCCAGCTTGACAGTGAACTCTTCTGCAACATCTACTACCTACGACATCTCTGTGATACGACACGCTTCCCTGACTGGCCCATCAAAGATCCGGTCAGTGGTACTAGCTGTCTGTTATTCTTGTTAATTTTTATTATTATTATTATTACAAACAACAAATTTGTCCGGCCGTAGGCATAGCTGCAAGGACAGGTTACAAAAATTACTGTCATTATGCAAACAGGGCCACGATAAGTAAACACAGTTACATACACTAATAAAATATTAACAAACAATATGTTAACACAGTCACACACTCGTGCAAACTAACATTCTTAATATTGTTAATAATCTAATCAAGGCTTCCCTGAGCCAGGATCCGTGTCCTGGTAGGATGTCATAAAAGGCGTCTAAACCAGGTTTATAGTTTTCTGCTGTTAGTTTGCATGTGTTTGACTGTGTGAACATGTTTTTTGTTAATATTATGTTTAGTGTATGTAGTAGATTATCAACACTATTTAGTTTTTTTTCGAAAAAAGTAGTTCACATATTGTTAGCAATCAATGTAGTGGTCTTATGCCAGACCCGGTTAGTACTGGTAATCGATGGGTGACCGTCTGCAGTCAGTTCAGCCATCTACAGGGTGGGCCAAAAAACATGCCACTTTCCTTTTGTCCATATCTTCGCCAATTTTGACCGATTTTCCAAATTTTTTTCACTGGCACACTTTGCAGACAGTTTGTGATAATGTGATTATTATAGATCCCACCACACGGTAAATGTGTTACTACACTACCTTGTGAAATGTCAATGAAATATGCATACATAACAATAACAACAAACGAACATTTTGGTAAAATTGAAAAAATTGCATTGAATTGCAGTGAATGGTCTGTATGACACTAGACTGTGTAAGCATAACACAGCCTAGTGTCATACGAATTATTCATTGCAATGTTGGTCTGAAGCGCGTTTTCATTTACTTAATTTTTTGTTATTATCATTAGTTTTTGCTTACATTTATATTTTACAAGGTAGTGTAGAAACGCATTTACTTTTTGGTGGGATATATAATAATCACATTATTGCAAATTGTCTGCAGAGTGTACCAGTTAAAGAATTTTGAAAATCATCAATGATTGGCGAAGATACGGACAAAAGTAAAGTGGCACGTTTTGTATGGCCCACGATGTAGATATATAAACCAGGTCACTTCAGCTCAGAATGGCCATTCTTTTGTGGATAGGTGCAGTGAGTACCAGAGAAAGCTGGGTCGTGAACAGTTGCAGCACACGATGCAGTGGCTGCATATCTGCGATGTTGCAGTGTAAACTGGTGTCTGGCTGAGGGCTAAGGAAACCGGCAGATTGAGCCTTGTGGCTTAGGAATGATGTTGCATTTTGTGATTTAGGTTTCGTCATGTTTGTGCGATTATTGCTGTTGATTTTTGTTGTTAGTCCCATCGCAAGTAATCGTTTGGAAAGATTCCTGCATGAAATGATCTGTTATGTGTCGAGTGGGACATGAAAACCAGTCACTCACTCACTCACGTACACTGATGGGAGCCACTTTGTCATCGAATGAGGGCCCAGAACCCTTAGCTAAGTATTAAGGGGGTGGACCCCAGGACAGAGAAAGGGAAAGAGGAGATGAGGGGAAAGGAGATTAAGCAAAAGGGTGTGGGTAGAAAGGGAAGGAAGGAGGAGAGAAAGTGTCCTATAACTGTCCATCCTCGCTCCTTCGAAAAAGAGCCATCCGGCCCTGCATCGGACTCTGTGTGTGACAGGTTCGGTTGTTGAAAGACATCCTGGAAGCATGGAAAGCGGAGGTGGAAAAGAAACCTCCAACGATGTCCATCAGTGAAGCATATGAAACTCTGCAGCTGCCCGCCGGCGTCGGACGGTCTGTTTTGATTCTCACGTTCACATCTTTCAGTTCTGATTATTTTTATGCTAAGGTGTGTACATAGTGACAGAAATAGGGGCAGTATTGAAATTTTTAGCACCATAATGTCCTTTGTTGGAAATTTGAATTCCATTGAAAATTTGTTCTGTTTGTCGGAAAATAGCAACTTCCTGTTTTGCGCACTGTTTTAGCCGATGATGTTGCTGCTTGCTCAAGGTTGAGCACTGCCCACAGGTATTGCCAGTTGCTTCCGCGGGCAGTAATGAAGTGGCGTCATCTAGCATATGTCACCAGAATGTGTTTGGCAGAGTGGTTTATTAGGTTTATGTGATTTTTTTTCTGCTGCATGATGTTCAAAATGCTGCATTCTGACAGCAGAATTATGCATATGCGTGTTGCAGACATGATGAAGCGCAGGTGCGCAAGGCGTATTTCCGTCTTGCACAGAAATACCATCCGGACAAAAACCCCGAAGGCAGGGTCAGTTTGTAGCTTGATTTTTGTCATAATGACTAAGGGCCAGTTTTTTCGTAACAAAGTTAACCTCTGGGTTACCTAACCTCAGGCTATCTCAATTGTGTGGTTATTTCACAAGTTAACCTCTATCACGCTGATTTGTGCAAAATTTAATCTAAGTTTGCTAATCTGCAAGTTAACCGTGCCATTATAACTGCACCATGAATCAAGCATTTTGTTTGGCTGTAATAGTCACAAAGCTGTTCATTTATGGAACATTGTAGGCCTGTGAACTGAATATCATAGGTAGTAGTAGTAGATGGTAGTAGAGGATATTAAGAGTGACAATTTATTTCCAATTTATTCAACAGAATGCTATAAATGGAATATAACATATTACAGAATTATTTAGAATTAGAATTTCAATACGTAATTGCGATTACAATTATGACTACGTTTTTGGTATTGTCAGCTTTACTGCATATAACGCCCTATGTAAAAGTTGACTGTTTCACGTGACATCAGCAAGGCAGCATTTTTCACTTTCGGAAGTGGCAGCTGATTGGTATGAGCTAATGATACCGTGGCTCATTATGAGGCCATTCGCTGCCTGCATCAGCAAAAAATTGGACCTGCAGAGCAGCCAGCAGACATACCACTGCACCAATCAGCCTCACTAGACCTTCACTCATAAGCTAAGCTATTTACTCATTTCTCGTTCCGCTGAGAATAGGAGGCTGAGTTAACGTGGTTAATTGATGCATGTGTTTGTGCAGGAATTGTTTGAGAATGTGAATCGAGCGTACGAGTTCCTGTGCAGCCAGGCTAAGATCAGCGAAGGACCAAATCCACAGAACATTGTGCTGATCCTCAAGTCACAGAGCATCCTCTTCAGCAGATACAAAGAAGGTCTGTAGTAGTAGTAATAGTTGTAGTAATCATAACGATAGTTATAGTAGTTGTGGTAGTTGTTGCTGTAGTTGTAGTAGTAGTCATAATGGTAGTTAGACAAGTTAGCGGATTAATTTCCAGAAATTATTCTAAATCAATCAATTAGTTTTTCAACGATTAATCGAATAATTATTGGTTAATTTCTGCAGCACTGTTATTTGTTTATGTACGTATGTTATTGTTATTATTTTTATTACTGTTTGCTAGTGCTGGAGCCGTACACGTACCGATGCTGATTAAGATGTTGGTGACGGAGACTCGGGATGATTGGATACACTGTTCATTATTCACAGTTATTTGTTTATCCACGTGTACTGTTATGTTTTTATTATCGTTATTAATTTTTTTTTAAAATTACATTTGTTTATTATTGTTTATTATCGTTATTATTGTTACTATTGCTAGTGCTGGAGCCATACAAGTACGCCGGCTATCCGATGCTGATAAAAACGGTGATGATGGAGACGCAGGATGATCAGTTGTTCTCCAAGGAAGCTGCGTTGTTGACAGCTGCCAGTGAGCTGTGTTACCACACTGTCAACTGCTCTGCGCTGAATGCTGAAGAGCTACGCAGAGAACATGGCATTGAGGTCTGTGTGTGCTGTTATTATCCTTTAAACTCACAATGTTAAATTCTCGGGGGTGAAATATTGAAGGCTAAGCCAGTAGACCACAGTGGCGTTTATTCAGTACTGAAAGTGCTGTGGAAGGCGACCGCATTTCCTCGTTGGAGAGCCACTTGACAGCCACTGAAACAAGTAGGTTGTCTTCCTGGCATCTTCATTGATGGCTGTGATACGTCGGCCCATATTATTGTTATTATTTTACCTCCGTACTCCTTTCTCAAGTTAGCCTAAAAATTGACTAAGCGATACAGATGTTAGTACGATCATGCAGTCAGCAGCTGGCAAACTGCCATGTGGCAAAACAGCATTGAAGCGCTGCACCAGAACGGAAATACTTTGAAATATATAGCTGGTCTCTCGAGCTTTGCCAGTATTGATGGAGATCTTCGTTCCAAGATCAGCTGATAGATGACCGTTATTGTGCAGCTGTTATAAAAAACACATTACTGATCTTGCTCGTGTGTCCCTTCATCTGTCTGGTATGTTTTGTATAGGCTCGCTGCTTGTGAGACACTCCGACACTGTTGGCTCATGCCATTGGCCCATGTATGTTGCGTGCATCGACACTGTTGGCTGTTATGTGTCTCGTTTTTGCAGCTAAGCCGCAGTGCAAGCTGATTGTCGAACTGGCAAAGAATATGCTTGCTGGTGGGTGGATTAAAGTTGTCGTTGACTGGTACGTGTTATTATGACTGTTGCAGACATTGCACGAAGCATTTAGTCGCTGTGCCAGCATCTTAAGTCAGTCTTCCCGGCCTGATGATGTTGCCGTCCAGGTAAAGAAATATGCGCACTTGCAACATTTTGAATTTTTTTTGCGGTACTAAGTTGCACTAAAGTAAGTAATTGAGTTAGTGGAACAATGTTTTAATGTGCATTATGTATGTTTTATCTTTTGGCATTATAAATGATTGATTGAAAGAATTATAAAGCATAAGGCTTGAACTTGGCTTTTCATACCTGGATGTTGTCATTTGAGCTAGCTTATTATTTCTCAGTTTGTTGTTTACCCGTTTTTAAGTCAATGCTGATAAATTGTTTGATTTGATTATTTAGGTCTGTAGTCACATTGTGCGCTGTTACTCGGTCGCGGCTCAGTTTGAAGCTTGTCGCACTAAAATTCAGGAGATCTCAGCGATTGTCAAAGACGTCTCCTACGTCCTCTACTACCGCGTATGAACTCTCTCTTTCATTGATTGATTTGGTGTCTAGCATTTTTACTGAGACACAACTGGATTTGTTTTTTTAGAATGACAGGCACTTTGAACGTCAGCTTGTTGCTTTATTAATTTATTGTTTTAGATTCATATATCTGTTTTCGTGATTTCTAATTGTGACATTTTGTAACGCACCCCAGTCTGGGCTCGAGTAGGGACTAGGGAGGGCACTATAGATTTTATACTGCTGCTGCTACTGCTCATTGTTTTCACTGTCTGTCAACTCAGCCTTCCATTCCTCTGGAGTAGTTGAACTGAGTAATGGCTTACTTCCTGAGGTAAGGTGGAATGTGCTGCTTACTTGTGTCGGGTGGTAGGTAACATCGTGTGATCCAATGTGGCACATGATGCTTCAGAGCTTTGAGTTGGGTTTCTATGAACCTGCACTATACGCGAGCTACGCGCACTCTAACTTTTTTCTGTCTTTATTTATTGATCCTATCTACCTATCCAGTGATGACTGTCGTACGTAGAACGTGCCAAAGCTATGTCAGGTGGTGGTGTCATGCGTTGCTGCATTCTCGGTTGACTTCTGGCTGCAGACAAATCTCTTTCAGTCCGGTGTGCTCTGGCATTTGCTGCTGTTCCTCTTTGACTATGACTTTACACTGGAGGAAGGCGGCGTCGAAAAGTCCGACGAGTCAAACCAGCAGGTTAGCAGCATTGTTGTTACTTACTTACGTTTCGGGCATAGGTGGATCTTGATGCTGGAAGGGGGGAGGGTGTGGTGAGTGCTGTGCGAGCCTATAATGGGGGTCCCCTGGTTGTTGGGTCGGGAGCTAAAGCCCCCTTGAAGCTGAAAGCATTTTTACAACTAGTTGCAGTGTTTCTGGTTGAATTTTGCACTTTTTTTGAATATTTTTATCATGTTTACTTGCTGCTCCAAAGAGGATTGTTGCCGTATTGTCCACGGCATATGACTGGAATGGAAGCCATTTCCAGGATTCGCCTCAGCAAACACATGGTCATAGATATGGAAGACTTGGTAAACCATATTCACATCCATGGGTGAAAACAAATAGTTTTGAAGAAATCTGCCTTGGTTGCCAAAAAATGAACAATTTAATTAACTAGAAGGCACTCGTAAGATTGCATATTTCCATCAAGTGAAGTAACAACAGACACACACATGGACGGACAGAATGACCAATCTCATAATCTCCTCTCATGTTCACCACGTTTGCACTTGGCGGAGATAATAAAGTTTGTAATTTGATTATTTTTTTTCGAGTTATTATTATTACAAGTATCAGTCTGCGTATTGCAGGAGATATCAAACACACTGGCCAAACTATCGGTCTACGCCTGCGCCCGTCTTGGCGGCTACTTACTTAATGAGGAGGACACAACACCTGATAATCCGGCCATCAAGAAGTCACTCTCAGCTATGTTGACACCTTACCTTGCAAAGAAGCTCGCCGATAACTCTCCACACGAGGTCTGATCCCATTACTGATATGTTACGGATGCCGTTGGTTTTTTATTGTATTTATTTATTTCATTTGTGTGTTATTTTAGCACCAGGCTTAAGGCTTATGAGTAATATAGAAAGTGAAAAATTTTTGTCTGCTGCACATTTGTTCTGATAACAGACAGAGTGGTGGGACATCAGGCAGTACAAGTTTTTTTTACAATTCTTAGAAGTTTATTTCTCGCGTCTGGCCTAACTTGAAGTAACTTAAAGATCAGTACTTCTTTAAAATGGACCAGAGAAATGGAACTGGTTGCTATGCTATTTCGATGATGGCCAGTTGCTTCGATTACTGGCTGTGTATCTCAGGTCAGGGGATGTCTAAACGTGTAAGAAGCTTCATGGCAGCTGGACCGCAACTGTAGAACAATCTGCCAGTTAAACTTTGACCATTGAACGTCAGTTTTGAACGTTACTAGCGTTTGCTGAAGGCCTTTTTGTTTCTTTAGACTGCAGCATATTAAGCTTTTTTTTAGTTTAATTTGTGCATCTTTACAAACACTTCTTACATATGTGGAATATATGCCGTACCATGTTGCTTGTGAACTGCAGATTCTGAAACTGTTGAACAGTAACTCCGAGAACCCGCTCCTCATCTGGGACAACAGCACACGTGCTGAGTTGATGGAATTCCTTGCCACCGAACAACAAAACAAGATCCGCACAGTACGTTATATCTATGTTTTATCTATGATGTCTGCTGCAAGTAGATAGTTAGATTGCATAGGCCTGTCCTAGTGTTGTGCTGAATTACATTGATTTAGTCAACTTTGAAGCATTAGCTGTAAAAAGGTGAAGTTAGTTTGTTCCCAGGGATTAACTGCAACTGAAGCAAAAGTCCTTTTCTTTGCCCTTTTCACCGTTTTTTATGTTTCTACATTCTTTCGCCCCCCCCTTTCCTTTCAAGGATGATAGTGTATATGAAGATTGTGTTAAATAGTTAGTGTTATTGTTAATAAGCATTTCTGCTGTCTGAAATTTTGGCATTCAGACTCTGGGATTTAGACCTTGGGCTTTGGGATTGATGAAACCGACTGGAATTTGTGATCTAAGGGAAGGGAGGATCGCAGTGCTAGTACATATTAGTTCTCGGTGCATATTCTGTGTTGTCGTGTCATGAATTCATGGAGGGATGGCCAGGCTGAGTTATGGCTGTGTGTGAAGGGCGAGTGTGATCCTGCTCTGGGGGCGGAGTTTATGTTCTCGGTTCGTTCAAAGGAACTCATTATCGGTGACGTTTACGTTCGCATCTACAACGAACAACCAACGTTTCCACTTGAGGTCAGCCAAAATGTTGCAATTTCGGCCCGCTATTCCGAAGGTCTGCTATTCCGAAGATTCGCTACTGACTAACCCTAACCTTACCCTAACTTTCCGAGTAGCAGACATTCAGAATAGTGGGCTGGTAAGGGTAAGAGAGGGAAGGGTATGACTTTGAGAGAAGGTTACTTACTGCCACAGATGGGGATGAACGTCACTGTTTACAGATTTTTACCATTTAACGAAATGTTAATTGTTAAATTATTAAACTTAAAGTGGTGTCAAGTAGATGCCATCATCTCTACTTTACATCACTTTTTTCTAAAATTAAGTTTGAAATCTGTTACTGCTGTTACTGCTGCTACTACTGCTTGAAGTTATGAATTGTGTGTTTTGTGTGTCTAGAAACCGAAGGGCTTCACAATTGATTTGTTGGACTATCTCGGCTCTCAGGCGCAGGTAAATTGCACTGTGCTTACTTCTACACTTACTTGGTTATGCTTGTATTTGTTGCAGTAAAAATTTACATGTTTTTTGGCCTCTCAGATTCATCAGTGTTTTTAGACAAGAGCAAGTGCATAACACTGTTGTAAGGGCGACAGTCAACGTCAATGGGAAACACTAGATTTTGGCTCCGGTAGCCCCTGATTTTTTTAAGCAATCGATGTAAAATTTGACACAGGTGATTACGTTGATGTTTTGAACACCCACATGCCAAAAACTTTTTTGAAATTGGCCATGTGGAGATGTTCAGCTGGCAGTTCGTTATGTTTAATAAAAGCAAGATTTCATGGGTTCACCTGTGTGAAGTAAAGGTTACAGGAAACCCACTGTAGCACTGCAGAGCATCACCTGCCACATAGGATCACACAATGTCACCTGCCACCCAACAGAAGTGACTGTTTCCTGCCTTCATTGTGGCCAAGCAGGGCAGTACTTGATTTAATTATGCTCGAGGGATGGAAGGTTGATGCACCCATCTAAGTACTAACCATATGATAGCGATACAGCCGGTTATGACCTTTTGATCTAAGTCTACCATCCTGAAGCCCAAATTCCATTACGCCGACTTTGCGACTTTCACCGAAACTTCCCCGCGGGGAAAGTTGCGGACAAAAATCCTGAAAGTCTGCGACACAAATCATGTCGCCGACTTTTATGATTTGTGTCGCGGACTTTCGTGATTTGTGTCGTGGACTTTGTCGCCGACTTTTTCCGTGTATTGTAACGTTCTAATTCCATTAGAACGACACAGATGGGTTTGTCGCTGACTTGTCACAGACTGCGTCGAGATGGTTTGTGTTTGCGACTTTCATGATTTGTGTCGGCGATTTTTACCAAAGCTTCATGATTTCATGATTTTTCACCATTTGAGTCCGCAACTTTCATAATATGTGTCCACGACTTTCCCCGCGGGGAAGTTTTGGTGAAAGTAGTTGTAATGGAATTTGGGCTTAATGCTACCAAGCGAGCAGTTGCTTGTGCTGGCAGTTGTTAGTGGACTAGCACAATTATGTAGCTTTGTGTGTGATGATTGCCAGTATCTGCACTCGTTGATGGCGCTGAAGCAACAGAACTCACCGTCTCCCAACACGAGTGCAGAGCGACTCAGAAACGTGGAGATGTCACTTGAAGCCCTGAGGAACGTCATCAAAAACAACCCCGGTCATTAACCCAATTGACATATTACCACTATTAACGTAAACGTTTTGGTATGAGCATGTTACTCTGTTTCATTTGTTCATCCCTTTTTTTTATTTGTTTGTCTGTTGAAGGTTTGTCTTCAGAAAGCATTGACTGTCTCTGCATAGTATTTTTCCAGCGCCACTGAAGTCTTTTTAGCACATACTGGCGCTTTACAAGTCAGATTATTATTTATTATTATTATTTAACACTTAGGTTCGGTTATTCTGTCAGCAGTCAAATCAATTTTGATCTCCGGTTTACTGATCACCGATTAACTTGATGTTCTAAATTGATTGTCCGTCAACTGTGTTTTATTTTTCCATACATTTTTGATATGAAGTTACGTGATCCATGATTTGTTCATTCTTTATTAACTGAGCCTACTTTATGCCGATTTGATTGGCTGACAGTGATCTCGATTTGCAGTGTTGTGCTAAATTACCCAGCATGCGCTGCGAGTGGATACTATAAACGTCGTCATAGCAACTATATCAGTGATATCGGCCATATCATCTGTTGTCAAAATACGTTTTATCGTAAATGAATACGGGAGTGACTATTCATTTTATTTCTTCACAAAACATTATACACAGTATTATTGATGATCAGTAGCGATTGATCAATGCGTGATTGCCGATCTGATCGACCAAGTGAAGCGATGTTTCTGGTGCGAATAAGCAACGAACTGCAAATCACCCTGTTTAATCATCAATTGATCGGCCAATATTCGGCTATCAACTTGATGGGAGATTTGATGGGCGATTAGTCGCTAATTGGCGATGGAAAAACGGTCATTGAGATGATCTCCAATCAAATCCCAAAGTTGATCGGAGATCAATTTGATCGGCCATCAAATGTGCATGGGAAAATGGGACCTTAGTCTTTTAATGTCTACACTCGCTTGTGGGTTAACATGTAAATGTTTGATTTTTGTTATGTCACCATCTGTTGCGGTTTGGCTTAGTTGGTAACATTGTTGGTTGCATAAACAAGGTTATTCAATACCGGGCTGGTTAATAGTTGGATGTGTGATCATCTGCAAAAAGGTGCACCATCATGTTATGTAACCAGCCACCCAGGTCAACTCAGCCTGGCCATCCTTTCGTGGGTAGGTGCAATGAGTACCAGTGAAAGCTGACACATAAGCAGACAGGCTGCAGTGTCTTGCAGTGTAAACTGGTGTTTAGCTGAGGGCTAAGGTAATGGAGATCAGCGCTGCCTTGTGGGCCTTGTGGCTTGGTAAGGTCTTTACATTGTTTCACCTGTGTAAGATGTTAATGTTCAGGAGTGGAGCTGCAATGCATCGGTCACTTTAAGCTTTTGTTCTCATTGCTACGGGTTGATGGTCGGCCGCTCATGCAAGAACATGCTCTAGAGGTTAATAAATCATCGTCATTAATATTATATCGTTATTATATTATCATTATCATTATTATTATTATTAATCTGCTTTGTGGCTAAGATTCATTACTCATTACTCTCACTTTTATTTGTTGCATTTTCACACAGCAACATGCTTTAGAGGTTAATAGGTTATAACTGACTTTACAAACAGTAACTGTTTTTTATGTGATTAATTACATCGCTCATGCAGCGTCATGCGCTACAGGTATGTGTAATGTACATTAAACCATGGTCTGGAGTGGGATAAATGAGTGCTATAGGAACTAATACACTTCAGATCATGGTTTGACTGACACTTATTTCACGCTGTTCGATGTTCGGTCGTTTTTGTCCAAATGTCTGCTACTACACTGTCGCTCGTTTGATCACGCTTTATTGCTCCTGTCACCGCAAGTAATTAATTAATTAAATAAGCTGCTTTTATTTAACAAAAAGTGACAAATGCACAAGCATTACATGGAAAGATAAAACATATAAGTAAGTAAGTAAGTATGTGCATTATTTAAAGTGCACAATGTCAGCCAGTGGCCGAATCTGAGGCACTTGGCTGAGCCTCTAGGGGGAGCTGTAGGCCTGTCGGAAGCAGTGGGTTTTAAGGAGGCGACGGAAAGTGTCTGCAGAGGTAGAACTGCGGATGCTAAAAGGGAGTGAGTTTCAGACTGTGGGAGCTGCAATACTAAAACCGCGGGTGGCAAAGGTTGTGCGGGGACATGTGGAACCGACAGAAAAGAATACGTGTGACCTTGAGGTTGGTTAAGGCAATGGTGGCCTAAGCAATAAGCATGTACTGTAAAAAAGTCGTCTGTCTGATCTGTCACTGCCTGTCTGCCTGCCTGTAGGTGATATCATGTGTGACAGCAAACCAGGAATGCATCAACGACATCGCTGCATCCGAAGTGATGCCGTATCTGCTTATGTTACTGCAGCTGCTGCCACAGTGTCAGTAATGTTACTGTCAGCTGTTTATTTTTCTACACACTTTTCTCACGTTTTTTGGTGTAATGCATGTACAGGGTGGGCCGTAAATAAGTGTGGCACTTTACTTTTGTCCATATCTTCGCCAATTAATGACTGATTTTCAAAATTTTTTCACTGACACACTTAGCAGACAATTTGCAATAAGGTGATTATTATATGTCCCTCCACTCCGTAAATGTGTCTCTACATTACCTTGTGAAATATGAATGAAATATGCATGTATAACGACAATAATAAACAAGCATTTTGGTAAAATTGAAAAAAAACACTTTAGATCACCATTGTGGTAAAGGATCTGTGTAACACTAGACTGTGTGGGTCTAACACAGTCTAGTGTCATACGGATCATTCACCGCAATGTTGGTCTGAAGTGTTTTTTTCATTTACTTAAGTGTTTGTTATTATCGTTAGGTTTTCTTACATTTATGTTTTACAAGGTAGTGTAGAGATGCATTTACAGTGTGGTGGGATATATAATAACCACATTATTGCAAATTGTCTGCAGAGTGTGCCATTGAACAAATTTTTAATTGGTTAATAATTGGTGAAGATGTGGACATAAGTAAAGTGCCACGTTTTTTTGTGGCCCACAGTGTATGTTAGGTAGTCAACATTATGTCCGTATAATAAAAAATCATGGCATTATGTGCTTCAAGGCAGTTTACTTGTTATATATGTAAAAACTGCAAGTAGTTTATCCAACGCAAGTATATTAAACATAGCTATAAAAAACGTAATCCTAGTACTCATTGCGTCTATCAATGGAACGATGGCTGCCGGGCTGAGTTGGCCTGGCTAGCTGATTATTACATTTCAAGATTGTTTACTCATCTGCCAACTGTCACTTTTCCAAATTGGATCCATCGTTGATGCAACCAACGATGTTACTAAGCCAAATGGTCGTGTATAACTTGAATGTAAATGACTAAGATAGTTCATATTATAATTCATTTTATCGGATGTGTGTGCATATGCATATGCATATGTGTATTGGATGTAGTTGTCTTGTTGACTTTGGAAGTTCTCTATCCGTTGACATCCAACACTCGGATATTGAAGGAAATCGTTAACAAAGGTTTGTCTCCGATTGCTTTTCCCAGACTAGTGTAATGTTACTGTAATTGGCATATTAAAACTAGACATTTGTGATCTCATGGCATGAACACTACAGAACAGTGCAGCAGTTTTTAGTTTTTCTATGTGTGTTTTGGTCATGCCACACCTTCAGTCTGGAATGGTCTTTTCTAAGTTGTTATGCTTGTAAGCTTTTCAGTTTAAGTGTAAGTAAACATAGTCTAACTTTCAGTGGCTTTTTTGATGTTTTATGTTTTGCATTTATGTTTGTTTTATGCAATAAAATGTTTACTTACTTACTAATTGACTGTGTGTACCGGTATATGTTCAAACAGGTGCTCTGATCTACTTGTTGCATCTGTACTGTAACTCGACTAACGCCATGGCTCGCGAGAAAACCGCCGACCTGTTTGCCAAGTTGTTGGCCGACAAACTTCATGGACCGAAGATCAGGATTCTGCTCTCAAAATTCCTTCCGCCGATTTTCATGGACGCAATGCGCGACTCGCCAGAAGCCAGCGTTCACATGTTTGAGAGTAAGTAACTGCCGGCTTTCATTTCACCACGTAGCCATACACGAGTTCACACTGTGAGATCACAGATATGGGTTAGCACATTGCACGTTGTGTTCGCTTATGCCCCAGTTTTCACTGGTACTCATTGTGTCTTCCCACGGAAGGATGGCCAGGCTGAGTTGACCTGGGTAGCTTGGTTACATACCAAGATGGTATGCTCTGTTATTCATCTGCCTGTCTGCCTGTCATCTGTCCGTCTGTAATGAAATTTACTGCAGCTAAATGGTATGTCATAGTAGATTGGCAATATACTGTTGGATAGTCATTGGTAAGTTCCTATATGCTGTAAAAATTTTATGAGTGATTGCACTTAATATGGCATAACTTTGTCAGAGTTAATGATTATCAAACGAAACTTTGTAGTTTAGTGTAGAATTGAATGCAGAATATCTGTGTAAAATATTGCTTAGAAATTTTCAGTCTTTGAAAATAATTTCTAGAATGCATCTGGAGAGGGAGTTTTCCAATCGTGCTGTAGATTGCCTTCATTTATATGTAATCGATCACTATTCACTGTTGTGGCATAAAATGTCTTTTTACATGCTGATGTCGTATTAAGAAACTACTTGGTCACAGTTGGTTCTTTTGTCTTGTGTGTCATGTTTATGAGTGTTGTCGGAAATGCTGCTGTGTGTGTCAAGGCACCCATGAGAACCCAGAGTTGATATGGAATGACGAAGCACGAGAGAAAGTGTGCAGCACAGTCAAGCAGATGAAAGACGAGTATGAAACTGTCTTGTTTTGGTTTTTTTCAGCTGCAAGAATGACATTGTTAAAATTGTAAAATTACATATGCCAGGCTGTAATCAAGTCCAGAAATGACATATTGACAGTGTACAATTCAGTGGCAGCCCAGGTACTGTACTGACCGATGAAATATTATCACGTTTTGTTATCATTTCGAACGTGCAGCAAAATCGATGTACAGGCTGTGTGTACACTTGGGGCTGATTGTGTGAACGCCATTCATTTGAGTCCCTCAAGTTACTGATCCTACTTGAATGCTCATTCCAAAAAATATAGACTCAAAAGTGGAGTTGAGTGATGCTTGGCATTTCATACGATCGTTCTTACGTTGAGTTTGCTCAGACTGTTAAGTAAAATAAGTAAGTAATCCTCTGTTTCTTAATGATTAAATGCCGTTGTCAGCGCCAGAAATTACAGTGCAACAAATTGCAGAATTGTCCAGCTAAGACTTCACTTCTCTGTGACATTTACACAGTCAGCTTTTGGACTCTTGCAAAAACTTTTTCTGTGTTCGAAGACCGTGTCTGTGTGTAGGTTTCACGCTAGTCAGCTGGACAACCCGTCAGCTCGGTGGCTGTTGTCGGAAGGTTTCTCCGTCGTCTACGCCGACATTGAGGGTGAGATGATAGTCGGCGGCGTGTTTCTGCGCCTGTTTGTCGCCAACCCTGGCTGGGTGCTGCGCAAACCGAAGGAATTCATCACCGAACTACTGGAGAAGTGGTCCGAGATCGTTTCCGTCAGCAATCCCAATGTAACTCATCATTTACGGCAACAATTCAGCCATAACTATAAATTTGGGGCAGGGCACAACGTGAGGCCTCCCAGCGCCATAAGCAGTTGCTTCTATTCCCCCAAATCTGGAGTTGAAATTGGATGCAAGTTTCCTTCTCCACTTTCAGGCTAAAGTTCTCCCCACCTTTGCTTTTTGGCTCAACCCTTTTCCCTTTTGGGCTTTTTGTTAAGGGTGTAGATTGCCCAGTGGAAATGAGGGGGGAGTTTTGACCTTTATTTTTAACAAAACTTCTCTCCTATTTCTGACTGTGAAAATGGGTGGAAGCTTTGTTGAGGGTGTTGATTGCTTAGTGAAAAATAAAGGTTGGGGAAGTTTTGATCTACACCCTTAACAAATCCCCCTATTTTTCACTGGATGCAAGCTGTGCTGTGCCCACCAGGTATAGGGATAGAAGCTGTTGGCCGTAAGTTCGATTGGCTTTTTTGACCCACGACTTCTTAATCGCCAGGTAGTCAGTTATGAACGTGGGATAATGCTCCTTCTCAAATAGTTTCATTTAACAGGTTCGTAATTATAATTCAGATATGATAATTAGCCTATGAAGTCTCTGTAATGGGAATGATAATGTGTCTTTTAAAAAGATAGCAAATTAATTTTTGATAGGGATTTGAATGCTATAAAGGTTGGCAAGACTCATATAGACATGAGTTCCAATATTTTTGAATAAACTCATATGTTAAACAGTGAGTATTGGAATTTCCTAAATTGCAACGTTTAGTTAATACTGATTGAAACTCACAAAATTTGTAAACTGTAATTTGATGCATTGCTGTAGTTTATTACCAGTGTATTTCACTTCCAGTGCAAATGGGTAAACCATCTCTGTGCATCAAGGTCAACTCAACCTTCCATCCCTCTGGGGTAGGTAAATCGAGTACCAGCCGGCCTGGTTGGAGCTTGTGTTGGGTGACAGGTGACACACTGTGTCGTCACATATGGCAGGTAGTTCTCTGTAGTTCTGCGATAGATGTACACCCCTTCAACTTTTCAAACCATTTTTTAATTTTTCTTCTTGGCTGTCAGGTGGAATTGTTGGAGATGGTGACGTCAGGAATTGTAGCATTCTTCAGTGCTCAGCCGGCTATGCTAGATCAAGTGCCTCAGCTTGGACACATTCCCAAACTGTTTAAAGCTATGTCCTCACGCAATGATGCCATTCCCAAGACTGCGCTACAGATTGTGCAACAACTCTCTAACAGTGAGGTGTGTGTGTGATGATTATTGTTGAGTACGTTGTAAAACTAGGTAAACAAGTTAAATGTATAAGGTTCACGATGGTGGCAAGAGATCTGTCAAATCTCCGGTGCAAAAAATTTAGGGACCTGTAACTTTACACTTTAGTTACCCCTAGTGATTGCAATCATAGAAGTGATTTTTCAAGATTAATAAATTTGTAATTTCGGGATTTTAAGATTCCATTTTTGAGATTGGTATTACAAATTGGTTGTTACCCAGTATTTAGTGTCTATAGTAGTCTTACTACAGGGTGCAGCAGAAAAAAGTGGACCCCTAAAGTTTTTCTCTGTTTTCTCAGCAATCGTTTATAATTTTAATTTTAAATTTTACAGATATATTTAGCAAAACCTTTTACATCCAACTGCTAAGTAAAATTTGACTCTGTTGAAAAACGATGAAGTTACAGAC
>Ga0209454_1000404_pt1 | contig 22785 bp, 11 predicted proteins | sample WorMetHERISLAND1_2_FD_187400 | JGI IMG/M metagenome (GOLD analysis project Ga0209454, IMG submission 187400) | Marine gutless worms symbiont microbial communities from Max Planck institute for Marine Microbiology, Germany - Olavius geniculatus... | ecosystem: Host-associated > Annelida >... | reverse complement strand
CTATACTTGTACATCCAGTATAGAGCTTCCAATCTTTCAGAGAGTCATGGTTGCGTCCGCTGTGCTGCGAGACATCACTGCGAAGACGCCATCTGTTCATCGACGCACGAGAAGCGACGCTGGTTCCAGACGGTGTCGGTCGGACACGGACGGATGACGGCCACTCCGCCCGCACACTGAAGGAACGCCGCGGCGTCCAGAGGGTTAGGAAAGACCGCACCGTCGTTGAACGGTAGACTACACGGGTCCAGAAGAACCGACAGTCCCAGCTGACCCAGGATTCCGCCGGCCGGCCCTCCGCCGCCACCTGAGTACGTAAGCAAGTAAATGCTTTATTGCATTCACAACGAACGTAAATGAACAAGAAACCCAGCTGCCGCTAGGGTAGGCCTACCGTTTTGCCTGAATCCGAAGGCCTGCAAATGTAAACGTAATTTCTTACTTATTTACATAGCTTGTGAAGGAGAAATTCTGGCCACGGTCTCAAAATATCAATAGTAAGCAATTCATGATTAAGTATTTTCATGCAGTTAGTAACTCGGTTTGGGGAATGGGGAAGGTTGTAACAGGTCCGATTTAGTACCACAGGGTAGCGGTCAGGTAACCCTATTTTCTTGATTAAACAGCTTTTCGGTAAGACGTACCGTTTAGCCACAATACGTGCGTTACAGACAAACGACAGACAACAACGACACAAACGACAGCTTGTACCATTAGCGCGACAGTTAATACGGTCGGCTACAAAGGTTACGCGTGGGCACCCTTATTTATAGAGAACATTTTAGCTGCACCATTCGTTCTGCTTTTTCAGAGAACGTGCGCTAAATATCTGGAACAGTCTTCGATTCTGGCGATACATATTTCTCGTCCTTTGCATGATTTGTCCAGCGAGCAAACAGTTTGGAATTTGTAGAGTTCCGTAATATCAAGTGTTACTTGAATTGTCTTGTCAAGATAGACTCAATCTCGTGTTTAGTTTTCAGTTATCAGTGCAACTTTGTTGTTGCTTTATTGTCTGGTCTTAGGGAGCCTAGTGTCTGATTTACTGTTCTATTGTCGTGCTGTTCTTGAGAAATATAGGCTATATGACGACGACAACGATGACAACGATGATGACGATAAACATGTAAAAAAACTACAAAAACTTAAAAACAACAGTTAGCGAAAAAGCCCGAAAAACGTTACATATACTCGTACGTATAAGCACAACCCGAAGCCGTACTGTTAACTCCGTTTGTCATCTGACCATCGTCATCGTCGTCATCATCACCAGAGGTGTCTGGATCATCATCAACGGCTGCTCCGGCACATGTCAGCAGATTCTGGTTCCACTCCAGGCCGGCCGCACACGACTGGACGAAAGCGTTGCCGACCAGATCACACTGGACGAAGAACGACGAGTTGTTGGGGAATGGGAAGTAGAATCCGGCGCCCGGCTTGCACGGGTTGTCCGCATCGGGAAGGATCGGCACCATCGTCGCATTTTTACCACCATTCACCGGCATCTGGCTCCCTCCGTCGGTCGACGAAGAGTCCGCCTTGTCCTTGTCGCCGCTGGCGTCGGCGGAGGTTTTGATGCGCCGGATGCAGACGAAAAGCTGGATGTTCCATGAGAAACCACGCGGACACGAAGCAGAGGCATCTGTCTGGCCGTTCCATCCGCCACTGGCCACATCACACCTCCCACGTCGGACGTCGTACTCGAAGTTCACCGGACAGATGATCCAAAATATCTCCGCCTGACTTTGACCGTTCTGACCTTGGCCGCCTTGACCTTGCTGCTGGCCTGTGCCGATCATGTCCCACTGCCACGTGCCACCCTGACCTTGACCTTGACCTTGTTGAGCTGAGGTCATCATGTTGTTTTGTGACCACGTGCTGCTTTGGCCTTGACCTTGCTGATTCTGCCACTGCCCTTGACTTTGGCCTTGACCTTGACCTTGACCTTGTTGACTCGGCCAGTGACCTTGACTTTGCTGATTCCCCCACTGGGCTTGACCCTGACTTTGACCTTGATCTTGACCTTGACCCTGCTGCCCCGAGGTCGCGGCACTGTCGCCGTTGACGCAGGTCTTGTAGCCGTCATGCCAGACCTTGGCCGGTCCACAGTGCAGCACGAAGACATGGCCGGACGAGTCACACTGCAGGAAGCGGGTGATGTCGGGTGGATAGGCGTGGTAGAGCGTCGACGTTGAAGAGGATCCCGACCCTGACCTTGGCCAGCACAGCGACGTCATGCTCGACCTGCAGATCAACTTTTTCATGTAAGCTACTGGGTGTGGTAGAAATATTCCACAAAGTTGCTTGCTTTTTTCTTAGTTGAAGATAACTGAATGTCCTTCGGCATTTTTGCGTGAGTATGAACAGGTAATAAACGTGTAAAATTTCGCTTCAAACTTTTCAGCGATTGTTAAAAAAATGACAAAAAAGTTTACAAAATATTTTGTCACACACTGTGTATTGGCAAAAACTTACCCAATTAAGCAAATCGCCCACCAACTCCAATCATTTCGCCGCCGGAGTGGGTTAGTCGACGATGCAGCAGTAACTTAGTCTGCTAGTAATATAACATTAAAAATAACTTTAAAATATTTTACGTTGAAACCGTGAACCAAAAGAAAATCAATTTTACACATCTCGCAATGCGCCAAAAACGCACCTACAGCATTGTAGAATTTCAAAAATTTTCCCTGGGGGTTACACCCTTTACCCAACTTGAATGACTGTAAAGGGGGCCGGAAAAAAGAGAATGGCGAAAAAGGAAAAAAAGCAGGAAAAAGAAAGAAAAAAAAGAAGAATGGATATCGCGCACCCCTAGTTTCGGTTCAGAAGTTGCACTGCTGACCTGGCGCCGGGTGTGGTCGGAGTGGTCGTGGGCGGTGGGAGTGTGGTCGTCTCCATCATTCCTCCACCCCCGCCACCCCCGCACTTCTGCCTGTCACTCATCCAGACCAGTCCGGCCGAGCACTGGTAGATGTCGAAGCTTATCGAGTCGTAGCAGACGATGAATCGCGATGGATCGCCCGGGTACGGCAGCTGGACCCAGGTCGTCCCGCTCACCGAGGCGCACGGGTTTGCAAGGTCTGGGGCAGGCGTTGTCGTCACGGGGGCTACAACTCCCCCACCGTTGTCTCCATCGATCACCTGCATCAGTCAATCAGTCAATCTAAAAAAATTTCCATATAGCGCCTCATACACAGTATTGAACGGCAGGGCTTAACAATTAAAACACTTCATCACCAACTGACGAACTATTAACCGCGTGACATCGTTGATTTTGCTGGGCCTCATAGTGTTTTTAAACGTGGTATCAAACGCGTCAATTTCGGTTTGTTTCTTCAGTGCTTATAGTATAGTGACTTTTTACATTGGTACTGTTTTTATCTGGGCCTAGTAGTGCACTGGTGCCTTTTAACCATGTTCCCGTCGTTGCTAATGCACCTATTGTCACTGACTGGAATAAGCAGAGTGAAACGAGATCAATTTACTTTCCGTAATCATAATTATTATACCATAGAATACAGCGTGGTGAAACAATAGAACAAGACTGTCAGAGAAACCAGAAGGCTCAGAGAACTAGCCGCCTAAAGGAAAATTAAGTGTCGTCAACAAGTACAAAGTAATTTGATAGAAGGCGAAATCGCTGTTGCCAGTCCACGCAACTTTTCGTTTTCATTCGCTAGGTAGCAGCAGCAATTTACAAGTGTATTTTTTTGATTGAGACTACTTTAACCCCAAAATCTCCTCTTTCCATCTGACACAATGTGTCAATGGACTCCGTAACTGTTCCTGTCAAATGGCATCTAAATCCGTCTAACGGTTTGAGCACAATGCACAAATGTGACAGACGACAAACGACAGACAGAGAGACAGACCACGCTACGGGAAAATGTGTAGCTATAAGCGGAATCGTTTGCGCTAGAGCGATTCTGCCTAAAACAATAAAGGCAACAACGCATGCAGTTTTAATAAACATCAAGGAAGGATGATTCATAACATCGGCGTCAGCGCAACTAGATCAAACTACGACGGATTGGTTCGTGGTTTACCTTGACGCACATGGACAATTTCTGGTTCCAGATGCAGTCGGCGGGGCAGGTCCTTTCGGCAAACTGCAGGCCGACACACTCGAAGTAGCGGCTAGGGATGTACGGGTGCGGCAGGAACCGGATGTGCAGCAGACTGCAAAGGTCCTTCGGCTTGGACATGGACATGGCCGTATCATCCTGCGATGATCCGGAGTCCTGTTGGGATTGTTGCTGCCAGTCGGAGGACATCTGCTGTTGCCACGACATCCACGGCTTTCCATTGCCAGACGACGAATCCGCTTGCCCGCTAGACTGCAAAAAATACCAACAAAATGCAGATAAACCTCAAAGTCTGTTTTACGTCTACATACGTTTTTAAAATCAACACAGTTTAGCAAATCATTTGGTTATTAATTTTGTTTAGTTTTGCTTACGTTAGCGACAAAAACTTTGCAATTCTCGTTCTTGCGCAAGATTGTACACAGGCTAGACAATGCGATATAACAGGGCCTTCTCTCACTCACTGTAGAAAAAATTTGAGCTAATGCTTACGAGACTCGCGAAAGCCTATAGCAGTTCCGGTTTAGTAGTTTAGCTGAAAATTGGGGTGTTCACGCTAAGTTAATATACAAATACCAAATTCTCTATTTGGATCACATAACGATAACAGCATGGCGCCACCTTGTTAATGATATAGACTTGTGTTGCAGCCCGAAATCGCCAAAAAATCCATAAAACCCCCTAGTATGGTGTTCAATGTCATTCAAGGTCATTGAATTCGGCGCCAATCAAGAGGCAGTATACAACTATTCCTATTAGTGATTAATAGTAACCTAGGCCCTATCTCGCACCGTTACTGAGATACAGCGACTTATTGGCCAAAAAAGCAAATTTTGCCCACCCCCTCTCATTTAGCGCCCTCGTTCGGGGTGACTTCCTTTGAATTTATGGAAAAGCTTTACGGTTTCTGAAACTAGAGTCTTCCAGACAGCCGACGGTGAAGATCTGGTGATCCTAGCTTGCACCGTTTTTGACTTATCCACCCGTGTGACGGACAGACAGATAGACAGACAGACAGACAGACCGACGGACGGACAGACGGACGGACGGACAGACAGAATTGCAATGGCTAAGACGCGCTAAGGCAGTAGCTGCTTTCGCGCGTAAAAATGCATTGCGCATTTTACCATCTGCACTTTACTGCACTGTCGTAGCCATGAGACACAATTACAAATTTATACAAGACTGCATCTATGTCGTACCATCCACGGTTGTTGAGCGTCGGTCATGGAAGCTCCGTTGCTATCAGAAGTCCAAGGTTGCCAGCCGTTCATAGCGCCACCATTCTGCTGCATGGAACCTGACATCATCGCCTGAAATTAAACACAACAGATTAACACCTTATCGACGCAAATGTGAAAGTTTAAAAATCGTCTATGGTTCTTAATCGTAGCTTATTACAGAAAGTGTCACCTGTCATATTGGATCACACCTGCCGCCCGACACAGGTGAACGCGCCCCTTTCCTATAATCCCAGCCAAGCAGACCGACTGACCGGTACTCGATTTACCTACCTCAGAAGAATGAAAGACTGAGTTGGTGGTTGCTTATATACCGAGATAGTTTGGCCCACCCTGTACATATATCCAGTGATGTGAATGAGATGCTTTTTTCAAGACCAAGCCCGAAACTATTTTTGTCCACGAGACGTCTCGAGACCAGGACCTTGGTCTCAACAACTGCATCACGTGCATATATCGCAGTCTGTGTTGGATTTTTACTGTAGTCTCTCATGTCAAAAAAAACTTTAATTAACGCGTTCCACCATGTGCAGAATAAGCTCATTAGCATGCGACGCCATCGCTCTTGCAGCGCAATATTAATAACGATTCCGCCCACACATTTATCCGCATATAGCGTAGTAGTCTGTTGTCTGTCGTCTATCTGTGGCATTCGTGCACTTTGCTTAAATGGTCAAAAAAATTTGATGCCATTTGTCAAGTACACTTGTGGGTTCTAATAACACATTGTGTTAAATGGAATCTCCCCGACTTACAAAGGAGGAGAGATACAGAGATCAAACCCCCACACAAAATACTAATTGGAAATTACAGCTAAATCATTGTTGCCAACTGGCAAATACAAACGAGGAGTTACATAAACTTGCCACAGCGATTCCGCCTTTTGCCAAGTTACTTAGGTCGTTGTTAAGACCTATACGTCGTAGTATGATCGTACCATCCACGGTTGCTGTGCGTCAGTCATTGAAGCTCCGCTGTCGTCTGACGTCCAAGGTTGCCAGCTATTCATAGCACCTCCCTGGTTCTGCTGCTGCATAGAACCCGACATCACGCCCTGCGTTTACACACAGCAGTGAGAGACTAACAACTTTCTACTTAACATGGACCAGTTCCAGTTTACAAAATCACATGAATAAAACTTGAGACTTACACGGTCTCAGCCGGTACCTATAAACACCATTCGGTGTTTGTACGTACCGGCTAAGGCCATTAAAATCTGTGGCCAGATCAATAGCCGGCTGTTGTAGAACCGAATATTGACACGGCTGCCGGATCAATATCCTGCGCTTACATTATTACGTAACATTTTCTGTACGCCTGCACTGTAATCATAGACAATGCACATTATAAATTATCGTAGACCTATACATGTATCATCCATTGTTGTGCGTTGTTGGATGTCCAGGGTTGCCAGCCATTCTGCTGCGTGGCACCGCCTTAATTCTGTGACTGTTGCTGCTGCTGCAAAACGCGACAATTTTTACTATAAAAGACAATAATTTTACGAAATTACTAAATTTTTCTAAAAGCTGTAACGTAGCCGGGGGATCATAGGGGGCGATTGCTCCTTTCAACTTCAGTCGTAAATGCAAATTTGTCCAGTGAGACTAACGAAACTTTTAACCGCTACATGCATTTTCAGGGCTTTTATCAAATCCGCCATTTCGCAGAGCTGATACTTAAGAAACTAAGTAAACTAAAAATTGATAAGTTTTCAAAACCTGGTAAATAACATTCTAGAGTACTAGGCCTATATAAAAATTATAAAATGCTGCCCTAACCTTAACTCTAACCATTTGAAATGGTGGCCCCTCAGAATGGCGGCCCTTCAGAAGGACGGACCGATACCCTTTTTCATGTCCAAAAAATGTCTGCGGCTACGGATCTAGCGCAGACCCCGAGTGCCTCAGATTTAATAGGTTCTTCCCGCTAACATTATGCGATATGCAAATTAACTTACTTACTTACTGACTTACTAGCTGGTGGAAGGGGACCCATGATGATGACGATAATGATTATCCGAGCTTTACTTCGCAATGACCTGGTCGTCGGAGGTCCAAGGTTGCCAGCTGTTCATGGCCCCGGCGCCGCCTTGATTCTGCTGCTGCGTGGAGCCTGACAGCATCGCCTGAATTCACACACGGTAGGCTAACAGTTCGCCACAGCATGGAACTCCATCATAGATGTAAAAAACGTTCCAGGAAAAATAAAAAAACGTTAAAAAACGTAAAATACGTGGCAAGAATAAAAAACGTTTAAAAACGTTAAATAAAAAACGTTGGTCATAATGTGTTCAACTTCTTGCCTAATGCCTAGTGCTGTAAATGCAGCATACCTGGAATTATAGTTTAGATAGAGAGAACTTCATTTAATTTCAATTCACTTGTGTGGTCATAAGACAATAGCATTAAACTAACTAAATATACTAGTTAAAACATTTTATTTAGTATATTTGAACTAACTAAGTAAACTACATCAATATAAATAAATAATAATTCGTTTTTGTGGTCCCAAAAGTGCTTCACAAAGCTTTTAGTGGGATTTTCAATGCACGTTTTTTAAAAAATAAAAAAAACGTTGAGCAAAATAAAAAACGTTAAAAAACGTAAAAAACGTGGCAAGAATACAAAACGTAAAAAACGTTTTTACGTCTATGAACTTTATAGATAGCAGATATCTATAGGCCTATAAAACTTCCTTAATCAAAGACTAATTGTTCTGTCGTGGAGTGAAACAGTTGAGCGTTGAATCCTCAACACTCGGTCAGCTGACCACAACTGCCCGAAGGCCATGCATATACCTTTGATGAAAAACTCCGTTCGTAAATTTTTACGCGAAATTGCATCTAGCAGCGCAATCGATTCCGCCTACTGCTAGGCCCTACACAATTTATCCGAAGTGTGGTCTGTCAGTCTGCACGTCGTCTGCTTGTCACATTCGTGCACCATGCTTGCTTATGTGGTTTGGCGGATTTAGATGTTATTTGGCAAGTACACACGTGGATCTCTGACAAGTGTAGGCTCCCAAACCCTAAGGGAAAGTGGAGATTTACGGATCAAAACCTTAGCCAAAACATGCAATTGCAAATTGCAGCCAAACCGCTAGTTCTATGCTGTCACATAACGAATACAAAAACAGGAGAAAGATTTTGTTTTTTTACCAAATTTCTTTGATCTCTGTTTGAGTAATATGACGGACGGACATCTAAACAGTGTTGATCAGCTGATCGCTTACGTTACCTCCTTCCATTGACAGAGAATATAGCTATGATGATAACGACGATGCTATATCATAATCATTGTCACGACTCACGAATGTTATAGTGCCCTATCTATAAAAATTAACAGCTGCGTTACAATTAAATTTTTACAACGTATCGAGTTACGAAATCAGATGAGAAAAATCAGAAAAGTTTAGCGTCAAATTGAAGCAGCAAAATGAAGGTTTTTGATTCAAAAAAATTTGGTTGTAAAATAATGATCTCGGCAATATCGCTAATGTTACGATGTATTTGTAGGTGCAGCGTATATACCCGTACCATCCACGAAGTTGCTGGCTTCCAACTGCCCGTGGAACTGCCTTGCTGTTGCTGCTTCTGCTGCTGCTTGTCTTTAGGTCCTCCTGACATCATCTTCTGCCACTTGCCACCACCACCACCGCCTCTATCAGGCTTGTTCGGTGTTTTGCCAGACTTCGCCGGCGCTCGAACACATGTCAGTTGCTCAGCGCTCCAGACCAGACTTGCCGGACACGGACGGATGTGTGGAAAACCCGATGCATCGCACTGGACGTAGAGATGATTGTCGAGCGGAAAGACGTGGTAGTACTGGCCTTTCTTCAGCACCTCGGGCGTGCAAGGATTCGCCAGCGAAGTGCCTATGCACAATCAATCAACCAGTCAGTCAATAAGTAAATTTACTAAAAGCCCAGCTGTCGCTAAAAAGGGCCGACCGTTTGTGAGATACGGCGACTACTAGGTTAAAACCTTGCATTAAAAATTGCGGCGAAATCGCCGCACATGGAGACATGTTTACTATTGACAGCCTGTAGGAAGTCGCCACCGCTCTATCCGATGGTACCATCGCCGACCTTCTACGACTTAGGCCTACCGTTTAGCCACAATACTGCACGATTGGCATAGCAGAGTGCGTACTGACCTTTAAAATTATCCAAAATTGATAATTCATCTGAAATGGCTTATGCGATTTTTTATTAATCATCTGTAGCAAATAGAGATAACAATGATGGCGACAAATCTTCATCACGGACTTACCTTCACAAGTGATCATCACCATCATTAGCAGCAGCAGCAGTAGCATCGCAGCAAGACGCATCTTCAGCGTTTGCCTGAACGCGGCCAAATACGCACCAGCCTATTGAGTTCTAATATCGTCGCTGTATATTATAGACTGGTCTATCGAGTTCTCTTGATCGAATGTGCTCGTATCAAACCGGCTGCCTGTTGGTTCATCGTATTGTTAAACCCCAGCAGATGGTACTACAGGCTGGCGAGGGCCAGCTACCGGCCAGGGCAGTTTGGTCCATCGCCTGCCGTCACGGACGGACGTGCTTTGGCAAGGACACCGTCATCATCACGACCAGTTGAGCAATGTACTGCACTGTACTGACTCATTGCCTAATGATGATGAGTTAATGAGCGACCCACGCCAAGTTTCTCTCCTCATCTGTCGCCGTACCATGCCAATCAACCCACGTACAGATGCAGCAGCCCTCACAATGAGCCGGGGCCATTAATCATTGCATCATTTTTCATTGTAGGCTCTCTTTCATTGCTCAGTCTTGTGTCTGTTAATTCTCTGCCTGTTCCGCACAGTGAAAGTCGTCACAAGACGACAACTGCAAATTTTAATGTACTTGGTAGTTGTTGCAATTACGAATCACATTAGAAGTTGCAGTCATCGATTTCTGACGACTCTCAAAAATACAGTGCCTTCGTGTACTACTAACTGCATGCATACAACTGTTCTTGCAGCGCTCTTAAGCCCAGACTCCATTACGCCGACTTTGCGACAAATTTGCCGCTCTCAAAATGATAACAAAGATCTACTCACTAGGCCTACGCATGCATGCGATTTGGAGAAGAAACGGTAGGAAAAAATGCATTGCATGGGCTTATATTTTAAACAAAGTTTATTCGCATAAAAAAGTTCAACACGGGGAACAGAGAAAGCATTAAGGAAGCATTCAGAGCAAAACGTACAGGGATTTACCCAAAATTGGACGACCAACTGGCACGCGGATAATTTGGCACTTTGAAACGTATTTTAGTCTTCACACTCGGCTGAAATTTTGACGTTTTCAGGTGAGCACTGGGCGCACAGATTTGTCCCAAATTTTCCACCGCGTTCCTCCGTCTTTGCCCCCCCGTATTTCACCCCACCGTCCGCACGACGCCCTGGGGTTAACAGTAGAATCAAATTCAATAGGCTAACTGCATCGCATGTCAGACTGTGCATGACTGCAAGGCATCACGGAGAGTTGAGGCACGATGATCTTGCGTGTACTAGAGCGAGCGTGTGAGTGTGACATACCAGTGATGACCCTGCGTCGATCAAACGCGACAAACGCTCGAACGCCGAAGCTAAAATATTGGCAGTCGATCAGCTTTGGGTCCGTTGAAAAGCCGCGTCGTCGTGCACCACGCAATTCGGCGGCCGCGGGGCGACTAAAAACGAAAAAAACGAAGAAGCTGTCCAATGCAGGACCAAATTATTATTTGTCGAGTAGATATGTAACTTGTAACTTCTGTTCCATTGGCTCATATAGGCCTATCGATAGTTGAATGAAACCAAACATTATAATACCGAACTTTTAACACGTTTTTGTAGCGCTTATTTAATCTTTGTATTCTACCGAATTTCCGTGACAGCTTTCTTGTGTGTAAACCTGTTTTTTCTTTTGTTAAGCGCAAATTAGTACAAAATTATCGTAGGCCTAATTATTCGCCTTACGTGCGAAATGCCGGTGGTATTTATGACTGTGCAAGTTCTCTTGTTCTCGACGGTTCTAAAAAAACACCATGACAGCTAGCGGCTCACGCATCCCCGCGTTGACATAACCAACTGAACTATACATCTAACGTCTGTCCAGCAGTACAGACTATACTGACCAATTTTTGCAACAACTGAGGTCCGTCATTGTCAGGTTCTGCAAATTCAGCGACCCCGGCGGTCGCTGGATTGGTCGATTGTCAGATGCTAAGCCTGAGGCGAGCTAGCGCGACCAGACAACAGTGGTCCACACTCCACCGTATTGTTACGTATGTTTTTTAATTACCTACTATCACGTGCTTTGAGCACGCGCTGACGTAATAAATACCATATTATCGGCGTCATGGAATTAATCACCGCGCCACAACGGCGCCACACGGCTGGAGATGGTCGGGTCCAGTTAGGAGTCCGTACTCAAATACCACACGTAGTGCGTCATTTGTACGCCATTTTACGGCGGCGTAACCGCTGTCATGATTTTAACCTACCATGCCTATTGACCGTAATGTTTTAGCTGTCTTTTCAAAGGTAAAAACAAAAATAGCAAAGTCCGATACTTGCTATAGTGCTTCTTGCATTAGACGGACGGACGGGACTCAAAAACAGAAGCGCTTTTGCAATCTTGAAAAGTGGCGGCTGATTGGCATGAGCTAATGAACTGCCATATCCGAGATTGTAAAATCTTGAATCCGTCTCGTGTAAGAAGCGCTATAGCAAGTAGCCTACTGGACTTTACATGTACATATAGGCTACGTGGAACGTTGTTGTCGCCATGTAGGCTTATTTGACTTTATAACTTCTATGACTCATTGTAGGCTACTATGTTGAATGTCTGTCATGTATGCGCGCTGTCATTATGGCAGACAAAAAATTTTATAATTACAATATAATTTCAACATACCGCAAAAATTGTTGGGTGTCGTACAAGACAGTATGCAACTCGCTAGTCACTACTGTGCTTCAGTATACTACAATGGCAAGCGATAAGCTCCGGTCATGGCAAACCAAACACAGAAAAATACACTTCTGTTCAGCACCATCGTCAGCATAACAAACCAGCGGCGTATGCAGAGGCCAGCTTAGGGCACACCCCCATGAAAAATATAAGGAAAACGTTCCATTGCTATTCTTCAAAGAAACGTTTATCTTTCTGCAGCTACTGCAAACGAAGTTTTTTCAGATAACTTTTATAATCCCATCTGTGTAAATTTCAGCTTAAAATGCAAAAATGCACCAAAAAGCGTGTGTCGGCAGGGCTCCACCCGGACCTGCTGGGGATGAAATTTAAGCCAGTAAGTAAATTTACATAGCGCAAAGTCGCCAAATCTGAGGCTAAAGACGCGTGCGTAAACTAAACGAAATGAAATAAAAGCCGAACCCTCCAACTTTTATTTCATTTCATTTCTGTCACTCTGTACGCATCTTTACAGTGAAAGCTCTCCTCAATATCGCTTATAGCCGAATGAAGAAAGAAAAAAAGGGGAGAAAAGGGAGAAAAAGATAGAAAAGGCAAAAAATGAAAAGAAGGTTGACCTCCCCACACAAAGATATCCTGCATACGCCACTGCAGAGAACCACGAAGCGAATTACCCTAACATCGTTCAGTTAACACTGATAATTTACTAGATACTAATAATACTGTAAAGCAAAACGCATTACCAAGGATGGACAAAATTAACCACAGTACCGATACTGTATACAACTACATGGTGTTTTATGAAAAAGGCACCCTTTTTGTTTCTTTTATAACTCAGTCGAATAGTGATCAAATAACACAAAATTTCTTAACAGATGTAGCTGAAGAAGTACTAATTCAGAATATTTGAACAAAATGTGGCTGTTAGTTAAATATTCTTTGCTAGTCGTGATGTTACGCTGACGTCATAACGTGTTGCAAGTACAAGCTTGCTTGTTGTAACCAATACTGACTCACGACACATTATGATGTTAGCCCAACAACACGACTAGTAAAGAATATTTAATTAACAGCCACATTTTGTTGAAATATTTTGAATTATCATTTCTTCAGCTACATCTGGTAAAAATATTCTGTAAACTGATCACTATTCGACGGAGTTATAAAAGAAACAAAAAGGGTGCCTTTTTATGAAACACCGTGTAACTTACGTGTACAGGGCCCCCAATAACATTGAGGGGCCAAACGAAACCAAAGTGATGACAAGTAACCAACAATTCTGTACCAGCAACTAATACACAACATCTACACTGTAACGAAATCTGGAAGGCACATCAAAAGCACAGTTGTGATAAACGTTTACTAAGGTTTTTTTTTATTTTTGACAAAAGCATGCTTTTAAAGTTTTAAAAAAAATTTGTAACGTTTTTACTTTTAATGCACACTGAATGGCCACGGTAAAAATGATAAGTATAGTGTTATACAGTGTTACAAAATAATGACATATTTTGCATTAACATTTATCAACTTAAAGCATATGATAGCGAAAATTTGGCGAATACCAAAAAAAACTTTACCCGAAACAATGAACAAATGGTCACATTTTTTCATCCAACCATTACAAATGTCTACATTTTTTTTCAAAACTTAAACTGCATTTGTTAAACTTCAAAAATGTTTTTTCACTAAGTTTATTACATCTATAACGATAACAGCAAACAACATATTAGTTGGATGCATACAAAACAGGAGCAAACAAAGCCCACCAAAACTATGAAGCTAGTTTCATTCTAGATGCACAGCTAGGCATGGCGAATCTAAAAGTGTCTTGAACCAGCCACCCCCTTGAAAGTAAAAAAATTAAGAAAAACAGAAAAGTTTACTGTAACAGGAAACTAATGTAAAAAATTGTCACACATACTCTTTTTTCACATACAAATACGGCAGCATGGCCACTTTTTATGCTGGTAGGAGTATGCTTGAAATAAGGGAAAAATACCATCACGGACATATCCCGCAAATAGCTAGCAAATACTACACACATACTGCAGAACTAACCAGGGGCGTCCACCCCCCTTAGCACCAAGAGGCAACCTTCCCCCAACTCGGATGCCCTCCCCTTTTCCTTTTCTCCACCTTTCCCTTCCTCTCCCTTCCCGTCATCTTACAATTTTTACTCCCCTTTCCTTTCCTTTTCCTCTTTCTTTCTTTCTGTTTTTTCCTTTCCCCTTTTCCCATCTCCCTCCCCTTAGAAGTAGGACCCTCTGAATGCAGCACGGGGGTCTGGAAAATGCTTTAAGCTCCACTAGCAGGATGTGGGGCGGAGCCTAAGCCGAAATCAAATTTGGTAAATATTAGTCTTTAAAATATGACATCTAGTTTCAACAAATTTAATTATTTTCCATATAATTAAGTCACCAAATTTAGTGGAGTTTAAACATATATGCAAACAAGGGTGGCGCGGCACCACAACTTTAAAAGTAGGCAAAGCCATAGCCAGAATATCTGCTCGAGGGTTCGATCTTCCCCTTCCTCTCCCCTTTACCCTACTTTTCTCTTTCCCCTCTTGCTTTTTCCCTTTCCCCTTTCCTTTTCTTCCTTTCCCTTAGAAGGACCTCTCAAATTGAGCTAGAGGGTCTGGGTGTAAGCTCCCTCAGTGGGGTCAGTGGCAGACCCCCAGCTGAGATCGAATTTAGTGTAAAATATGATGTGCGGTGGCAACAATTTTAATTATTTTCCTTAGCATCAACTGACCAAATTTATCGCATGCAGTTTAAATAATAAAGGCGAACAAAGGTGGTGGAACAAATTTAAAAGTGAAGGTACAAATAATCTGCGAGCAAAGCAAACAGAAAAAAATTTTGAACTGTTGTATGCAGAATTCTGTGCCATCCATTTCTAGGCAATTTGCCACTGAGAAAATATCCCCGCCCCAGTTTTCTTTTTTTACTTCTCCCAACTTTTTCCAGAAGGCATTTGCCTTCATCTGTCAACGGAGTGGACGCCCTAACGACAATCAGCACACACTGCTTTCAAGTCAAGCGGCAAACTAAAAGCATGGTGCTCAGAAAAAGTGATTCCTTCACCATTGGTGCAACTCCTGAAATTGTAAATCAACCTCCAAAAGTAAAATTTCAGAAAATACAGCCGGGACACTTACAATTCTATATATATGTACCGGTATGCAATTTGAGTACAGTTTATGTTGAAATAAAAGATAGCAATTAGAGAAAAATGATAACAATAGCAGCATTATAGCACAGGCAATAACTGACCATGTAAAATAGCAAGAGATAAGTAATGCATGAAAGATGCTGTAATGATTTTTGTGATCACCTTGGTAACCAGTCAGTACTTTGGAGGCATGGCATAGCAGTAACGCATTGCATCCAATCAACAAAGTTGCTCAACATCGGGCTGGGTTAGTACTTAGATGGGTGACTGCTTGCGAGCAGGTAAACTATCTCGATATGTAACCAGCTGCCTAAGACAACTCAGTCTTCCATCCCTCTGGGGTAAGTAAATTGAGTACCAACCTATCTGGTTGGGGTTAAAGCAGGACACATTCACCTGTGTTGGGTGGCAGGTAGAACTGTGTGATCCCATATGGCAGGTGACACTCCTTAGTTCTGAGATGGGTTTCCTACAAAGAGCTATACACCACCTTTAACCTGTTTAACCTTTCTGTTGGCAAAAGCTTTCCTCCAGTCCAACCACTTTACGCTGTCTTTTCAGGAGCTACGGCCAGGTATTTAAATACACAACTTCTGCGAAGTGTTGCAACTTTACATTCACAGACTGAATATCTATTCTACTGCTAGTCCAGCAATGTACAAGCATGGAGAGCCAGGCTGACTCAACATTAACAAATAAATATATGCAAATTAATAACATCTGTGCACTGTTATCACTGCAAGCAAATCAAGATAAAAAGGAAGGAAAAATGCATAGCTGTTGATATGTAACTCAGTAGGCAGTGGCTTAGCTTAACACTATCAGGTGGAAAATGCGTTGGGAAAAGTCTGCTAGAAAGAAAATTAATGGAATGCAACTGTGTCACATACATGTATGCAACTAGGTTACATCTGCAATAACCAGTGGCTACAGAAAATGGAAATAGCTGCACTAGCAATGCCTAAAATAAATATGCATAAGCAGAAAAAAAACCGTGAATGTAGAACTTTAAGCACTGACATTAAACAGAACTAAGTAAATAGCACATGAGCAATATCACTGAAATAATGGTGGAACAATGCAAGAGATAGCAACGACAATAAAGATTATTCAAAAATCACTTCACACTGCACAGTTTATGAAGCACACACATGTGCACTTGCAGTTGTTGCCCACGTCTACCTAAGTTAGTCAGTGGTCGTCACTAGGGTCCACAGTTTTCCGCAAGCTGCGGAATTTCGAGCCGAGGCACAGAATTTGTTTTTTTCCGCAAAATTTTGCAGAAGTTGAGAAATGACCGGCGATGAGTACGATTATTGGCCTGATTACGTAATTTTATCGCGAAAAAATCAAACTAAACTGCCTAAAGCTCTGTGTACTCTACAAGTAACTAGGTATATTGCAATCCAGCACAATCGTAAAAAAAACAAAATTTGAATATCATTTTTGAAAAGAAATAAAGATTGATAATTTTCTTTGTATGTTGCTAGCATAACTCAGCACAGTGGCAGCGTTCAATAACTAAAGTTTTTGAACAGGACTGAGCTCAGTTTACTCCCAAACAAAAGGCTGCGGTAAGCCGCAGAATTTGGACAATTTTGCCGCGATAAGCCGCAAAATTTTGCAAACTGGCCTGCGGAATTTGAAAAAAATTTCTGCGAAAAAATGTTGGCCCTAGTCATCACCTGGTATCAAATGAAGCCAAAGGAGAATGTTACAGTGGTATTTCCACAGGCCAAGCTACGTCACCAGATTTAAGCACACAAGTCTATCATAATACAAACTCTGCTAACAGCACTAGTGGACTACTGGTTTCGAGTTACTCTCTGTAACGAAAAATCTTCAAATATCGCCCAAGCAGATGTTTTACCAGCTGGACAACCTTCATGCAAAAGCATCAAAGCAACGTCATAAAAAGTTCCACTGACAAAAAAACCAGTGAGTGAGTGAGTAGGGTTTTACATCTCACCCGACACAGTATAGGTCATTTCGGAGATGACCTTTCCAGGCAAAATGCATGTACACATAATAACGAAACAAAAAGTCTAACCTTTACACAAAGTTTAACCTCTATGAGACACAAATCCTAAAAACAACCAAAACCTAAAACTGTAAGAACTGCCAATCCAAAGTGTGCATATGTAACTAACAATAATGGCAGTTCTAATAATCTTCCCTCATATGCTGTCTATTGGAGGACGAGGAATAAAAAAATACGAAGTCAAAACGTCAGAACTAAGACACATGAGTGAACCACGCAAAACCACTGAACCTTCGAAATGCCAGAAAAATGACTGCACCTGTTAAGCAACAGAAGTTATCGGTCACAAAAGAAACCGCAACATGCGCAGATTTTGGACTGCTAATCATCTTCGGCACGTAACAATTCAAGTAAATGCGAGGGAGAACTATGACTCAAGTATGAGAGTGTAACCGACAACAATGGGCTCAATTTGGAACCAAAAAGTAAAAAGATTTCGGCCCAGTGCTGATGTGATGATGCAGCGGTCCACCTACTGCACGATACTTGCCCAAATTAGTATACCAGTAACACCCACCCTGTAAAACATTCACACAAATTTTAGTTTTTCTTCTTCATCTTTTACTTTTCAAGTTAAAAGTCCATATGGGACAGATGGACGGACAAATAGATGGACAAACAAGACCTGTAATATTGCCTATTAGAATAATAAGTAATAACTGGTAAATAGGTATGACATCACATGCGATGAGCCGTGTGCGGGAAGGTGCGCCTACTGGACGGCTGTACTGACGTAGAATCACTGGACAATGGGCGATGCCGACCATAACTTCCGGCCAGCTGCGTTCCAGACGATGAAGTTGACAGATACGCATGCGAGGTGTAAGACCTCGGCATAGGTGCCGGAGTAATAGGATGCTGCGAGTGGGAGCTGATGCCAATCGAAGACATCGGCCTACTGACGACAGCAGAACGACCAGTGGATGATGTTGCTCCATACAGGTTGTACGAAGAGACCCCAGACTGATACGGTGCGCTGTAAGCCAGGCCACTATCAGTATGTGCTCTCGGGATGCTGCCGGCATAGTTGCGGCTCGGCCAGTCCAGTGACAAACCAGCATTCGGCAAGCCGTGGACGTAACGATCGCTGGTATTCCTCACCGATGACCAATCACTGTACTGTGTGCTACTTAGCCCGTTACTCACATATCTTGACGTAGTTCTGTCGGAGCCAGTTACAGGTAACAACGATGAATACAGCTCAGCACTGTATGGTGGTGGCTTCTTAACAACAACTGCAACAGACAACATGGTGTCAGATTACTGCAAATGCAATTTTGAAAATGCCATTTTATGCAGAAAAACATGCGATAAGCAGGTTTTGGCAAAATATGCGATTGCATATGCGATCGCATATTCGCATATAACCAGCATGCCTACCTAACCCTATCCCTAACCCTAATTCCTAACTCTAACCATAACCCTATCCTTAACCTTTGCGCCTCTGTATCTTTACACGTTTCGTTTTATGGTGCTTTATAAGTTCATTTTTAACTTTAACTTGAACCTTATTTTCTAAAGCTAAGCCTACATCACTGTGTCCAGATTTTGTCAGGTTCCCTCCTTTAATAACGTCAAAATTCCACGGAATGAATTTGAGGGCTACAAGGATGCCACAATACCACTGCGGATATGGTAATTGCCGCCGCTGTCAGCAAATCTGTGTCGCCACGATGTTCCAAAATTTCTGGTGAGAATCTTCATATCATAAAGGTCACTAAACACTTACCTGGATTAGAGGTCATTGTGTATGGTTACAGACATGGAAAATTTGTCAGAACTCACCGCCAACCAAGGACACAGATCTCGCCGATGGAACCCGAGTGATTTGTGCCCACTTCTGAGGTTAATTAACCCATCAACAGAGTTCTGCCTGATGATACCATTCTCGCAACTCCACATCGGCTTTCAGAGCATGATCCTATCCAGCTTACACTTACTTTGATACCATCATTCACTTACCTCAGTCAGAGACTGTCCAATGTCGATATCTGGCTCTGGGTGTGCCTGTGCCTTATACGGGGTTACTAACCCTAACCCCAACTCCTAAACCCTATCCTTAACATTATTTCCTAAAGCTAAGCCTATGTCACTGTATTCACATTTTGACGTTCCTGGTTTTGTCGGTCTAGATTTTGTCGGGACACCGTTGTAAAACAAATGTGTTCAAACTGATTTACTGCTAAGCCAAACAACACAAACCATTTGTTGCTGCAGTGGTTTGGTTGGTTTGTCGACGATCACTGATCTCAAGATCAGCGTAAGTGGCAGTGAGGATGGCCTCAATCCAGGCTGAGAGTGAAACCTCACTGCGTCGATCAGGCCTTGACAAGTGGCGACGTTGATAGAAAAGAAGATACGCGGCATTCGTGACAATGGACGAATCACCACTTAGCTCGTCGACCTTCTCATCATTGTAACTGTACCACTTCTCATTCACCGGGTTCTTGCAGAATGCTGGCAATACACAGACAAATTTTCTGGCATCATGGCAAAATGGCAAAAAAGCAATTCCCCCGCTCCTCAAATTTTAGCCTGTCGGAAAACCTTGTTCTAATCATAAAACTTTCCTCCAAAAATCCTAAATTTTAGGCCAAGATACCCCATTTTAAGAAAATCAGAGGTGGAATTAATCTCCTCTGTTGAAAGTTTGTGGCTATCTGTTGGCAAACTGAAATACCCTCGCACTTTCTTAACCCACGACGCTGCTGACTGTAACAAACTACAGTGTCATGGTTGTTTATTTGGAACAACTTTCTGCTGACTGCTAAATATTGCAATAGCACCAAGCAGTATAATTTGGTACCGGCTTCACCACTGGGACGTAAACAGACACATCACGCAATACACTGGCCACGTATCTGTGGTCTCGCAGTGTAAAAGCTGGTGTCTGGCTGAGGGCCTTAGGAAATGAAGATCAGCACCACTCTATGGGCCGAAAGGCTCAAGAAGGACTTTACGTTTTTACTGCAATAGCAAACAACTTAACAAATTTATATGATTAAAACTCGCACATTATTAGTTACTGTTTCAGCTGATGAGTTTACTCAAATGCATTATACAAGGTTTACATATCAAACCTTAGACGATCTCATTAGATGGCTGTCACAATACACTAATATCATATGAAAAACAATCAGTGACCATTCATTCAGTCAAAATCGGTCTTCTGTGAGAAGTTGAGTATCTGAACTTCTGGATCTCTGAATGCATACCCTTACTGCAGTGCATAAGTCCTAACAGAGCAAAATGCTGAGTCAATCTGCAGTCAACTTAGCCTTTTGCCTAAGCCACCTTTTGAGCAATGGTGAAATCAGTATAACTAAGAGGAATAGTGGGTCAGATCTAGAAAGTATCAAACGACAGACAGAGTGCAGGTCATCTACACAGTACACATGTGACTAGCAACATCAACTAGGGTTTCACACTTAGCCATAAAGTCCTCAGTGACAGCACCAATGACTTTCACATAGATCGACCTAGCAAATAACAGACTGCAGATGAAGTATGGTTGACATATATAACATAAGTATAAAATGTACAAAGACCGACCGGTGTAGTGTCCTCCGTGGAGATTGCCGTAGTGGTTGCAGAGAGCATAGAGATCATAGACAAACTCCGAAGCATTGCAAGGTGACGCGCATGAATATGACTTTCCGTTGCTTTCCATATGTCGACTCATGTCCAAGCCGGTGACGGGAAATGTCACGAACGTGTTCAGCTTTGTATGAATGTCCTCGACCTTTCACAAGATTGCAAAAAAAATCAATGTGTGACAACCAACTTCAGATGAACACACGAAACATGAGGCTATGAGGCTTTAAAATCATGGACCTGTACTTTCAAGTAATGACGGTAATGGGCCGCTATAGCGAAGGGCCAAGATTAGGGTTAGGGTTATGGATCGGGTTAGGGTTAGCATTTCTCAAAGATTTATGTGACAATAATGCACATCATAAATTACTGTACAATATAGGTAGTAAGTTCGACGGCGGTGCATGAAACTACAAAAACTGCCAATGGCTGTCCGTGACGGTATACACTTGAGAAGCTGGTTTGGTCGACTGGTGATCCATGAAGCTACGGTCGAGATCATCAGTTGCTCGGCTGTCGGAATAGCGAAAGCCGCCGTGTCTCACGGCAACTTTCGCTATGACAGCCCCTCGCTATGGTGGCCCTTTGCTATAGCGGACCCAAACCATAATGACAACTTAATGTTTAATGCATTGCGAGGGAGCAAAACTCAATGATACCTCGAAAATTGAGTATCGGCACTTGGCGTTTAAAAAGTAGAGTTGTGGCAATCGACTGAGATTGAAGCTTGGATCAGGCTTGCCACTGCTAGTGTATAGGGTTGGGGTTTGGTTTTGGCTTACGGTTTTGAGTTAAAACTTAAAACTCAACTTAAAGTAGTTAAAAACTCAATGACTATAGAACTTGGCAGAGTCAAAATTAGACTAGCAACTCTTGAGCAGTGTTGTAACAAATACTAAATAAAAGTATTTAAATACAATACAAATACTTAAAACTTTCAAAGTATTTAAATACTATTTAAATACTGTAATATTACACAACAAAATTTTTATGCCAAATTTTTTTATTTCTCAGTTTAGAAAAAAATGACAGCAAAATGGTTAACAGTCTGATCAATCAGTAGACCTAATTGCTAATAGACTAAAATCACAGAGGTCTGTCAATGTCATTAAACATCTGACATCAGTTCATCTCTTACTATCAGTTAATTCATCTCTTAGTCACCAGTAATTCTGATTAATTTTCAACTTTGTCAGTTTTTCAAACAGTTTGTCACCAAGTTTATTTTGCCGTTTTGTCAGTACGAGTGAAGCTGAACTAAACAGTTTCTCTGCTGGAGCGCTTGAAGGTGGGCACGTGTTGTAGCAAACAAAAAGTTGTTTGACAGTGCATCACACAATGGTTTTGCATGTTTTGCATCAATCTTCACCAGCTTCTTCTTCAGAACTGTGATTGTTAGCAACACATAACCCATGCTGCATTGCTGTTCACCTTACCAAACATCGGTATGGCCCATAAAATGCATAGTAGTTGTCGTGCAAATGTTCTAACATTTAAACAGTGCTGCAGTGAGTATTAAGAACTGCCAAACGGGCAAACACTGCTAAAAAGTGCCGGAGTAAGTAATTAGAAATTTCTAAATACTAAATACTATTTAAAAGTATTGAAATACCGCTTCAAATACCAGCAATTTGAAAGTATTTAAATACTTGCTGTGATATACTGCCTACGTATTTAGATAGTATTTAAATATTTGAAGTATTTAAATACTTTACAACAC
>Ga0209454_1000403_pt1 | contig 22817 bp, 16 predicted proteins | sample WorMetHERISLAND1_2_FD_187400 | JGI IMG/M metagenome (GOLD analysis project Ga0209454, IMG submission 187400) | Marine gutless worms symbiont microbial communities from Max Planck institute for Marine Microbiology, Germany - Olavius geniculatus... | ecosystem: Host-associated > Annelida >... | reverse complement strand
AAGCAAGATAAGGCATAGTTAAAAGCAGCACGTTTACACACACTAAACAAACAAAGGTAGTTCGCAATTTCTTTTTAGACATAATCGTTCTTGCAGCGCAAGCGATTTCGCCTATTTCTACACATTTTATCGAAGCGTTCTCTAGTCCCAGAACCACCGCAGACGTTATGCTTTTAAGTCGAAACCAAACGCTAAGCAAGCCGCGCAGCGAGTCAATTGCCGATTGCGACAGCGTTACTTCAATTGCTTAGCAGCGGCGACTGCGACAACAATCGCTGATTTCAGTCATGCACATACGTCGCTGTCAGCTACGGAGATGCACTGGACAGACTCCGTGTTCACATGAACATTATCTTGTTTTTTAGGTATTTTAGTCGAAATCGCTTGTTGCAGCTGCCTATAGCGATACATTTCTCAGTAGCGTGGTCTGTCTGTGTGTGGTCTGTCACATTCGTGCACCCTGCTTAAACCGTTCCATGGCAAGTACACTTGTGTGGTCCAATGACACAGTGTTAGATTGGGGTTGAATTTAGGAGTCAAACCCAAACGCAAGACCTGCAATTGCAGATTACGGCCAAACTGTCAGCCCTATGCTGCCACCTGGCGAATACAAGCGAGCGATTCCGCCTTTTGACAAATTACGTTGATCTTTGTCCTTTTCAATATGTTTCTTCGGCAATTTCAGTGAAGTTATTCGTTATAACTTTCCAGTACTTCTGCAATCGAGGGTCTGTTGATACGATCCTGAGCTTCCGATTTTGTTGCGAATTATTAAAACTCATATATGGCAAACTCACCAAATACTCTTAATTTGAAAAAGTCAACAACTGTACAGCACACGCCTAATGACTGCTGCTGTCAGGGCTTAAGTGACAGCTAAACAATACACAGGTAATGCCAATGGTTGAAGTAGTGTATCGCTGTCGGCCGTTGCTATGCAGCCTGTCTCTGAAGCTTCCTTAGCAACCGGTAAACAAGCAACCCTATACGATGTCAAGCCAGCGAGGCGTTTAACAAGTGCCTGTGCTCTGTAATCCAGTGGCTGGAAATACAGCGCTGTAAATAACAATAGGCTACAATCGTCGTGTATTTTTTTCAATGCTGATAATTATCCACTACCTGCAATAAATCTGCCATTCTCTTGAAATTCAACCTGCAGCTTTGACTATAATATGCGCCATAATTATAAATTATCGTTCAGCAGATTAAACAATGGACTGTTAGCGACATTAAATTGAACAAGATATGAATTTAAATAAACTGCAATATTCGATTTTTAAAATCTGACAATTAACTCCAATCTTAACAATTGCACAGCGTGTGAAATGGGGAATCCAGCTGTTTACTTAACCCATTAGTGGCCGAATTATTTCATCATGATTTACTCTAAGAGTAGGTGTTCTTTTAAATGAACGCTGGCCATTAACGGGTTAATGCCTCACTACACAATTAACTCATACTGCTAAATGGACATAAGAGAGCGGAGATACGTCACGTTATGTACAACATTATTGACAGCGCAGACGTTACAGACGTGTGACATGACATCATGACACAAATCATCAGTACAGTAATGTTATACACACACCAGAGACTACTGACCTATATTGTCTGGTACACAGAAGGGCACCTGGTAGTAAGTAAATAAGTAAGTAATTCACATGACCACCAGAAATTAAAGACTTCAATACCATACGTCCGAGAATACGTCACTTGAGATGACACTGGTTCAGTAAACTCAACTCTGCAGTCTGGTCAACTCAGCCTTCCATTCTTCCGGGGTGGGTAAATCAAGTACCAGCCTGCCTAGCTGGGGCTAAGGAGGAAGAGCACGTTTATCTGCCTTTTGTGGCAAGTAACAATGTGTGATCCCGTACGGCAGGTGACGCTCCACAGCTCTAAGACGGGTTTCCATCGAAGAACTATACACATCCTTAATCTTCAAGCTTCAAAATTTGGCCAACAGTGGATAAAACACAATTTTCAAGCTTGATTTACATCATACTCTATACAAGTGAAAGCTTCAATGCAACGGGCAGACATTAAATAAAGCATTGTGTGACAAATAGAGACACAATGTCGACTTTTTTAGTTTGCAAGGAAACAGTTTTATACCTGAGAAAAATGTAAGCAAAATATAACAATTGGTCACATCATGACTGGAGATTTAGCTTCCGAATATACAGTACACCAACATGTTCATGCATATACTAAAATTAGCAGCAACACCCTAGTGGCATAACATTACACACAATTACTAAAAATTATGTGCACACATTAAGCAGGGTCGAACATAATGTGTGTTTGGTAGAACTAAACCTCGAGGGAGCACCTGGTTCAACAACAGCCTACAAAAGCCATTACATAGCTCCTCTCTACTCAGTCTCGGAGCTCATATGGAACCATGTTAAAAATTATCCCGTGAACTGACCAAGAGGTCACTGACCCCATGAACCAACCCAATTTGGTGACTGAACGTTGTGAAACACAAGTACCTTGAAGATTTGATTAGACTAGAATCTTGATGCAACACTGAGTCCAACACAGTGGCAGTTAAATAAAGTTGTGACAGGAAATGATAACGAAAAACAACTCCACTTTATACACAGGTAAAGATTAAGCCACGCTTAAATGTAAAAAGCTTCATAAATGTTGCAATTTCTTGCATAACCACGCACATGCTGAAGAGAGAATATGGTTACATGAAAAAGAAAACATGACTACATCATTTATCTTTTAAATATAACAATGGGTTTACGCTAGTTTTGCTTCTTAGTAGTTAATAGTGGGAAATACTGATTTACTGATAAAATGGAATGTCTGTCACCAGTTCCACAGAAATCCCCAAACAAAAGCTGAAAAACACCAATTTCACATAACAAAAAGTACAAGGTACTAATAAATTGACAGAATATAATGGACAAAGTAAAATAATTAGTGTTGTCAAATTAACGCATTAATAAATTAATGTGCATTAAAAAAATTAATGCCCACGCGCAAATTTATTTAATTTCCATAATTCTGTGAAGCAAAAGTTACAATATTTCGTTAAACTGCGGTTATTTGACAATCGAATGAATTCAAGAAACCAAACTGTAATTGCCGTTCCATCGTTAGTGTAAAGAAATATTATTTAGATGACAGGCTAATAGATTTCTATGCTAGTGATGACGTCAGCTATTGTTAAAAATGTGTTTTTATTTGCTTTCTAACTTTCTATATTCTACAGGCGTAACTCCGCAAAAGTCGTGAGTCCCGGGTAACTTACCCCCTACTCTCTCTCCCGATGGGCCTGGATGTGTTAATAACGCGTTAATTAATGCGTTTAAAAAATTAATGCTGTGACAACTGTAAAAATTATACAAAAGTGTAATAATTAGGAATATAACTTCACCAGACTACTGACATTAGATCACACTGTCAAAATCTTAACTCTCCATAAAATATTTTCAACTTTTGCCCCTGAATAAAATGCAAATTGCTGGCATCCATGTTCGATTTTTGCTGCCACCACTCACTATGTAGCACAACAAAAAAATGGAACTTCACAACAAAGATAGATTAAACCAAACTTTCATGCCAATAAATTACGACTCAGTTGGCCTTTTAACAAACAGATATACACACAGACCACAAAGTGCTTTTTGTACGACTTTATAATAAATATCATATATAACCACGATCCACATTCATATACAGGTTCCTACAGGCCTTCTGTAGCAAGATTCCCCGACTTTTCAAGTCATGGAATGACAATTTCCCTGACCAAAACTATAACCCCCTCACTCAAATGTCAGAAATAGCACACTATATCATAAGGTAATAAAACGGTGTTAACAGAGCAATATGGAAATGAGAGAGCCCTTGGTTGGGGGGCGAAAGGGAGAGGCCCCATGAAGCTGAAACACTTCTAGCTTTTGGACATTCAATGGAAGCCACATATTTAACTGCTTTTTTAATATTTGGAGATGCAAAAAATCACAGATATCTGCAGTCCACATGATCCAATGTCATTTTCTCTGATTTTTCAAAAATATTTTTTCCTGACCACAAAAATTCACTGACTTCTTCCAGTTTCCTCTGACCTGTAGGAACCCTGCATAAAACAACATCCACCGGTACAGATGGAAAAATTAAACCTGCAGTAATGCAACATGAAATTTTTAACACAAAATTTCTGTACTGCAGAATTACAGCCAGAGTCTACAGCATAAGGTAATACAAAGCAACACTGTTTCATCGTGACCTTAGCATTCAGGCAGAAACTTTTCCACCGAAATACTGATGCAACAATAGAATGACTGCTTTGTGCCACAATGGGGCGCATACACTAATTCAGGGGATTCCAAGATCAGGACCAATATCGGGGAACATTTATTTCAAATTCCATGTATCATAAGTTGAAATTAGCTCAGTGTAATGTTTTAAATGTTATCACTACTAAAAACAGCATCGTCTAAATTCTACTTTGACTAAAACTCAAGCTTTAATCACCGATTGTAATCAAAAACTAAAGCTGCACATATACCAGATTTTTCTGGTGCCAGAAACCAGCGCCATATAGAACATGTTCAATTTCGGGCTGAAAACTGGCTGGAAAGCTGAACTGTGGTTGCTCAGTCTGAGCAGATGACTACACTGCTTGTTTGTTTGTAAACAAAAATGGAGCAGCATTTAGTTTACGTTGCTTTTTCTTTTGAATTTTTTCAACAACCTGAATGCTGAATTCAAAATTCTCAAAAATCGGAATACATTTGTTTCTTTTACTGCCGGTATCATTTGCTGGCTAAATGTGTCATGGTCTCTGGCACCAGACAACTGGCGCCTGTTTCTGGCGCAAGAAAATGAAGAATGTGTCACGAACTTAACTCCGACAGCCAGGTGTGGGTAGTGACCCTCACTAAAATGAAATCTAGCAAAACAATGAACTAATCGCTAACTCATTGACAACACAAAATTATACAGTACATGATGACAGTGGTGTCAATCCTTGAAGAGGGTGGGTTAAGGGGGAGTACCCTTAGAGGGGGGGGGGTTAAAGGGAATGATCCCAATCACCCCAGCAAAAATACCAGGGCAGGAATATCTTTTCACTCACTCAAAGTTTTAGCAACGTTCAGAGCCCTTCTATGCCTAGAATGTATTTACAGCCAGGGCTATGGTGTGCCATGTTATCGTGAGTTAAAAACTACCAGTGTTCTCATTAAGACTATTCAGGCCTCATGGAGCCATGTGTGAGCAGTGACTTCTATTGCTATACATGTACCTGATGGGCGCAGCCTGTGCCCAGTGAATCACAGGGCAATCTACATGCTTAACAAAATTCTCCCGATTTCTTATTGGGTAATCAACACCTTTAACAAAACTTTTCCCCTAGAAAGATATACGAGTCCCAAAAGAGTCCACTTTTGAGTCCAAAAGTGGGGGAAACTTAAGCCAAAAAGTAAGGCGGGTTGGTTGCGCCCGATTTCGTTTCCGAATTTTGGGGGATAGAAGCCACTGCATGTGCAAGTTTATGCCTCCAGACAAAATTTTGCCCTCTCTCTCTCCAACAATAAATTCAGACTGACACCACTGCATGATGATGATGACAGACCAGTAGTGAGTAGCCATGGCTACTGATGCAGTGTGCTCGTTGCCATGACAACACCAAGGCACTCGTTTCAACTACATCCTAGCACGACATAAAAACTGCTGTGCTTCTGACTACCATCCATCCTAAAAAACCTCCATCAGTGACCCTCAAATACTGCAGTTTTTTTAAACTTTCGAAATTTTAATAGAAACTAATTAAACAGACCACATCTAGTCTGTTATGCTGCAGTGTATTTACCTTAGCTCTCATGAGTACATTTGGTACCATTTAGCATGTCATTCTGTCTTCTATAAGTTATCATGTAACATTACACAGAATATCGTGAAATAATAATACAATATAATCATTTCTTCTCTATACTTAGCTTTTTGCCAGACTGCAGCCAGAAGCACAGAAATTTTCTAGGCTTAACTTCATGTCATTAGCGAACCAGCAGCAGCCCCGGGTGCTAAGAGACCACCATTCATTCGAGCCGTCACTTGTTTTACATGCACACCGGTCCTGCTGGCACTGCTGCTGCGGATGATATCTGACACAGTCTGTATTGTCATCAGGGCCTACAGTTTTCCGGCAGAGAATTTCTCAACAAATTCCCACTGAAAATTGTCAAACTTCTGCAGCTAAAATTTTGCCACTGCCCTTACTTTACTTAACTCACTGTTGACCAAGCGAAAAAAATTTTTTTTTCCGTTTTTCTTCGCAAGCCATAACGACAATGCAAGAAGACTGAAATGTGTCTTCTGCTACTGAAATGTTACAACCGGCAGCTACCGGAGCTGACACACATTGAAAACATGTGAACAAACATGAGCACATCCAGTCCATCGTCCAACAACGATCTCTGTTCACGGAAAATCCTCCGCATATGGCAACCTGCGTGGCTTGGCTCAAAATTCCATGCCTGCAGAAAAACGTGGGCCCCGCCCGGTCAACATCATTGTAGTGGGTATACCACGACGACCCCACTGACGAACTGGATCAGTCAGTGTCAATGAACTACAGTCAATGAATGGCCGATACTATGATGTTGTCGATGATGTGACTCGGGGCTTCTTTGCTGCCGGAGCCGACCCAGTCTCATCCAAGGACCCGCTGCTACTGCTACTATTATCATCTTCCTCTTCTTGTTCCTCTTCTTCCGAATCCTCGTCTGGGTAGTCAACTAGACCGTGTCCGAGCACCTATCATATATCATATCACACAAACAAGCCAGGCAAATTAAATCACAGCTGTAACAAACATTAAAGAAAATTAAAACTATTGGTGGTTTCGACTGTGTCGACTATTATGCCTCCGCCAACATGTGACAAAAAGCTGGCTATCGCAGAGACTGCGTGTCATGGCACATAATGTGAAAAAGTAGAAATCACGAATCCATTTATAGCCAAGCAATAACTGGACCCTACCTGTCAAAGCTTGCCGGCGATTGGTCACGCATGACAAAAATACAGAAGTGATTCATCGCATATCATAAATATTCATTAGTTGCATGGATAATGAGCCATGGTGCAGAACTTTGCAGCAAGAGAATAATGTATACACAGAGAAAGTGTTGTGAAATGATTAACTACTAATTAACAGGAAACCAGACGAAATTACTGACCATACCCAAATGTTGCAGAAAAAGTTTGAGTTTATGTGATCAAGAAAGAATTAGGTGGTTTGACAAATTAAAAAAGAAATTAATAAGAAATGTGACCGGATCACTATATGCATAACGTCAACTGACTAGGCCTACTGCATAGGCCTAATGGCATGCGAATGCTGTCTAGAAGCATGCAGTGTCGATTTAGAGTGGGTAAACATTAGCCAACTAACCGTCGTTGTTAGTGGACCAAAATTTGCCGATTTTTTTTTGTTCAACACGGAAGAGATCATAGTTGTTAACGCCGTTTACCGCCTGTCAACACCTTCAGTCGTTCTGGAGATATTTGTGCTCAAAGTCCATGCACGCACGAACGAACGCGCGAACACTCCGAAAACATAATGCCTCCAACAGCACAACGTTGGCGGAGGCATAAAACGCGTCTGCAAAAGCGTTTTTACGGAAAGTTTGCAATTCACACGAATAGAGAACTATTATTATTCTACGGATTACTGCAAGAACAAAATCAATGCAACAAAATTTTTAAAATATTCTGTCAAGCTGCTCTGGATACAAATGCAGATGGTGACTTTGGATCATTCTGAAGTCATCAAGCATCAAATTAACAAACTACGAAGTAGAGAAGTCTCCATGAGAAATCGAGGATAGACTGACACTGAGGTCCAGTTTCTAAATATTTTAGTTAACTATTCTGTTAACTAGTTTACGTTCACCAACTGTTAGACAACGCTGATCATGTGGTACATCACTAAGCTCATAAATATTAATGACTGATTGGTGAAAAATGAGAAAACGGCTCTGAAAGCAAGAAGGCAGTGAAACATACTTTGTTGTTTTGTATGACAACGTCGACCGGAGGTGAACCAGAGCGAACGACGACGTCACTCAGCACTGAGTCTGTTGCACCGCTGCTTGGACATGACACCTGACGACAACAGTCATGAGCACTGATCACTCAATACGCACAATAATGAATTAGTAATGCACACAATGCTAGTAATTAATACTTAACTAAATGCAAATACAATGCACACAGAATAATAACAATAGTTATGATACAATGTAATACAAACAAACTACGGTGCCAAGAATTTGCTATCGGGACAGCGAAACAATAGGTGCCATTACTACTCCAAGTGGCTAGAGAGGAGTTTCCTTAACAAGATGGGGGTTCTCACTTGATTAAATTACTAAATGTCAGCAGTAAACAGTGAATCCACATGTTACCTGTGATTGGCTTGTACAGCTATCAGCTGATGACGTCAGGTCTGTCCGCCGTGGACTGCTATTGGTCTCGTCGCTGTCCCCAGCGTCCAATGAGCTCGCAGCATTGCCGACCCGCAGTGCAGCTGCTGTCTGACTCTGAGACGAGAGTTTTATGCTGATGGTCTGTCGGAGTGGTGGAGTACCAGCTGCACTGGCACCAAACTGATTCGTGAATATGCTGCCGTTGGGACTGGTGGCTGAGTTGCGTGATGACACCTGGTGATTACTCACCGAATCACCAGCACCGCCAGCCAGTTTACCTGCAACATGTAATCCACATTAGAATGGTGAAATCAACAGGCATGTGCACCAGACCTTTTAAGCAAAAACAAGACACAAAATGTACATCTCCGAGACCAAGACGCTAAGCATCTTGTCCAGCATAAGCCAAGATCTCAAGACAGTTCTGAGATCGAGATGTTGAAAAAGACCACATCCCTGAAAACCAACTCATTTGCCATGTTAACAAACTAGAGTGGATAAGTGAGTAGAGTCTTAAATCCCACTTGACACTTGATAAATCATTTTAGTAACAATCACTACATGCAATCACTTGCATTAATATCGACAACAAAAATCAATAGCAAAAATAAATCAAAACTAACACAAAAACTAAATATTGCAAACATAAACTAAGTAAAAATCTTTGCCCAGATACTGGTTGATGACTATGCACTGATAATCATCATTTCACACTAATAGATAAATATAGTTACTTAGGGCCGGTTTCTGGATCTTTTAGTTAACTGATCAGTTAGTAAACCATCTGTTAATTGTAACTCGCTAGTTAAGTTTGTGCGCATTTCTGAACAAAACCTCAACTGGCCGTTACCTAACTGAATGGTAAACTATAGTTGCTTAGCAACAATGCATTTTCGCCTAGCGCACGCGGGCGTCATGAATATTAATGAGCGCAAGCGCTCGTCAGCCAGCCCACAAGCCAGCCAAGCAATTGCGGACAGCCATTTTATCCTTCATCAATGGATTTTGTAGTAAAATTTGTAGCAGCAAACGTCTCCTCGTACGTTTTGAAGACATTGCTATACGGTAAAATCATTTTATAGTATCACATTCTTTAACTGCCTGCAAAATGGTACAAAAGTTGCATTAAATACGATAACGACGATTGATGGTTAGCTAAGTGGCCGATTTCAGCCAGTTAAATTTTTGGCCATTTTGACCGTTGGTTAGTGCAATGGGAAACACAAGTTATGCAAATCTGTCAGTTAACGCTAACTTGACCGGCCAGTTAAGATCCAGAAACCGGCCTGTAGTCTTCTTATAATTTAATATATCTTATCTTCATATACTCTGTGAAAAACTCGGGAAGTAAACCTTTGTTGAGATAGTGATTGATGCAGTCGCAGTTTCAGTCAGGAATCACAATTTCACAGCATCATAGTTACATATTCATTTTTTGTAAACTGCAGTTTAACAAAGCTCAGCAAGTGAACCTTTATCGAGATACTGGTTGATCTGGTCACAGTCGGGGCTGAGTCGGGCGGCTATCATGCACGGCGTTGCTAGGGATTCCGCTGCCGAACCTGGCCCTGACAACAGCTCCTCATCTTCCTCATCAAACCATGCCTCGTCATCTTCATCATCATCCAAGCTTCTACTGCTGCCAGACTTCCAACTGTCAGGCTTGCTCAGCAAAGACGTCACGCTGCATGACAGCCGACATAAACAATTATGGCACAATCTCACAACATCACATTCAAATGATTTCAGCTGATTCGAACTAATTCGATTATAAATCAGCAATGTACAGTTTGGTTAATTTATAAATTTCATTTTATTACTTTTACTTTTTCATCTGCAGCCAAAAAAGTGTAAAATCTAAAATTAAGTCCGCCAGTTTCAGTGGACTTTCGGCTTAGTGGCGGCGAAGACATTGCGACCTGGGACATGTGACTGATGCATACTGCAGCCAAGCCCGACCAGTCAAGGTAGAGTAACCACAGTGCACAGACGTGTTTGCAGTGCAGCATAGCTGTGTAACTTACTCCGGACTGTTTTGTTTTCGTGTTTTGATTTTGTTTTGATATATGTGTCATATATTGTTTTATAATAAAGAACCTGCCTGACAAAGTCGAAAATCCAAAGTCTAAAATCAATAGAGTGATGCATTATCCAGCTCACCATCTGTGTTTAGTGTATTTGCCATATCAGGTAATTTAAATCAAAAGCACTCTGTAATCTGATCAAGCAGTATAACTTGGTACGAGCCTCATCGCTGAGAACATAACAGCAGTATGTAGGAGAGATTTGGCCTACCACCCATATAGCTGAGTTGTGTTTGCACTCACTGCCAGCTCAAAGCCGATCTAAGCGGAAATGAGCACCGACCTCAAAGTCGCAGAGCTGTCTCTAAGACAGCATGCGAACAATGGGTCCAGTTTATGTTTTTAGAGAAAGCATGTCATCAGTCAATAATAGAGAGGACCTGTCAGGGGTCATGCTAGAGCGCTGGTCGTACCGCTGGCGGAGAGCCTTGAATGTCTGCACGTAAGTCACGCCTTCGAATGCTGCAAAGTGCTTCTCAACCAAGTACGTTATCAACGTCTTTATATCCTCCTTGTAGCACATACACAACATTGCTGACACAGTTTCAATGCCTAATGTATGCTCGATGCTTTCCAAAAGCATCTAATACAAGTCTCCTGTTAAAACAATAAAACATCTTCATTTCAACTAAAAAAAATTACTAACAATGCATTTAAATTACTATTTTGTAAAAAAAAATCACTTGGCAGAGAGACGCACTCTCTCCCAAGCACCTTTTAATTTCTGAGACAATCAGTCGCACTACAATGACAGTAAAAACAAAAGCAGATAGCAAACATTAACAACACACAATAAGCTCGTAGCTATCAGGTTGCAGTTTGAATCCCACTGTGCAAATCATTTTCTGGCAACCCTGAGCAAGTTGCTAACCTATTGTGTGGCAGCGTGTGCTCAACAGTTGGAAATTTAGTTGTAGCCATGGCGTGAAGACCTATACTGACTGACTAAATCAACATGGCCTCCTATGTCTTGTACACTCAACATAAGAAAACATATTCTGCTTGTTAATGTAAACAGGTGACTTCAATCACTTTGCTACTGTATCGTTTTAACAGCTGCACTAGAAATGGCCCTACGTCATTGTAGGTCAAGACAGAGGGGCAGAAATTTTCAACTTTCCATCAGACAGCCTCAAATTTCCAACAGTAGATTATCGGTGTTCAGAAATAGAATTTTGGCACCAAACTTCCCCCAAATGGGGGATTTTCAAGCCGTAATTTTGTATTGTTAAAAGAAAATTACCTGACAAGGTAAACATTTTCCAACAGGCGAAAACATTCAGCAAAGAGAGGATGGGGGAATAAGGGGAGGGGGCAATTGTCCTTGTCCTTCTACCCTGCTCCTTGCCTCTGAAGCTGAAACTGACCACGCGGATGAAGTCAAAGAGTTCGATGAGAGCCGAGTTGAGGAGATTGTACTTGTGAGCATTAGCTACAAATGCCTCGACCACCGGCCGAAACAGATCCAACCGAGTGATATGTCGATAGTAGAACTCGTCCTTCAGTCCAATGCACTTCCGCAGTAGCCTCAACGCAGCTACACACAAGCAAGCAAGAAGACATCCATACAGATGAAATTTTACAGCAGCAAGAGAGGCCATAAAGTAAAAGAAAAAAGTTCCCAGAATTTTCCAGGTTTTTCCAAAGACATAGACTTCCCTTTCCATAGATTAGCACAACAAAAAGTAACTGTAGTTAAAAACTAGTTATGGTAACCTGGTGGAGCACTGTAAGCTTTGCCCCAAAGACAAACACATTTTAGAGCATTTTTGCAACCCAGAAACCACATCTTCTGTCACTATTTTGTTGACTACAATTTTCCTCTGAGATTTCACAGCCCTGCCCCGATAATTCCGAGTGTTCCAAGTTTCTAATCACCCTGTGGGAGCTCATGCTCTTTTTTCTGGCACTATGAACCGGTGAGGGCTAATTAAGTCAGCACACAACCAAAGTCAAGTCAGCTCCATTAACAGCCTGCACCATTAACCAATGGGATCAAGAACAGGGCAAGACCATGGATATGCGGCTACTGCACTGTACAATGTGTCTGTTTATGCCCCTGGCTATTGTTAGTACAGGGTGAGCCAAAAAAACCAAACCTGTTTGAGCGTTGATAACTCAGCGATGGTTAGTGGTAGAAAGACAGGTGATACGTCAAAAGTTGCAAAATTCTGTAAAGAATAAATGACACATTTGCATAGTGAAGCATTTAAATATTCTTTGCCTGATTTGCATAAATATTCATCACCCCTGAAATTCTGCCAAATTTGACTGTAACACAAAGATTTAACATGCATATTTGAGCTTTTATAACTTAGCGATGTTTATTGATGGAAAGGGGCGTAATATGCCCAAAGTTTCGAAACTGTGTACAGAAGAAGTGTGCAACTTGCATCTCTCAGCATTTAAATATTCTTTACCTGATTTACACAAATCTGCCCCATCCCTAAAATCATGCTAAATTGGTAGTAACACATGAACTTAAGTTGATTTAGATTTAGCATACAGTGGAATATCAACAATCATTAACACATATGTTGAGTTTAGATGAAATTCGACATAGGCAGTTGCCCAGCTTTTGCATTCATAACCGTCATCAGTCCTTTTAGGCAGCTGATCGATCGCTGGAGTCAACGTGTTCAGGATCAGTTGAGCCCAGCATTCAATTAGCACACATTTTAGCTGGTCAGTTACTGAAATTTTGTGACCATGCTATCTGTTGCAATGCCCCAACACTGAATAATTCACAGAATTTAAATCTGGACTTTTTTGGCAGTGAGTTTTTGAGCTCAATGAACTCGGGCACATGAGAGTGCAGGCAAATGCCTAATTTCAGGGGTAATGAAGATTTACGCAAATTAGGCAAAGAATATTTCAGTGCTTCACTATGCTAATTTGTCGTTTATTCTTTACAGCATTCTGAAACTTTTGACATATCACACGTCTTTCTACCACTAACCATCGCTGAGTTATCAAGAGTTATCAACACTTAAACAGGTCTGGTTTTTTGGTCCACCCTGTACAAATTGTGCTTACCCAGAGATGGATGACCAGAATGAGTTGACCTTAAGCTAGCTGGACAATTTGGTCATTTATGAAACAAAACCAAAAGCAGCCACAGCAGTAGGCCTAGTTACAGAACAGTCAAGTTGACCAATGTCTATAGTAATTGGCAACACAACAAAACTGAAGGTGAGAGAAATGCTGAAAATACCGAGAGCAAGGAAAGCATGTTTAGACTTGAGTAGTACAAGGACCCTCTGAATGAGGTTCTTATTGGTGACATAGGTCTTGATGTGATGAGCATGATGCTCAATGCAGAACGTCAACAGCTCCACGATGATTGACAGCAAGTGAGCAGTCTGATAGTCGTCTGTTATACACACACAGAGAGCACATCAATGACCTGGTATAACTGCAAACAGTACCATTAAAAAGCTTCTTAAGAGCAGGTAAGATACCCACTGATGTTTATAACTAAACTTTTAAGCAAATATAAATATAAAATAAATACACAGTCACATTTTTTCAGCTTCTGATATTAAGTAATAAGTATATCTTAGCTTAGCTACCATTTTCTAAACACTGTACACTATACATTTTGTGTAAAATGGAAACGTAAAAGATAGTATTGGACAGAAGGTAAAAAAAACGTTTAGTTCCAGTGATAGGATGTGGGATAGACAGACGCTGGCCTCAGTCTCGAAACAACAGACAATGCTGATATATGCCGATAGATCATACCTCGGTTAGGCCGGTTGTCGACAGTGTGTGCAAACAATGGAGCTGTGAGAATATGAATACAATGTCGATAGAAGCAAGCCAACACTTCAGTCTTCAATGGCTTCTGTCACGACATCATTTACACACAAAGTGACTTAGCGGTGTAACCACTAGGATGCTAGACATACGACAGAGAGCTCGTTGGTTCAACTCCTGGTCGGGTTGCTATCAAGTGTTTATTACACTTAAGCAACTGTCTATGATCAGATAAACCATTTAGCATACAATTTGTAATTCGCACAGTATTCAAAGGCAACTAACCTTTCATACCTCGGTGTTTATAACTGCCCAAAATCTCACTCCAGTCAAGCATGTCAATCGAAATGCATCTCAAGTCAGTTTATAATGAGCACATCCCAGGCAGAACACACCATCGACCACAGTCATGAACCAAGCATGTTTCATCACTGTCTAGAATAAATGGAATTGTTACAATTGCAATTTTTGCATATTACCACGACTAAATGCATACTTATGATGCATGGAATAAATGTGTCAGCAAAGCTGAGATGGTGAAACTTGTGACAGCATGCACTGATGTAGGTTACTCACGGCAGTGGGAGACATGCTGTCTGGATCAACCAACACTTGAACAGTACTCTGCAGCTGTAAGGCCTGACCCAACTCTGTATACCAATACGTAATCATCATCATCATCAGCAGCAGTATTTACATTGGGAGATTAGACTGTGACATACACAACAGGGCTGGGAAAGTTTTTTGTTCAAACCCACCTTAGAAACTGATTAAAACACACCACAAACTTAATCCGATTTTAGTTTCTTGTTCCACCAATAATAAAAAATTGTATTACGGCTAAGTTTTTGAAACATTCAAACAGAGGAATTTGCACATACTGGTATATTCTATGCTGTGGGGAGCAAACAACTGAAAACCCACAGAAATCCCAAAACCCACCAAGTTAGGCCTCCTTACAAAAAACTGGTTTTACCTAAAAATTCAAAAAAAAACCAAAAACCTAACAAAACTCACTGAGTGAGCTTCCTTAAAAACACATTCTTTTGCAAATCTGACATGTGATGGGACAGTAATGTGCTGACTACTGGCTTTGACTAACAAGGTTAGTTAGTTCATGGAAGAATGACCAATGCCATTTAGATGTAACCAGCCATACAGGTCAACTCAGCCTGGCCATCCACACATAGGTAAAATTAGTAACAGAAAAGCCGGGGATTTAACAGGCACAAAGCAATGTACAAGCCCTGCATCGTCCTGTGGTCTTGCAGTGTGAACCGGTGTCTATCTGAGGGCTGAAAACAGATCAGCATCGTCTAGCATTTCATCAGCTATGTGTCTCACAAAGCATTTGTACTTTCCATAAAAATTCAAGTCACAAACTAGGATAGTTGTCTCAGTCCATGCAGGCAAATATACTAGTGCTAGTATTCACTCTGTGTGCCCATCTAATGTTGTCAGACATAAGTTGCTGCAATCTATAGTCAGCAACTAACAAGCTACACAATCCACAAATTGATTCAGTTTATTACCGGCCAATTTTTGAAATGCGCGTACGTGTGACAAAGTTCTATTAATGCCTGCTAGTATATGGAGTGCACTCAGTGCAGACTGCTAGAGAAAGGTTATCTACAAGCCCGATAACATGTCTACAATACTGACACAACTGTGTTTTTCATTAATCTTAATTTTTATTTTTGAACAAATCTTTTAAATCTGCATCTCAAGTTTCCTCGAGTTAGGCATGCATAAATGCATACCGGGGTCAGCATCTGAAGTCATTTGAAGTAGAACCAGATTAACCAGCTGGTCTTCCTACAGACACACAATGCATAGCATATTAATTTGCATTGGAGTGAACAGTATTTTCTAGCAGCTAGTCAAATACAGATAACATTATTTTAGTAGCTGACTTAATAATAAAATACAAATAACTCATGCGCAAAGGTGCAGCGCAGCGAGCATGCAGGCTTCGCAGACCACAATAATGATAACCTTTTATAGTACTGTTAGGTCGAGACTTCAAAGTGTTAAACTTTAGGAAATAATAGTTCTAGTCAGTGACTGAGTGAGCAGAGTTTTACACCCAATCAACACATTACAGCTTATATCAAAGTCTTTCTGCCCCAACAATAACAGAAGCATAACTAGAAAGTGCTTGTGAGAGTGCTTATCACCACCAAGTGAAGTGATTTAAGCATTACTACTACTACCACAACTACACCTACAACAAGGAAAGGGGAGGGAGAAGGAAGAGCTGCTTTGCTGCAGAGGGGGGAAAGTAACAGCCAGCGTTGCTGCTTGCGCTGTTGGTGCAATGACGTCATTGCCATTATGAGTCACCATATACAAGAAATGATGGACAGAATGGCCAATCTCTTAATCTCTTTCAATGTTCACTACGCACACCTTGGCGGAGATAACAAGATCGTCAAGCCTTCGTCAAGGCTAAGTATTGCCCATGGCTAGCATCAGTTGTTTCTGCTGGCAGTAATAAAGTGGCACATGTACCAAATCGCAAATGACATGTCACGAATCCATGCTGACTGGTTCGAGCAATAGCACCCATGCAAGAAACAGATAAAAAACCCTGTAACCTTGACCATAATATTCAATACAGTTGTAGAGGTTGTCAAAGTACACATTCATGCAAAATTTCATTAAGCTAAGTGCAGCAATTCATGAGTTGTCGTGCTGACAGAGCAACAATGCTGAAAACAATACTGCCGTCATGTTTGCTGGCAGCAAAAACGTGGATAGCAAAAATAACACACCAAACACTCACATCATCCTGTTGTCGAGCCTCGCGCACCATGAACTCCCGAACGGTTGCGGGACTAAACTCTACTATATAACAGAAAATGTCGACGGCCGCCGATTTTATCTCAACATCATCCATCGACTAGCACACAACACAATAAAATATATCTCAAAGAAAAAGTATAGTAGCTGAACAAAAGAGCCTTATATATCAAGACAGAGCCTTTATTGGATACGACAGCTGCATCCGATCGATGTGGTTGCAAAGTCCGTTGACACTCTCCCCCCCCTTTATCCCATCCCACTATCGAGTTTTCAGCCGTGGACCAGCCAAGGCCCTGGGTCTGGAGGGCGGGCTACTACAACAACAACGAGAAAATAAACAATTTGCAACAAAACTGCCAACTTCAGTCATCAGTCAAATGTGAAACAGAAACAGCACAGCATTATCAGCAACACATTTGTGACTGTTTGCAACTGCATCAGTGGGCGACCGTGAAATTAACTTCCTCGATAGATCATGATCAGCTAAACAGAATGACTAACAAAAAATACCAAAATAACATAAAAGAATCCAAGCCAGCAGGTTGAATCGTAGTGTTGGTCACACTCTCCTCTGCACCCTGCATGGCTGTTTTCCAGACTGCTCCAAATGTCACCTTTTCTCCATCTCTTGTTCCACCCAACACAGTCGTGCTCCATGCTTTGGAAGCTATATCTGCTTACATTACTTGTATATATTTGAATATATATATATTGTATAGAATATATATATTTCTCAACGTATTAAGATCATCACAGGCTTACAGTACAAGAATGTACAGTGAAAGCAGGTTACCGTAACTTACCAGCAGTATTTCCAAAGCCTCCAAAATTCCGAGACTGGATAATGTCTGTGAAAAACAAACAAATCAGGGACAATCAGAGAAATAACTGGTCATGATACACAAAAATATAACACAGAATCTCTGCCAAGACAATGTAGGCCAGATGACAAGCCACATGTGTCAAACAATGATTGGCACATTGCTGACATAAATGGTCTAAAACATGACGTAAAGCAGTTAAAAACCAGCGCAGCGAAAACAGGCATTTGCCAAATTCTGCCACATAAGTTGGACCAAGTTCAACCATCCCCGAAAATGAGAACCGAATCTGCTAATAACTTTTTATGTAACCTGAAGACAAACCAACAAATAAACAAATAAACGCCTGGTATTACACAACCTTGCCACTGGCAGATTTAACTATATCTGTAGTACACTATGCTAGACTAGCAACAACAACAAACAAAAATATAGCTGAGCTAGTGGACTGCTGGACATCGCTACATGATTACAGAATAAATAATAGACATATATACGTAAAACAGCAACAACAAAAAAGAAGATCATTACAAAGTATCAACAGCAGTCCATCTCTACCTTGAAAAAGCCATCTTTGCTCTGTTGCGCCAGCGTCTGAGAGAACGTACAAAACTCTTTAAGAAACAACGTCAGATCACGACGAGTTGAGTCTGGAGTATCATCGTCTGTTAGCTTAGTGAACAAACTCTTGAGGAACCGATCATCATCCTAACAACAACCACACTACTACAAGCTGAGTCCAGAATATTATCATCTATTAGCTTATTAAACACGTTCTTGAGAAATCAGTCATCACTCGATATCTTGTAGCAACCATCTCAAAAGACAGCTACTACTATACAGTAGACATACACAATTTTAACAGCTAAGCCTACTTTATTTCCAAAAAATTCACTAACTCAGGCTGGTTGTGGTGGGCTCCCATTTATTTTCAGTCTCTAATGACACCTATTCTGATCATATGCATAAAACAGACCAAAGGCCTCCACATTTTTGATAGACTTTATATTTGTCTATTTTCTTTAAGAAATCACTTAAAAGATTTACACTTGTTTTGCTCCTCCACCAAAATGTTAGTCAAATCTATTAACGGGCAAACACCAACCCTATTTCATCAGCATCATGATTATGATCATAATGTACATAATGCAGCACAGGCAAATCTGTCCATAAGGTTGGCAGCCACCCAACGATATGCTGCAGTTATCAAATACACTAGGTTAACCTCGTGATGGCTGTGATATAAAATATGATAAATTATTACTGGTAATGTCATTACTGTTATTATCGTTACTATTACGGTACCTGAATCATGGTGACAATCTCCATCTTGTTGAAGAAAATAAATGAGCTCAACGTGGACAGAGCGTTGTCGTCGATGGCCGACTGCGGAGGTGTTGGTAGGACAACGTCCATGACATACTGCATGCGATAGGTCTGATGTATCTTCTGCACCAGTGCCACGTTGTTGAGTGGAATCACTTGCTTCAGACATGTCTCAGAGCTCAGGTAGTGCCGATGGTCGGCAGGCTTCTCCAACACAGGATCGTACTCCATGGCTCCCAGCACACTGAAGATTAGATCGTCTGCAAACATCACCTGAACAACCACATACGCAATTTTATTCAAACACAACACCGTAACTGCAGAACTTAGAATTGAAGACAAAGTGTAAACAAAACAGCTAAACATCAGTATGAAATAAGAAAGTAAGTAACTGGTATAGTGTGTTAACTGTAAAGACCTCAAACATGCTCAGTGCAACATTAGAATGAGAAGCAAAAGTGTTTGAGTTGACATCTAAAGGTAGATGGTAAGACATTTATTGGAATACAACAATCTTACTATAAGAACTAAGAAAAACTAAAACATTTTAAATAGCAAAGTGTAAACCGACAGACTTTACAAGTCACCTTTTATACCATATTCCAATGGAAATATCCAGTAGCCTAATTCAAGTTACGCTAGATCACAGTATCTCAGGTTTTAATACATTCGTTCTTATGCTGAGCACTGCTATTTTTATATTCGCAAAGCTTTGTGTTCTCTGGATCTTTAATTTGCCTGCAAATGTCTCAAAACTGTTTGATATTGCCTATAGCAAATGTGAGCACTCAGCCTGGTCTCTACCATTACATGTCTCTGATTTCTTCCTGACATATCCACTATATTACATGTAAATGTTTTTTCACTGATATGCCATACCAACAGTCCAAACAATATCTAAACTAATCTTTAAGCCGAACTGAGGTGATACCTTGGTGAATGTAAAGGACGAGTGGATATAGTACCTCAAACAGAGCTGTCTTATTGAGCAAGAAAATACTCTTGAATACACCGTAGAGTCGGTGCAAAGCGTCGACATTGCCTGCATCTTCACACGAGTGAAACAGGTCCGTCAGTTTACGTATGTATCCGTCGCTCTCAATGGCGACCGACAGCCGCTCTCGTTTGATGGGCGAGACGAGGCATGAGACAAAGAACGCGGAAATCTCGTCGAGGTGAGCCAGGTCACAGGTCGGCAGTTTGAGAGCGGGAACTCCAACTTCTGCATCATCCTCTTCATCGTTTTGATCAATCACATCCTGGGTTATGTCCACCGATGGGTCCTTGCCCTGGAACTACAACAACAACAACATTACTACTACTAACAGTACTACTACACACATGGATTTCATCATGTTCTGACTGATACTGACCACCTAAACCCACACCAAATTGTGTACTCGATCAGTCTACCTCAGAGGCCATAAAAAGCGAGTTGACCTTAAAAAAGTGGTCTTTATAAATCTTTATTCGCCACACAGGCAGCAACCAGACAGACAGACAGACAGACATAATATGATACGACAACTACACAGAAAGAGCAAATGCAGTTCGCAACCTCAATACAGACAGACAAACATAACAGAATTAGTGGAACATGACATTTTATGGACAAAATATGAAATTCAAAGTCTTTGCTGTACTAGTGACATTAGGTTGCTGCATTGTCATAATCATAGCAGCAACAAACAGTATAAAAGACTACTAGGTACTATAAACAAGCTGGCATCAGACCTGGCAGATCTTCTCCCAGACCTCATCGCAGCCTTTCTTCTCCTGGAAGCTGAGTGCATAGTCACAGTTGTCACCCTCTGACCAGACTATCAGGGTTTCCTACATTACAGCCATCAGCAAATTTTTCAGCAGCATCATCATTATCTGTATTTGCAATTTTGGATTCATCAGCAATTCATCATTGGGTATTATCCGTCAACATTCAACATTGGTAACCGTATTCAATCAATGTTATAACCACTAATCAGTATCAATAAAAAATTAACCTATTAATCAATCATCATCATTATCCAACATGTTGTTGTAGTGATACTGTAACAGCCCAACAAATCTTCTTTTCTCGTGAGACATGTTGTTGTTGTTGTAGCCCACAGCTCCCCTCTTTCGTCCCATGGGTCAGCTGTCAGTTGTGTCGGGCAGGCATGACAGTGAAAGGTAAAAGGTAAAGGTCGTCAATTTGTATAGCGCATAGTCGCGAGCATGCGCACGCCTCTAATGCGCTTTTGTCACTAACCAGAGTCGCCTGCCGCACGGCCACCATGTACAGCCTGCAGACACAGGCTGGCGCAGCGGCCGGCTAGGCAACCCCAGTCAGCTGTACCAAGGTCCCCACCTTCAGTAACCCATACAAATGAGTTACTACTCATTTTACCGTCCCACGAAGGGTAGAAGGCTGAGTCGACCTAGTTGGCAGGCTTCGCACAGAGATGGTTTACCTGCCCGCAGGCAGTCACCCATCGCAATACTAACCGGGCCCAGAGTAGAGTAACTTCGTTTCAGCCGAAGCGTTACCAACTACGCCATGCCACCAACAGTGGAACAAATGTTCAACGGAGTGTGGTGCCATTCCACAGTCTGGGCAAACATCTGTCACGCCTGCAGTGATGCGGGCCTTGTACGAGTTGAGGAGCCGGCAGTGACCCAAATGTAACTGAGCAAGAGTAGTGCAAATGGAACTAGTAAGGTAGCATTCGAATGATGATAATTCAGGCGGAGTAGCTCCAAGGACTCTGTTAGGCACAAAATTTGACTGTGCATCTGAGACATCACAAGTTATACAGGTTGAAAAAATCAGCCATCACATCCGGACCATACCATCCCATAAATCACAAACTGTGAGTTGCATCAAATGTACAGGGCAGTGAAACAGATGTTCTACAGATCACTATCTATCAACTAATATCATTCTTATCTACAGGGTGGTCCAAAAAAACGGCACAAAGTTAATGACACCATAATTTTGCAACCGTACATCATAGTCATGTGGTTTACAGCTAAATGTTTTGAAAAAAATTCTTTATGTGACTAAAGTCAGTATTTAAATACAGCAGTTAAATATTCTTTGTTATTGCCGCTGGCAATTGAACTATGCAAAAACAGTATTACTCTTGACATTGCAGTCCAATTACCCTTGACATTGCAGTCCATAAAAATGTACCACTTTTGTTTTTTCAATAGCTCCGTGAAACATTGGCCTATTTTAATAATTTTTGGCGCGTGGCATTAGAAAGAAACTTGACGCAAATGTCTTTAGTTTTGGCCAACTCTCCCTAAGGTTGTTGCTAAACTACCTTGTGAAATGCATAAGTCGTAGTTTGACCATTGATAACAATGAATTCACACTGGGCAGTGCATGCGTCGGCTGAGAAAATTACTGAGACCACAAAATCATTGAAAATCTGTTGCTTCATCTTTATTTTAAAATTGTAAGTCGCCAAACTGAAATGATACATCAACGGCAAGTGGCCCGCTTGAATCATGCAGTTACTGAACGTGCTGTTGGCAAATGGTGTCAACGTCTACCGCTTGCGTTTGTGCTGCAGGAGGACATTTTGAGC
>Ga0209454_1000401_pt1 | contig 22856 bp, 21 predicted proteins | sample WorMetHERISLAND1_2_FD_187400 | JGI IMG/M metagenome (GOLD analysis project Ga0209454, IMG submission 187400) | Marine gutless worms symbiont microbial communities from Max Planck institute for Marine Microbiology, Germany - Olavius geniculatus... | ecosystem: Host-associated > Annelida >... | reverse complement strand
ATCAATTGGGGGCTGGGCTGAACTTAAAGAGTTTCGGGATCTTGGGATTCGCATCAAAGGCGATGAGCGCTTATTAGGCTCGTCGGATTTTGTCGAGAGGGTATTGAAGCAAGCCGATGAACAGTTGGAGGAAAAATACCGGTTTCGCGTAAGCGCTATCAGCCTACAGGGGCTTATGGATAAAGTGGCACGCTACTACAAAATCGAAGCTGAAAATCTAAAATCGAACAGCAAAGAGCGCACAGTCACACAAGCGCGCCGGGTCCTGTGTTATATTTCGGTACGCAAATTGGGATACAAAAGGACACTGGGGTCGTGTCTTGATTAGTGACCATAGAAAAAGCGTTAATCACTAATCAAAATTTGAAACCCAAGTTTTTCCTTGGTCTTTTATCTGGTCTTCAGATTCCCATAATAGAGCTTTCAAGTTTATGATTATATCGTCATTTGTGTTTTGTATATTTTCAGATGTATTCATTTCTGTCCTCATGGTTGATAATTTTGAGATCCGTATAACTGGTTGGGGTTTCCCTGTTAGTATTTATCTTTTAGAGGACAAAAAAACACCCAATAGATTGATGAAATCTATTAGGTCAAAAAATGCCAGTATTCACAAAAGCATTTAAACTATAAGATCAACAAATTTTATTTCTGTTTATAGGTCTTCCTTTTTAGGTACAACATCTAGAGAATCTTTCTTGAAATAGCCATAGATAACATCCCTCTTGAAATATTTTTTAGAACTAAAAACTTTCGTTGCCCCACTTACGGAATCAGCTACTTTAATGACAAACTTAATATATGCTTCTTCATCAAGACTCAGAATATCTTCTAATGAAATTTTCTTTTCAAAAGCTAGGGTTCTTATGCTATCAGGAAAATTATTGCGCTGAAATATTTTGGTAAAGTGATCTTTGTCAAGATTTAAATGAATTATTTTTCTAACATTCCCTGAATAGCTTTTCGGTAATATTTCCATAATTCGACTGGTCCCCAACGGAATATAAAAAATGTCATCAGTTCTTTTTATGGTAAGTCCAGGAATTAATACAAATGCCTGTAATTTTGCATCAACAGCTATTCTTTTTCTGCTGTTATGTAATTTCACCCTATACTGGAAACCACATCCTCTTGATTCCGATTTCGTTTTGGATATTGAAGGTGAAAATTCTATTTTAGGAGATAATACATAATATAGTATATACCAGAATATCCATGTCGCTAATAATCCAGAGACTATACCTGCCAAGATAGAAATTAGGAAGAGATACATTTCGATTAAATCCAAAATTTGAGTTGGTAATGCAGATACTAGTTCAATTACCTATAAGAAAGACTATGCGGTCAAATCTTGATTAGTGATTGAACTCGGTTCAGCTTACTCTGTAATGTCTTGCTTTTACTTAACAAACCCTTGAAAACGCAATCTCTACGGCTCACAGCCGTATAGATTAGACCAAATTTTAATGCAATCTGACGGTTGGTCAACTGACCGGTGTGCACATCAAATAAATCAGCATATCTCGATCCCGGCGAGTTTATCCCAACGTTGCAAAAGTCGGAGGGCTTCAGAGTCAAGGCGCCTGAGGGTGAAGTCGTAGTACTTTACTTCGAGCCCTCAGCAACGCAGAATCTGAAGTCCTCCGGCTTTCCCGACGTGTTGGGTCGTAGCTCGAAGAGCGAAGCCCAAAGGGGAAACAACAAGGCAAAATCGATCCCATCCTTCGAATTCACAATTGGAGACATCCAGAAACCGTTTCGCTATCAAAAAAATTTGATATAATAACAGGTTGTTAACACACCTTTGCCTTGTTGTTTATGCAACTAAGGGGTTTAGTCAGTACCTATTCAAGACCCAATTCCGATTGGTTTTTGTTTATGCCTCTTCTTCAACTATCCGAAAGGTATGCTCAATATTCGCGTTTATTGAGGCTATCGCACTGCAATATTTTGTTGCCGAGAGCTCAATGGAACGCTCCACATCCCCGGGCTTTACTCCCTTGCCTGTAACAACAAACTCAATATTGATGTGAGTATAGCGTTTGGGGTGTTCTTCGGACTGATCACCGGAAATATTGACCTGAAGGTCAGTGAAGTTGGAGCGTTTCTTTTTAAGGATCGAAACCACGTCCATGGCCGTGCAACCGGCGACACCCATCAAGACCATCTGCATCGGAGAGGGACCGCTACCCCCGGCCGGATTATCGAGAATGATACCCGGACCATTTTCGGCGCGGGCCACAAACTGCATATCGTCTGTCCAATTGAGTTTTGCTTCCACCGTCATGACGTACCTCCTTTACACTTAAAAAAGATATGGCTTTTGACTTAACCAAGCTGCGTTGTTCATACGTTTTCCGTTTTTCCCCAATTGAAATGTTGACATTCGAACAGTTTTTTTCATAACTTATATTGAATTCTAAAATATTTATTAATTGAAATAACGTGTTGTCTACCTTTCGATGTTAATGTGGCAATCAGTCTGATCCCGTGCTCCGGAATTTATTGATTTCCTCACGCTGATCAAGGCGTCTTCGTCCGTGGCAAACATAGCGGGATCTTGTATAGACTACTGAATTCGTATTTCTAACTTCACAGGCATATTGCGGCAGTTCCTGGTTTGATTTGGAAATACAGGGAGTATTACATGCCAAAGCCCATTTTTAAAGCACTTTTTTTGGTAACGGCATTAACAATAATTACAAGAATAGGTGTCGCGTCTTGTGATTAGTGAGTAGGAATAGTTGGTTAATCACTGATGAAGATTTTACAACTATTTAAAAAATCTGCTCTGATATTTGGCCTTTCGCGATCTGTGGCCTATGGCCTTCGAGTTAGCCAAGCGACCTGGGATAACCCAACCTGCGGTGAGTTATGCTGTCAGTCGCAGCTAGCCAGAAAATCGTCAGCCGCTTTCTTAAGCATCAGCAAATTTTCAGGGGGGACATTGGGCGGGATGCCGCATCCGGGCATCAGGATATAGCCGCGCGGTGAACGGCTGCCTTCGGCGAGCGCAGCCATAGAAAGTCGGTAGACTTCATCGGGTTGACCCAGATGGATGATTGCCGGCTCGATGTTGCCTGCAATAATACAATCGCGGCCGAAGTATTTAACGGCGGTTTCGAGGGCCACTTCATGACCGAAACTGACGATGCCGGGAACGCCCATGGGAACTTGGTACCACAGGGGCAGGTTCTTGTTCTGCTCCCCGCATATGTGGCAGTAGATATGCTTTATTCCGGTTTGCAAAATGTTTTCATGCAGCTCTATCTGATAGGGCAGGACAAACCTTTCAAAAAACTTGGGGGACAGCATCTGGTTGGAGGCCGTGGGTGCTGCCAGATAGGTCAGCATGTCTTCCGGGGGGAATGTGGCGGCAAACAGCCTCACGACTGCGGTGCTGTAGTCGGTTGCGAATCGCAGCAGCCGGTGGGCCAGATCTGGTTTTTTGATCAGCCAGCGCATCAGCAGTTCCGGGCCGCACAAACTGCGGGCGCCTTCGATGGGTGAAGTAATAAACGGGAAAACCGGCAGCCCGTTTGCATGACAGCGATTTGCAAAATCCAGATACAGCGGCAGCGGTCCGGCCGTGGCGATATCATCCGGCATGGTCAGTTCTTCAGCTTCAGCCTCCGAATTGACCGGGTGGCGGACGGCTGTCGGTGCCATGGAATACTCATCGGCCGGCCATTTGAGCGTGCCGCCGAAGGCCCAGGTGACATCCGAAGCACCGCCCACCGCCATGCGGGGGATGCCATCTTCACTGAATTGGGTGATGGTTTCGATCTGGGCCGCAAAACTCTTCTGCGGATCGTTGTAGGCCGAGGCGACCGGATAACCGGCATTCTCAACCGCAAATGAGGGGGTTGCCCCCCATAGCCAGACCAGGGGGCGGCTTATGTTTCTACCTGACAGAAGTTTCCTGAATTTGCTGCCGATTTGCGCGGTTTCCATAGTGCATTTATGATTAGATTTTAGATCTTGGATTGCGGATTTTGGATTTAAGGAATTCAAAAGGCCAATTTTGGATTTTGGATTTCGGATTTTGGATTTAAGGAATTCTGCCTGTTGTGAGCTTTTCTGTCGAACGGTCTTTTTTCTATTAAACGGATAGAGCGAAGCGATGCCTAAAATCCGCAATCCGCAATCCGCAATCTGCAATCCGAAATCCGCAATCGAATATTCCGCAATCCGCAGTCCTTTTCGTTCAGTCCTAATAATTGACTTTTAATCACGAAAACATGAAAGGTGGAAAACAGAACCTCATGCCGACCTAACCTGCTGCTAAACATCCTCATGCTTGTGGGGGATGGTCCCGAGCGGGTGCACGTGCCGATGCACATGAACGTGTGCTTCATCTTCAAATTCGATTTTTCCGTCTTTCAAGGTGCAGATTTTGTCGGTCGTGTAAAGTGCAAAATCAAGATCGTGGGAGATAATAATATAGGACAAATCCAGGTTGGCAATGATGTCAGCTATTTTTTTGCTGGTTTCAATATCAAGGGCATTCAGCGGCTCATCCAACAACAGCACCTCCGGTTCCATGGCCAGGACGGTCGCCAGCGATACCAGGCGCTTTTCCCCCCCCGATAATTTGAAGGTAACCCGGTCTTCAAACCCCTTCAGACCAAGATCAGCCAATGTGTTCCGGGAAATATCTATGGCTTCATCCTTGGGCTTGCCCAAATTCAGCGGCCCGAAAGCCACATCCTCCAGCACCGTTGGGCTGAAAAGTTGATCGTCCGGATCCTGGAACAGAAAACCAATCCGCCGGCGTGCTTCCTCGAAGTCTTTGGGATCCTTGACTTCACTTCCGAAAAGTTCGATCGAACCTGCTGTGGGCATATTCAGGCCCATAACGATATGAAAAAAGGTCGTCTTACCGCTGCCGTTGGGCGCAATCAGGCCGATCCGGTCGCCTTTGTGCAGTTGAAAGTTCAGATCTTCCAGGACCCTCTTGCCGCCCGGGTAGCTGAAACTGATATTCTGGAGATTGATGATGGGTGCTGTTGAATTCATGACTAATTTGTTGAAATAGAAGGTATTTAATTGAGTTTGGGTTACATCCAAACACGCAGCCATTCAATATAGACAAGCATTAAGATAATACCGGACATGACGATTGCAAAGATCCATTCTCGTTTACCGGATTCGAATTCATGCAGATAGTAAAATTTACGTCTGAAACCCCGACAGAGCATGGCTTTATAAACTTGATCAGCCCGCAGGCTTGAGCGCACCAGCAGCATCCCGACAATACTGGCGTAAGTCTTGTAGGTATGCAGATTGGTTCCCGGCTGGAATCCCCGCATCCGCGCGGCACGAATCAAACGCTGGTACTCCTGTTCGATTAAAAATACATAGCGGTAGGTCATTAAGAGTAAATGGACAATTTTATCCGGCACCCGCAGCCAGTTGAGCGCGTAGCCGAGGACCGAAAAATTCATGGTGGCGACCAACGCAATCAATGCCATGACAATGGCATTGGACTTCAGGGTAATTTGTGCAGCAATTACCATTCCTTCGGTGTAAACAGGCAACGGGCCGATTCTAAAAGCAATCGATCCGTGAAATGTAAGGGGGAGCACCAGCCAGAGCAGCACAATAAAAATGTTCACTGCCAGGAGCCGCTTCAGAACTTCCCGGGCGGATAATTGCGCCAGGACAACCAGCGAAGATGATATGAAGATGGCAAAGATTAACACTTGAAAATCACGCGACAGGGCGGCAACGATGGAATAAAAACAGGCGAACAATACCCGGACGCGAGGGTCCATGCGATGTAAAGGTGATTTGCCTTCAGCAAACGGTTCCCGGAGCATGACAGATGCTTACGCTTTCTTTTTACGGTTTTGAATGTAAGCGGCGATGCCGACCAGGCCCAAAATGTAGCCAATGCCGGCAAAAATGTCGCTGACACCGGGGCCCTCCTGCTGCATGTCAGCCAGCATTCTGGTGACGGGCTGCAGCTTTCGATCAAGAACCGTTTCGATCACGGACTCTAATTCTTCAAGGTTGATATTTTTGTTCGACGCCGCGGCGTCAGAACCACCATCTGTACCAGCAACTGCGCTTTCCTGATCTGAATACAGGGTTTTTGACCCAGCGGGTTTTGTTGTCGTCTCCGATGTCGGTCCCTGCAGTTCCGCCTCTCGAACCGTCCACTCGCCCTGATGGCCCTGGCCGGCCATAATGATAATACGGAGATCGGACTGCTTGGGAACCCTAAAAGAATATTCCCCCTGGTCATTGGTAAAACCCGAGAGCAGCTCGACGCCCTGCGGGTCCATGACGACTACCTTACCGGCCTTGACTCTCTTGCCGCCGGAAAATTTGCTCTCCACCTGAATCGTATCACCGTTCACCCAGGCAAAGACATTCACCCGATGGGCGAGGGCGGAATTAACCATGAGGGGGAAAGTCCCTAAGAATAAGAAAACAGCAGCAGGAAATTTAAATGCAATAATCTTCATGAGCGGTCCATATTATGACTGATCTTGCATGTCAATTTGTCGAATACATATTCAGCCCGGATATCCAGGCAGCATCTCCGGCCGCACCTTGCGCAGAAACGCCACACAGGCTGCGGTAACAATGCCTTCGATAATCATCACCGGTATGTGGGCGGCAATGATCAATCCGGAAACCTCCAGAAAATTTTCCTCTGTAAAAATCAGCGCCAAACCAACAATGACGCCGCTCAACATAACCGACAGAAGACCGGTAGAAAAGGCGGCAATTGCCGCCGTTCGGTTGCTTTTGTGAATCAGGCGCCCGAAAATGAGATAGCAGAATACAGCCGGCAGTGCCATGATAATCGTGTTGATGCCGAGGGTGGTGATGCCGCCGAACTGGAAAAATACCCCATGCAGGACCAATGCAACCAGGATTGCGGGAACTGCCGCCCACCCAAGTAAAATGCCCACCAGTCCATTTAAAATCAAGTGCGCATTCGATGGACCGATCGGAACATGGATGAGTGATGCCACAAAAAAAGCCGCTGATAACATACCGGCCTTGGCGATATGATCATAGTCGAGTTTTTTGAGGCCGATGGCCGTGCCGACTGCCGCCAGGGCGGCACTCGATATCAGCACAGGACCGGAGAGTACACCTTCTGAAATATGCATGGCGGGATCATCTCAGATCTTGAATGAAAAGGCAACCCACAAACTAGCAGCAACGGTCCGTCGCCGGGGGCAGGAGTCAACGGCGCTGCCATAGGTGAAATCTACTCATGGTTTCATCTAAAGTTATCAGTCCATGTCGTGGAAGTAGACCCAGATTACCGCACCCAGCTCGACGTCTTTATCTTGTCCCTGATGCGGCAGCTTGTAATCGGCGCTGTTCAGCGCAGCAAAGCCCCACCAGCCGGAAACCGGTGCACCATAGGTAAATACACCGTTCGCGTCGGCTTTGATCGTTTGGGTGATCATGTACTCTGTGGGGGCCGAATATGTCTCATCTTTGTTGTAATATTCGACTTCGACTTCGGCAAACGGCACGGCCTCTCCGTTCAGCTTGACGATCCCCTGGAAGACATTGCCGGCATACAGACCGAACGGTTTGGACAGGGGAACGATTTCGGTCTTAAGGCCGATCTCCGCATCCCAGCCCTCGTCATCACCGAAGGCGGTGACCACCGTTTTGGTATAGTGGATGATAAACGAATCCTCGGCCGGTTCCCAGTAGGGCTCGGGCTCCATATAAAAGTTATAGACACCCGGGCGTTTTAGCGGATAATCCGCCTGCCAGGCCTGATGACCCATGACCTGGGTTGTTTTAAGCGAGCCCCGCAAGTTCTGGGTTTTGTCGCCAGACACCACGTTGAATGATTTCGGCTTGACCAGCTCCATTCCCACCATTTCAAACGGGTGAGAAAACGACAATGTGACCCGGACACTGCGGCGGTCATCCTGCATGACCATGGTGTCGGATGGGATCACCATGCCGAAATGCGACCAGGCCCGGGGGGCTGCCACTGTCAGTGTTAACAGAAATACAAGAATGGCTGTTTGGCAGGTTTTCATTTTTTCCTCCTTTCCGTTTTCTTCGTAAATCGACCAAGTGGATGTCTGAAAAAAAAACCACGAGAGCTCTCCCCGGATGGGAGATTCGCCTTCGTGGCTTTGGGTATACGGTAGTATCGAAATTTAAATATGCTTATTGCGGTACTCGAGATCGTCCATCAGATGGCAATCGGAAGAGGTTTCTTACCTCAAATTGGCGCAACGGTAGCAAAAATCCAATAGCCGTGTCAAACAAAAAAAGAAAGCTTGGCGACAAAATTGCATTGAGATATTAGATCCTATTCCTCGAATATAATCTCATGGTTGACCAGGTTCATCTGCTTGAGTCTGCCTTTGACGATTTTCTGGGTTCCGTATATGTCTACCAGCAGGTAACCGTCATCCTGCGGTGTTACCAAATCAACGGATTTCAAAACGAGTTCTTTTTTATCATCTCGTGAGATATAGGCATCGGCTTCACACATCACCTAAAACCTCCTGAATTTTTTCTTTGACGGCGCGCTGCACCAAGTGGGGCAGTGGTTCTCGCTCAAAGCCGACCAGAGCCACCGGCTCCTGAGTGAGCGGCAGCAAAACCTTCGTCACCGGGCTGGTCATGATGGCTTCGGCCATTTTGGGCGTTACCTCCCCCAGCATGGCGTTAGGCCAGGTGATGGAAATGGGACCTGCAACGAGATCGGCTGACCGCACAGTTTGAACGATGGCGTTTTCACCGGACGCGCAGCGGTTGGCGCCGGCTTTGAGCATCTGGGCCGAAGCAATGGCATTGGTTCCCAGGCCAATCAGCTCGACCGATTCTCCATAGGCTTCCTTAATGCATTTTATCAGGGTCGCCCCGATTCCGCCACCCTGACCGTCAACAACACAGATTCTTTTCATTGTCTTTATTGATGGGTTACGAATATATCCTTTATTCTATAAAAAGCCCAAGATATTGAAGCGCTCCATAATACAAACCATAATCGTCCGCTTAGCCAAAGCGGGTTTTGTTGTCAAGATTAATTTTACGCGCTTGGATTACCATTTCAGGCAATTGTGTGCATAGTTACTGGTGTGCCGGCAGCTGGATTTATTTAATGGATTGCGGATTTAAGGTATTTAATAGACAAATTTTGGATTTTAGATTTCGGATTTTGGATTTAAGGTATTCTGTCTTTTTTTATTTTCAAATGGATAGAGCGACACGCGGCGCAAGCGCCTGCGCTGCGCGAGCGATACCTCAAATCCGCAATCCGCAATCCGCAATCCGAAATCGAGTATTCCGCAATCCAAAATCTCCAATATCTTTTTCTAACGGCACCCGTCAAACCCAATTCGGATAGCTGGCATAGTTTTCCATAAACCAGCTCCTTGCCTCGTAGGCCTGCAGCAGGTGTTCCGACGGAACACCATAGGGTATATCTCAGCCGGGGGCGAAGATGTAGCCCCGGTTGCCGCCCACCGCCAGGCTGATCAGGGCGTCTTCCCGCGGTGAAATCATTCCCAGCATCAGGCTGTTGGTCAATTTCAGATTGCCGCCGAAGCCCTTGCCGTATTTAAGGGCCATGTCGCGCACGTAGCTCAGGTTCATCTGCTCGTCGATGGCAAAGCCGTGGGTGGGTAACTTGCAGACTTCCTCCAGGACTTTGCTGCAGTTGCCGCAGATGAAAAAAGTTGATGTCAGCCCGGCGTCGTGGATAACATCGATAGCCGGTTGGCAATTGGGCGAGACGTATTCGGCAAACACCTGGGAACGAATCTGGGAGGCCACCGGATCGACGATGGCGATGATGTCGCAGCCCATTTCAGCGTAATAGCGTGCGGCCTGGGCACCCACTTCGCCGGCGAATTGCAGCACGGCGTGGGCGTACTCCTGGCGTCTGAGCAGGGCGGTAAATATCTGGGGGCCGGCCAGATGGGATGCCAGGGTCAGCGGGCCGCACAACAGCCCCAGCATGGCACAGTCCAGAGCCTCCAGCCGGGATTTGGCCAATTGGGCGGCTTCGAAGATAATCGGCCAGCGGCCGTCCGTTTTCGAGGGAATTTTAAGGCCGGCCTCCTGCGGGGTCTGGTCTTCGCAAAGATGCGTCATGATCGACGGCACATTGTCTTCCCAGTAGGTTGCTTCGCAGCCCATGCTTTCGGCCTCCACCGACAGGTCGAACAGCAGGGGAATGCCGTCGGCGTGATAAAGCTCCGCCGCATGCACCACGCCTTGGGCCAGCAGGCGGGCATCTTTCAAGAATACATCGGCCGGCTGGTCGATCAACGCGGCACAATGTACCCCGGCGTAAGGCAGCCAGGGCGGCAGATCGGTCTTTTTGCCGTGGAAGGCGTCGATGAGCATCTGTTTAGCCATAACAATACCTCAAAATAGTTTTCACGAATTTAAAAAGCGAACCGCAGAACCGCAGAATATCGAATATCGAATTTCGAAGGGTGGTTTCGCTTCGCTCAGTCCTTCTTTTGACATTAAAAAAAATGCTGCAAAGAGAAATGTCTAAAATTGTAAAATGCCTAGTATGATTAATGCTATGGTATTCTTCCCATTTAACAATGACGGAGCGAAGCGACATCCACAAATCTTCAATCTTCAATCTTCTTTTAAAAGGGAAATTCTACGCCCATGCCGGCAATTTCGTCTTTCACCCGGCGATACATATCGTAGTGTTCCTGGGTGGGCAGGGCCTTATGGACATCGTAGCATTCGTGGTATTCCTTGCCCTTGGAGGCCGTGGCCGCTTCATCTTCATAGGTGGCCAAAAGCTTTAGAGCGATTTCATTGGCCTGCTCCCGGGTCATGCCCATGTTGGCCACGGCATGCCCCACTTCCATGCCCAGACGGGCCTCCATGGGGGTGGCGCGATTGCGGTACTTATTGCGCGCCGAGGCCATCTCCCACAGGTGCCAGCCGCAGACGGTGCTTACCAGGGCATGGCAGGCGGTCTCTCTGAAAAGCATTTCGGTCATGGGCCCGGAATTGGCGAATCCGTTGGAGGTATACAGCAGTTTGCTGTTGCGGGCCAGTGCCTGGCCTGCCATGGCGATGGGCCATAACAGCTCCCGGGTGGTGTTGGAGCCCCAGTTGAGATGAAAGGGGAAATGCTGGTTATAGATGGCGCCATGGATCAACAGCCCTTTGAGACTGTAGGCGACCAGGGAGACCGCCACGCCTTCCGAACCGCCGCACCAACCGCCGTAAATCGGTCCGGTCAGATTGCCGGTGTAGCAGCCGTACTGGGCATAATGCACCGAGCGGTTGAGCAGCGTATCGGCTGTTTTAAATTCGGTCAGCGATCCCACCAAGCGGGAGTCGGAGGTGCGCACGCCCCAGGCATTATCGGATACGGCAATCTGGCCGGAATCATGCTCGGCCGTGCCCACGGCCACGAAAAACACGCCGGGGGATCCGACTTGCTTGGCCGCCAGCCGCATGTTGTAGATGTGCTGGACGCAGCCGTTGATTTCCGTGGGGCCGCCCGATTCGATCAACTGGCCGGCCGCATCTTCCAGGATGGGGGCGCAGAAGCCGTCCAGCAGCGGCTCCTTGAGATAGGCCAAGCACATGGAATGATGCAGGTGTTCGTCCACCGTAATATCCGGGCTGAAAATGCAAAACGGCGGCTCGGTATCCTCCACCCGGCGATGCTTGAATAATTTGGCGTCTTTGCCTTCGCCCACCCAGTAACGGTCTTTGGCCATGTACAAGGCTTCTTTGATCTCTTCGTCGCCGACCTGGATGATGCGATGGGAGTCGGTGTTGTAGACACCAACATCCCGGAATAGATCCCAGCCTGCCTGCCAGATGCGGTCGGCCATCGCGTCGTCGGCCGGCACCGGCGTTGCGGGGTCATACTTGATTTCGTATTTTTTGATCAGCTTTTTCAGCGTCGGGGTAAACAGTTTGGGTAAAAAGTCATCTTCATCGATGTGGCGACCGGTTTTGGACCGTTCCATTATTTCCCATAAACGATAAGCCGTGGTCATGGTTTTCCTCCCATCTAATGATTGAAAATTGAAGATTGAATATATGTGGATGTTGCTGCGCTCCGTATTTTAAAGCATGGACTGGAAATCCATGAGTATTCAATATCCAATCGAAAATATTAATTTTTATACTGAAGGTTTCAGGTGTCAGGTTTCAGGTGTCAGGGATTTAAAGTGCTATACCTTGAAATATGAACACTTTTATGACTATTTATCTTTCTTGAGCGGCAAAAATATTGAATATCGATCCTCGAACATCCAACGTTGGAAGTCCAATGAGGGGTCGCTTCGCTTGACCTTTTTAGACGACAGAATGCATTACTCGATGTTGGACGTTCAGTGTTCGATGTTCGATGTTCATTAGTTGCTGTTTCGATTTGACCGGCCGTTTTTGCCGGCGGCGGTCTGACACCTGACACCTGACACCTGACACCAAAAAAATGGTCTTAATCAAGCCCTCAACGGGATAATCGGCTCACTCGTAAAAATCAAGTGCCTTGGCTTTATTCGATCAGGGCGGCCATTTTTTCGGATGCGCAGTTGGCGTCTTCACAGTAAAGATCGGCCCCAATTTTGTCGGCCCACATCTGGGAGGTAGGAGCACCGCCAATCACGACCTTGTACTTGTCGCGCAGTCCTTTGTCTTTTAAAAACTCGATGATCTCCTGCTGGCGCGGCAGGGTGGTGGTCATCAGGGAGGATGCGCCGATGAAATCGGCCCCCATTTCCTCGGCGGCTTTGATAAAATCCAGGGAATCCACATTGTAGCCCAGATCCTTGACTTCAAATCCGTTGGTTTCCAGCATCAGTTTGACAATATTTTTGCCGATTTCATGCAGATCCCCTTTGACAACGCCGATGACCACCTTGCCTTTGGCGAGCACCCGATCCATGGATTTCAACTCGGGTTTAACGATCTCCACCACCGCCGTCAAGGATTCACCGGCCAGCATCACCTCGGGCAGGAATATATCCAGGTTCGCGAACAGATCGCCGACACGCTGCATGGTCAGGGTCAGCCTATCCAAGATTTCCAGCGGGTCGGTACCGTCCGCCAGCAGTTCGCGGGCCAGGGCCTCGCATGCTTCCTTTTCGCCGTCTTCCACAAGCTGGCTTAACTGGTCTAATGACATTATTTTCCTCCTCGCATGTATTCTTAAATTTGTAATAATTTCAGGTTAAAGCATGCCGGCGATTATTAGCCTGCACTTTAAACATCGGAGGAATGGAGTGATGGAGTAATGGAGTATTGGATTAATGGAAATATGGGAAAGCATTTCCATGCTTGTTGAGCAGTCTAAACGATTTGCCCGCACGCATCTGATTTGGGCTTTAACCAGTTCAATTGTCCGGATTAAATGATAATGCCGTTAGGTTGTCTTAAACCGATCAGTAATCCTGAAACTGAACTTTTTCCAACTCTCTAATACTCCAATGCTACACTACTCCAATACTCCAGTACTCCAACACTCCGGTACTCCAATACTCCATCACTCCAACACTCCATCACTCCATCACTCCATCACTCCACTACTCCACTACTCCACTGCTCCAATACCCCAAAGGACCTGCACTGAACCCGAACCTATCAACTTTTAACCCTGAACCTCGGAACGGCTAATAACCTCGGTTAAGGCGCATGCTTCTCAAACACCACCTGTTTCCCCTCCAATCGCTGACCCAGAAAGCAGAAAAAGCTGTCGTCGTCGCGTTCGGGGTAGTCGAGGCGGGTAAAAATACGGTAGCGGCTCTCGCGGCGTTCGATGGTGCTGCGCAGGATAATTTCACCGCACTCGATCAGGTTGCGCATCTCCAGGCAGTGGGTCATTTCGTGGGGATTGGCCGCGATCAAGCGCATATTCTGCTTTAGATATGCCAAGGATTCGAGTCCGCGCCGGGCCATCGACCCGGAGCGATAAGCAATGTTGTAGTCGCTCATTACATTTTGTATAAAACTCTGGGCTTCCTGCCAGGTATCGCCGTTTTCGCGCTCGTTGACTTGATTGGCGAACTCCAGCAACGCATCGAAATCGCCGCCCTGGGGTGCGTGGGTCAGGCGGCCGGCAAAATCGACGGCCGCCTCTCCGGCCAGGTGGCCCATGGTCAGTGCCCCGGGAACCACGCTTTGCGGTATGCCGCCGGCTTCATCCCCGGCGGCAAACAGCCCCGGCAGGGACGTGCGGCATCGGCCGTCGACTATCGGCCCGCCCGCGGCGGCGGCCGAATGTTCGGGTTCCAGCGGCCACAGTTCGATCTTGTGCCGGCGGAAATCGATATCGTATTGCTCATTCAAATGATGAAAGCAGGTGCCCGATCCCTCGTTGGCGATGGCCCAATGCATGTAGGCCTGGTCGGCTTCGCTGCCCCAGGCCATATCGGCATAGATCGGCCCGCGGCCGGCCTTTAGTTCACCCATAAAGGTCTTGCCGGTGCCGAAAGGTGTGGCCGGTCCCTGCCAGCCGTCCAACTCATGGTTGCGGGGACGAATCACCTCGTCCAGACCATTGATGCCGATTCCGCAAGGCTGGTAGGAGCCGCCGGGCAGGCCGCCGCCGCGTACGAGATTTTTGGATGACCAGCGGCCGGGAATGGACACGAACTCCATATTGATCAACTCGGCGCCGGCCCTGAACATGGCGGCTTTACCGTCACCGGTCAATGCCGGCGGCATGCGGGTGTTGAAGACCAAACCCGAAAAGGTTTTATACAGCCGGTTGGGCCGGCCGGCAGCCATGATCACTGCTTTGGCCCGAAACACGTGCAGCTTGCCGTCCCGGGTACCATAGCCGACCGCGCCGGCGATTTGGCCGTCATCGACCAGCAGGTCGTTGATCATGACCCGGTCTGCAATCCTAACCCCGCGTTGGCGGACCTGTTCGGTGAGGACCCGCTTGACATCGCGGCCGTCGAAATGCAGGGTATTGCGGCAGCTATGGAGCTGATATTGGAGGCGAAATTTGCCCGGCAGGGTCGAATCGTCATAGCGCATCTTCATCCCGAAGCGCTCCAGGTCCATAATACGGTCGTAGGCCGTAGCGGCGATGTAGTGGATGATATCCCTGTTAATCAGACCTTTGGCCAGATTCTGGATGTGGTCCTCAACCAAATCTTCGAGGGCTATGCCTTCAGCCTTTTGGTTTTCGGGAAAATAGGCCCAGATGTGGTCGGTACCCGTGGCGGTGCAGCCGGATCGCTGGGGGTTGGATTTGTCCACCAGGATAACCCGGTCATTGAGCTCACCGGCCCGGATGGCTGCCATGCATCCGGCCAATCCGCCGCCGACCACGCAAATATCACAGTTATGTTCAATGATGTCAATTTTAGGCATGGCTCACTCCTGTTTCAGGTTTTGGTGACCGAGCGGGAAAATGCCGCGGCTTTGCCCAGGGCGGCGGCCTCATCGGTGTTGGGAGGACCGTAGTTGGCAGGGGAAGGCACGATGCGCATCTGCAACGGCAACCGCAGGCGAATCGCCTCGGCGGGACAGTCTATAACACATGCACCGCAATACCAGCATTCATCCGGATAGTCGACCGTTGGGATTTCCGCCTCCCGGCAGCCGAATATGTCCTGCGGACAGATATCGTAGCAGGTGCCGCAGCGCTGGCAGAGCGTTTTATCGATTTGAGGGGGCATGGCATTTATCCTTTGTTTTTGTGTACTTGATTTGAACGATCGCAATCAGGGCGAAATGACAAACGATCAATTTTTTAAAGGTTTCAGGTTTCAGGTGTCAGGTGTCAGAAGACAGATGACAGATGTCAGAAGACAGAGGTCAGATTTCTGGAAGCGTCAATTCCAAACTTTGGAATGGCCAAGTTTTCCAGATCCTGCTAATCCAGTTCATCCTGCCAAAAAAAATTAAGAGACAGAAAACATTCCTTCGACATTCGTCAATCGTCATTCGACATTCGTCGCTTCGCTTTCTATAAAATCTTCCAGCCGCCGGATGCCTTCGGCGACTTCCTCCTCAACCGCACAGACCGACAGGCGCAGATGCCCCTGGCCCAAGGCGCCGAATTCGGTGCCCGGCAAGGTCACCACGCCTGCTTCTTCGATCAGGCGAATGGCAAAAGCCATGGCGTCGGAACCGTACCGGCTGAAGTTGGGGAATACGTAAAATCCGCCGCCGGGCGCCGCGCAATCGACCCCGGGCAGTTCCTTGACACACTGGTAGAGACGATTCAGCTTGTCGGCAAAATGGCTGCGGACAGGGGCCATTTCCTCATCGCTGCACTCGAGAGCCGCCATGGCGGCCGCCTGGCTGAGTACGGAAGGGCACAAGGCCACGCAATAATGCAGCTTTTTGATGGCCTGCATATACGAAGCCGGACCGGCAACGAAGCCGATTCTGAGTCCCATCATGAAATGGGATTTGGAAAATCCCCCGAACGTGAACGTCCGCTGCGCCATGCCCGGAAGCGACCCGATGCTCAGGGATTGACCCTTAAAGGTGTAGTCCCGGTAGATTTCATCCACCAGTACCAGCAGATCGTGGGCCCGGGCAAATTCAGCAAGGGATATCAAGGTCTCATGCGACCAAACCACACCCAGCGGATTGTTGGGATTGCAAAAAACGATGGCGCGGCTTCTGGCGCTCATGGCGGCCTCCAGACGCTCGAAATCAGGTTCAAAACCAGCGGACCCCTCCAACGGGACCAGCACGGGTTTGGCCCCGCATACCAGGGTATTCTGGTAGTAGGTGCCGTAGTGGGGACTGGGGATGATCACCTCGTCACCCGATTCGAGGATGGATCGCATCACAATATATAGCCCCTGCTGAACGCCGCAGGTGACGATGATGTCATCTTCGGAATCGACGGACAGCGACCAGTCCCGGCTCAGCATGCTGCCGATCGCCGCCCGCAGCGCTTTAGTGCCGTAGTAGTCGGAATAGCGGGCATATCCATCCGCTACCTGCCCCTGGAGCGCCTGCTGAACCCTTTGCGGCATGACCATGTCGGGATTACCCGATGCCAGGTTGGCCAGGTCGTTGCGACCTTCCATGGCACGCCAAATGGCTTCCCGCTGGCTCATGGGAATGGCAGCCACATCCGGATTGATAGTCAAGGCATTTGTCCGGTTCATGTTTGTTCCCTGTAAAGGCTAGCTATGCGTTTTTTGCCGGTGAGCCGCGCTATCAAGAGTCCGGCCCGGATAAACCGGAAAAAATGATCTAAAATGATCTAAAATTTAAAATGACTAAAATTGTGGAGTCGTTTCAGGCTTGGGGCTTCGCTCTTCGAGCTACGACCCCACACGTCGCCTTCGGCTGCGACCCGACAGGTCGCTCCGTCGTTATAGCGAATGATCGGTGCCCAGTTTATAGTAACTCGAAATTTAGGAAAAAAATTCCACATCTTGACAGTCTATTTAAATCGAAAGAATACCTTAATTTTAGTCATTTTAGTCAATTTGAAAATTTAGGCATTCCTGCGAGTAGCTTTGTATCTACCACAACAAAAATCAAGGCCGCCTGCATTAAGATCAAAATTGATTGTCATCCATCTAATCGGCTTTATAAAATATTAATAATATTTTTGTCAACAACTTATTGATATTTTTTGGTTGACTTTCAGGTTGATTCGGTTATCATATGAGCCAGTTGCCGCCGCGGTAGCGAGCGTCCAGTCTGGTCAAAAAAAAAATAATGAACGTCCAACATCGAACATCGAACATCGAATATCGAATAACGTATTTAGTCTACTTTAGAAAGACTGAGCGACACGCGGCGCAAGCGCCTGCGCTGTGCGAGCGATTCCACCATTCGTCAATCGACATTCGTCATTCGTCATTTCATATGAGCCAGTCGCGCCTGCGGCAACAATCTTGAACGCGGTGAACCGACAAAAAAATATGAACAAAGAACAAGCCTACGAAAAACTGCGGGTGCAAATCATCACCAACGAAGCCGCGCCCGGGGAGATCCTCAACGAAAAAGATTTGATGGCCCAGCTTGCCATCGGGCGTTCGCCCTTGCGGGAGATACTTTTCCGGCTGCAGGAAGAAAGCCTGATCAAACCCTTGCCTCGGCTGGGCTACATGGTGACGACCCTGGATATCTTCGAAGTGCGCGAACTGGTGGAGTTGCGCCGGGAATTGGAGGGCTTTGCCGGGCAACTGGCAGCCCAGCGCATTACGCCCGAGCAGTTGCAGGGCCTGCGGAACATTATCCGCGAGGCGGAAACCGAAACCACCGTGGTGCCGGAGGTTTCCAATATTTCGGAATATTTCGATACCCGCTTCCATAGTTTGCTGTACCAGGCCGCCGGCAATCAGAAGCTGGTCAAAATCCTGCAGGACCAGCATATTGTCATGCTCAGAATCTGGTTCCATGTAGGCCTGAACGCGATCGGTTTTGCCGATCAGGCCCAGAATCTCTACGATGTGTTATCGGCCCTGGAGCAAAGAGATCCGGTTAAAACCCGCCGCGCCATGGAGGAACATGTCGATCAATATGCGGCGCAGGTGAAGGATCAATTTCTGTAGGAAGGAGCTTTAACCATGATCAGTGGATTTAAATCCCAGTGTGCTCCGGCGTATCAGCTGCTGACACCGGAGCAGATCAAATTCATCCACACCGCCACGCTTGAACTGCTGGAAACCGTCGGGGTCGATGTTTACCATGACGAGGCCCGGCAAATGCTGGCCGATGCCGGTTGTCGCCTCACTGGGGATCGGCGGGTTCGGATACCCAATTGGCTGGTGGAGGCCGCCATTCAAAGTGCCCCGTCCCGGGTTACTATTTACGACCGGCTGGGTCACGAAGCCATGCGTCTCGAAGGCCGGCGCGTTCACTTCGGACTGGGTACGGATCTGATCCGAACTTACGATCTGGCGACCGGTGAACTGCGGCAGTCCCGGTTGCAGGATGTGGCAACCGCGGCCCATATTTCAGACTATCTCAAACATATCGACTTTATCGGCTCCTATGCCCTTCCGGGAGATTCGCCCGCTAATCTCATTTACCTGGATTCCTTTAAAACTGAACTGGAAAATTCCAGCAAACCCATTTTCTACACCGCTGCCGGCCTTGAGGATATCCGCTACATCAACGCTATGGCGGCAGCCGTGGTGGGCGGTGAAACCCAATTGCGGGAAAAACCGTTTCACATCCACTATTCCGAACCCATGAGTCCGCTAAGCCATACTTTCGGCGCCGTCCAGAAACTGCTTTACTGCGCCGCTCAGGGCATTCCCGTCAATTATACCTCGGGCATGATGTCCGGGGCCAGTGTGCCGGTGACCCTGGCCGGAGCGATCACTGTCGGCAATGCCGAGGCCCTCAGCGGTCTGGTGATTCACCAGCTCCGGGCCAAAGGCGCCCCCATCATCACGGGATTCGGTACTTCCACCATGGACATGCGCACGGCCACCTGTGTCTACGGGTGCCCGGAGTACCGCCTGGCGCTTTCGGCCTGCGCGGATCTCTACCATCACTACGGATTGCCCATGTGGGGCACTGCCGGTGTAAGCGACGCCAACACCCTGGACCAGCAGGCCGGCATGGAGTGGGCCCTTTCGATCATGGTGGACACCATGCACGGCGCCAACCTGGTGCACGATATCGGGTATCTGGGCCAGGGGCTCATCGGTCACCCGGGCGGGCTGGTGATGTGTGATGAGATCATCAGCTATGTAAAGCGCTTTGTCCGCGGATTCGAACTGGACGATGTTCATGTGGGTCTGGACGTGATCCGGGAAGTGGGTCCCGGCGGTGACTTCCTGTCTACCGATCAGACCATGGAATTGTTCCAAACCGAGCATTGGCAGCCGGAGCAGGTCAACCGCGACAATTTGGATACCTGGCTGGAAAAAGGCGGCCGGGACTGGGGTGAAACGTGCACCGAGAAGGCCCGTGAAATTCTGCGAACCCACACACCGGCGCCATTGAGTGAGACCGCCGCTGCCGCCCTCGGCGAAATCCGTAGCGAAGCCGCAGTGAAGCTGGAGGGGCATGAATTCAGGTCATGAAATTGAATATTGAATATTGAAGAATGAATATTTATGGAAGTCGCTTCGCTCCGTCTTTTTTGATTTAAATTTATCTCGCAAAGCTGCAAGGCACAGCCAATTCATACTGGTGGCAGGTTTTAGCCCGGCAGCTGGCCGTTGATTCACACAGATTGATCGATAATTTACACTCTTGAGCATCAATGATCGAACGGTCATCTTTGAATGCCGAAAGAAGAACATACACCACTTTTTTAATTCGACAGAGCGAAGCGATACCACAAATCTTCAATCTTCAATCTTCAATCTTCAATCTTCAATTTTAATTTCCGGCTTGTCCCGGTCAGGTATTGCAAATGACAATCCCAGGCACAAACCATTGCGTTCCCAGCTACAAACTTCTGACCACCGCGCAAATCGACCGGATTCATGCGGCGACCCTGGAATTGCTTGAAACCGTCGGCGTCAATATCCGTCATGCGGGGGCCCGGGATATGCTGGCCGGGGCCGGCTGCACGGTCCGGGAAGACAACACCGTTTTCATTCCCCCGCAACTGGTTGCAGCTGCCATTCAAAGTGCCCCTTCTTCAGTAATTGTCTTCAACCGTTTGGGAAAAAAAGCATTGCAGCTTGAGGGCCGCCGCTGCCATTTCGGCCCGGGGGCGGATCTGGCCAACACCTATGATCTGGAGACCGGCCGGATCCGGAAGGCCACCTTGAAAGACGTGAAAACGGCAGCGCGTTTAGCCGATGCCTTGCCTGAAATTGATTTCATCGCCTCATATGCCGTTGCCAACGACTCTCCGCCTGGTCTGGAATACCTGGACGCGTTCAAATCCCAGGTTGAAAATTCGACGAAGCCGGTGCTCTTTACCGCAGCTGGGCTGAATGATATGCGCTCGATCCGGCAAATGGCGGCTGCGGTTGCGGGTGGGCGGGAAAATTTGCGGCGCAGGCCGTTTTTGATTCACTACTGCGAGCCGGTCAGCCCGCTGATCCACAGTGCCGGTGCGGTTGACCAATTGCTGTTTTGTGCGGACCACCACATACCGGTCACCTACACCCCGGGCATGATGTCCGGCGCCACCGGGCCGGTGACGTTGGCCGGTGCGCTGGCCATGGGCAATGCCGAAGCCCTGAGCGGACTGGTAATCCATCAGCTGCGGTCCGAAGGCGCGCCTATTATCTCGGGCATCGGGATGGCCGTGATGGACATGGCCCGGGCAACCTGCATCTACGGCTGCCCCGAATATCGCCTGGTCCTATCGGCCTGTGCCGATTTGTACCGGCACTATGAAATTCCCGTTTGGGGAACGGCCGGCGTCACGGATGCCCATGGACTGGATCTGCAGGCCGGCATGGAGTGGGGCGGTTCACTGCTGCTCAATGCCCTGGCCGGCGTCAATCTGATTCACGATGTCGGCTATATGGGACAGGGGCTGATTGGCCATCCGGCCGCTCTGGTGGTATGCGACGATATGATCAGCTATACCCGTCGGTTTTTGCGGGGTTTTGATTTGGACGACGACCATTTGGACTTGGATTGTATTCGCCAGGTCGGTGCCGGGGGCAGTTTCCTGTCCGCCGAGCAGACGGCCCGGATGTTCAGATCGGAACATTGGCGTCCCAACCTTTTCAACCGGGAGTCTTTGGCGGCATGGGCTGAAGACGGCAAACGGGATATGGCAGACCTCGCGCTGGAAAAGAGCCGGCATATCCTGAACAACCATGTGCCCGCAGGATTGTCCGACTCCGTGCAGGATGAGCTGAACCACATTCGGCAACAGGCGGAAAATACGCTGCAGCAAAGGTTATAGCTTATCCTGATTCGGCTTAGATATCTTTTATCCGATTCTTAATTTTGGAGTGATGGCAGCAAAAATAAAATAGATATAATGCCATAAATCTCCAATCTTCAATTTTCAATACCAAGAGGTCGGTATGCAGACGGTCATCTGGGGCGCCCCGTCATTCTGGATCGAACGATTTCCCCTTTATTGGGGAATTGATCAGGGGTTATTCGCGGAGCAGGGCATTGATCTCGGCATCTGGTATTCCTACGGTGGTCCGCAACTGGCCCGGGCCGTCAGTCTGGGCCGGATTCACATCGGTGAAATGGGGCTGCCGCCCTTTGTGGCCGCTGCGCGGCAGGGACTGCGGGCGCAAATCGTCGGCAGCAGCGTGATACAACAGCTGGACCACTACCTGGCGGCCCGTCCCGGTATTGCCGCCACCCGTGAGTTGGCCGGCTGCCGCATCGGCATCCTGTCGGCCGGCAGCTGTGATGACTACTTTATCCGTAAAATGCTGGCCACCCATGACATCGATGCCGCCCGCGATGTGGAGTTGGTGCCGTTGGGTGAAGACTACGGCAAGCTGGAATTGTTCAAGAGCGAGCGGGTGGACGCCGCCTTTGTGGTGGAGCCCCAGCTGGCCCGCGGTGAAAGCGAAGGACTCCTGCGGGCCATCGATCGGGTGGCCGATTATTACCCCCGTTACCAGTGGGGGATTATCCTGGCCAGCGAAGCGTGGCTGCAGCAACAGGGGGATCTCCTGGCAAGGCTGATGCATGCCTTCCGCCGGGCCTGCCGTTCGATCAAAGATGGACCCGAACGAACCGTCCATATCGGCAGCCGGGTGTTCGGGGTGAGCCCTGAGGTATTCGAGCGTGCCCTGCTGCGGGATCTGTCCCGTTGGGAGATCGATGCACAGCTGGATATGGCCGGGTTGCAAAGTGCATTGAGGGTTCAGCAGTCAATGGGACTGGTTGGGGCGGATTTTTCCCTGGATGAGATGGTGTGTCAGCTGTGACGGGCAGAGGGCAGAGGGCTGAGGGCAGAGGGCAGAGGGCAGAGGGCAGAGGGCAGAGGGCAGAGGGCAGAGGGCAGAGGGCTGAGGGCAGAGGGC
>Ga0209454_1000400_pt1 | contig 22856 bp, 10 predicted proteins | sample WorMetHERISLAND1_2_FD_187400 | JGI IMG/M metagenome (GOLD analysis project Ga0209454, IMG submission 187400) | Marine gutless worms symbiont microbial communities from Max Planck institute for Marine Microbiology, Germany - Olavius geniculatus... | ecosystem: Host-associated > Annelida >... | reverse complement strand
CTCACAGCACCGGTTTCACTCACAGTTAAACAGACAGTTTGTTCTCAAAGTGGCCACCGTTTTCATGAACACACGCCCTCAATCGAATACGCCATTGCTTGATGGCATTGTTAATGATTCCCTGTGGGAAATGGAATGGTGCCACTCTTCGATCAGTTTTTTTAACTGTTCCACGTTGTGAATCCGGCTCTGGTAGACGTGCTGCTGGAGCGCACTCCAAACTTGATAGTCAACCGGGTTTAAGTCCGGGCTGTTTGGCGGCCACAATGATGGTGCAATGAAATCAGGAGTATTGCAAGACAAGAATTCCACTGTTTCCCTGGCTCGAGGCACTGGGGCATTGTCTTGCTGAAATGACGTCACTGACAGTGCATCAGTAAGTAGAGAGTTTTTCATTTTGGTAATTTCGAGTTTGTGGGTGCTTGTGTTTAAAAGGGCATATCTCTGCAACTGTGTAGCGGTTTTTCTTTAAAATTTAAGCTTTTACGTAGAATTGGCTTAAATTTTTTTGGTAAAAAATTCGCTTAATTTTGTGAGCCTGAATCCGACTTACAATCACTTTTAATGGGGTCCCAGTTTTTTTGAGACACAGTGTACTACAATACAACCACAAATACTAGTACCATTACAACTACCACAGACCGTGGAACAATGCAGGGCCCTGCGGATAATGTCCAGATGTCCGACAGGACACCAGCATTCACCTATGACTACTACTACTACTACTACTACTACTGACTGTGCCACGACGCAGTGCCCTGTGTATGATGTCCAGATATCTGACGGGACACCAGCATTCACCGATCAGTGATTTGGGCGTAGACGACGCAGTAGACATTGATGCCAGGGCAGCTGATGACGATGAGCTTGTAGTGAACTGATTCAATGTGTGATAGATTGCCTTCATCTTACGCACCTTTGTACAGCAGACGTAAATACATTCTATGCTTTTCAACTCAAGATACATCAATTATCAACCATTAAACAGTATCGAGAGAGTGGTAAATGACACAGTGTTCGCTCAGTAGTGTAATGATAAAATGTCAAGACTTACAACAGCAAGGTCGGGTCATTGGTTTGACTACACGTAGGGTCGCTATCAAGCGGTTAATACTTCGATGGGTGACTGTCTGCGAACAGATAAACCATCTTGGTATGTCACCAACACCAAAGTCAACTCAGCCTTCATCCCTATGGGGTAGGTAAATTGAGCACCAGCCTGTCTGGGGTTAAGGCGAGGCACATTCACCTGGGTCGGGCGCAGGTAACACTGTGTGATTCCATATGGCAGGTGATGCTCTGTACCTCCGAGATGGGTTATTCAAAAAAAGCTTCTACCTTTTAACCTTTCACAATCTGCACGGGGTCGACTATCAACTGAATGTCCCTTCTGTCTTATTTCAAAAATGCCAATTAGTAAACAATGCCAATTAGTAAACAATGCCAATTAGTAAAACATCCCAATAAGCTTGGAGATTTGTGCATGCCTTAATGTTCATCCAAATACACGACACTCTCAACCAAGCATCGTAAACAGTTTGCAAGCGTGCATGCACCTTAATGTTCCAGACCCGAAGGTTAGCAGCGCAGTCGACCAACACACGATATCGATGATCTTCTGTCTGGTTAATCACCTGTGCACACATACAACAGACTACAGAGTACGGACAGTGTGAAAACATCAACTGTGAACATGCCTTAACACTCAGCTCGAAACTGTTTTGTGAAGGCTTCAGATAGTGCAAAATAACCGCTGTTTCAGCTGATCTAGAAAAAAACTCACTACTAATTTAATAATATGACTACCACCACTATAAAATGCCAAAAATCTAAAGATACAAAAGCAATCAGTGGTATAAAGCAAGATAACAGAGACAGCAGTAATCAGTGACGTAGCAAGTTCATTAATTTGTTCGGCCCCACAAAATTCAATCAAAAATTAGAACATCAGCAACAAAACCGAACTTTTTGCCCGGTCTTACAGCCACGACTAAGAACGTCTCACTGCACTGACTACTATTACGTGAAGTTTTCACTGTTTAAGCTTATTTTTATGTGTTCTTGTAGTCTTAGGACTTAACGCCGTGCTAAAGTTTATTCGTCCTTCATCATCATCATCGTCAACAGCAGCACCAGACACTATATCGATAAAATGCTGTGTCAGTCATGACTGTGAGTAAAGTTTAAATGATTGCTTTTTGGTAATCACTAAGAGTTATCAACAATTTAATTGAATAATCAACTGTCAGTTTGGGAAGCTGAAACTGCACAAAAATATGATCAATTATGTTATAATCAAACATAATCGACCAAATCGATCAAATCTTACAGTTCGTAGATCTTCAATCCTTGTGACAACTCCCATCGCCATTTCTCTTCTCTCCGACTGAGTCTCTGGGCATGGATACACTGTACCATGGAACCTGACCATAACATTCCACATACTGAAGGCAAAATGGCATAATATCGCCTATATAGTGTTCAATGTCCTGACTACAACCTAGAAAGTTCTTCAAATACTTTTTTCATCATTGAATGAAATACAGCAAGCAAATCTGTGTTATTTAATAACAAACTTAACAAGAGCATTAAAAACACTGGGAAAAAGTCCAAAAAATGCATACTTACCGCAGCCCTTCTGGAGATAAATTGCAACAAAAATAGACATTTCGCTCATTTACTTACTTACTCTGAACACTGCCACAGTACACAATGTCCGGAAATAAACATCAGACATTTTTGATTGTAACTACCAGATCTTAATAATTTTTGACAATATTTCTGGCACAACTGGCAATCAAACAACTAACCAATTTTCCACTAAACCCACTGTCTGCTTCTGCACTACCTGGGGAAACAAAATCATCGAATCAACGAAATATTGCATTTTCATCCTATTTTGCCTCTTCGGCTTTTCCCAGGTAGTGCAAAAGCAGACATCTGGAGACATGGAAACTAAAACGGTCACTTGATAGCAAGTAGTGTCAAAAATGTTTGTACCAAAAATTATTCAAATCTGTCAATTTTTCTTCAAGTCACAGTCGATATTTCCATTCATTTCAACTCATATTTCAATGGTTCTTTTTTTGCCAGGTAGCGCAGAAATGGATACTGGGTGAAGTAAAATATTGAACTGTCATTTGATGGCCAGTTGAGCCAGAAATATTTGTACCAAAAATTATTAAAAATGTATATCCCTTCCTCAAGTGACAGTCGATAATGTTCAAAATGTTTTTTTCTGGACACAGTGTAGATCAATAACAATTCCAGTGCATAATCGTACAGACCCTTCACAAATCTTCCTAACTTTAGCCTTGAGCTGGTCTCCCTGAAAAAATATCAGGAACACCGACTTGTAGACATCTGCTCCCTGCAAATTACATGATCACACGATCGCTATTACGTCTATGTCGACCAAATAAATGTGGGGTCAAATTTGCACAAGTTCATTAGTCAAACTTACAAAAAGCTTACAAAAAATCAGAAGTAAAAAAATCTGAAGCAGAAAACACCATTTATATCAATTCATACCACGAAACACACCAGTTTGTTAGGTTACAAGAACTTTCGAAGAAATGCAAACTTAACTTATCCGTTTCATCAATTCCCCAACTACTGACGACCATTACAAACATATCCCTAATATTTTGATATTTTTCGGAGCAAGCAATAAAGTGGAATCTATACTATACAGAATGTAAACATACGGTGACGGGATCCTCCAGAGGTGCGTCGATGTCTGTATGTCGGAGCAGAACATTGCCGCGACACGCGCGCCACAACATACGCTCAAACGCTGCCAGTCGGTCACGCAGTATCACCCCTGCCACAAACCTATGAACATTTCCGCAGTAAGTAAGTAAGTAAATATATATAGCAGACAATGTAGGAGAAAAACCCAAAGCGCTGGGGCGAGGCGTAAGTGACCCTTCCCCCCCAACCGGGAATGAGAAAGAGCGCAAAAATAGAATATTAAAAGCAGCACACAAATTGAAACAAAAAAACTCAGAAAAATGTTAGTCACTTAAAAACTGTGCAAATAGACATTAATTTTATACAGTTTAGACTGTGCCTCATTTTACATTCAGTCTGCATTGCTGTGAAAGTTCTCATATACATAAATTACCAACTTACTTAGCGGAAGGAAAATGTTGCGAAAAATAGCAAGATGAGGCAATAAAAGTGCTATATCAGAAGCAAAACATTAAGTGAGCACGAAAAAGGAGCGAGACACGAGCAGCAAAAGACAGAATTTTTTTTACATAACGATACTTTCCATTTCCATTTCCCTTTATCTATTTCAGTTCCATTTAAAACAGTTTTACAGTGAGTTAGATTAAATAACCAGAGTTTTCGAGCGAAATCATTTGTCGCATAATCACATCATAGCATAAACCTGCCACTAAATGAAAAACTAACTTTCTACGGAACAGCAGCAAACCGAGAAAAAGCTACAGAAGCAGACCCAAATGAGAGTCTATTAGTGAAGTGGCTGTCATCACGAAGTAGATTAACAGACTCAATATCCTCATCAGCTGCAGCACCAGCGCCACCTGGGTCCAGTAGCCGAGCATCATAATGCTGCACCTGCATACATATCACATAGTAAGTGTGTGAGTGAGTAGAGTTTAACGTCCCACCCGACACAGTATAGGTCATTTCGGGGATGGCCTTTGCAGGTAGAATTGCACACACACATAATAACAAAACAAAAAGTTTAACCTTTACAGAAAGTTCAATCTTTATGAAACACAAAACACAAAAAAACTACCTAAACCCAAAATTGTAAAAACTGTCGATTATAATTGTGCGTATGTATCTATAATGGCAGTTCTAATAATCTTCCCTGTTTTCCTCCAGACAGTCATCAATCTCATGATGCTGTCTATTGGAGGACAGCGCCAACTCCAAAAACATAGACATAGATACAACAGTGCCCTACTGTCACAGTAAACATTGTGCAATGTCATAATCAGCAAAAGCCATCAACACACATCAAAATTAGCACGCTAAGCTCATGTTGGGCTATGCAAACTTAAAATAAACTCTCACTCAACTATGTAGGTAAGTGTGCAATTAACTCAAAACTCCTTGTATAAAAATCCAACAGCAGAAGAACGAAATTTTTGACCAACTTAAAGTAGCCAGCGAAAAAATCTGTCAGACACCAGCAAATAGCTTTATTCAAAGTCTGACTCTATAAGAAAAGTCTGTTTGCTAAAACCATGTAATACAACTCGAGCAGATGGGTAAATATGTTTTGGTAACGCCACCTATCGGTGAATAGTGATAATGGAAACTTTAAACAATTACAGTGATAACGAAAAAGTGATGAGCCACATCAACTGAAACTCAACACTGGTATCAACCATGTCTGCTACCAATTTAAATTTTGAGCGATCAATTTCCCCTCAAAAATAATTACAATTAATCCATTAATTCTGATTAATTTTCGTAGTCAAAAAGACAGCAAAAACTGCAGAATTCAACTACTACATGTTGTTATGTTTTACGCAAAAAAGTGATAACTAATAATTCAGATTAAGGCTATTAAGAAATCCAAAATTTTAAAGAAATTTCAATCAGCTGAAAATCTATTAATCAATTTATTTATAAGTTTTAACGATTAATCTGTTAATTAATCGTTAATTTCTGCAGATCTAGTGTCAGCATCCAAACACTCAGTGACAGTCGGTGTACTGTACAAGTAATATGGACCTCCTCAAAAAAGTTGTGCGTCTTGCTGAGGATGTGTCGAAGTTCAGTCAGATCAAGGAAGTTACGTTTCAGCGCTTCGGAATTTGAGTTGATGTCCTTCATCTCAGTCTCTAGCCGCTCCACTATCACCTGATCATAATGACAGCAACAACTGAATGCAACCGGACATCTCAAACTCCATCCAAGCTCATCACTGCCACCTGGTGAATGCAACAGACTGAATACAGCAGGTGCACCTGCAATTATCAAGAGGTAAAAAACAGTGTACCTACAAGGTCTTCTGTAGCGAAACAGTATTAATGGAGCAATATGCAAACAACAGAAGCCCTCGTTGGGGGATCAGGAGGGCTTTATTTCAAGGGATTAGGGGGGCTTTGCCCCCTGAAGCTGAAACACTTCTAGCTTTTGCACGTTCAGTGAAAGACACAAATTTACCTGCTTTTAATATTTGAAGACGAAAGAACACAGATATCTGCAGTCTGCATGATCCAAAATCATTTCCCTTGACTTTTCAAAAATAATATTTTTCCCTGACCCTGACCGCACAAATTCCCTGACTCTTTACAGTTTTCCCTGACCTGTAAGAACCCTGACCTAATCCCCAAAACATATGCATTTTCTGCGTGAGTAACAAGTAAAAAGTTGAACAATTGTACGTGATGTGCCATTCTGGATATAATGATCTGTCAACAACATTTGTCCTCCACCTCCTGAAAATCGATCTTCCATATTCTGTTCCATCATTTTTACGCGCGAAAGCAGTTACTGCTTTCAGCGTGCCTTAGCCATCGCAATTGTCCATCCGTCCGTCACACGGGTAGATCAGTCAAAAACCGTGCAAGCTAGAATTACCAAATCTTCACCATCGGCTGCCTGGAAAGCTCTAGTTACAGGAACCGTAAAGCTTTCCCATAAATTCACAGGGGGTCACCCCAAACAAGGGTGCTAAATGAGAGAGGGGTGGACAAAATTGGCGATTTTTAGCCAATAAGTTGCTGTATCTCAGTAACGGTGTGAGATATGGCCTAGGTTACTATTAATCACTAATAGGAAGTCGTACACTAGCTCTCGATTGGCGCCAAATTCAATGACTTTGAATGACCTTCAATGCTAAGATCGGAGGTTTTATGGATTTTTTGGCGATTTCGGGCTGAGACACAAGTCTATATCATTCACAAAGGGGTGCCACAGAACTATCGTTATGCGATCCAGATAAAGAATTTGGTATTTGTATATTAACTTAGCCTGAACACCCCAATTTTCAGCTAAACTACTGAACCGGAACTGCTATAGGCTTTCGCGCGTCTCGTGAGCATTAGCTTAAATTTCTTGCCCACCTTCTGAAACTTTGTAAATATCGTTCTTTTTGGTCCTCCATCTTCCAGTCTTCCCTTTTCAGTCAACCCAATACAGCTACTGCATGGGGATCCTGGTTCCTACTACTCTGCAGAATTTATTTTCCCTGACTCTTCCCTGACTTTACAGAACAAAATGAATCATTTTCCTAACTAATTTGTTCACACAAAATAACAATGTCGGTTTTCAATTGCTTGCAATCACACTCGAGACTAGGGCAGCTGAAAAAGTTCAAAAGTGGAGGCACAAATGATCTGTGAGCGAGGCAGAAAATTTTTGAACTGTTGTACGCAGTTGAAATTTTTTTCCGCATCTTTGTTAACTTTTGCACCCTGGTACTTTGACTTTCCCTGACTTCCCCTGACGATAGGAACCATCGAAAGAGAAAAAAGAGACAAAGCCGTTACCTCAAGATCAGACATTTCACGACTGGCCGGTGCTTCTGGGTTTTCCCCGGTGTCCAGTATTTCTATGCCGTCTTTCACAATTTCCTTCTCTAAAAAGCCTACAAATGTATGCAGACTGCTTGCAATGCTATCACTAAATTACAACTTATACATTTGACTCACAAGACTTATTCAAACAAAGTCCTATCATAATTATTGTAATGTTATTATGAATATCATGCTCAATACTAATAAATTTATGTAAATACCATAACAAATATACTATGCTTAAAACAAAAAAAAATACATTTTCTACCACTGCCACTTCTGAAACCCAGCTACAAATGTAATAAACTTGAAAAAAATGTTTCAACACTAAACATACACATCTTATCCAGAACAGTAAAGTTTATACCCCACCATGGTGTGCCACCTTGTCGTGGTGGTGGGGCTTAAAGCTCCGATGATCAGAAAGATTTCTAAAATCCATAAGCGAGAAGCCAACCATACACTTTACCGGTACTCAGACATACTGGTTAATTTTCGGCTTCAACGCCGATTTCAGCTTCACAGCCATTTACGACTTCACGACCGTTTACGCAACCTTTGGTTTACTTTCACTTTCCGGGGATGTGCACAGGGCCGAACTGATACGGCATCAGCATTGGGCAGGTGTGTAACAGCCTGCCTGGCACGAAAGTAAGGTAAGCAAAGTTTATAAATGCCTTATTACAACTATGAGTCCAGCAATAACAGTACACAAAGTGAAAACGTACGCAGTTTGCGTTCGACTTCTTCGCAACGCCGGACTTCATTGACAAACTTGCGCTGAAAAACGTTGACGTCCCGGTTCAACTGTAATACGAAAGCAAACACAAAGTGAAAGTCATTGTTGATGCAGCTGCTACATTGATCACTAAGTCTTAGTTTTTCTTTAACTAAATTTAGATCTGTAGCAAGTATTTCAGCCAAAACCCAACTAACATTACCTGTACCATATATGACACAGCAGCCTTATAAAATTAATATCACATTAAAAATTTAACTCATCATTACATTAAGTGTAACTTCATCGTTAAAGGTTAATGATAAGCCTCAATTAAAACAATTTTAAAATTACAAACAATTTACCAATGTCATTTAACCTGCAACAAAAAACTTGAAAAATTAATACCAGGTATATCAACAAAATATTTACAAAAGTTGACTCATCATTAGAGAAAGTGCAAGCCAGCAATCACTAAAAATAAGTAAGAAGCCACTAATTAAACTTAAGAATTATAAATAATTTATCAGCGTTAACTAACAATAAATGTTGTACACACATCTTTAAACTGTACAAGTCCTAGCTCTCCCAGTTCTGAGAGACAGCTGTATGCCGACTCTGGCTGTAGGAACAGCTGGCAGAGGGTCATTGGCTCACTGCGAAACAATGAGCCCATCTTCACCAGTCCAAGAGCAACACAAGGTGCTATAATACCGCCATACGATCACCCAAAACTGACAACCTGCACGAACATGGCACAGTTTAATTTTAAGCAGAATGACCACATCACACCACCGTAATACAATACAATACAATATTCGCAAGGAATGTCTGGGAAGATTCTCTCTCTCTAGTCTAGTCGGGTGGTTGTGGATCAACACACACCACCACAAGTTCACACCAGGCTTCACAATCTTGTGACACCTCCACCAGTTCGTCAGTCTTCATTTTGATCAACCTCTCAACATATTCCACGTAGTTTAGTTGAGGGCGGCCACGTCTTGTTGTGCCATGACTTGACTGGTATAGCCCGAAAGTACTGGCATGTGGAGACTGTGTTTCGTTGCATGTGACCAAGAAAACATAGTTGATTTGACTTTATTTGAATTTTGCGGAATGCGGAAAAAATCTAAGGTGTACTTTGCAGAACGTTCCGCAACGCAAATTCCGCAAGATACACCTTCCGAAAATTCCGCATTCTGCAAAGTACATCAATCATCGTCATGCCCCACTGAGTCATCAGCAGAAAAATAACAGAAATTCTTCGCAAAGACGAATATCCACTGACAGCAGCCAGCGACAACTAGACTGGGATTCACTGTGTCTGGCGTTAATTTGCCAGGAACTATTTTTATCGAAAAATAATGAAATCGTCCGCTAAATTGTTCATTTCCTGTCTGTCCTGGCACCGGTATCAGCATACCGTCGCTAACATACGACCGCTTATTGTTATATTTTGGGTATAAATTTGTCCGTTTCGCGTAGCAAGAACGATACGTATCGTTTGGCTTACTTCGGCTTGCAGTCTAAAGTACACAATTACAACAATTATTACAAGTAATTTAGAAATAAACAACGACGTGACGATAAACATAGATAACCAAAGTTACACTCAACCATAGAAAAGTAGATAGACCAGTTGGAACTTGGATACGATAACGCAACGTAAAGCTGATGGTTTCATTCTTATGCCTCCGCCCTCTGTATGAGCCAGCAGACGAACGCTAAATAATCCTCACCTCTGCTTGACTTGAACTGACAGAAAAAAAATGTAATATCTGAGTAAAACACTGCCTTGGACGAACAATGTTTCGTGTTTGCAATGAAATGTGTCACTAATTCTTACCCATTAAACCACTTCGTGTTCTGTATACTGTGATTGAACTAACTGCTGTGCACTGTCATATATGTAAATGTAAGTCTTTTTTTATTTCCTTCACATTGACATGACGTTCTGTAAAACTAACTGTTACGGTGTACAGTATAACCGTCGTGACATCCCCTATTTTATGGTTTGCATTCACGATTTTTATGGTCCGTACGTCTGCAACTTTTGCCAAAACATCCCCGCGGGGAATTTTTTGTGACAATCGGCGTATCGATAATGTTTTAAATCACTGACATACTACTTAACACTTAGCTTTTTGTGAAAATCGTTTTATGTACGCTTGACGTAAGATATGTACACTTTTAGCAAAACTAATGCCAACCTACCTACTTGTTAACATAATTGCAATATGGTCCTCCCCCTAAATACGCCACTGAAGGTTCTCCCCAATTTCTGACTCAAGTTTTCCCCCACCATTTTAGGTTTCTTCCCCCTCTGGGAGGGGTTAGTTGTCGGACAACCCTGCTTGCTTGATCATACAGTTTTTCATAAGTCGTACCATTTAGCCACAATAAGCACAGTACATATGTACCTGCCAAAGGCATATGTATGTACTGTGGTATAGGCCTATAGACTCTAACTTCTCATCAGTGTAATGGTTGCAACATATTTTTCTGCAATACTTGTTGTGAATCTAATCACAAAATTTATTGTCTAGTAATTATATTTGTAAATTAACTTAGTAAATTTCATGTTCAGCTTCCATATGTAGTCCAAATACCTTTGGAAATATTGCACTGTTTATAATGCAAGGATGCTGTCTCGTGATTTTATAAACTTAAGTCTTAAAATGTGTTGTAAAACAATAAAGCTACGTAAATCAAGAGGCAAAACTTTTCAAACAAGTTTCACATCATATAACTGCCACCGACAACATAACAGTATGCATAAAACAACAATGAACACCACCACAAGCTGTGAACAGATAAATAATGCACAAATTGTCCATATGGCAGGCGGAAAATACTGAAAGGTTAGTCGAAGCACCACAGCAAAAATTTCTAAAACACCGAACAGTAAATTCAAGTGCATGACATAGCCTAAGCAATAGATCACGATCATTTCAGTGAGTGAGTGAGTAGGGTTTAACGTCCCACCCGACACAGTATAAGTCATTTTGGGGACAGCCTTTCCAGGCAAAATGCACACAAACACATAGTATTAATGGAACGGTAAGTTTAACCCTTATAGAAACACAAACACAAAAAAACAACCTAAAACTAAAAATGTAAGAACTCCATTATACGTGTGCATATATAATTAACAATAATGGTAGTTCTAATAGTCTTCCCCGTTATCCTCCAGTCATCAATGTGATAATGCTGTCTATTGGAGGACAAGATCGTTTCAATCCAGGTAAAATTCATTCATATAACGACATAATGGTGCAGAACAATCATAGACGCTTATAATAACAAAGAGTATCATTGCATTAATTCAGGTTCTACTAGTAGTTTAGGTTTAATAGAGCAAAACGTTTATCGCTCAGAATAATGCTTAAAGCGCAATACTGCCATAACTATAGGGTGTGCCAAAATAAATGACCCAAATTAGGTGAGGTGGAAAATGAGTGTAGCTCACATAATTCTATCGTCTTGGCCATCCGTATACCAAAAATTAGCAAATTTGGTGACAATTTGACGAAGTTCTGACAAAAACAAGATGGATCATTTTTTGGCCCACCCTATATAAACCAGACTACAAATTTTCTTATTCTGCACAGAAAAATTTACCCTGTATGCCTCAGAGAACAGAATTTAAAAAGCAAAAAACTGCATCATGCAATCCAACACCATAGAATATAAAGTGTTTTACTAAAATAAATCTTACTAGAAATGGAGAGAGATAATTATAGCAGACTGCAAAAAAACAGTAAAACAAGTCAACAAAATTAACTGCGGAGTATCTGACAATACCTTAACAATAAATAAAGAAAGCTCATAACTGAGACAGAAACAGTGGCATAGCCAGAAATTTCAATTAAAGGGGGGGCTTGACTCCCTCCCCTCCACTTCCCCCTTTTGTACCTCCCATCCCCTTTCTTCCCCTTTTGCTCCATTCCCTGTCATCCCCTTTTTCTCTCCACTCCCTTCCCTTAGAAGTAGGACCCCCTAAAATCCAGCTAGGGGGTCTGAGAGAGTGCCGTGAGCTCCCCCAGTGGGGTCTAGGGTGGAACCCCCACCAAAATCAAATTGTTGCATTTTAGTTTTAAAAGATGAGATCTAGTAGCAACAATTTTAATTATTCCCCTCCCTCCCAAAAAACTGACCAAATTGGCAAATTTTGTGCAGTTTAAGTGTATGCTTATGTTTTGTCTGGAGGATTGGGGGGCCTGGGCCCCCTGGACACCCCTTGTCTACGCCACAAGAGAGAAACTATACACTATTTTATAATGAAGCAACAAACTAGACTTGAGACAGATCTAAACAATGACAAGAAACAGTATGTTATTAATTTATAATTTTTTGCCGAGACACTACGACGACTTTTGACAAATGGAAAGGAAACTTACAATGCAAACAAAGCCGATACATAATTCAGACAGACACTACACCGTGTCCCAAAATTAGCAGCAGCCCTAGATATAAGTTAGTGTAAAATCATTTATACCTGATAGATTATTTTACAAAATTTGAAACATTCATGGAGACAATCATTCTGAACGGCATACAAAGTTTGAACTTAAAATGACCACCTTTAATTTTGATGCAAGCTCTTAATAGTCTAAGGTGGGTATGCTGCTGCTTGATCCCTTTGTCAGTAGCAATGCATTGCACGTAACCCTAATGTAAACAAACTCTGACATCATAATGACGATACACTGAGCACACACGGTAAGGTGCGTACGTCATAATGGGTAGGATGGGGGAAGTAACATTAAGATAGTGCAGTGTGTGACATTTCGTTGAAAACCATAAACTACAAACTGAATTAGGTGAGTTTGAAGCAGGGGGGTTGCTAATTTTGGGACACGATGTATAACGACAAACAGAAACGTCAACAACAATGAAAGTCATACCCCATGTCATGCTTCATGATAACAGCATGGTTAACAGCAGCAGAATAATAAAATGAAAAAATCACCTAAAATTTCAAACACTTAAACAACATATAAGACAACTATTTCATCAAACCACCATGAACAGAACTTCATTAAATACATATATCATGGATTGAAACACAGAAGGTGAGGAGAATATTGTTGTTTATTGGAGAGGGGTGATTACCACCCCTGCCCCAAACCAGACATGAGAAAAAGAGAGTAAAGATGCGCAGAAAGTGACAAAATGAAAACAAGAAGCCCAGCTGTTGCTAGGATAGCCGACCATAATGGTTGTCAGTGACCTTCAAGATCATACAAGGTCGACGTCAGTTGAAAGCCAATATGCGACTTGTTATCAATCATCAATAGCAATCTAGACCCCAATCTTGCACAGTTTAGCCACAATAGTGCGTAACGGCTTTCAAGGTCATCCAAGGTCAATGATTTATATGTCGTTTGAAAGGCCTGTATGTGATTCCTATCAGTGATCAATAGCAACCTAGGCCCTATCTTGCACCATTTAGCCACAGTACATACGTAACAAACAGACAGACGGATGGATGACAACCACGACAACAGCTCGACCATTACTTAAGTATGGTCAACTAAAAATGAAAAAAAGCCAGAGCATGTGGCCTTCAGTTCATTTCATAATTTCTGTCAGTCTATATGGACCTTACATATCTAGTGTGCAATATCCAAAAGCATACACTGTGTCTCAAAAAAAAACATCCCCAACATTTTCGACTGTTACTTGAAAATCAATTATCTAGGGTGCAATATCCAAAAGCAAAGAGCAAAGTAGATAAAACTGGCACTACAATAACATTATAAGAGACTAACCGATCAATACAACCGAAAACAACAGATGATAATCATACAACATTTGGCTGGATGGACAACGGACTCAACACAGCACAACGTAGTACGCTGGGTATCAAGCACTGAGATAAAACTGACTGTAGCAAGAGTCGACGAGTAATTTGGCACCAAATATCACTATGGCCTACATCTTATTTTTTTTAAGGAAAAAAGTCATAAAAAGTTAGAAAAAAAGATATGTACCATTTGAAAGGGCCCATTAATGATTTGGTAGGTACGTGACATCTATATAGTAACCATTTCTCTATCTGTTACACTTAATTAAACCTGTGGTTTACAAATTCTGAACAGTCGCTCAACAACAAACTGAACCAGATATGTCAATACATCAATGATTTAACTATTAAAGATTGTAACATAACAAACTTACATACATTAGCTTATCACACTACTAAGGGTATCTTATGTAAACAAGAAACTAAGGCAAATCAAAGCAGCAATTTCAGTGTCTGAAACAAAAGATTTATAATTACCTCCGGCAAGGAGGTTATGTTTTTGTCGGACTTTGTTTGTCTGTTTGTCTGTGTGTTAGCAAGATAACTCAAAAAGTTATAGATGGATCTTTCTGAAATTTTGAGGGTATGTCGGGCATGGCATAAACCGCAAATGATTCAATTTTGGGCGTAAACCGGCAGGAATCCTGGATTCTGGATCACTTTGAAATTGTACCATTGCATTAAAGGGGGCACAAGTGAAACCGCTGGCAAAGCGAATATGGTGCTGACACCTAGCGAATAACATGGCGTTGAATCAAGGTTTTTTAGGTCACATCGAACTAGGTCAATGTAGAAAATGCAACTATAGTTTGAAACACACTCAAAACTTCCGCTTGTTTGTTTTTGTCAGACAAGCTGTGTCGAATCAATATGCTTGGCAAAGGTACCTGCAGGCTTTGACTGCTTTACTAGTTTCATTCGAGCAATTATAACCTATATTAGACAAATTGTTCCTGTTTGCTATTCCAATACTCTAAAACTGAGTGCTAAATGGAAATTACTGTCCCAAGAATGGCAACACTGGCTGCCATGAAACATCAACAACTTAGCCAATAATACGTTGCAATTTGGGGCATTTACACAACTTTGTAATATCACTGGTCGACGAAAACTGCAACGAATCCAATTTAATTTCTGGTAGTTTTCCATTCAACGACTCAGTTGATCTCGTTGGCCGAGAAAAATTCGAACGTGGCGACGAGGCGTCGGCAGAGATTGTTAGTACGGACAAACTCATTCAGATTCCACGATCTACGGACTCCGTCGTCCAGGACTGGTTCAACATCTGATTCATGTTGCTCAAACAACATCAACTGGTAGCGGTGGTTGCCCGTATGCTCCGGCGGTGATGGTCCCATGTAATCTGTACCGAAGAGAACAGATCATATCCCACCACAATTTACACAACCTTCATTATAAAAACAGTACACAACATTTACATTACATCAGGGGATTTTTAACATAGCCTAAGTACAAAGACCACAAGTAAAACCACAAGTTGCGAAAAAACATAATCACAATAGATGGATAAAAACTAGAGCTGTCAAATTAATGCATTAATTAACGCATTAATAAATAAACACGCGTTAAAAAAATTAACGCACATACGTAAATTTATGTTAATTTACTAAATTCTGTGAAGCAATAATTACAATATTCCGTAAAACTGTGGTTATTTGACAATCAAATGAATTCAAGTAACTAGACTGTAGTTGCCATTCCATCACTACTGTAAATAAATAATTATTTCGACGACTGGCTAATATATTTCTATGCTAGTTATGACAGCAGTTATTGTTGATTATACATTTAAAATGTGTTTCTAACTTTCTATATTCTACAGGCAGGGCCCCCAAAGGTCGCAGGGCCTGGGGTAACTTACCCCCTACTCTCCCTGTCGATGGGACTGGATGTGTTAATAACGCACTAATTAATGTGTTAAAAAATTAACGCAGTGCGTTAATGCATTTAAAAAATCAACGCTTCAACAGCTCTAATAAAAACGTATTAACAAAACATAAGAACAAATAAATAAAGAAAGAAAATGAATCACAGTAGCTGTTAAGTACGAGAAAACGTTAAAATAGAATACCATGCTCGATAGAGTACAAGATAACCTTGGACCAAACAAATCAGCTTGCACCATAGATTCACATAAACTGGCAGCTCTGGTTTATTACCACTTGACCTGAAAACTAATATTTATTTTAGCACCACATCAAAAATAAACAAGTAATCTGTTAACGCAAACGTGAACGCGCAACAGCCGCGGTGCATGTTTGAAAGGTCAGTAAAACAAAGTCTAAGTCAGTCACCAGAGGCTGCCAGGTGCCAGACAACCCGTGGCTATAGTGTTTTATTTACTTGTACTCACCAGAGGTCGCCACCTATCGCTCTGCTAAGGTCGTATCGCCTGGATCTTGCAAATTTTGCCTCCCCCCTCTCATTTAGTGCTTCTGTTCAGGGTGACACCCTTCAAATTCATGGAAAAGCTTTACAGTTCCTGAAACTAGAGTCTTCCAGGCAGCCGATGGTGGAAATTTGGTGATCCTCGCTTGCACCAATTTTGACTGAATCGCCCGTGTGACAGAAGGACAGATGGACGGACAGAATTGCGATGGCTAAAAGGTGCTACAGCAGTACCTGCTGTTGTGCACAAAAAAAACTACAAAAAGGAATACATTATCAGCATACCTGTGACACTGTTACCAGTAAGCCTCTGTGAATTCTGCGACAGCAGTGACCAACCCTACACACAAACACCATTCCACAATCATCTGTCCACAGCGTTGTAAGTTTGTATGCACAACACAATGTTCAACTGCAAAAAAAGACTTTAAAATGATGACAGACAATGGAAACTATCAAAAATAATAAATATATAAAAAATATCACGTATAATGTGCATGCGTGAGACAAATGAACAAGTACCAACATATTTAGAAACATTGCAATAAGTAAGAGTGTGCCAAACGAACACAGAGCACACTTACGGGGATATCAGTTAACAGCCAATGTCTCCACCACTTATAGGTCTGCATTCTACGACTTGGCGCATCAGGATCAACCATCACCAGAACGTATTTTTTATCCTGCCAGCAGCAAATACATGTATACATTCACGGTATGTTACTTGAAACATGATAACAACTGATCATTGTACGTAGCATTAGCACATTAATTTTACAAATTATAACAAGCAATTGAAGCAAAGTGGCTTAGTCACTGGGGTCCTCAAAACTTTAGTTGGCTGAAAGACTGTTTATACTAAAAAGATTTATGGAAAAAACCTAAAGTTACAATTGGGATTAAGAGTTAAGGACGCTGTCAGCTTAGTCACTGTCATGTCCAAATTCAGAAACAACTTACTTGCCTGATGACGTCATAAGCAATGGTTGTCACTGAACCATATGTTTCCAGTCGATGTGAAACAGCAAATAGCTCATTAATAAATCTCTACATATTTCAACAAAATACAACGATACGTACCGCGTTGGCATTATCATACTTGACAACAGGCTCGCGTCTGGAATTATGCGGGGTGACAAAAGAGTCGCATTCGCCAAACGACACTTGCAGACGGTCGCGGTCGTTGTCGCAAAAGTCGATGTCACTAAAATCAGGACAGTTCGCAGACATCGAAAATGCACAGTAGCCACAAAGCAACAATGCTGCGCAAATGCGCTCAGCTGACAACATTATTTTCTTTTGTTTACGGCTTTTAAAAATTAAAATTACAACACAATCAAATAAAAAACAACCATAGAATAGCGATCATAGATCGTGACATAGAAAATAGTGATGTTACAATATCGGATTTTTGGCCGATCGTTGAGTCGAGTTCTTGGAACGATGCGTCATCCGTTGTCTGTCTATCTGTATGTCACGACTGACAAAATGTATTGTGGCGAAACGGTAAATTATAGGAATCGGCAATGGCATTGTTAAATATGACGACCGCAACTTGCTATAAACTGTAAATAGCAACCATGTTTCTATCTGCATTCTGCAGCGGTTTGGCAGCAATTTGAATCGCAAAGTTTCGTTTTATAAATGACTGTACATAGTACTTTAAAAACTGCAAAAGATGGGTTAATGTTACTTACTTGTTACTTGTAGGTAGATGGGCTGGTGAAGCGTCAGCTTTTAGTGCCCACAGCGTCCAGACTCCAGTGATCATCCGGCATGTTCTTAAACATGTTGACCAAAATCGACTCGACACTCAGCGTGTTCGGAGTCAAAAAGGAGGGCTTTAACGCCAATCCCCCAAAAATATGGGGTCGGAAGCTGAAATCGTGATCGCGATGAGGGGTTGCGTGGCCTTTGGCTAGGCCGACCACGTAGTAAACAAGCAAAGCGTAAGGTGGGATCGCGATGCGGCGCGGCATGGCGCTTGGTGAGGTCTACCGTAGGGTGAAAAAACCTGCATTACCGCGCGTAAATTACGGTGCCTCACGAGGGCCAGGGAGGTTTGAAATAACTAAAGGGAATAAATAACTAGGGGGACATCGTAATAAATAAATAGGGGGAATATCTAAATATGTAGAACAACGGATGCAGGCATAATATTCCCCTAGTTATTTATTTCCCCCTAGTTATTTATTTCCCTCTAGTTAATTTACCGCGATATTGGGGGGGGGGTAATGAGATTTTTGATTTTTGGCCTTGCGAAAATATTGCCGATGCACATCACCAATGTTTTAAAAGCTATTAGTTGACATAATTCATATTCTTTGTGATATAATGTTTGTTATTGTTTGTGTGATCGTTAAAAAAGTAAAAATTTTACCAGTTTTACTCTTGATTTTTGCCCACTTTATTGTACATCTTTGTGGGAAATAATATCAGTATTTTATAAAGTTGATTTACAATCGGTGGGTAGTTTGTGATAAGATAATACGTCAACGGCGCGTACACAGGTGTCTGGCTTTTTCGCTCCTTTCCCTTTTCGCCCCTGGCTCATTTGCCCTCTGGCTTATTCGCCCCTTGGCTTTTTCCCTCATTGGCTGATTCACACCCTGGCTTGTTCACCCTCTGGCTTGTTCGCCCCCTGGCTGATTCGCCCCCTCACTTTGGACGATTGCCCCCATCTCTCGTTGAATATACCAGTGATTCGTTATTGAAGCTTGTGTTTCGGTTTACAGAAAAAAAGCAACATGTAAGTGTATCGTCACGCCACTGATAATAGTTACTCCAATAACATTATATGTGACAAAAAACTGGCAGACGATAATTATTACATTTCGGTTTGCTGTGGACGCTTCAGTGTGTGAATAACTTTAAAAGGTGTAAAAGACCGCTTGTGTTTGAAGTCAACTTGTCGGTATTCTACGCGCTCTATGTGTCAGTGACAGGTCTTCCTTTGAAATGAATTCTTACAGGTATACTTGGGTCTAGGTCTAATAACCGCTTGACAAACGCTTAGATCTATAGACAGTGTCAGACATCAGTGCATACATTCTAACACGAGAAAGCATACTACAGAAGCAAGAAGTGTCTCTGACTCTCTGTATAATAAAATACATGGATAGGCCTAATGATTATATTTCATAATATTGAACAAAGCATTAAATATTCACACAATCGTTTTTCTCATCATGTCGTACATAAACTGGGTAGGCCTAAAGACAAATATTATGTATAAACCTCGACGTCAAATTACCTTTATTCAACATGGCCGAATCATCTAAGGTGACGGGGCAAATCAGCCAGGGGGCGAACAAGCCAGGGTGTAAAAGAGCCAGGGGGCGAATAAGTCAGGGGGGCGAACCGGCAAAGGGGCGAAAAAGCCATAATTTTGTACCCACTGGTTCAAAACGATTCTAGACTGCTCGCTAACGATGGCTGAGAGTGGCGGTTGATTTGCAGCAGATTGTGGACTGTCAGTAACACCACACTGTTCTAGTCAGGAAACACAAACTTTTCCAATATCAGTGAAGGCATCTAAGATAGCATCTTCATCTTCCAAATACAGTGCAGATACTTTCGGATATATCACAGTGCATGGTGTTACGTTGATGATTAGATTACACTTCAAAAGTAGTGATAACCTCAGCAGATAAGAAGTTATATCAACAGTGCACAAAACATTGGGATGCAACCATTTATGCAACGGACGGCATTGTACCTGTAATGGTTCGTGTAACCCTAACATGCGATAGAGGTCTGATGTCATTGATGTGCTTCGATGCAGTAATTAGTCATACCAGTTTGATCGTGTTCTTTGCAGTGATGGAGTAAAGTAAATATTGAAAGCAACATAAACAACCCAAAAATTTTACAGTTTTGGTTAGGGTTGTGGATAGGGATATAGTTTTCGGTATTTTTCGGTAGTTTTCAGTATTTGGGTTTACCAAAAACTGCCACAAGCAACCATGTTGATTTCGTTATTTACTGCCACCCATTGGAATGATGCAGTGGATGACTGTGACAGGGGCTGAGGACTGTGGCATGGTGGTGCTGACTCATTGCTAGGGGTCCGATGTGATTGCTGCGGGTCGATGCAGTAGTTAGTAATACCACATTGCTCGTGCAGATTGCAGTGTGCAGTAGATGACTACAAAGAGGGGGGGTGAGAACTGCATGGTGGAGCTGATGATTTAGGTCCGCCATTCCGAGGGGCTGCCATTTCGACAGCCCCACAAAAACCGCTTTTAGATGACCACGAAACAGAACTTATTAAACACTGAACTAGCTGTAATGGTCACTGACGCTATTCCTAACCTTAACCTATTCTTAACCAATAACCATGGTGACCTTTCAGAATGGCAAAACTTTGGAATGGCAGCCCCTCATAATGGCAGGCCTACACTATTTAGTCATACCATTGTTTGTGATGGCTGTGCGGTGACACAGTAGATGACTATGGACGGGGCTGATGAAGGTGGTCTGATGGAGCTGAGTCGTAGGCGTGTCAAGCTGTACACTCTGAGTGATGACCGGGTCTGGGAAGATCAGGGCACTGATCACTGACGCTATTCCTAACCTTAACCTATTCTTAACCAATAACCATGGTGACCTTTCAGAATGGCAAAACTTTGGAATGGCAGTTCCTCATAATGGTGGGCCTACACTATTTAGTCATACCATTGTTTGTGATGGCTGTGCGGTGACACAGTAGATGACTATGAACGGGGCTGATGAGGGTGGTCTGATGGAGCTGAGTCGTAGGCGTGTCAAGCTGTACACTCTGAGTGATGACCGGGTCTGGGAAGATCAGGGCACCGGACACGTCACCTACAGCTACGTTAACGCCAGCAAGCTCACGTCGCTCATCGTCAGATCTGAGATTGATGGTATGGGCTGTTTTTCCGTAAGCATGTAGCTTGAAACGGTAACAAATAACGTGCTAAATCGATCAGATTATTTGCAAACCTTATGATCATCATTATGCTTTCGTCACTCAATTGTCAGATGTTAGATTGATAGTACAGGATATTTTTTTAGATAAACATGTAGCTTGAAATAGTAACTAAGAGGGTGTATAAATTGATCACATTATGACTCATTTTCAAACTTCGTTATTAGAGTCATGATTATATTAACTTCACTCATTGTTAGGTCTGAGATTGATGGTATGGGCTATTTCTTGGGTAAACATGTAGCTTGAAACTGTAACTGGTAAACTGTATAAATCAGTCAGATTACCATAAAACTTTAATAGAAGTCCTGGCCTTTATCAGTACAAGTTGCCTTGACTCTTGGTCCTGGCACCTGGCATTTATTTGGAAGATGGCTTGTATTTGAAGTATTATGATGTGCCTTTTGTTTATGAATTTTTTGATTTTTTGTCAGCCATTGTCATCTTTCGTCGAATATTTTTTCTTCACTTGTTGCCAAACTGTTTTTTTTATTATTTTTGTTTTGCTTGTTTGTTTGTACCTTGTGTATGATGTTAATAATAAATATTTAGTTTCGGTAATAATCACCTTGCAGCTGTAGATTCAAGGGCTTGGGTAATCTACTTCCTTGTTTATTTGCTCATAGTTGCCCAAATGTATATATCCTTTAAACGTTTAATGGCTGTATATTGCTGTATTTCTGGGCCTAGTTTGAACCAACTTTCTGCATGCTAAGGCATGCCTAAGTTGTCCCAAAATTGTATGATGCATTATCAACAATTTTTAAAATGTGAATGATGTAAAACTGCAAGTGTATTATTTTACATTGTGCTACATGTACACTGTACAGTTCAATGTTTATGGGATAAACCAATAGAAATATATTAACCTATGTATTTTATTTTTAGGGTCTACGCTGCTTGACTCAAAGGTGTTACTTGATACAGCTTATCAGAAGCAGCAGGTTGTGCATTTTCTCTGCCAAATAGTGTTTAGTTACAGAAATGATTATTATTGTGCACTGAATTAATCAATGTAATGACGTATTAGCACTAGTTGAGTAAAATCCAAAACTGCAATTGAAGCTTATTGGTTATCAGATTTGTCTTTTCATCTGTACATTTGTGTTTTCTGTTTTGGTTGTCAGGAATCTTGCTTGTATTCATTTTCCCACGTTTTATGCCCAGTTTTTACGCACAAAAGCAGCTACTGCTTTCAGCGCGTCTTAGACACTGCAATTCTGTACATCCGTCTGTCACATGGGTGGATCAGTCAAAAGCTGTGCAAGCTAGAATCACCAAATCTTCACCGTTGGCTGCCTGGAGGACTCAAGTTGCAGGAACCTTAAAGCTTTTCCATAAATTCGAAGGGGCCACCCTGAACGAGGGCACTAAATTAGAGGGGGTGGGCGAAATTCGCGATTTTTGGGCAATAAGTCGCTGTATCTCAGTAGTGGTGCGAGATATGGCCTGGATTACTAT
>Ga0209454_1000399_pt1 | contig 22893 bp, 15 predicted proteins | sample WorMetHERISLAND1_2_FD_187400 | JGI IMG/M metagenome (GOLD analysis project Ga0209454, IMG submission 187400) | Marine gutless worms symbiont microbial communities from Max Planck institute for Marine Microbiology, Germany - Olavius geniculatus... | ecosystem: Host-associated > Annelida >... | reverse complement strand
TAACACTAACGTGGCTACAATCCTGCAAAATATTGCTGTCCATGTACAATAAAGAAACGGAAAACCTATAGCAGGAACGCGCTTTTATGCTACGACTCACGACGTGTACAATCATCTTGACCGACCACTCGGCTGGCTTTGTGAACGACGTTGTGATACTGCGGATACTGCGGTAGCTTCTGCTGCATGGACAAACAAACGTTACGTACGCTGTTATAGTACAAGGTTGTCAGCTGAAACAGTTTGGACATTTTTACCAGACGTTTTTAATTACGTGCATAAGCTCTTGCATGTTTACCTCCAGCTATTAAGGGGTATTTTCAGGACACGTATCAAGTGCATATTCAGTCAACATATAGGCCTATTCTGTCTCAGTCTCGTTTCAACTTTCAGCACTATAGTGCAGCACAGTAAACTAACGATGCAATGCTCAGCTATAGTGACGTGAAGACGACAAAGATAATAAACGTCTGACAGTGTCGACCTGCTACCGTACTACTGTGCAGTCGCCAAGCGGACATTTCCGGTCTACGCTGACAACGGATGAACGACTTTCCGCAGCACATAACCTCCGCAACATTACCGTACTAGTCGCGCTCGTCAAGCAGTGTCTTTCTTGTTCCGTCAGTCATATATATATTTAACATTTGTACTCTCGTGTAGTCTGCTAACGCGATAACTACGAAGTTTGGTTCTTTTAAGTTACGATTTCAACATCAGATGCTGGGTGCTTGTTCTTCTTGAGATTCATAGTAAGTCAGTAATTCACTCTACATTTTCACAAATTTTTAGAGATGTTCTTAAGCATTAAATTTGCAGAAAATTTACAATTTCGCTGTAGTACTTTAATTTGAAAACAAGAAACTGGCTGTTACGTTTTGTCTAACAAACCTCGCGTCTGATTCGATAAGCGTAATGAAAGCAGACAGCGAGACTTTTTAAGTGTCAGCCCGGAGTCCGGAGTAACGCCGAAATCGCTCGGCTGCAACGTCGTCAATGCCAACTCGAGGCGACAGATCATTAGCTACAATCTCCGTAGGACTGAAACATGAAGAAGATACTATTGTGATTACTACTACTCAGGGAAATAGTATTTATCATTTGGGACTTCCGACGTTAGCTACTTGTTCCGATACGGCGCAGCGCACTGTGGCAGTTTTATTTTTATTTACGCTGTATATAATTTCAGTCATTTACTTTTTTTCATCAGATTAGGACAGAGAGACAGAAACTTAGTTGCCTTAGAGACAGATGGTCAGTGTCACTGATTGTACGAAAACGTCCGCACATTTAAACACTATGTATAAACGGATCAAAATTGAATCATCAGAAAAGATTAAGATTAAAACAAAGTTGCATGAAATTTATGTTTTGGATGAAAGAATCAGTTTGACTAAAACAAAGTTGCATGAAATTTATGTTTTGGATGAAAGAATCAGTTTGACTTTAACCATTTTGTCTTTTGACTCCGAAAGACTTAGAAAACTTAAAGCAGAACAGAAAGCAGAGCGTGAATGACATCATCAATTCGTTGACTAGTGCAATTATCTGGCCGATCGATCCAGCTTAGTTTATGACGTCGCCAGTAGACAACATTTCAGATCTGGCAGTTGACACTTCTTGACTGTTTCGCGGTTTTGACAAATACATTCGGTCGTCGGACCTTCGCTGTTAACGGACCGATGCCTTGGAACTCATTACCGGACAATCTCTGTGATACATCACACCACAGCAGTAGCTTTAGCCGCAGTTTAAAACTGTATCTATGCGATATAGGGATGCACTGTTATACTGCGCTATATACACTGTCCGAAAAAAAGTAACCCCCTAGACATCGCACAATAAAAATGTCAAATTTAAACGAATCTGAATAATTCCTTGTAAATTGCAAAAATGCACATCGAATTTCGTTGAAAAATATTATTTTTCTGCAAAGTTATTGATTGTTGAATATCGATAACAAAATATATCCGTTACCAGTATGGCGTTACACAAGTAGACCCCTTATGTTAATATACATTTGCGTAACTTTAACAAACAATAGCCGACTCTAACAAAATTATGCATTAATATTGCACCATTTAATGGCAATCGAAGTGCCAAATTTTAGTTAAATTTGCCAAAGCAAACAATAGCTACAACGGCCTTTGTGAGGTCACACCAAAACACTTCATCAGTTTCATGTTTTTGTGAATAACGTTAAACACAAAGACCTGAATCTGAAGTGTTCTGGAATGACCTCGCAAAAGCCGCTGCAACTTTTGTTTGCTTTGGCAAATTTATCTGAAATTTAGCAATTTTATTGGTGGCAATAAATGTTGCATTGTTGGCGTAAAATTTTGTCAGAATCAGATGTTGTTTGTTGGAGTTACGCGAATGTACAATAACAGAAAAGTTTACTTATGTAACGCCACTTTGGTAACGGATATATTTTGTTTTCGATCTTCAACAACTAATAACTGCGCTAAAAATAATATTTTTCAACGAAATTTGACGATCGTTTTAACAATTTACTGAGGATTAAGTGTACAAAATTGTATCTAAATTCGTTTACATTTGACATTTCTATTGTTCGATGTCGAGGGGGTTACTTTTTTCGGACACAGTGTTAATCTAATATTAACGTTGGCGTTACTGATATTGTCATTGACATTTTAGATGGAAAGGGATCGCGCAGCAGCCAGGCGTCGAATTATGTCAGCGACACAACGAATGACATATCATCAACATCAGCAACGACATCATCACGCAACTGTCAATATAATGGGCCGCCTGCCAAGTCCACGCCGCAGTCAATCCAAGTACGTAATTAACGTAGCTCGGATTTGTTTAATCACTTGTGTTTCTCAACAATGGTGGCAATGAATTTGTTGAGTATTTTGGTCAAATAAAAAATCATTTGTCATAAAGAAGTTACGCGATGTTTAAACTTGAATATTGCGTGTATAAACAGAAAAACGTCCGTAAAAAAGGTCCGAAATTAAGAAAATTATTGATATTTAGGCTTACGTTGCCCGTGAATCGTTTTCTTTTAACGACCGGAAGTCGGACATCAGCTATGCAGTTTTTGTTGTTGTTGTTGTTTTGTATCCAATGTTGTATTTTATCCCCGAAGTTTGCATGTGGGCCTACTGCAGTAAAAACAAGTTTTTTTTACAGTTGTTTTAGTTTCTTTTGTCATATTTTACTGGTCTTTCCGTTGAAACTAGAGACTATTCTCGCGGTTTAGTTATAGCGCCCAGTGCTGCGGTATTAACGCATAAATCGCTTTCATCGCCACGGGATATCCGTGTTTCCGCGCTCTTCCCACCGGTCTCCATTATGGTTCCGCCGTCGCATGCGAATGGCACGGAAATCGAACAGAATGACCTTGCACATTAAGTGCGATCAAACAACGTCTAATTGCGATTACGTCGCTCGGTCGAATTTTCTCGCAATTACTTTTGGGGTCAAGTTTAGCTTTTTGTGGACGAAAAAAGTGTTTTCTGTAGCTATGGCCGGTAATGCGTAGAGAGTGGCGCTGTGTGTGAGCCGCGTCATGCAAAGAAACGTGACCTGACTGCTAAGCGTGTTGGTCGCTTCCGACCGACGTATTCAAAGTTGTCAGTGATTTCCGTGGTTGTATCAACAAAGTTTGATCGCACTTGTTTTTCGTTCAGCCCCGCGACAAAATAGATGGCAGATTATCGGCAAACAGGAAATTTCGCTGCTTAGATAGATTACATCAGCGCTGGTCGCTCCACGCACAGTGCGTTCTACCATTGGCGACCGCACCTTTCCAGCGACTGCTGCATCGGTCTGGAACAGTTTGCCAGAGTCAGTCCGGTCATCACCATCGTTGCAAGTTTTCCGCAGCAGACTGAAAACCGAACTTTTTGCCCGGTCTTACAGGCATGACTAAGAACGTCTCATTGCACTGACTACTATTACGTGACTTTACTGTTTAGGCTTATTGTTACGCTAAAGTTTGTTCGTCCTTTATCATCATCATCATCATTTTGCTAGTGAGTAACTGGCAACTCATTTACTGTATAATCCAGGTTATTTCCATGCGTACCAAGATCGCGGAAGAAGCGTGTAAGAATCGGAAACACGCTGATATACTTTTTAATCTCCGTATGCCGTTATATTTTGTGTTAAATAGCTGATTTGCCGAGCAGTCGTTAAGAAGCTTTTGTACATAATGCAGCGGCGACGAAATATTCGAGATATGGCGAAGTCTGTCCACACTTCACACAGAAAAATGTCCGAGAGCGCGGGGTCGCACGCAAGACCCAGCAATGACGGAACTGACGTCTTGCAAAGCAGAAATAGAATATAAGGAAGCTGAAAATGTAATCAACGTAACAATAATGCTTAAACGTTAAACAGTCAATGTTTACACGTGAAGACAATTGTGACTAATTTGACAAATAAACAATATACTATTGATATGTTAGATTAATTCCTGTTATGTAACACATTATTTGTAAGTTTTATCACAGTTGCAACTCAACTCATCACATTTTTTGAGTAACTACCAGTACGTTCCTTGTGATGTGATGTGATGCGACGCGATGTAATGTGGCGGTAGTATTAAAGGCGACATTTCTATACTGCAGCTCGTCATCATAACGTGCTGCAGCGTGTGATCGGCTACACCGTATGAAGTAAGCCAGCGTCAGACCGCGAACTGAGCCAAGCCGGCTATTAACTGCTTGAAGGATAATTACACGTGTACAAGACGTGCAGTACCATTGAAGTCCATTTGGTCGTACTGTAATTTGCCTTGGCGACTGGCTGGAAGGAACACCCCAGTCGACTGACTACCCTGGTCACCACAATGACGTCACGACACACCCTTGTTTGTCTTCAGCTGTTTCGTCTGACCTGCTGCACGCACTGCGTCATTTAGTGTAGGTCGTCACTTCGTCACGAGACACTGTGCAACAGTTAGCTACAACTAGAGGCGTCTATCATTTGCCTGAGTTATTGGAGAAACTCCCTGGCCCATATCTTACCCTTTCTTTTTTTCTATTTCTGTCTGTTGTTTTTTTATCATTTTTCCTGTTTTGAGGCCTATTCTTTAAATCTGGCTAGAGGGTCTGATGCTGTGGGTTTTCGCGAAAAAGTCGATTTCCGTGAAAAGCCATACAAATCTTCAAGCTGTATATAACTATCGGTACCTGGACAACCAAGTAACTTTGTTGCTTTTTGTGCGTAAGAACATTATTAAAATAATTCGAATCGTCACACGGATTCTGCGCAGAATTCCGACAGCTGAGTTTGTCGCTTACCGTGTGACAGTACAAAATTAACACCTTTACGATAACGCATACATGGCTGCATGGAGCTGAAATGCGTTGGCAACGAGATGCGAGATGGCGAAGCGTGATGACGTAATCGATGACGTATATTGAGTGCTGCTGCTGCTGCATGTGCTTAGCATAATAACAAGACTCGGTCGTCAGGGTCCAGATGCTCAGCAAAGCGACAACATCGAGGTCAGTTTGCTATGTACCACCGTCTTCTTTTTCTTCTCACGTCTTTCAGCTCTCAGTCTTCCCAGCTGTTTATCTGTCTATCTATACTTCGCTCACTTGTCAGTTCTTGTACGCTTGTTAGCGAGTCATTTTCCCGTAATTTTGCAATAAATACATATTATATAAAAATGAATAAACACTTATTTCATGTATCGTTAGAGTTTGTCTGAGTTTGTCTGTTTAGCGTTTACTGTTTAGAACTTAATATTAAGTTATTAACATTCATCACTTTTTGATAAATAGCGAATAAACAATATAAATATTATAAATAAACTTTGACTATTTAAGTAGTCTGCTACTATAGTGACTTTTTTGTTTCGGGCAATGCAATTTTGTAGATTTGAAGAAAACAGGGGGAGACGCTGGTGAATACGGGTCGGCACCAGAAACCAGGTATAGCTAGCCACAAACTTTCCAGTTTAGATGGCCTATTTAATAACCCAAGTCAGGATATCCAAGTACTTTGTCGGTGGATGTTAAAGTATTATGCCATTGATAAGTTAAATGAAAAGACAATGGATTGAAAAAACAATCTTTAAATGTAACAGTATCTATACACAACTCGTCAAAAATTTATCAAAATAAATTGAGAACTTTGATTTATTTCAGACACAGACAGGGGCAGACTATCAGAATTTTCTTGGCGAAGGTAATATACAGTAAATAGTAGGGCTGTTTATTCTGTTTCAGAACAGTTTTTTCTTTTTTTCTTTTTTTGTCCCGTGGTTCAGGAACCGTAGGGGCCAGCTGTGAAAGTTCTCCACTTCACACGATCCTGTGCATGGTGTGACGCCTCTTGTAGTGTGACGTCATGTTGCACCATTTCAGTATATCGTCAACTCAGCGCTTTCTTGGTCGTCCCTGGTAGTTGCGACCTTCCACCATCCCGAACAGCACTTTCTTTAACAGTCTGTTGTCCGGCATGCGGCGTATGTGACCAAACAGCTCTAGCTTGCGACTTCTGCCTGTCCACAATGGTGTATTGGCGACTGAGTTGGCTTTTGATGGATTCATTTGTTTGGAAGTTCTGCCATCTGAGACGTAGTTTTTCTTAGATAATTAAAACACTTGTTTATATTTTTAATACTGTCAAAGTCGCTATTTTACTTCCAGGGTCTCTAACTAAAAGTGTGATGCCGAAGGAAATGAAAATTGATACTGATTGACTAAATTTGCGTGTGCGTGTGGGTGTATTTGCAGCCCTGTGCGCGATGACTTTCAGACTCAGGCAACCGACGTCATCGCCAGTAAACGGTTTAGCAAGTAAGTAGCGAAATGTTTCAACTAACGATGGCTCTGAGGCCTGCGGGTATAGTGCTAAAGTGACTCCGCGTTACTTAATGATGAAGTGGGCGTATATGAGTTTTTCACGTCGAAACCATAATCACTGACAGTCAGTCAGTCAGTGTCTTGTTGATAATTAAGTTTATTTTGAACGCCGCCAGCATTTCCATTTAGAAACACGCTTTTCACTGCATTTCTAACAGCCAGTGAAACAGTGTGACAATCGCGTCTACTCGTTGCGCCCAGCCACAAATAGATGGCCAGACTGAGTTGACGTAGATGGCTTGGTTGTATACCAAGAAAGTATAGCAGCGACGGCCACTGACCTGCTTGACATAGAGTAACTTCGTTGATGCGACCAACTATGTTAGCACTAGAGTGCTAGACCAAGCCGCCAGTTATAGTGCTCTTTCTTCAACGGTGAGCTGATAGTGCATTACGATTGTGTCAAAATCAGTTGCGGAAACAGGCGAGTCCAGAAAGCTTTGTAAAAAGCCGGAGCTGAGTCAAGGTTTCTGGTATGGGAAGGAATCTGGTTTTAGTTGGACCGCAACTTGTTTCGTGTTTTTATGACAACGGATGCACATGTTGGAAAGGAATAGAGCTGGCGGCGTTCAGATATTTCTAAATCTCAGCATGTTGTAGGCCTAATGTAAGCGACAGTGTTGTTTTAGTTGATCCCCTGACACAGAGCATGTGCATTGTGTGGATAAAAAGTAGACTTTATTTATGACGTTACGTCAAATGTTCGGTCTCGTCATAAGTTTTAGCAATAGTATTTTGGAAATGTGTAGTTCCAGCGAATGAAAACTGTATTCATGGTTTAAACGATGTGTTTGCTATAGTTTACCGGGAGAAGATGAAGACGATGAGCAGCAAAGATCTGAAACGAAACCGGCTCAAGTGAAGCGGCGTCAAAGTGTATTCTCCAAACTCGGTAGCGGTCGACTGAAAAAGGTTTATTCCGCCTTATATTTACTTTCTTGTATGTTGTAATTCGTTATCGTTTGACGCGTTTTAATGCGTTTTTTTGGTTTTAGCGCTGTTGTGCATGTATGCTGATTGGGGAGGATTCTTTTGAATTTATTAAGCATAGATAAATTTAAAACCTGGAATGAATTTATTGCGTGAAGTATTATGTGTTTTTTTAAAATTTAGTTTTTGGCGGTTTTTTTATTTAGAAGACTGTTTGGCGTATAGTTGCAAAGTAGGTCCGTCGTCATCACTAACTATAGATTCTTCACTGCTACTATTCTTATGGCGTATTTTGCTGGTAAATGAAGTCAATGTTCTTATAACGCTACTTGGTGTCTATGTGACGTCTAGGCCCCCGGCCTCAGCCGCGCTGCCCTGACATTTGACGCCGTTTTTCGTATTAAAATATGCATGAAGACGTGAAGTCGGATAACTGTTATATAGCGTTCTCACGATGTTCAGCGTTACTTACTTTGTAAAATGGCGCCGTGTGAGTGAGAAATGTTTTAGTCGCCACTTGCAATCCTCACCACTCACCGAATGTCAGCCTCTCGGTATTCTCTGTGGACAGCATTAATTTGTCCGCTGTCGGTCTGCTGGCGTCTGCGTCGGACAGGTGATGAGAGTGCGAGACAGGTGCTTAGCTTGCGTAGCGCTGCGTTGCGTTGTGCTGCGTGTAGAGTGATGCGTCAAAAGCCGGTGCCGGCGCTGTTGGAGGGCGTGAATTCAACGGGCATCAGTTCGTCTTGGTTTCGTGTAGTAACTCCGCTGTCTGCGATGTGTGTTCTAAACCGCTGTTGAACAAGTCCGCACTACAGTGTGAAAGTACGAACGACTTTTTTTGCTGAAAATCGCCAATTTCCCTTAGGTTCTCTACTTCCTCTTACTTAAGGCACTCGATCAGAGTGGCGTTTTTGAATTTTCATTAAAGCTTTACATTTTCTAAAACTAGAGTCTTTGCGGCAGCTGCAGTAAAGTTTTTTGTGATTTTAATTTGCACTGTTTTGATAGAGATGCAGGCTGTGACGGACAGACAGACGGACAAACGAACGCCTGCCTTTACGATAGCTAAGACGCGCTTTGCACTACGTGCTGTCGCGCGTAACGAGACGTAAAAGTACATTTATCGATTTTGACTGTGTCGCTGTAAAATGTAAAGGTTGTTTGCTTTAAAATTTTTAGTAATTTTGAAAATAACGACGTGGCATTATAGAGGTCGTTCTTTTGGAGACGATCAAGGTGGTCTGTGGTATAGACAGTCAGAGATCGGTGACAGAAGCTTCACGGCAGCTGCATCGCGGCTGTGGAACAATCTGCTGGTCGACAGCGGAGCACATTCAGTTTTCAGTAGGCCCATTTCAAGCGAGTGCTGAAGACGTTTTTGTTTGTTTGTTTTTGTTTAAATTGCGTTCGTTATAAACACACTAGACTTACTTACTTCCTTACGTACATAGTCTGGATGTATAGTGCAAATAGTAGCGGCACTAGGCAACTGTGTGTGCGTGTTTGCGATACTTTGTAGATTGTTTGTTAAACGTTCACGAGCATTCGTGTAAGGAACAGACGACCAGCTGCTCCAGTAAACTGCGCTCGACTCCTGTAAGATCTAGTCGTCTGTACGTCAATGTAAAAACGTAACGAATAACTTTACAACTGGTATAAGTAGTAGAAACGTGATGTTTGAAACTTATTGAAACTTCCAACATTTTTTCGAAATTTTTTTACGCACAGCCTGATTTTAGAGTTTAATGAAAAATGATATATGTAGCTTAGTGAAAAGGTTATGAAACTGTGAATAAAAAATTTTGTCGGGAAAAAGTTCAAATTTTTTTATCTTCATCCACAACACACATAAACGCACATATTAGTATCGAGTTATCAGCCATTGTTAAAAAATAGCCTAAGAACTACAGGTATTTAACGACATCGTAATCTTCGCTTGATGGACAACATTTGTTTTACGCGGTAAATGATAACTACATGCTATGTGTATTTAATAGTGTAAAAGTTTAGCTTATGATTGTTGCAAACATGTGTCCACTGGTAACGGTTGCGTTATTCGTTATGTTTTTACATTGACTGTTATAGCGAGCGTTTTATATTTTATTAGTTTTTAAAATTTGATTGATTGATTGATTAGTAGTGCTTTTTTCCATCGGAACTGACTCTTTAGATTGTTGAATATGTGGTTGCAGACAAGCAGCGAAGATGTTACAAAAGACAAATCGACTAACAAATCAACAGGTGTATTAGCTATTTATTTGTTAATTACAACGATGTTGTAACCTTTTTAATAAAACGGGCAATAAATCGAACAATAATACAACTAAACTGAGTAAAATATGATTGTTTTTCGTGTGTTTTGTTGTGTGTTTTTACTTGTTGTCTACTTGACGACTATGCTTAATGCATAACTGTGGCAGGCGGCAGCGGCGAAAGTCACAGAATGTCACCAATGAAAGAAAAACGAAGTTCCCCTTCTCCGTCGTCACCCCAGGTATTTCGCTGCCATTTTAAAAATATTTTTATATATCTGTGTAATTGCATAACATATTTGTAGTTATATTATAAAGGGACTGAGTGAAGAGTTCTCGAGTTTTTTTATATTTTTTGTATGAGACTTTAGCCATAATATTGTAAAAAACTGATTACGGTAGTGATAAATAAATTTTTGCTAGTTCGCATTTTACACCGTCCGCTGTCTCGCAGATTATTTTCTATCGTCGAAAGGAAACTGATGCGTTTGAGTTGTGTGATTTTGTTTTGTGCAGAACTCAAGACCTGTCGTTCCTACGAGAAGCGTCAGTCCTGGTCCTAGGTACTTGTTTTGCTATTTTCCTGGATGAAAATAATAAGACACGATACTACCACCACTCTTATTTAATACTACTACTACTATTATTGCCTCAACTACTGCTTAGTACTGTAGCAAACAAGCGGTGCAGTTTTTTGATCTTACGGCATATGCAAAGCGTGATTATAATCGGTTAAGGAAAGAATCTTGTTGCGGTTTGGCAGTTATTTTGTGGCAGTAGCTGTGTGGATTGTTAATGATGGTGCTTCATGCGACTGCATCAACTCAACCAAGTAATAAGTAATGGCGTGTAACAACATTTACAGATAAGTGACTCGGTTATATTTAGTGCAGGAATAATAACACATTTTGCCGTCTAATGTACAGTACCTCGCGGCCTGCGGCTAACACGGGACACTTTCAATGGAGACGAGTTGCCAGCAAGCTCGGTATCGAGTAAGTAACGCGATCACAAACAATAACTCTTCTCTGTTTTATTTTTTTTATAAATTATATGCGTTAAGTAATCTAGCATCCAGTATGTCACACTTACGCACGCACGTTACTGTTCTTCTTGATGTACGTTGAAATATAGTTTTGTTTATATTAATTCTGAGCAGTAGTTTGCACGAATGTAAATACTGTCGCTATTGTTCTGGGTTACTAGAGAACAGCCGGTGCTCAGCTCTTCTGCTGAAACAATTTTACTGATTTTTATTTCTGTTGGTTTCTATATTATGTCATTTATTGTTTGTTGTTGTGAACAAGCAAAGCTGAGATGGAGATCGTTGTTGATATGGCGAATGGTTTGTCTGTGCAGTCGCATGACTTCGGGTGATGATAAGGCGCGTGAAGTGGACACGGCCGTGGAGGATCTGCGCCGCTACAAGGCACACCTCTCCGAAGTAGTCAGGTGCGATAGCCGATCATATACGATGAATTTGGAAATATTGTGAATAAGGAACCAAAGGGTGCTCAAATATTTCAACGCTAAGTTTGGCAAACTTTCTTCTGCTTATAATTATCGTATAATAAATGTGTTTTGCTATCTGGGACTATGGAGCAGGCGTAAGCCTCCCCATTCCCCAAATACGTCTTTACCGACCAGCGTGAATACATGTACACGTTGCATGCGAAATTATTATTTAAGCCTTATTAATTTGGCGCCTATAGGCCTTCTTGTTCAGATCTTTCGGAAAACTACAGTTTCGTTTCGTTTAACGTTATCGTTGCTTGTTACTAAGCCGGTTTTACATGAATCATAGTATAACTAAGTCTAAAGAAATCAAATCGTCAAATTACAAAGCAGCTTATCTCAACACAGCACGCTAAACCAGTATTATCATTGCTTTTTTAAAAAATTTTACAGAAAATAACGCTTTAAAGCTTCAACTCCAACTGATTCAATTTGTTGTAGATTCGTTATAAAACAAGTTTTAAAACAAATACACATTAAAAATTCAAACCCTGCAACAAATCCACGACATCTCAACACGTCGAGCTGTTGTACAGCTTGTTGTACGACTTATTTATTTATTTATTTATTAGTTCAGCACTGACATTCAAGAACAGAAGCTAAACACAGGTACAAAGAAGACTTGTTGTTTAACAAATGCACAAAACATCCAAGTATAGTGGAGTTTTGTTTTGTGGCGGCGTCAGAATGTCAGACGTGATGTCGACGACGTCGTCAGAGTCGCTGATGATCAACGTGTCCAGCTTAGACGACGAGCCGAGACCACTGCTGACGAGACTATTGCTACCGAGACCACTGGGCGACGAGCCGAGACCATTGCTGTCGTCGGAGCAGGAGCCTGAAGCGTGGAGCGTCACGGTCGACCTGAAGACGCTCAAGAAGATGACGGCTAAAAACATCAAGCGACAGGATCACATCTGGGGTCAGTCTCTCAGTCTGTCACTGACTTGATTGACATGAAATAGCAACTAAGCTGAGAGTAAACGGTAAAAATTATAACGAATGAATTTATGCGGGCGTCAATCAGCTATTGAATAGAGTAATAAAAGTAGTTAAATATTTGGCTGCGCTGTGTTTTATTCGTGTATTTTTTTCAACTTTTGGGGGGCGATTTTGTTGTGTTTTTCGGAAGTACCACATGTAAATTACACCGTGGTGACTGAGTAAATGTAACAAAACGAACAACGGACGCGTCAAACCCCTTGAGAGTTTTCCATTCTCTGCACTTTTTTGTTTTGTTATTTTTTCTTTTCATGTGTCTATTTAAGTGTTGCCTTAAATCTAGTTACGGGTCTGGGAAGCGCTGTGAACTCTTTTGGTGGGATCTGGACTGGAGCGCAGCCGCCGTCGATTTTGGGACATTCTAATTTTAAAAACGTTGATGTGCGTAATTAATTTCTAAATTATACTAACTTTCCTTAAAGGGCTGAAAACTTTCCTCTTATTTTTGTGACAGATTTTTCTGACGGATTTTGTATGGTGTTGACGCTCCTGACTAAGCTCCGCAATATCATTTGTAACATTAAAATGCCAAGAGCTTTAATACATTAATTAATAATTGTAGCTTGTCTGCATATTTTGTTGCTGATGCAGAATTCATCCAGACGGAGAAAAGTCACTATCGCACGCTCAAGATCATGCAGAGGGTAACTGTCTATAATTCTAGATGGTGGAAAATAGCTTTGCATGTTTAGCACACTAACATCTGAATCACTTTATAAAATGTAGTGTCATATTGTACAATTTTTACAAAGGTGATTCAATTTTCAGACAGTGTTTCAAGCATGATACTTTGACTTCGAAGTTTGTTGCCAGTTGTAAACAATTGCACGTTTTGCAAACATTTTTACTTTCGCTTTAGCTAAACATTAGAATTTATGGGACAAAAACACGATAGATGGCTTCCTGGCTATAACGTTCTATCTTAATGATTGTAATTTTCTCATGCCTGTGTTGCTTTGTCAAAATTACTAACTATGCCTTTTTGTATTTCGTGTTTTTCTACACTGTGCAATTGCGATCTGTCCGTTGTTTTGTTGAAGACATTTTTATTTGATTTGACTTGTATTTGCACAGATCTTCAGTCAAGGAATGAGGCAAGAACTGAACGTGAGTCAGGATTTGGTGGAGCGACTGTTTGCTCGTCTTGACGACCTCATTGACATTCATTTGACATTTTTACAGAGTCTTGTACGAGCGCAGCAATGTTCCGCCGACAAGAGCATTGAAGCGTTTGGTCCGCTTCTTCTTCAACAGGTGATAGCCGTAGATATCGTGCTTGTAGGCTCTCGATAAAAAATGCAGATTTTTTTTATTGTACATGTATCTTAAATAACCTTGACAAATCAGGTCCAATATCAGGTTTCATTTATCTCTCTTTTTTCACACCGATGCCTTTTGTCTTTCTTTTCTTCATAAATTTACACTTTTAACTATAATATTGTTTATCATACTTTGGTTTGAAAATTTGCTCTTAAAATGGCACCAAACACCAAACACCAAACTTTCTTAGCTGCGTGTATGGATTTCTTTAGCAATGCTTTGCTAAAATATACCTCTTTTCGGTTACGGTTCACGCTGGGGCTTCTATTCTATTGAGCGATCGTTAGACCATTTGCTGTGAGCTGACGTGTATCGGCAACTGAGGCAGTGACAGTGAGAGGGCGTATTTTAGGGGGAGACTTATGCCTGAGCTACCGTTTGAGAGTAAAGAAGTACTGAAAAAAATAATTATAAGAAGAAGGAAAGGAAAAGTTGCCAGACCTAAACGTAACTGTTTTTGTACACTTTCTTCGTTTGTATTTCTAAACGCGGCGGCTAGTGCTAATGAGAGCGCTGAGAAGGTGAGTCACGCAGGGAGATGAGTGAGTACTGGGCAGGGCTGCTGTATCCATGCGACCAGTAGCCTATTGATTGATTTAAAAGCAATGCCACTCAGACTGTCAGGCGAAATGCGTCTAATTGCAATGACTTTGACTGCGGTCAGCATAAATTAACATCGTGCTTTGGTCACGTAATGCACGTCAACTAGAAACGTATGCACAGATCTTACAACGCGGACGTTGTGAAAGACCTCAGTTAGATGTAAAATAAACATTCTGTAAAATGTGCACATGAAACTAAGGCTCAGTACGTTTATCAATCTATTACAAATATGTTACATAAATGTTAACGCTTTAAATAAACTAACATATAGGACTACTTTTTTTTATAAAAATATCAGAGTGAATTATAATTTTGGTATTATTATATAATATCCTGGGTCGAACAAAACCATGGTTGAATTGATCGTGAACGCATAAAAAGTAGACGGTGAAAATTATAACGAATATATTTAAGCGGGCGTTAAGAAGCCATGGAGTAGAGTAATATCTGAGTAATCGAATGACTGGCTGCGCTGTGCTGTGTTTTATCCATGCATCTTTGCAACTTTCTTTGACTCCATTCTATCGCAAATTGCTGCAAAGCGCACTCATCTGCAAGTTTACGTGATTCAAAATTAACTACGTTTTAGTTTCAGAAAAGGCCATACCTAGCGACTGCTCTTTCCAATAATTTTTTCCCCGCTTTCGGCCCCCATGAGTTCATTTTACTCGGTTATTGCAATTTTCGGCCGTTCGAGTTTTGCATGGTCCCCCAGCAGTCGTCATTTTCCCTTTTACGCTTCGGAATTAGCTAACTGATTTTGTGCTAAATGGACACACAGTTTGGCGGGACGATGGGAGAACGGATGAAGTCTGCGTACGGCGCATTCTGTTCACGCCATAACGACGCGCTGCAACTGTACAAAGCTCTTCTCAAGTCCGACGTCACATTTCAAGAATTCATCAAAGTGAGTAAATATTTGACAAGAAATACGTTCGTAGTATATCTATCTAAAACTGTGTGAAAAGATGGCGGCGGTGCAGTGTGTACTTGCTATCGAGAGGTGGTGGGTTTCACTCCTGGTCGTATAGCTGCTACGTAACAATTCTGGGCAAATTGTTTTCGCATGTCTGTCTGTCACCAAGCAGTATAATTTGATAGCGGCCAGAAGGCGTTGATGTATTGTAAGCGTAGTGTATAGCAATGGCAGTTACATGCGTACGTCACCTGCAGGAATAATGCCCGGACAGAGACTGGGACCAGCTACTAAAGTTGGGACTTACTGTTATAGAGTGTTTGTACACGATCGAGCAAACATCGAGCAGCTAGCTCGACGTTCTATGGTAATTAGCATGTTCATTAGGAAGGCAGGCGGGTTGTAATTGGAAGGCCTATATAAAACGTGATCAGCTGTGGGCTAAGAGCCTAAGCCTAGGCCTACATTTGAGCCAGGGGACGGGGTTCGATGTTTGCTCGATCGTGTGAACACCCTACAAGCGTACATTTTGTTATGTCATTACACCTCGGCCTTGAAAGACGTCGATCGCCGTTTTTTTTTGTTACAAAATTCACATTTTGCAAACAAACAACGACGCAGTTGTTGTTGTGTGTGCGCCATCACAAGTTAGTTTTTATATTAATTGACATTTAATATTTTTACGTTGAGAAAAAAATTGAAAATGTTTTTGTCACTCAGTTTTGTGCAGAGAAAAATAATCGAAAAGCTGTGCGCCTACTGTATAGAAGTGACACAGTAAGTAAGTAAGTAAGTAAGTAAGTAAAAGATAATTGGAAAAGTTAATTTCTATAGCGCGTCAACGCCAGAAGTTTCAAAACAGCTTTTACTCTAAAAAGAAAAATATCTTAAGTATTAAACCAGTTCGGCGAATTGCGTCTTAAGTGGACTAGCATGTCAATGGCAGACATTTTAATGCTGAATGTTCATCGCTAAGTCTCTGTGTGCGGTTGTGTGTGTAGCGCTGCAGTCAGAACAGTCTGTGTAAGCGACTCGGCATTCCCGAGTGCATTCTGCTTGTCACTCAACGCGTCACAAAGTACCCGCTGCTAATTGATCCGGTCATCAGGTGCACTACAGGTCAGTCAGCCAGCAGTCACGCCTCGCTGGAATTATTGTACTCATTTATATTCTCATTAATACGTTTTCTGCACACCTCGTAGCACACCTTACCTCGTTAGCAGTACGTGGCTCTGCCGTGTGCGTCGTTATTTTTAGCACCAGGTCAGTCACGTGTACATACGAAGTCGCTTGTTAGCTCGTCCAATCGATTTTTGAGGTTAACTGAAAATGCAAGACCTGATGATGGCGAAATTTGAAGTGAAGCAAACACACTAAGTTAGATCACAATTATCTGGCCGTTGATGACATTACGTAAGTCGATCATTATGAACACTATAAATATGCCTAGAGATGAAGTAAAAAAAATGTTAAAGCAGGAATTAACCGGAAAATGAAAACGATGAGAAGACTTCGCCAATCAGCAGAAGCTAAGCATATGATAAAAAATTATTTTCGTCCTTTGCATATCTTGAGTAACAGAACACCACGAATAGCTTGCGACAACCGTGACCTTAACTGTACGTTAAATATACACAAGAAAGTAAAAAGGTAAGTAAGTGTATAATAGCCCGTGATATATCGAGTTTACTTAGTTCGAGCGCGAGTCTAAGACCAAGTCCATAATTCTCATGTTGTTCTAGACTTTAGTAATGCTTGACGAAAAATCGGCGAATTTTCGTTGCTAACGAGTCTGTAAAATAGAGTTGTGTCTCGATTTCCCGCGCGTCACGTGAGCATTGCTATAATTGCTTGTTAAGTCTGTGGAGTTAAGTCGTGTGTGTCTGGAGTGACTGTGTGAATGTGCTGCAGATGACAGTTCGGACAAGCGCATGTTGACCGAGAGTCTGTCGCTAGCTCGTGACATTCTCAACTACATCAACCGACAGGTCGATGAACACGAGAAAGAACAGCGACTGTTCACCATTTACAACAAACTCGACGCACGCTCCTACACGCTCGTCAATGCCAGCAAGTTCAAGGTTCGCTGTCTCCCTTTGCGCTATCTTGCAGTTCGAATATTGGAGTGTTTACATGATCCAGCAAACGTCCAGCAAACTTCCAGCAAATGTATTCAAAATACACGTGCTAATGCTGGACGTTTGCTGGATCGTGCAAACACCCTATATGTCTTCAGCCCTCATCGCTCCAATTGGCCGGTTTATTATTAGACCTGTCGAATTGACGCGTTAAAAAATTGACGCAAACGCGCGAATTTATTAAATCATGTGAGACATAAGTTAGGCCTACAATATTCGATCAAACCGCGGTTATTTGACGATCGAATAATATTTAAGTAATTAAAAATTGTTTTGTTACCGTTCCATCACTACTGTTATGGTCCTGCAACACATCCACGATGGGCATTTTAGTCACTTTTTCGATGTAATTTACATACAACATGAGCATCAGTTAATTAACACCTTAACGCATGCGTTAAAAAATAACGCCTTGACAATACTAACATTGATTATCTTTCTCTATACACTTCTGTTGGTAGTTTTTTTGTAGTACGTGTTCTACTCGTAAATGAAGACTTGTCTATGATGTGATGTTTAAGTTATCAATCCACGACGCTTTTTGTTTTCGTCTTTTTTTTATTTTGACAAGGTACCTTGGGTGATGATGACTGACGAACATTGATTGTTCAATCAAAATTATGTACAATGTATCATATTATTCTTGTTTACTGCGTTACTGATTTTAATGTATTTTCTTGTGGAACAATTTTCAGGCTAGGCTGGTGAATTTTTATTTCATACTTTATTAATATTGCGACAAGATTAACTCCGAGCAGTTTTGTGTCGTACATTGAAATATTACCGTGTAAAACCTTGCGCTGTTGTTGTCTTTCGCGTTTCAGAAATCCGATCTGTTGTCACACAAGCGCAGGTTTTTGTACGAAGGTCGAATCAAATGGATGTCTGCTCACGGCAAAACTTTTGGTTTGTTTATTTTAACCGACGGACTATCAGACATTGTCTTACTTAGTCTGTTTATCGCAAAACAAAATCACCGTTGTACTGGTTAGACAAGATGTAGGCGTGAATATGGTAATCTTTAATTCACCGATAACAGCAAACAATAAAACAGAGAAAAAATGCACCAGGGCCAGATTTAAACCCGATTAGATCCTGTTCGGAAAACATGTGAGCCCTCACATTAGTTTTCCGACCGTTATATCCAGAAAAACTTTTCACTGATTCAACGTTACGATGCACCCACTTTTGCTGCTATTACTTGATGTCAGATGCAACGTTCTGAATTTGGAAGCTTTAAGTGTTGCACCGCGTGAGTTTACAGATGTCGCGACGCGCGATAAAGAGGCCCATATACAGGTCCGATAATAATGCCACACTTCTGTTTGACATTCCCTGGTCTGCGGGCCCCTTTTTCGTGAAGCTCCTGTTCGATTAAACATGCTGAACGTGACTAAATGTGCCTTTGATTATTACATATAATTCTTAATTTTTAAAATTACTAAGTAATACCACGACAACGTTAAAAACCAAAAATAAACTTTACAAGTTGCCGCTCATGTACCTTCGGCGCTGGGCCTCCTGTTGTGTTGTGTTGTATTAGTAATTGATAGGCCAATAGCACCAGTTTGACTTTCGATTGGCATCTGTTAGAACTACTGTAAAACGAAGAAGTGATAGTTATCGATAGGAGGTTTGAGGTAATTCTTTTACAGAAAGTACCTTAGTCCAACAAGTAACCTAGTAAATATGCGCTGGATGTGCGTTTTGTGTACGTGAGCAGAGGTTGTCGGCGTGATATTATCTGATGTCGTCTTTTTTCTGGCGGAAAATGGATCTAAATACACGTTTTTCTCTCAAGACAACAAGGTCCGACTTTTCGCTATCGATACGTAGATACTAACACGCGCAGTTAGACTTAAAGCATATTTTATGTAAGGCGAACCTTCTCTCAGTTACATGTTTCCACGGTTTTACGGTCATCTTAATAAGAGCCACAGTATGCATTTTGTCCGTCCTTTTTTGTTTATCCGTCTGTTCCGTGCCTTATAACTTAAAAACTTAAAAGCCTAAAAACCACACTTGGTGTAAACATTTTCCAGAATAGGATGTGCCAATTGCCAGTTTAAAAAGTAGTCATAGTAGCCAGGGTTTCTCAGCTCTATCCAGACGGCTGCACAGTATGTCGCCACGGCGTTGTGATTTCTGTTGTTGTGTCGTACGTATACTAGAGAGTTTTGGGATAATGATATTCTGGTCAACGAACAAATTCTGTCTATCCATTTCTATACAACGGGCCCATTCTTATACATATAATTAAGTCGCTGAAATCACTAGTTTGTTGGATCCGGGAAATAATGTTAGCCTAGCCGTTTTTTTCTGCCGTAGTGTAGATATCGCGAATATTTTGGCGGCGCGTAAGTATTAATAAAAATTTCTTTCTTCGTTTTTTTCGCATGAAAACTTAGTGGAAAACGGGGCCATTCGCCTTATTTTTGTTTCTGTACACTTCTGTATATATATCTGCGTTGTATCAGTGTTCGTGCGTGCTCGTGTAGTCGAGTGTGATCCCGCTGTCGAAGCTGTTGGTGCGAGAAAAAGGCGATACGCGCGACAGTCGCGGCGTCTACCTCATCTACCAGAGCAAGACTGAGCCGGACCTCGTGACGTCACGGTGCGATGACGTCACAAGACTGAGCCGGAGATGTACGAGTTCGTGTGCAGGACGGCTGACGAGCGTCGAGTCTGGATTCAGACGCTGCGAGACGCCATCATCAGCTGCTCGCAAGAAGGTTCGACGTCGCTCGTCGTCCTCTGTGTTCTGTCGCCCAAACTTCACTCGCATCCATCAGATTTCTGTCATGAATTCCTTGGACGGCGTGACCTACAAGAAGTGTACAACAAGTCCGCAAGTCCACAACGAATCTAACTAGTAAAATTTAGGCTTTTCGCCCCCACCGTTTGGAATAACTTTTTTCTGTGACACTCGCAAGCGTGTTTCCGTATGCAATGTTCGTCGCCAACTTTTTGACTTTTTTCTCTGTATAACGTAGGCTTTATGCCATCACAGTGTTTCATCCTAGCCCTCGCGTCTCAGATTTAGCTGGCTTCTGGCTGACATAAAGTTGCTATATAAATTTACTTATTTAGCTGCTTACTTACTTACTAGTACCACATACATAGGTTTACATGCAGTAACTTCACGGACGCCTGTTGTCTGTGGTGAAGATATGGTTTGTATGAACGAAGAAGACCGCAAGCTGCAGATTGCAATGGGAGCGCATATGAAACAGCTGATTGGTCAGTCACTTGCATCGTTGTCACTTTTCAGTCGTGTTCTCGGCGCATTGTGTTAAGGCGCGTACAGAGCGACGTAACTGAACTGAACTGAACTGGCACGGTTTAGTTTTTGACGAGGTAGGGCAAGCCCGTTGGTCATTGGTACCTTTCCATCAATAAACATCGTTAAGTTATAAAAGCTCAAATCCATGTGTTACAGTCAAATTTGGCAGAATTTTAGGGGTGACGAATATTTATGCAAATTAGGCAAAGAATATTCAAATGCTTCACTATGCAAATTTGTTGTTTATTCTTTACAGCATTCTGAAACTTTTGATGTATCACACGTCTTTCTACCACTAACCATCGTTGAGTTATCAACGCTCAAACAGGTCCGGTTTTATAGCCCACCTTATACTTTTTTATTGTCAGTTTATCAAAACATAAACGATGTCAGTTCAGTTTAGTTCAGTTACGTCGCTTTACAGTTACGCATTTTTAAGACGATCACGCATGCAGAATAAAAAAAAACAACCGGAGACTCCGTCTACTGTCTATCGCGGAGCAAAACGTGACGCTACAAACTTGCAGAAAAGTTGTATTTTTCGCGAAAGCTTGCGCTTACTGCAGTGAAACAAAATAAATTGTTTTACGTTTGTTTTAGCTTGCTTGTTTTTCTCTTATTTTATTTTATCGATGGCACAATATGCGAACGCATTTATTGCAAATTTGACACGTGCGTATAGGTCGAAAAGAAGCAAAATTAGGCTTAGATATATTTCTCTGAAAATGCACTGTAGTGCAACTGAATGGCGTTTAGATGAACTTCTGATAGCAGTTTTGCGGCATGAAACTCGCAGCTCAACGCTGATGATAAATTTATAACTGTGTTGTATTGGCGGTCAGATCTGCTGCATCAGAAGGACTACGCGATCCGATGCCTGTGTGATGACAAGTTTAACGCTACACTCGAGCTGCTAGAATTGTTCGCCAAGGAAGAGATTTTTGGCGGCGTAAGTTCCAGATCAAGATCTTGCTTTCTACTTGTATTGTCGTAGTTGTCTTTGTTGAAAAACTTTGTGAAGAAAGTGGCCATTAACCGTCTTTTTTCTATACATTTCGTTTCTGTGACTTTTTGTTACCATTTTGTGTTATGATGGCTGAGACGTTGCCAGTCTCCACGGACAAGCTGTATTGCTGAGACTTGGTGTGCGTCTTTTTTTCTGACATTTTACTCGTGGCTAGTGGATCAAGATTGTTTACTTTCTCATATAGTTGTTAGTGCTGTCAGCATTCAAGCACAGAAACTTACTGAAAAAGCACAAAATGCTCAAAAAATATTCGCTTTACATACTACTAACTTTTGGTGCAGTAGTACATTAGAAATTGTCAAAACAGTCTATTATTTTTTGACATCCAAAACGGCCCACTCCGAAGTTCAGAACGTCCCAACCCAAGTACAAAACGGCCTATGACCGTGACTGAAACGGTCCAAAGTAAAACGGCTCACAATTGTTTGAAGTCTGCTAATTTTTGCTGTCGTTTTGGTAGAAATCCCAGTGCGCTATGTGGTGTTGATTAGATCAAACTGTCGGACAAAGAGCTAGAGACTCGCAGAAACTCGACGCCAGAAGAGTCACTACACGCCATGCTTCACGAGAGTCAGTCGCTGCCTCGACGTGCTTTTTCATGAATCGAAATAAAATTTTAACGACAGCTGTTACACGTGTCAGCAAGAGTAGTCCTATAGATATTTTACTACGCTTGAAAACCTTAAATTTAACGTAAAGTAAGTTTTTAGTATAAACTACTACAGGTTTATCAGTATCTAAAAATATTTGTTTCTGACTAAACAGTGTAAAAGTATTGAACTTGTTTAAGATGTAATGAAATTATTATCAAAAGTAAGCTTTCACGTTATACGAACAGTGAGGCGTGGTTTTGATATACATTTTTGCACTCGCTAACTGACTGTGACTTAAAAGTATTTATATTTTAGAACTTTTAGAACGTTTGCGTGTGTAGTCACGAAGATGTTTGAGTTGATTCAACTTGCGCCGGATCGCAACCTTGTTGCAGTAGCCCCGGAGTCGCAGCAGAATTTAACGCAACTAGGTACATGTAGTTATATAGTTATATATATA